>JAESGL010000029.1_pt1 | contig 30753 bp, 28 predicted proteins | sample 9269711 | NCBI WGS metagenome assembly JAESGL01 (sample SAMN14515918, study PRJNA621676) | algae metagenome | isolation source: Kastovskya adunca ATA6-11-RM4 and co-occurring heterotrophs from soil and... | place: Chile: Atacama Desert | collected 2011-06-27
GACCATGCAATTGGTCTTCTTGATCGTGGCGGTGAGCTTGCGCAGCGCCTGGCTCATGAGGCGGGCCTGCAGGCCGGGCAGCGCGTCACCCATTTCGCCTTCGATTTCGGCCTTGGGGGTCAGGGCGGCGACCGAGTCGATGACGATGAGATCTACGGCGCCGGAACGCACGAGGCTGTCCACGATTTCCAGGGCCTGCTCGCCGGTGTCGGGCTGGCTGATGAGCAGGTCGGGCACGTGCACGCCGAGCTTCTGGGCGTACTGGATGTCGAGCGCATGCTCGGCATCGACGAAGGCGCAGGTGCCGTTCTGCTTCTGCATCTCGGCGATGACCTGCAGCGTGAGCGTGGTCTTGCCGGAGGATTCCGGGCCGTAGATCTCGATCACGCGGCCGCGCGGCAGGCCGCCGACGCCGAGTGCGACGTCCAGGCCGAGCGAGCCGGTGGACACCACCTGGATGTCCTCGATGGCTTCGCCTTCGCCCAGGCGCATGATGGTGCCCTTGCCGAACTGCTTTTCGATCTGGGCGAGGGCCGCCTGCAGGGCCTTGGCCTTTTCGCTGTTGGCGGCGTTGTTCTTGACGGGTGCGTCCATGGAGAGCTCCTGAAAAAGGAAAAACGAAGGAAGAAAGCCGGGATGGAGGAACCACCGTCGGTGGCTGTTTTCAATCACAGGCTGGATGCTTGATCAGTAGTGTATGGGCGGCATACTTCGCAAACAATGCCTCTTTTGATCAGTTTGCCTGACAATCTGCGGATGCCTTCCACGTCCTTTCCGCAGCCCCCGTCGGCCAGTCTCGCCACCCGCGACGACGCCTGGCGGCTCACCCACCTGGGCCGGCTGCTCGGCCATGCGATGCGGCGTTTCGATGCCCGCGTGTTGGAGCTGATGGCGCACGACGTGCACGTGCCGCTGGCGCTGTCGCACCTGGCCGCGCGCGACCAGGTGAGCGCGGCGCACATCCACATCACCCGGCACCTCTCCCTGCAGGGTGATCGCCTCACCGACCTGGCCGCGCGCGCCGGCATGGCCAAGCAGTCGATGGCCGCGCTGGTCGAGCAGTGCGAGGCCTGGGGGCTGGTGGTGCGCGAACCGGACCCGCACGATGCCCGCTCCCGGCGCGTGCGTTTCACGGAGACCGGCCTCGCCTGGCTGCAGGCGTTCCGTGATGCGGTCGCGCAGGCCGAGTCGGAGTTCCGCGCCGAGGTGGGCGACGAGGTGGCCGCGGTCGTCGCGCTGGGGCTGGAGGCCTATGCGGGCGGCGACGGGGGGCGGGACTGAACGTAGGGGCCTTGCGGTCCTAGAATCGACGCCAGAAGGGTTCCGTGAGCCGTTCCCCCATACTGAAAAACGCCAGGAGACACCCCCATGCGCATCCTCATTGCCGAAGACGATCAGGTGCTGGCGGACGGCCTGCTGCGCACGCTGCGGGGCTCCGGCGCCGCGGTGGACCACGTCGCGAGCGGCAGCGAGGTGGACACGGTGCTCGCCACCACGCAGGAATTCGATCTGCTGATCCTCGACCTCGGGCTGCCGCGCATGCACGGGCTGGAGGTGCTCAAGCGCCTGCGCGGCCGGGGTTCGGCCCTGCCGGTGCTGATCCTCACGGCGGCCGACAGCGTCGAGGAGCGCGTCAAGGGCCTGGACTACGGCGCGGACGATTACATGGCCAAGCCGTTTTCGCTGCAGGAACTGGAGGCGCGCGTGCGCGCCCTCACGCGGCGCGGCATGGGCGCCACCAGCAGCACCATCCGCCACGGCCCGCTCGTCTACGACCAGGCCGGCCGCATGGCCACGATCGACGGCAGGCTGGTGGAGCTGTCGGCGCGCGAACTCGGGTTGCTGGAAGTGCTGCTGCAGCGCGCCGGCCGCCTGGTGAGCAAGGAGCAGCTGGTCGAGCGCCTGTGCGAGTGGGGCGAGGAAGTAAGCAACAACGCCATCGAGGTCTACATCCACCGCCTGCGCAAGAAGATCGAGCGCGGCCCGATCCGCATCGCCACCGTGCGCGGTCTGGGGTATTGCCTGGAGAAGGTGGCGGCGCAGGGCGCGTGATGCACGGACGGCGGCCGTGAAGATCTTCCAGCGCGAGCAGCGCTCGCTCTTCGGGGAAATCCTCGACTGGATGCTCACGCCGCTGCTGCTGCTGTGGCCCGTGAGCCTGGCGCTCACCTGGCTGGTGGCCCAGGGGCTGGCCAACAAACCGTTCGACCGGGCGCTGGAATACAACGCCCACGCGCTCGCGCAGCTGGTCACGGTGCAGGACGGCCGGGCGCAGTTCAACCTGCCCCAGCCCGCGGGCGAGATTCTGCGTGCGGACGAGTCCGACATCGTCTACTACCAGGTGCTCGGGCCCCAGGGCGAGTACCTGTCGGGCGAGCGCGATCTGCCGCGGCCGCAGTCGCCGGAAGACGATCGGCCGCTGTCGGGGCTGGTGCGCCTGCGCGACGCCGAGCTGCGGGGCATCGAGATCCGCGTGGCGGCGATCTGGGTGCGGCTGCCGATGCCGGGGGCGCCCGCGGCGCTGGTGCAGGTGGCCGAGACTCGCGAGAAGCGCAGCGTGCTGGCCACCGAAATCATCAAGGGCGTGATGCTCCCGCAGTTCGTGATCCTGCCGCTGGCGGTGCTGCTGGTGTGGCTGGCGCTGGCGCGCGGCATCCAGCCGCTGCACCGGCTGGAGGAGCGCATCCGCGCGCGCGATCCGGACGATCTCTCGCCGCTGGACCACCGCGCGGTGCCGCTGGAAGTGGCTCCGCTCGTGGATTCGGTGAACGATCTGCTGCGCCGGCTGCAGGATTCGCTCGCCACGCAGAAGCGCTTTCTCGCCGATGCCGCGCACCAGCTCAAGACGCCGCTCGCGGGGCTGCGGATGCAGGCCGATCTGGCGCAGCGCGAGAACACCAGCACCGAGGAACTCAAGCGTTCGCTGCAGCAGATCGGCCGCGCGAGCGTGCGTGCCACGCACACCGTGAACCAGCTGCTGGCGCTGGCGCGCGCCGAAGCGGGCGGCGCCGTGCTGGCGCGGCAGCCGGTGGACCTGGCCCGGCTGGTGCGCGAGGCGGTGCGCGACAGCGTGCCGCGGGCGCTGGAGAAATCCATCGACCTCGGCTACGAGGGGGCGCAGCCGGCGGACGCCGGTGTTTGGGTGGATGGCAATCCGACGCTGCTCAAGGAGCTGGCGCGCAACCTGCTGGACAACGCGATCGCCTACACGCCGTCCAGCAGCGAACGGCCGGGCGTGGTGACGGCGCGCGTGCTGGCCGATCCGTTCGGCCACGTCGTGCTGCTGCAGGTGGAGGACTCCGGGCCCGGCGTGCCGGAGGCAGAGCGCGAACTGGTGTTCCGGCCGTTCTACCGCGCGCTCGGCACCGATGCCGACGGCTCCGGCCTGGGCCTGCCGATCGTGCTGGAGATCGCGCGCCAGCACGGGGCCGAAGTGCGGCTGGACGACGCGCATCCGGGCCAGAACCCGCCCGGGGCGTGTTTCTCCGTGCGGTTCGCTGCGCGGGCCACTGCGGGGGCGGACGACAGCGCAGGCTGACTCGCCGCGCGGTACACGACGCCCAACACGCCCCCAGGCGCGAAAAAGCCCGCGCAGCAGGGCTGGACGGGCCGGGTCTGCAGCCTCCGTCGCGGGGAGCCTGCGGAGATGCGCGGCGGCATCAGTTGGTCATCGGGACCGTGCCGTGTTCGTACACGTAGGCGACGTCGCTCACGTCACCGCCCTGGCGGCGGACTTCGGCCACGTACTCGGGGCCGCTGCGCAGGCGCTGGTATTCAGCGAAGCGCTGCTGGTACATCGGGTCGCTGGCCAGCGAGCGCTCGCCCAGCTGGAAACGGTCCAGGCCGGCGCGCTTCCACAGGGCCATGTCGGCGTTCACTTCGGCGCGCGACAGGGGCTGCTGGTTGGCGACCACGGGGGCCGGGCCTGCCCAGACTTCCTGGGAGACGTTGCCGTTGGCCATGGTGCCGGCGGTGGCAGCGGTGGCGCCTGCGAAGGCGATGGTGGCGATGGCGATCAGGTGCTTGCGATTCATGGCGAGGGATCCTTTCTTCGACAAGGGGGAAGGGGGTTTGCAGCGCGCCGGATTGCGTTCTGCATGGAGGGGAGTTTGCGCCTCTCCTCGTTTTCCCGCATGTGCGAAAACGCACGGATTCGTGTAGGTCTGCGGCCGACTGGACTGTGCTCCCCGCGGCCCGGCCGCGTGGGAGAACAGGCAGTTTCCGAGGCAGCCTGCCAGGGAATCAGTTGCCGCCGGCGGCGGTCGGCTGGCCCGCGACGGCCGAGGCGTTGCCGCCCTGGCGGCGCACTTCGGCCACGTATTCCGGGCCGCTGCGCAGGCGGCGGTACTCGGCCAGGCGGGTGGCGTAGGCGGGGTCGGCGATGGCGTTGCGCTCGCCTTCCATGCTGTGGCCCAGGCCGGCGCGGTTCCACAGGGCGAGGTCTGCAGCCACTTCGGCGCGCGACAGCGGCGCGCCCTGCACGGCGGGTTCGCTGCCGAACCATTCTTCCTGCGAGGTGGGTGCGGCGGAGGCGGCACCGGCGGAAGCGAAGGCGGCGAATGCCAGGGCGATGGAGAGGGCGTGGCGAATGTTCATGGCGTGATTCCTTTCGGTCAGGTCGTCACCGCGTTGCGTTGGTGCGTTGCGGCATGGAGGCAAGTGTGCGCCGCCGACCCCCGCGCTGTCTGTGCGAAAGCGCACAGGTTTTTACATGTCGTCCGTCAAGACGACACCGTCGGCGCAACCTGGAGCGCCGCCGGGCGAGCGACGTGCAGCACGGCCAGAGGGGCCGTACGCCCCCGCACCGGGATCTCCACCGGCGTGCCGAGCCGCTCCAGCACGCCGGCGAGCCGCGCCGCGTCCCGCGACAGCACGAGGCGCGCGCCGGCCACTTTGGAGTGCTCCTGCAGGCGGCTTGCCGTGTTCACCACCTCGCCGACGGCGGTGAACGTGGTCGTCTCCTCGAAACCCACCCGCCCGACGGCGACCCGGCCCGCGTGCAGGCCCATGCCGAAGTCCAGCGCATGGCCGAACTGGGCCTGGAAGGGGGCGGCCCAGGCTTCCATCCGCTCTTCGATGAGGGCCGCGGCCCGCAGCGCCTGCCGACAGGCGGTGGGCAGGTCGGTGTCCAGCCCGAAGAGGGCCATCACGCTGTCGCCGATGAACTGGTTCGGCAGGCCGCCCGCGTCGCGCACCGCGCTGCCGACCCGCTCGAAGTACTGGTCCAGCACCCAGGCCAGATCGAAGGGCCACTGCCGCTCGGAAAGGCCCGACCAGCGGCGCAGGTCCACGAACAGGACGGCCACCGGGCGTTCCTCGGCGGCAGCTCCGGCGGCCCCGGAGCCTGCGCCGGGGTGGAAGAGCGGCGTGACGCGCAGGTCCCCGCTCGGCCGCAGCTGGCAGGCCAGCCGCACGCCCGGGGGCGCGCCCACGCGCTGCAGTGTCTGCCGCTCGTCGCGCTGCGGCGGTGGCAGGTGGCCGGGCGGCCCCTCCACCCGTACGCGGCAGGTCGAGCAGCGCGCGCGCCCGCCGCAGCGCGACAGGTGCGGGATGCCATGGGTGCGGCTCGCCTCCAGCACGCTGTAGCCGCGCGGCACCTGCACGGAACGGCCGGGATAGTGCAGGGTGACACGGTCCTGGCCCCGGCCGCGCCGCGGGCGCCACCGGTCCCAGGCAGGGCGCAGCAGCAGCACTGCGGCCAGCGCCAGCAGCCATCCCGTGCGCAGGCCGTCGGTCAGGCCGCGCAACGCCCGGCCGGCTTCCGGCCCCGCACCCTGCGGCGCGGGCATGCCGGCGGCCGCCATTTCGCGGGCCATCGACAGCAGCCCCAGCGCGGCCAGCACGGGCAGCAGCACCGCGGCCGTCAGCAGCAGCGGTTGCGCGCGGCGCCAGGGCACACGCACGCGCAGGGCCATGTGCAGGCCGAGGCAGCCATGCGCCCAGGCCACGGTGAGCAAAAGCAACTGCAGCGCGATGCCTTCCGGCGTCCAGATCGCCTGCACGATGCGCGCATACGAGGGGGTCACGCCCCACGCTTCCTGCGCCCAGCGCGTGCCGATGGCGTGGGCCGCGAGCAGCAGCGGCAGGCACAGCCCGAGCGCCAGCCGCACGGCCTCCACCGCGGGCATGCGCAGGCTGCGCCGCTGCCAGACGGCCGCGAGCGCCATCACGCCGTGTACCGCCAGCGCGCCGTAGAGCACCACCGTGCCCGGCAGCGTGCGCCACAGGCCGTGCAGGGCCCGGCGCAGGCCTTCCGCCGCTTCGAGCGAGACCAGCCCGGCGGCATGGTTGATCAGGTGCAGGGCCACGTACGTCCAGAGCGTCAGGCCGCTGGCCCAGCGCAGGTTGCGCAGGGTGGGCAGGGCAAGCCGGGGACCGGGAAGGGGCATGGGAGGGCGGGGCGAAGCGGAACGGGGCGGCTGAGCATAATGCGCGACGCCTTCGTGCCCCCTTCCGAGCCCCGTTTTTCCATGGCTTCTGCCCCCGTCGCCCGATCCAGCCTGGCCCTGCGCCGCATCGCCTTGTTCGAGGGGCTCGGCGACGCCTGCCTCGGCCGGCTCGCCGCCGGGTGCGACTGGCGCAACATCGAGGCGCGCAAGCCCGTCTTCACCCGGGCATCGGCGGCGGGCGAGGTGTTCTTCCTCGTGTCGGGCCGGGTGCGCATCACCACCTATTCGGCCCATGGCCGCGAGGTCACGTTCCGCGATTACGAAGCAGGCGAGCATTTCGGCGACCTGTCCGCCATCGACGGGCAGCCGCGCTCGGCGGACGTGGTGACGCTGGAGCCCACGCTGCTCGCGTGCCTGCCGGGCCCCGCCTTCCTGGAGCTGCTGCGCCATGAGCCGGTGGTGGCGATGCGCACGGTGTCCAATCTGACCCTGCTGGTGCGCCGGCTCACCGAGCGGGTGATCGAGCTGAGCACGCTCAGCGTGCAGACGCGCCTGCATGCGGAGCTGCTGCGGCTGGCGCATGCCGCGGGCGTGCAGGACAACACGGCCCGCCTCGACCCGGCCCCGGCGCATGCCGTGCTGGCGGGCAAGATCAGCACCAACCGCGAGCAGGTGACGCGCGAGCTCGGCGCCCTGACCCGGCGCGGCATCCTGCGCAAGGAGGGCGCGCGGGTGCTGGTGGTGGCCAATGTGCGCGAGCTGCAGGCGCTGGTGGCGGAAGTGCGCGGCGACTAGTCCGGGCAACGCTCAGGGGACTGCCGTGGACGCGCCGGGAGGCGCGTCCTGCAGCGGCGCAGGCCGGCGCGCGGCGAGCAGCCAGTCGCGGAACCGCACCAGCGTCGAGAGCTGCGCCCGCGCTTCCGGGTAGCACAGCCAGTAGCCAAGGTCGCTCGTGTAGCCGCCGCCGGGCAGCGGTTCCGCCACCGTGCCGGCGGTGATCTCATCCTGCACCAGGCAGCGCGGCACCAGCGCCACGCCCATGCCCACCGAGACGGCCCGGATCATGGTCTGGAACTGGTCGAACTGCGGCCCGCCCAGGGCGTCGACCCCGGCGATGCCGTGCGCCTCGCTCCAGTGCTGCCAGGCCTCGGGCACCGTCACGTGGCGCAGCAGCGTACAGCGCGCCACGTCCTGCGGGCTGCGCAGATCGAAGCCCGGCGTGCCCGGGCGGGGCGCGATCAGCGCGACGTCGTTGCCGGCCAGGTAGTGCGAGCGCGCGCCGGGCCAGTGGCCGTCGCCGAAGAGGATGGAGCAGTCGAGTTCCGGATCGGAGAAGTCGTAGCCGTGCACGAACGGCACGAAGTGCAGCGTGATCTGCGGATGCTGCTCGCGCAACTGCGGCAGCAGCGGGATGAGCCACTTGGCAGCGAACGTGGGCAGCACCGACAGGTGCAGGGCGCCGCCGCCGTCGCCGCTGGTGATCAGCTCCAGCGTGGCCGCCTCCAGCCGCGCGAGCAGAACGCTCACCGCCTTTTCGTAGCGCTCTCCTGCGGGCGTGAGGGAGAGGCGCTTGCGGCTGCGCTCGAACAGGTCAATGCCCACCCAGCGCTCCAGCTCCTGTATCTGTTTGCTGACCGCGCTCTGCGTGAGGTGCAGGGCCTCGGCCGCGCGCGAAACGCCGCCGAACCGTGCCACGGTGCAGAAAGCCCGCAGAAGGTGCAGGGGAGGGTTGAGGCGGCGCAGCGACATGGTCCCAGGATGGCGATGACAATATTCCGGATAGGAATGTTAACAGGCATACGAATTGCTTTTTGAAACACGGAGCTTACGTTAGTCTTACTTTCTCTATAAGGACCACCCCCCATGCAACGTCGTCATCTTCTCGGTGCAGTGGCTGTCGCAACTGTCGTTCCTGGAATGTCTTTCGCGCAGGACAAGCCCCTGCGCATCGTCGTCCCCTTCCCGCCGGGCGGCGCGACCGACATCGCCGGGCGCTCGCTGCAGGAGCCGCTGCAGCGTCTCCTGGGCCAGCCCGTCGTGATCGAAAACCGCGCGGGCGCGGGCGGTTCCATCGGTATGGCGGAAATCGCCCGGTCCGCGGGCGACGGCCTGACCTTCGGGGTGGCCACCCTGTCCACGCACGGCGTGAACCCGGCCGTGTACGCCAAGCTGCCGTATGACCCGGTCAAGGATTTCGCGGGCGTGACCGAGATCGTCAAGGCGCCCGGCATCATCGTGGTCAATCCGCAGGTCCTGCCGGTGAAGGACTTCGCCGACCTGGTGAAGTACCTCAAGGCCAATCCCGGCAAGATTTCCTACGCCACGCCCGGCAACGGCACCATCGGCCACATGTGGGGCGAGCTCTTCAAGAGCGTCACCGGCACGGCGATGGTGCACATTCCCTACCGCGGTGCGGGCCCGGCCGTCAACGACGTGCTCGGCGGCCAGGTGCCGGTGTACTTCGACCAGGTCGCGTCGTCGCTGCCGCACGTGAAGGCCGGCAAGCTGAAGGCCCTCGCCGTGTCGTGGCCCGAGCGCCTGGATGTCCTGCCGGAGATCCCCACCTATGGCGAACTGGGCTATCCGCAGGCCAACGAGCCCTCGTGGTTCGGCCTGGTGGCGCCGGCCTCCACGCCGGCCAGCCAGGTGCTGCGCGTGCAGCAGGCCGTGGCCACGGCCCTGAAGGAGCCCGCCGTGCGCGACCGTCTCGCCGGCCAGGGCCTCTATGCCTCCGGCACGACGCCGGCGGACTTCTCGCGCCAGATCGTGCGCGAGATCGACAAGATGAAGAAGGTTGCTGCCTATGCCAAGATCAAAATCGAATAATTTCCGAGGAGTGCGCCTATGCAAGCCGTGCTGAAACTGATCCACAGCCGGTACCTGCACGCGGAGCCCGGCGCCGCGGGCGCGCCCTGCGCGCCGCCGCAGGCGCGCATGGTGTCCACCGTGCCGGGCCGCACGCCTGTGGTGCTCGATTCGCCCCACAGCGGCACCGTCTACCCCGAGGACTTCCGCGCCGCGCTGGCCCTGCCGGTGCTGCGCCGCGCCGAAGACACGCACGTGGAGAAGCTCTACGACTTCGCCCCCGCTCTGGGCGTGGGCTGGGTCGAGGCGCATTTCCCGCGCATCTACCTGGATGCCAACCGCGACGTCACCGAAGTGGACGCGACGCTGTTCGAGGGCGGCCACTGGCCGCACGAAGTGACGGCCGACCCGGTGGTGCTGCAGAAGGTGCGCCTGGGCAAGGGCCTGGTGTGGAAGTTCACCGACGAGGGCGCGCCCATCTACGACCGGCCGCTCTCGGTGGCCGAGATCGAGCAGCGCATCGAGCGCTGCTGGCGCCCCTACCATGCGGCCGTGGCGCGCGAGATCGATGCCGCGCATGCGCGGCACGGCTACAGCATCCACATCAACTGCCACTCCATGCCCGCCGTGGCCGCCAGCCACGCGACGCTGCACCCCGGGCTGCACCATGCGGACTTCGTGGTGGGCGACCGCGACGGCACCACCGCCAGCCCCGCCCTGTCGGAGGCGATCTGCGCCTTCCTGCGCGAGCGCGGCTACAGCGTGGACTACAACCACCCCTACAAGGGCGTGGAACTGGTGCGCCGCTACGGCAACCCCGCGCAGAATCGGCACAGCATCCAGGTCGAGATCAACCGCAAGCTCTACATGGACGAGCAGACGCTGGCGCTCGACCCCGCAGGCTTCGCGCGCCTGCACGGCGATCTGCGGGCCCTGGTGGAGATGCTGCTGGCGACCGATCCGCGGTAGCGATCCACGGACCCCTTCCGGCATCGTTGCCGCATCCGGGCGTACCGCCTGCGACGCGGCGCCGCGCCGGAACCGCCGCGCCGGGCCCGTGGGCCGCTCCCGGCCGGCAGGGGCTCAGCCGCCGCAGGCGCGCAGCGGCTTGCCGCCCAGCGCCGGCCGCAGTGCGTCCAGCGGCGGGCGCAGCGGGTCGGTGGCCTGGGGCAGGCGCAGCAGGTAGCCGGTGGCATCGCCGCGCTCCTGCACCACGCGCGCCGTGCGTACGCCCTGCGTGCCGAGCGCCGCCAGCGCGCGCTCGGCCGCCTCTTCAGTAGAGAACCGCCCGAGCGAGAGGCCCGGCTCCAGCGCCGCGCCCGGCCGGTCGTAGGCCACCTTGCGCGCGCGCAGCTCCGCCCGCTTCTTGTCGAGTGCGTCCTCGTCCGCGAAGCGCCCCATGTAGACCATCCAGCGGGCCGTGGCCGAGACCGCCTCCAGCCGCCATGCCGCATCGGGCAGGCCGGCCGAGGCCGCTGCGGCGCGCAGTGCATCGGCCTGGCGCGCATCGAACGGGCCGGCCTGCAGGCAGGTGCCTCCCGCCGCGGCGACGGGGGCCGAGGGGCCATTGCCGGCCGGGGCCGATGCGGGAGGGGTTGCGGATGCGGATACGGACGCGGATGCCGCCGGTGCGGCGGGCGCCGCCGCGGGCGCGGGGTTGCGCGCGGCGGGCCCGCCGATGCGCAGGCTGTCCGGCTGGATCTGCTGCTCCAGCCGCCGCGGCTCGGCCTGCTCCGCCGGGGCCAGGCCCCAGCTGCGCAGCAGGCCGTGCGCCCAGGCGTAGTAGCCCGCGTTGGCGAGCAGAAGGACCAGGACGGCGGCGCGCAGCATGGGGGTGGTGCTCCTCGGGGGCGGCCCAGGCGGTCAGGCCGGCGGCAGCGGCTGTCCGGCGGGCCGCACGCTGATCTCGGAACTGGTCACGGTCTGCACGCCCTGCGTGGTGCGCACCCGCAGCGCGCCGTCGGCTTCCACCCCGTCCGCGGTGCCGGCGCCGCCGTCGCTCAGGACCACCTCCCGGCCCCGCAGCACGTCGCGCTGGTGGAAGCGTTCACGCAGCGGCGCGAAACCCCGGGCTTCGAACGACTGCAGCATCGCCACCAGCGGCGGGACCAGCCGCAGCAGCGCGGCGGGCGCATCCAGCCGGCCATCGATGTCCTGCAGGCTGCCGGGCGGCGTCGTCAGGCCCTGTGCATCCGGCGGGCGCACGTTGATGCCCACGCCCACGACCACGTAGCGGGCGGCAGGGCCCGTGCCCGGGCCGGGCACCGCGGCGGCACCGACGAGGCTTGCCGTCTCGACCAGGATGCCGCCCAGCTTGCGGCCGTCGTCCAGCCACAGGTCGTTGGGCCACTTCAAACCGACCCGGGGCTGGCCCGGCCGCGGCACCGGCTGCAGGTTCTCCGCGATGGACACGCCCACCGCCAGCGACAGGCCGGACCACTCGACCGGCGACAGCGGCAGGCCCAGCGAGAACATGAGCGAATCGCCCGCGGCATTGTTCCAGGCGCGGCCCAGGCGCCCGCGCCCCGCCGTCTGCACCTCCGCCACGAGCAGCGTGGGCTCACAGGCGCCCGCGCGTGCACGGCGCATGAGTTCGGTGTTGGTGGAGTCAATGCTCGGCAGCACCTCGACGGTGAAGCCCGGCAGCAGGGGTGCCACGGCCTCCCAGACCGCCTCGGCGGGCCAGCGCAGGGGCTGGTGGGCAGGGGGCTGCGCCGTGCTCACTGGCGGGGGCTCCGGGGCTTGCGTGCGGGCGCTGCGGAGGGCGGGGGCGCGGAAGGACCCGGCGGCGACCAGCCGCGCTTGGGTGCCAGCAGCGTGCCCCGGCATTGGGCACTGCCGCACCAGCACGGGTACTCGGCCTTGAGTTTCGGTGTGTAACGCTCGTCGACGATCAGGCCGTAGTCGTAGTTGAGTTCCTCGCCAGCGTGGATGTTGCGCAGCGCGGTGATGAAGACGCGGCCGCCGCGCTCGTCGGCATAGCAGTTGGGCGCGCAGCTGTGGTTGATCCAGCGCGATGCATTTCCGCCATGGTTCGCATCAATGACACGGTCTTCATCGACGTGGAAATAGAAGGTATGGTTCGGCTGCAGCGGATCGTGCGGGTGCCGGTCCTGGGCTTCCTGCCAGCCGATGATCTCGCCCGTGTATTCGATCAGCACCTCGCCCTCGGCGATGTCCTGCACCGCGAACACGCCCTTGCCGTGCACGCCCGAGCGCCGCACCTGGATGCGGCGGCCGCCCCTGTCGGCGGAAGGGTCGGCGGCGGGTCGGGCGGTGCGGGGCATGTCGAAACTCTGTTAATTTGGATGGGCACACCTGCGCAGGCACGTGTGCGTGTGCGCGTGTATGCGCGAGAGACCGGAATTGTAGAAGCGCCCTTCGGGGCCGACCCCACAGAAAATGACCAAGACCCTGGTAATCGCAGAAAAACCCTCGGTGGCACAGGACATCGTGCGTGCGCTCACCCCCGTGGCGGGCAGGTTCGACAAGCACGAAGACCATTTCGAGAACGACCGCTACGTGGTCACCAGCGCCGTGGGCCACCTGGTGGAGATCCAGGCGCCCGAGGAATTCGACGTCAAGCGCGGCAAGTGGAGCTTCGCCCACCTGCCCGTGATCCCGCCCTACTTCGACCTGAAGCCGGTGGACAAGACCAAGAGCCGCCTCAACGCGGTCGTCAAGCTCGCTCGCCGCAAGGACGTCACCGACCTCGTCAACGCCTGCGACGCGGGGCGCGAGGGCGAACTCATCTTCCGCCTCATCGAGCAGTACGCGGGCGGCGCCAAGGGCGGCTTGAACAAGCCCGTGCAGCGCCTCTGGCTGCAGTCCATGACGCCGCAGGCCATCCGCGACGGCTTCGGCAACCTGCGCTCGGACCAGCAGATGCAGGGCCTGGCCAGCGCCGCGCGCAGCCGCTCCGAGGCCGACTGGCTCGTGGGCATCAACGGCACGCGCGCCATGACGGCGTTCAACTCGCGCGATGGCGGCTTCTTCCTCACCACCGTGGGCCGCGTGCAGACGCCGACGCTCTCGCTCGTCGTCGAGCGCGAGGAAAAGATCCGCCAGTTCGTCAGCCGCGACTATTGGGAAGTGCACGCCGGCTTCCACGCCGAAGCCGGCGAGTACCTCGGCAAGTGGTTCGATCCGCAGTGGAAGAAGGTCGCCGACGACCCCGAGGCCCGCGCGGACCGCGTCTGGAATTTCGAACGCGCCCGCGAGATCGCCGACGCGGTGCGCGGCAAGGCCGCCACCGTCACCGAAGAGAGCAAGCCCACCACCCAGGCCTCGCCGCTGCTGTTCGACCTGACCAGCCTGCAGCGCGAGGCCAACGGCAAGTTCGGCTTCTCGGCCAAGACCACGCTGGCGCTGGCGCAGAGCCTGTACGAGCGCCACAAGGCCCTGACCTACCCGCGGACCGACTCCCGCGCGCTGCCGGAAGACTACCTGCCCGTGGCGAAGGACACCTTCGGCATGCTCGCCACGAGCGGCATGCGCCACCTGGCGCCCTATGCGCGCCAGGCGCTCGACGAAAACTACGTGCGGCCGAGCAAGCGCATCTTCGACAACGCCAAGGTCAGCGATCACTTCGCCATCATCCCGACCACGCAGGCACCCAGCGGCCTCTCCGAGGCCGAGCAGAAGCTTTACGACCTGGTGGTGCGCCGCTTCATGGCGGTGTTCTTCCCGAGCGCCGAATACCTCGTCACCACCCGCATCAGCCAGGTGGTGGGCCATTCCTTCAAGACCGAAGGCAAGGTGCTGGTCAAGCCCGGCTGGCTGGCCATCTACGGCAAGGAGGCCGCGGGCGAGGTCGAGGACGGCAAGGCCGGCGACAAGGGCCAGCCGCTGGTGCCCGTGAAGCCCGGCGAGATGACGCACACCGAATTCGCCGAAGCCAAGGCGCTGAAGACCAAGCCGCCGGCCCGCTATTCCGAAGCCACGCTGCTGGGTGCGATGGAAAGCGCCGGCAAGCAGGTGGAAGACGAAGAGCTGCGCTCGGCCATGCAGGAAAAAGGCCTGGGCACCCCGGCCACGCGCGCGGCCATCATCGAAGGTCTGCTCACCGAGAAATACATGCTGCGCGAGGGCCGCGAGCTCATTCCCACGGCCAAGGCGTTCCAGCTCATGACGCTGCTGCGCGGCCTGGGGGTGGAGGAGCTTTCCCGCGCCGAACTCACCGGCGAGTGGGAATACAAGCTCGCCCAGATGGAGAAGGGCCAGCTCAGCCGCGAGGCCTTCATGCAGCAGATCGCCGCCATGACCGAGCGCATGGTGAAGAAGGCGAAGGAATACGACCGCGACACCATCCCCGGCAACTACGCGACGCTCTCCACACCGTGCCCGAACTGCGGCGGCGTGGTCAAGGAGAACTACCGGCGTTATGCCTGCACGGGCGCCGACGGGCGCGGCGACGGCTGCGGCTTCTCGTTCACCAAGTCGCCCGCGGGCCGCACTTTCGAGCCCGCCGAGGCCGAGGCCCTGCTGCGCGACCGCCGCATCGGCCCGCTGGAAGGCTTCCGCTCCAAGGCCGGCTGGCCGTTCACGGCCGAAGTCGCGATCGTGCGCGACGAGGAGGCCGGCAACTTCAAGCTGGAATTCGACTTCGGCGACGACCGGGCAGGCGAAGCATCGGGCGAGCTGGTCGAGTTCACCGATGAATCCCTGGGCCCATGCCCCATCTGCGGCGCGCCCGTGCACGAGCACGGCAGCAACTACGTGTGCAGCAAGGCCGTGCCCACCGCCGCCCAGCCCACGCCCAGCTGCACCTTCAAGAGCGGCAAGATCATCCTGCAGCAGCCCGTGGAGCGCGATCAGATGGCCAAGCTGCTCGCCACCGGCAAGACCGATCTGCTCGACAAGTTCGTGAGCATGCGCACGCGCCGCGCGTTCAAGGCCTTCCTGGCCTGGGACAAGGAGGCCGGGAAGGTGAACTTCGAATTCGAGCCGCGCGAGAGCAAGTTCCCGCCGCGCAAGTTCGCCGGCAAGGCCGGTGCGGCTGCCGGCGCTGCGAAGGCCGGTACCACGGCCGCCGCCAAGAAGGCCGCCAAGCCCGCTGCCAAGGCCGCCGCGAAGAAGAGCCCGTCCGCCACCGCTGCCAAGGCCCCGCGCAAGACCGCCGCCGGCAAACCCCCGAGCCCGGCCCTCGCCGCCGTGATCGGCCCGGAACCCGTCGGCCGGCCCGAGGCGGTGAAGAAGATGTGGGAATACATCAAGGCCCACAACCTGCAGGACCCGAAGGACAAGCGCACCATCGTCGCCGATGCCAAGCTGCGCGAAGTGTTCGGCAAGGAATCGGCCGGCATGTTCGAGCTGGCGGGGATTCTGGGCAAGCACCTCGGAGGTGAATGACATGGCGATCGCCCATCGACCGATGAAGACCGCCGTGGCGAGCGGTGCCGCACGCGGGCACCGCAGTGCCCTCCTGGCGGCCGCTCTGGTGGCCTGCGCCGCACTGCTGGCCGGCTGCGAGACCACTGCCAGCCGGCCCTCCACCGCGGAAGGCACTCAGGCAGGGGAGAGCGGCGTTACCGTGTTCGGCACCATCGATACGGGTGTGGGAGCGGTGCGGTCTTCGCGCTGAGGTACGGCCGGGTGCTCGTTGCACGGGGCCTACTTATGTGACCAATGCATAGGCGGTGTTTCGCCCGCCGCCTTCCAGTTGCACCAGCACACCCCGCGCCAAGAGGTCGTTGATGTCTCGCAGCGCAGTGTCCGATGAGCACTTGGCGATGGCCGCCCACCGGGCATTGCTCAGCTTCCCCTCCATCCCATCCAGCACACGGTTCAGCACCAGCGTCTGCCGCGCATTCATGGGCACATCCGCCCAGCGCTGCCAGAACTGCGCCTTGGCCAGCACGTCGGCCACCAAGCCCTCGGCGCCCTGCACGGCGCGCAGCAGGCAGCCCAGGAACCAGGCCAGCCAGGGCGTGACGTCGAGCATGCCGCGCTGCGTGGCTTCCAGTTGTTCGTAGTAGCGCTTGCGTTCGCGCTGGATCTGCGCGCTCAGGCTGTAGAAGCGCTGGGCGCTGCCTTCGGCGCGGGCCAGAGCCATGTCGCCCACGGCGCGGCTGATGCGGCCGTTGCCGTCGTCGAAGGGGTGCAGCGTGACCAGCCACAGGTGGGCCAGGCCGGCATGCACGATGGAGTCGCCTGCTGGCGGCGCATCGAACCACTGCAGGAAGGCGGCGGTTTCCGCGTCCAGCGCCGTGGCGGGCGGCGCTTCGTAATGCACCTTCTCGCGGCCGATCGGGCCCGAAACCACCTGCATGGGCCCCGCCGCATCGTCGCGCCAGGCGCCGGTGCGGATGCGCAGCCGGCCGCTGTAGCCCGTGGGGAACAGCGCGGCATGCCAGCCGAAAAGGCGTTCCGCGGTCAGCGGCTCGGCAAAGCGCTGGGTGGCGTCCAGCACCATGTCCACCACGCCGTCCACATGCCGGTCGGAAGGTGCGAGCGCGCCGATGTCCACTCCCAGACGGCGCGCGATGGACGAGCGCACGGCGTCCAGATCCAGGGATTCGCCTTCGATGGCGCTGGTGGTGACGACTTCCTGGGTCAGGGCGCGCAATGTGGCCTGGTCGCGTTGGGCCAGTCCCACCCCGGCCATGCGCCCGGCCAGATGGCCCTGGGCGCGGTGCACCTCCGCCAGGGGCGCGGCGAGCGCCGATGCGTCGAAGCGCCACTGTGGCCAGTCGGGGCGCTGCCAGACATAGGTACGGCGGCGAGGGGGGGTGTCGGACCACATGCGGTGATTATCGGGCTTATTCGCCGCAGAATCTGCGGTGAATAAGGTGGCTCCACTGCACTGCAGCCCAGTGTTTCTGGGCCCGCGTGGCGGGTGCGGAGACCGGCGGGCACGATGGTGGGTGCAGCCGAAGCAGCGCAGGCCCGAGGCGGTAAGGAAGGTGGGCCAAGGGCCGGTACTAGGAGCGGGTCAGCGAAACCGCGCGTTCTGACTTCCTGTGGACTACATTCGCTTCGCACAGTGGCTGCAACGACGGCGGCAAGCCTCGAACAATCGGCGGGCTTTCTCTTGAACTCAGGAGCGCTCATGGCGGTTGCACGCGTTTTCTCTTCGGTTGCGACACCCCGATCAGTTCGCTTGGAAACCCAGGCACCGGCGGCGTCGGCCCCGCGGCCCCAGGCGCCGCCGCCCCGCAATGCCGCATCGTCTGGTGCGCCGGCGGGGCTGGCGCGACGGCAGTCGCCCGTCCACGGCGGCATGTCGCCGCCGCCGGCTCCACGTGTCGGCCTGGACCGGCTTGCACGCGCAACGCAAACCATTCAAACGGCGAAGACCACCGGAGCTCCGGCTGCCCGCGCGAATATATTGAATCGTGTGAAAGCAGCATTCGGCCGACATGACGACCGCGCTCCTCTCGATGAAAAACTTTTCGAAAATAGTCTTCAATGCGGATTTGCGCAAACGGAAGGCCTCAAGACGGTGTTCGGGAACGAAAAAATAGGGGTGAGCGGTGTGTGCGCCGCACTCTCCACCATATGGATGAACGTCCACTGTGCTGCTCCCGATGGCAGCGTCAATACGAGGCTGAGAGTGGTGGGGTCGCTAGAGGGAATTCAGCACGCCCTCATTTTTCAAAAGGGTTTGGAAGTCAATCTGAATTATTTGGTGCGCAAAATTTTTTGCCTGGGCCAATCGCTGCAATCGAGGGCGCGGGAAGACCTCAACGAACTTTACGGAATCGACAGGGACATTCGGCCGATCAAAAGCACGAGTTCTGCGCAAAAAATAGCCGCCAAGATGTCGGGCATCGATGGCTACGCCAGCCTCATTTTCTATCGCACAGATAAATCGTGGGAGAAGATAGGGCATGAAATGAGCATGCACCGAGACCCCGAAGACGGCATGATCACATTCTTCGATCCCAACTATGGGGAGTTTCGATTCAATACCGAAGACGCTGCCCAGTTCCTGCGAACGTTGCGGGAAAAGTATAGGCTGAAAAGCGATGTCTCCTTCGACTGGATATTGACGGGGGTCCGGCCGAACAGTACCGACACGAGTACGCCGCTGGATGTTTTGGTGGATTACGTCAAAGCGAATCAGGAGAGCCCGCCTCACTCCTCGAGGAGCGGTTCGGCACCTGGTGCCGACAGCCCGCCCGCGCGCATGGGCGACGCCTGACCGCCAAGGCGGCCGCTACGATCCGTGTCCCGGCCCACAACCCGGCCTGGCCGGCGGGGCCTTCACAGGAGACACACTGCATGTTCAGCCACGTCATCGTCGGCGTTACCGACCTCGAACGTTCCAAACGCTTCTACGACGCCCTGCTCGGCACCCTGGGCGTCGGTCCCGGCGTTGCCAACAAGGGCACGCGTTATTTCTACCGCAGCCCCACGGGCCTGTTCGGCATCACGCTGCCGATCAACGGCGAGCCGGCCACGCACGGCAACGGCAGCACCATCGGTTTCGCGATGCAGTCGCCGGAGCAGGCCGATGCCTTCCACGCGGCCGGCGTGGCGAACGGCGGCACGACCTGCGAAGACCCGCCCGGCTACCGCGAAGGCCCGGCCGGCCCGCTGTACCTGGCCTACTTGCGCGATCCGGACGGCAACAAGCTCTGCGCCATGTTCCGGCCTCCCAAGGCCTGATCGCACGGCTCCGGATCCTGCTGCTGAGGCGGCTGCAGCAGCAGCCATGCGCCGCCGCGGATCACTGCAGATCCGCCAGGAAGCGCGCGACGCGCTGCGCGAGATCCTGCGGCCGCTCGCGGTGCGGGACGTGCGCCGCGCCGGGGAGGATCTCCACGCGCGCCGGGCCGGCTGCCCAGCGGGCGATGCGCTCGGGCTGTTCGGTGGAGCCGTATTCATCCTGATCGCCGTGCAGGGCGAGCACCGGGCAGTGCACGCGCGCCAGCACGCCGGCCTGCGACCAGTGGGCGAAATCGGGATGCAGCCAGGTGTCGATCCACGCGCCGAGCACCCACCGTGCACGGGCCTCGTCGCCGCCGTGGTAGCGGGCGAGCCGCTGCAAGGCTTCGGGGCTGCGGTGGAACTGGTCGCGCGCCGCGCGGATGCCTTCCAGGGTGCGCTCCTCCACGCAGGCCTGGGCCGCCACGGTGACGAGGGCTTCGCAACCGGCACTGCCGGCGGAGCCGGTGCGCGTTCCCCTCCCTGTGCCGCCATCCGCCGCGCAGTGCGCCGCCATGGCGCCGCCCACGCTGTGGCCCAGCGCGGCGAAGCCAGCGAACCCGAGCTGCGCGCGCAGTGCCGGCAGGCTGGCGAGCGCCTCTTCGCCGATGAAGTCCAGCGGCATGGGCGCGGTTCGGGCATCGGAGCGGCCGAAGCCCAGGCGGTCGTAGGCGATTACGTCGCGGCCGGTGGCGGCGCACAGCGCCGAGGGGAAGTCCCGCCACAGCTCCACGCAGCCGAGCGAGTCGTGGAAGAGCAGGATCGGGGGCAGGGCCGTGCCGGAAGACGACGCACCGGAGGCTGTCGGGCCGGGAGTCCAGCGGCGCGTGAACAGGCGGCCGTGGGGCGTGTGCACCCAGGTGTCGTGCGGCGTGGGCGGGACGTGGGCTTGGGTGATGGGGTGCAGGAGGGCAGGGGCGGGCGTGCCAGGCGGTGGGGCGCTCATGCTGCGGGATTGTGCGGCCCGCGGGTTGTCCGGCGCGTCGCCCACGTGCCGATGGCGCTGGCCGATTCCGATTGCTGGATACTCCCCGCTCCCGGAGGCCTCCCGCCTTCCCTCCTCCCGCAGTTTCCCCACCTCCCGCAAGGACCCCGCCATTGAAATCCGCCAGCCCCTCCCTCTTCGACGAGGCCTACTACCAGCGCTTCTATTTCGACAAGAAGACCAGCGTGGTGGACCCGAAGCACATGGAGCGGCTGGGCACCTTCGTCTGCAGCTACCTGAAGTACCTGCGGGTGCCGGTGGAGCGCGTGGTGGACGTGGGCTGCGGCATCGGGCTGTGGAAGGACATCGTGGCGCGGCATTTCCCGGGGGCACGCTACCAGGGCGTCGAGTTCAGCGCGTACCTGTGCGAGCGCTACGGGTGGCAGCAGGGCTCGGTGGTGGACTATGCGGCCGATGAAGGGCCGTTCGATTTCGTCGTCTGCCAGGGCGTGCTGCCGTACCTGAGCCCGCCGGACCTGAAGGCAGCGCTCGACAACCTGGGGCGGCTGTGCCGCGGCGCGCTGTATCTCGAGGCCGTGTCGCGCGAGGACTACGAGCGCGACATCATCGATGAGGACCTGACCGATCCCGCGCTGTTCCGCCACCGGGCCGAGGTGTACCGGCGCGGACTGTCGCGCCATTTCCGCGAACTGGGCGGCGGGCTCTGGCTCAGCCGGGCGGCCGAGGTGCCGCTGTTCGAGCTGGAGTGCGCGGGCGGCTAGCCGCGCGCAACGTGCCACCGCGTGCGCATCTGCCGGGCGGCCGACTGGCGGACGGCGGGCCCAGCGGGCAGGTGGACCGTTGTTTTTTACCTGCATCTGCACCGTAGGCCCCTATGGGCAGGGCTCCTTGCCTGGTGCCGGGTGCGGGCTCATCCGTGTTCACCCAGGGGCGCTTGGGGGCCGCGACATTGCCTTTCCATCTGACAGAAAGAAGAGAGGTCTCGCATAAGATCACAAATAGATACAGATAAACGGCATAGAGAGAGGAGGCGCCAATGGCGACGTTGATTCCGAGCATCGGCACCTGTGCCCACCGCATGACGTCGGGGGAGCGGAGGCTCGCGGAGCGGCTGGAGCGCAAGCTCGATGGCGATTACCGGCTGTGGTACGACGTGCCCGTGGGGCCGAAGCAGACCTATCCGGATTTCGTGGTGATGCATCCGCAGCGCGGCGTGCTGATCCTGGAGACCAAGGACTGGCGACTGGAGACGGTGCGCAAGGCCACGCGGCAGTACTGGGAGATCGCCCCGGACGGCGGTGCCCCGAAGGTGGTCAAGAACCCGCTGGAGCAGGCGCGCCATTGCGCTCTGGAAGTGGTGCGCGCGCTGGAGCGCGACCCGCAGCTCGTGCAGGCCGCGGGACCGCACCAGGGCAAGCTCGCGTTCCCGTGGGGCCACGGCGTGGTGTTCACGCGCATCACGCGGCGGCAGTTCGAGGCGTCGGGCCTGGGCGAGGCGATCGCGCCGCATTACGTGGTCTGCCAGGACGAGATGCTGGAGGACGTGGATCCGGAGGCCTTCCAGGCGCGGCTCTGGGGCATGTTCCCGCATGCCTTCGGTGGGGCGATGTCGCTGCCGCAGATCGACCGCGTGCGCTGGCACCTGTTCCCCGAGGTGCGCGTGCCGGTGCAGGGCCGTTTGTTCGCGCCCGCCGAAGGCGACGGGGAGGACGAAGTGCCCAGCCTGCTGCGTGTGATGGATCTGCAGCAGGAGCAGCTCGCGCGCTCGCTCGGCGAGGGGCATCGCGTGATCCACGGCGTGGCAGGGTCGGGCAAGACCATGATCCTGGGCTATCGCGCCGAGTACCTCGCGAAGCTGCAGGACGCCGCGGCGTCACCGGGCGCCAAGCCGGTGCTGGTGCTCTGCTACAACGAACCGCTGGCCGTGAAGCTCGCGGCCACGATGGAGGCCAAGGGCCTCGGCGAGCGCGTGCACTGCCTGCATTTCCACAAATGGGCGCGCGCGCAGCTGGTGGCTTTCGGCCAGGGCCTGCCGGCGCCTTCGCTGCCGCGCGAGGCCTTCTTCGCGGACATGGTGGACCGCGTGGTGCGCGGCGTCGACAAAGGCTACATTCCCGGCGGGCAGTACGCGGCGGTGCTGATCGACGAGGCCCACGATTTCGCGCCGGAATGGCTGCAGCTGGTGGCGCGCATGGTGGACCCGGCCACGAACCACCTGCTCGTGCTCTACGACGATGCGCAGAGCATCTATGCCCGCGCACGGCAGAAAAAGCAGTTCAGCTTCCGCAGCCTGGGCATCCAGGCGCAGGGGCGCACTTCGGTGCTGAAGATCAACTACCGCAACACGCGCCAGATCCTGCAGACCGCCCACCTGATCGCGGGGGATCTGCTCGCACCCGAGGACAGCGGCGACGACGATGGCGTGCCGCGGCTGCAGCCCGTGAGCTGCGGCCGCGACGGGGAGGCGCCGGTGGTCGTGCGCCTGCCCTCGTTCCGTGCCGAAGCCGCCCAGGTGGCCGAGCGCCTGGCCGCCGCCCACGAGGAGGGACACGCCTGGGGCGACATGGCCGTGCTGTGCCGGCACTACGCCCAGATGGAGGAGTGCGCCACCGCGCTGCGCCACAAAGGCCTGCCGCACCAGGTGCGCAAAGCCACGGGCAGCTTCCAACCCGCCGACGACACCGTGAAGGTGATGACCATGCATGCGAGCAAGGGGCTGGAGTTCCCGGTGGTGGCGCTGGTGGGCGCGGGCCACATGCCGTCCGAGGGTGAGGACGAGCGGGACGAGGCACGGCTTTTCTACGTGGCGGCGACGCGGGCCACGCACCGGCTGGTGATCACCGCGAGCGGGGAGGGGGAGTTTGCGCAGCGGCTGGATGGGGCGGTGGTGGCTTGATGGAGCTCGACTTCGATCCTTCGTGAGTCGCGGGACAGAGGCCGACAACCAAGTGTTACCTTCTGCGCCGGCCCATCCACGGCCGAGCCGTTGAAAATCCACGCCATGCCGATCCCTCCGCGCCTGTCCGCCTCCATTTCCCGGCCTCCGCCACCGTCCCGCCGTGCCTTCTGCCGCACCTTGGGAGTTCTGTCCGGTGCCTTCGGGCTGGGCGCCCTGCTCGTCGCGCCGCCCGCGCAGGCCCAGCCGGCCTACACCATCACCACGCCCCAGATCGAGGAAGCCCTGGCCGAGAAGCTGCCGCGCCGCTACCGGCTCGGTGGCCTGCTGAACCTGGAGGTGCAGGTGCCCGCGCTGCGGCTGCTGCCCGCGCAGAACCGCATCAACGCCGTGCTGCCGGTCGTGACGTCGGGGCTGGCGGTGTCGGAGGGCGCGCGCGATGCGGCGGGCTCGCTGGACGTGGATTTCGCGCTGCGCTACGAGCCGTCGGACCGCACGCTGCGCGCGCAGCAGATCCACGTCAATGCGCTGCGCATCGACGGGCTGCGGTCCGCCGCGGCGGAAATGCTCAACGGCTATGCGCAGCAGCTGGCCACGCAGTCGCTCGGCGAAGTGGTGCTGCACACGCTGCGCCCGCAGGACCTGGCCCTGGCCGACGGGCTGGGCATGCAGCCGGGCCCGATCACGGTGACGGAGCGCGGTCTGCGGGTGGAGTTCGTGCGCAAGCCGGTGCCCTGAGGCGACCTGGCGGAGGAAGCCGCCGCGGTCCGTGCGCACGGCATGGGAACGCTTTCGCGCCGCCGCGCACGGTTTCGGGCGAAAGACTCTGCACAGCGCAGCCGGCCGCATGCTGGGAGCATCTTCACTGCGAACGCTGGCAAGGGGCCGTGAGCCGCTGCAGCCGTGCGTCGCGCTTCGGAGTGCAACCATGTTCTCGACCACCCGTTTTCTCTCCCAGAGCGCCAGGAAACTGCAGAGCGGCTTCAGCCAGCTGACCGGACTGGCGAAACCCCATGGCGCCTCCCGTCCCTCCGTACCTTCCAGGCCAGCCGCGCCCGAGGGGCTGGGCGCGCGGCAGGCACGGCAGGAGGCAGCGATGGCGCCGCGCAACCCTTCCCGGCCCGAGGCGGCCAGGCATTCGCCGGCCCCGGGGAACCACAGCGCGCCAACGGCACGGCCCGCCCCTGGCCGGCCCGCCGTGCAGACTTTCACCGGATGGCAGGGCCCTGTCATGGCGCAGCACATCCCGCATGCGCCGTCCCGGCCGATCGCATCTTCTTCGTCCACCGGCCGAGCGGCCGCGCCGGAGCCCGTGGGGCTGCAGCAGGTCCATGCCATGGCGCAGCCGGCGGCCCATGCCGTGCACAGAACGGGGCGCTACGCGCCTGCCGCGTCCGCGGAAGCTCCGCGGAGCGCGCAGGCATCCACGTCCGCCGCTCCGGCTCCGCGGCGGGCGGCTTCCCTGCCCACGCCGTCGGTGGCGTCCCAGCGCACGCACGCGCAGCAGATCGCGGAAGCCACGGCCCACCTGACGGCGCAGCTCACGGCGTCGAGCCGGATGCACCGCAGGCTGATCGACGTGCGCGACGATGCGCAGACGGACGAGGATTACGACAAGGCCGACAGCGCGATTCGCGCGCTCCGGCAGCAGCGCGAGCCCCTCATCCTGATGAACAACCTCTTGAGCGGTGCGGACCGCAACGGGTCCGGGCAGATGCGCAAGCTCCAGGACTTCGCTCCGGTGCCCATCCCGATCGATCCGGGGGCGTTGCGCCATCCAGGCCATTTGCGCACGCATGCGGACGCGCTCCAGCGCAACGCCGCCGCCCTGCGCAGTGCGCATGCGCAGTTCGGCCCGGTCCGGGAACTGGCCGGGCGCGCCGAGATGCTGCGGGCGGCGCTGGCCCAGCATGATCTGCCGCCCGCGGCGCGCCAGGAACTGCAGGCCGTGCTGCGCGGCTTCGACCGTTATGTCGAACTCGACGCCGTGGTGCGCAGCAGCGACCGGGCCATCCGGCGCATGGGCGGCGCCGGGCTCCTGGACGGCACGCCGACCACGGCCGCCGGGCGCCGGGAGGCCGAGGCCGCGGCCCGCCAGGCCCACCAGGCCGCGCTCGACAACGGCTACTGAGGCGGCCCGTGTCCGCGCGGTGCGGGCCCGGCATCGTCCTACGCGGCCGTGCCGCCGCATGGCCTACAACCGGGGCAAGAGCCCGGCCACAAGGGCCGGGTGCCGCTTTCGCAGGACATCCTTCCATGCCCCTTTCCGACGATTCCGATCGCGCAGAGCGCGACGTTCCACAGCCCTCCGACGCCACCGAGACCGCCGGAGAGTCCCCCGCTTCCACCCGGGCCGCCAGCCATGTTCCGGAACATCCGGTGGTGGTCATCACCGGCGCGTCGAGCGGCATCGGCCACGCCACGGCGCTCGCGTTCGCGCGGCGCGGCGCCTGCCTGGTGCTGGCCTCGCGCAATCCCGACACCCTCGCGCCCGTGGCGCTGGCCTGCCGCAAGGCCGGGGGCCACGCGATCGGCGTGCCCACGGACGTGACCGATGCCGCCGCCGTGAAGCGGCTGGCGGAGAAGGCCCTCAGGCATTTCGGGCGCATCGACGTCTGGGTGAACGGCGTGGGGGTGGGCGCGATCGGCCGCTTCGACGAGGTGCCCGTGGAGGCGCACCGCCGGGTGCTGGAAGCGAACCTGCTGGGCCACCTGCACGGCGCGCACGCGGTGCTGCCGCATTTCCGCGAGCGCGGTGCCGGCCGGCTCATCAACCTCATTTCCTTTGGGGGCTGGGTGGCCGCGCCGTACGCCGCGGCGTACACCGCCAGCAAGTTCGGCCTGCGGGGCCTCTCGGAGAGCCTGCGCGCCGAGGTGTCCGATCTGCCGCACGTGCACATCTGCGACGTGGCCCCCACCTTCGTCGATTCGCCGGGCCTCTCGCACGGCGCCAACTACACCGGCCGGCGCATCCGCCCGCCGCTGCCGATGGTCGATCCGAACCGCGTGGCGAATGCCGTGGTGGGCCTGTCGCGCGCACTGCGTCCGCGCACGGTGACGTGGCTGGGGCTTGGGGCCCTGCCCGGCCGGATGGCGCACGCGGTGGCGCCGGACACCCTGGGGCGCTGGATGCGCTGCCTCTCCGACTGGGGGCTGTCGCGCGCGCAGCCGGTGCAGGAGAGCGAGGGCAACCTGTTCGAGCCGTCGCTCGGCACGGCCGTGGCGGGCGGGCACCGCAAGCGGCGCGCCGGCCAGATCGGCCTGGTGGCGGCGCTCGGCGTCGTGGGCATCGCCTACGGCTGGTGGGCCGGCCGCCGGCCGCGCTGACGGGCAGGGGGCAGGCCGCGTGGGGCATCCTCCTACAGCCCGCCGCGCAGGGCGTGCCTACGATGGGCCCAGCCGCCTCCACGCGACTCCGCCTCGCCGCCTGCCGGCTCCCTCTGCAATGCGCCACGCTGCCGTGGCACCACCAGCACAGGACACACGCCATGACGTCTCCCATTCCTTCCGTCGGTGTCCGCGCGGCCGCCGCCGCGCCCACCGCCGTTCCCTTCACGTTCTATGCGGCCAATGGCCGTGTCTATGCGAGCAACGTGAAGGACAAGCTCATCGACCTGGGGCGCCTGGACCGCGAAGGCAAGGGCTACGCCTACCAGCTCGACGCCGATGAGAAGATCGCCTCGCGCGGCTTCGAGACGCCGGAGCACGCGCTGGCGGACATCGTGGGTGCGATCACCTTCCTGTTCCTCGACGGCCAGTTCACCGCGCTCGCGGATGTGGGCGGCGAGCGTCCCGACCTCGCCGATGCACCGCAGATCCACGTGACGCTGGATGCGCTGGGCAAGGGCGAGCCGGCCATCGCGGCCGACATCTAGACCCGCGTGGCCCCTCCGGAGCGACCGAAGGTTCGGCGCCCGGAGTCCCGAACCCGGCACCTGCGCACGTGCCGGCCGGGTCGGGCGCCCTGCGCCGCATGGCCTGCTGCTGACCCAAAGCGCAGGCGCATGGGCCGCCAGTCCGCAGGTTTTCTCTTCCCATCCTTTTTTTCCACACCCTGTCCGCGGCCGGCATCCGGCGCTCCCCTGGGGGGCGCGTGCCATGCGGCCGCGGCGCCGAGACAAGGAGCCGCATGCCCACCACCGATCCCTCCACTCCTTCCCTGCTGGCCTGGTTCCACGACGAAACGGTCTGGGGCCTGTCGCTGTCGAGCATCACCCTGGCGCTGGCCGCCACGCTGGGCGTCTACCTGGGCATCACGCTGCTGCTGGGCCTGGCGCAGCGCCGCAGCCGGCGCATCGCGGAGGCCCGCGCCGCCTCGGGCAGGCACGGCGCCGGCCGGGTGGCGGCGGTCGTCTCCGAGGTGCTGGGCGGCACCAGCCATCTGCTGATCCTGCTGGCGGCGCTGCTGGTCGGGGTGGGCATGCTCGATCTGGCGCCGCGCTGGCAGGCGCGCGTGGGGCAGCTGTGGTTCATCGCGCTCGCGCTGCAGGTGGCGCTCTGGGGCACGCGCGCGATCGGCATCGCCATCCGCCGCTACGAGGAGCGGCACCTGGGCACGCCGTCGCTGCAGGTGAGCGCCTCGGGCACGCTGATGTCCTGGGGCCTGCGCACGCTGCTGTGGGCCACCATCGTGCTGGCGATGCTCGCCAACCTGGGAGTGAACATCACGGCCTTCGTGGCGAGCCTGGGCGTGGGCGGCATCGCCATCGCCCTGGCCGTGCAGAACGTGCTGGGCGACCTGTTCGCCTCGCTCGCCATCGCCGTGGACAAGCCGTTCGAGGTGGGCGATTTCATCGTGGTGGGCAGCGTGGCGGGCACGGTGCAGCAGATCGGCGTGAAGACCACGCGCATCCGCAGCCTGGGCGGCGAGCAGATCGTGATGTCCAACACCGACCTGCTCAAGCAGACGATCAACAACTACCGCTACCTGCAGGAGCGCCGCATCGTCTTCAACTTCACGCTGAGCTACGCCACGACGGCGCCGCAGGCCGAGGCGGTGTCGCAGGCGGTGCGCCGCATCATCGAATCGCACGACAAGGTGCGCTTCGACCGTGCCCACCTCAAGGGCTTCGGTGCGAACGCGCTCGAGTACGAAGTGGTCTACATCGTGCTCGACCCGGGCTATAACGCCTACATGGATGTGCAGCAGTCCATCAATCTCGCGATCATGCGCGAGCTGGAGTCGATGGGCGTGCAGTTCGGCGTGCCCGTGCGTACGGTGCACATGGTTCCCCCCACGCGCGGTGAAGGCCCGGCGGCCGGCGCGACCTTGCAGGAGGCATCCCCATGATCGAGACCCCACGCATCGAACGGCTGGCATCGCGGCCCGTGGCGCTGCTGCCCGTGGCCTGTACGCGCGAGGAGATCCAGCAGGCCATGGGGCGCAGCGTGCGCGCGCTGATGGATGCGCTGGCCGCGCAGGGCGCCTCTCCGGGCGGGCCGCTGTTCACGCACCACCTGCGCCGCCCCACGGACACCTTCGAATTCCACCTGGGCGTGCCGGTCGAGGCGCCCGTCGGGCCGGGGCCGGAGGGCGGCATGCGGCCGGGCGAATGGCCTGCCATGCAGGTGGCCCGCACCGAGTACCGCGGCCGCTACGAAGACCTCCCGCGGGCATGGGAGACCTTCCGGCAGTGGATCGACGCGCAGGCACTGCAGCCCACGGAGGACGTGTGGGAGTGCTACCTCACCGGGCCGGAGACGGGCGGCGACCCCGGCGCCTGGCGCACGGAACTGATCCAGCCGCTGCGATCGGCATGACGGGCCGCCCGGCCCCCGGCTGAGTGCGCCGCTTCGGGCTGCGCACGGTGCCTTCGGGCCGTGCGCCGGACCCCGCCGCAGGGAAATCGACAGTGACCGTCCATCCACGGCGCGGCATGCGGCGCGCCTGTCCGTTCTGTCCGTGTCCCCCCGGAGTGCCCACCCATGGATTTCCCTGCGCGCGTGCGTGCGCCTTCGACCGCCCCGTCTTCTCCATGTTCCTCCCCGGAGGAGCCATGTTCTCCGTCGGCCCGGGATTCCGGCCTTGCCGGGCCTGGCGGTGGCCGGCCGATGACCGCACTCGCATGGCCTGCCGTTCCGCGCCGGAGTTCTCCACCGCTCGCCGCGGACGGGCTTCGCCCGCGCTCCGCCGCAGGGCCGGGCACTGCGGGGCCCGGGGGCGCAGCGGTCGCCACGACAGGCGCGTCTCACACGGCCTCCACGACTGCCACCACTTCCACGGGCGTGGCCACCGCGCACGGAAACCAGCCGGGATTGTCCGATGCCGCCTGGGAGCGCATCGCCCGGCTGCCTGCCGCGCAGCGCCAGCGCCTGAACGCCACCGAGCGCGCGACGGTGGCCGGGGTGGTGCGCGAACTGCGCCGCCACGTCGAGGCCGCGGGCATCGACTTCGTGCCGGTGTTCGGCCACTGGTCGCTGCGCACCGACAACTACCGCGAACTGGGCCGCACCAGCCAGGCGGACGTGCAGGAGGGGCGCGACACGCTGCCTGCGCGCATCGCCGGCTACGGGCTGGACTTCGTCGCCAGCACCGAGTACCGGGGGCGCCCGCAGCATCCGGGGGCGGTGGCCTCCATCGCGCCGCTGCCCGGCGGGCAGGTGGCCGGCACGGTGCTCAAGCTGCCCTTCGACCGCGCGGAGGAGCTGCTTTCCGTGCTGCTGGTGCGCGAGATCTGCGCGGAAGCGGACCTGCGCAGTCCGCCGGACGCCGACGGCCGCCCGCGCTCCAGCCTGATGTACCGGCCCGCGGTGCGCCCGGTCACGCTCGGCGACGGCAGCACGCTGCATGCACTGCTTTTCGAAACGCATCCCGAGGGGCCGAAGTCGCTGCGGCGCGTGTTCGGCGACGCGGCCGGGCTCACGGCCGAGCGCCTGGCGTTCTTCATCGCGGCCGAGGGCGGCTTCGTGCGCGACGGCAAGGCCTTCGGCGGCGCCAGCGCCGATTACTGGAAGGCCGGCATGCAGCGGCTCGTGGATTCGGGCGACCCGCCCGACCCGCTGTTGGCCGAAGCCTTCCGCATCGCTGTGGAGAGCCGCGGCGCCGACGGCACGCTGTCGCTCGAAGCCCTGGCGGGCGCGGCCGTGCCGCGCGGCACATGGCACGGCCACCGGGACTGGCTCGCATCGGCGGAGGCGCGGCTGCCCCACGTCTATGCGCGCCCCGCCGGTGCGGACGCGCTGGCGAGGCACCGGCGGATTCAGGGCGCGGTGGACGCGGCGCTGGCGGGCTGGCAGGCGGGCGAGGCCGCGCAGACGGCGCGTGCCGGTGGCGCAGACCTGCGCGCGGCGCTCGCCGGGGCTCTGCCCGCGCTGCTGCGCGAGGCCGGCTTCGATCCATGCGTCTACGCACCCTCCGCGCAGGGGCCGGACGGCTACGGGCGGCATCTGCTCTTCAGTGAATCCAGCGCGCGGGCCGGCATGCAGGGCCTCTACAGTGTGCAGGTGGCGGCCTTCCATGCCCAGCGGCATCCGGCCGCGCTGGCGCATCCCGCGCTGTGCGCCGTGTTCGAGGTGCCCCAGGCCATCGACGGCGAAACGCAGCGCGGAGGGATACCGGACGGCAACACCACCGTGGCGGTGTATCTGCACCGCGATATCGACGGCGTCTCGGGAGGGCTGGAGCGGCCGGCGGACGATCCGTTCGCATCCTCAGCCCGCGTGCTGCACTGACTGACGGCCTCCGGCAGGCAGGCAGGCAGGCAGGCGCCATCGTTCCATCCGCGGACCGGTGTGTTGCGCGCATGCGCCGTTGGTTGCGGCCCGAGCGGCCCCATCTGCAGGGTAGACCGGCCGCCGCCCATTCCCGGCTTCCCGCGGCCGCTTCCAGGAGAATCCCGCCATGCCTTCCACTTCGCCCCTGCTCGCCGTTCGACCGCTGGGACCGCTCTGGCCCACGCTGGACCCGTTCCTGTTCTGCGCCCACCACGACGACGCCTATCCGCGCGGCAACGCCCGTCTGGGGCCGGACGCCCCGCTCGCCGGCCGGCAGATCGGCCAGGATTTCTCGCGCAAGGACGGCTGGAGCATGTACCACGGTGACGTGGTGCCGGGCTTTCCGCCGCATC
>JAESGL010000317.1_pt1 | contig 30480 bp, 25 predicted proteins | sample 9269711 | NCBI WGS metagenome assembly JAESGL01 (sample SAMN14515918, study PRJNA621676) | algae metagenome | isolation source: Kastovskya adunca ATA6-11-RM4 and co-occurring heterotrophs from soil and... | place: Chile: Atacama Desert | collected 2011-06-27
TCGGGGCGAAATGGCCGCTGAACGACGTCTCGGTGCCGTTCCACTCGATCCTCACGCAGTCCAACGAGGCAGCGGGGCCAGTCACCGTGACGCTGCGCGAAGGTTCGGCGGTCCTCCTCGCCCAGGCTGATCCGTCGACTCGCTGACCCGAGACCAGGCTTGGCGAGGCGCCCCGCTTTCGCCTATGGTGCGCCGGCGTGGTCCCGTAGCTCAGCAGGATAGAGCATCAGATTCCTAATCTGAGGGTCACTGGTTCGAATCCAGTCGGGATCACCAGACAAGATATTGAAAGTGCTGTATTTCCTGACTCGGCACACGACGCACCTGCCGTCTCTGGTCACTTTATGGTCACGACGATCGCGGCTGAGCAGCTTCGGATTCCGCGAACTACGAAATTCTGTTCTTGACGATTCGCCTTCCGATCCCCCGCCGACGAAGGTGCCGCCACAGGCTAGTCTAATCGTCCACGTCGCGGCGGGGCGGCCGATCCGCTAAGCTAATGAGTTGATTGCCCGCGCTGTCGACACGCATCTCGAGGGCTTTGGATTTCGAAAGGATGTATGAAGTCGATCCTCCAAGATTGAACGGATAGATGATGGGGTTCGACTCAATGGTTGCTACGTGTAGAGCCCGTCCGATGGAACGCAAACAGGCTTCGGCCAGCCATGCGGCAACTGGCGCCCCGTGTAGATCGGTCGCTTTTCTGCGCGCTATACGCTTACCATTATCAGGACGTTCAATCGCGCCCCAGTCCGCCTGAGACTGCAGAACCATGTTCGTCATTCTGCGAGTGCCCTCCCGTTCTCCATAGATCTCGGACATTCGGCGATGGACTTCTGCGGAGGTGCAATCACCCTGGAGCGTGGTCAACCGACCGATGATCTCCGCCACTTTTCCAAAGAATGGGTACGTGGCGAGGGCCATGCCCCAAGTCAGCACCGAAACCCGGGTATCTGGAGAGTCGCGATAGATTTGGACGCCGCGATCCGCGAACTCGACCAAGTCAGGGCGAGGCTCCAGCCACAGGCGATTGAGAACCGTCCTCGTCTTCTTCTTGGCCGCAGGGCCCGCGTGCGATGAATCCAACATAGGGATGAGATCATCGAGAGTAGACATGCTCGCCCTGACCCGCAGTGCAGTAGCTGCCCAATCCAACCGAATGAAGCGATCAAACCCTATTTGCGGGGACGGCGAGTTCATGGAGCAGTGCTCGTGACATTAATTTTTATGAAGGGGACAATCAGCTCCTCTACCGAGATCCCACCGTGTGCAACGATTTGATCTCCTTTCGGGATAAATGCTCCCCGCGTGCTTGCGTATAGCGGCAAGAAGTCTGGCGGCAGTCCAGGACTATCAAAACGAAAGGCGTCGATCTCAGGGGGCACCGAAGATGCTAGGGTTTCACTGCGATAGGTTCGAACCCTTTCGCCCCTCAGCTCGGACACCACACCCTGACTAAGTCGGCCAATGCCTTCCGCGTCGACGTTCCCGTGGTCCGCTATAAGGTAGATCTGATACCCATACTCGGTGAGGAGCAAAAACAGCTGCTCGACGAAACCAGTTTCGCACCATGCATGAATCTGCCCTGCGATACCTCGCTTCCCGAGCATCGCCCCGTGAACGATTTCATCGATCATATCGACGACTATTCCGGCCACCTTAGTTGCCGGCTTGGCGATGGCCTCCTCCAACTCAGCCAGGTGCTCAGTCCGCTTCAGGCTCTTCTGGTAAACGATCTCCGACTTGCGAAGTCCGTTCTCCTGCCAGAAACGGGCCCACAGAGAAGGTTCGTGAGACGTAGTTTCGATCGAGTTCTGAAACTCGCGTGGCTTGAGACCTGAGAACAGGGCCTGTCGTGAGACCGAGGTCAGAGTGGGCAACCAGGCGAAACATCCACTTTCATCCGCCGAGAAGCCGGGGACGCGTGCGCTCAAGTGCTCTCGGATCTGGGTCCATTGATCCATCGCCAAACCGTCGAATACAAGCAGCGCCACCCGCTCTTCGCCGGCGCTCCGACGCAATGCCAGATACCGCGGCACATGATGGACCATCACGGGCCCTTTCGCGGCTGGAAGAGACGGCAGGTCCGCGAAATGCTGGAACAGCCAATCTTTCAAACGCTCGTCCACGTCGCGCTGCAGCGCACGGACCTGCTTCTGTATCGGCTCAGCAGTTTGCGCGCTCAGACCATTGAACCGGGAAATGACCTCTCCAAGCCGGCGGGCCAGCTCCACCCAGTCGCGATGCGATGACGCGACCGAAGGCAGGTCGGCGGCGATCCTCTTCACACCTTCGGAGACAAGGTTGCCGAGCGCGTGAGGATCTTCAACCAGCCCCACATTGATCCACCCCGGCAAGTCAGCCGGGAGAGATCCTTGCACACCGACCGGCTGAATGGCTCCTTCGAGAAACATCGTGTCGACGATGACCCGGACATCGGGATGCTCAAACGGGACCGAAACCGGTTCGAGCGCCACTGTCGTTCCGTCGTTCGATGCACGATCACTCTGGATCCCGTACTGCGACAAGAAGCGGATCCATGCATCCTGCACGGCGCGCACCATGTAGCTCTTCGACGAGAGCAGCTCTGCGATGGGCAGGTCGCCGAGGGACGTATCCTTCAATATTGCCGCAACATGCTTCGCGAGCAGATCCGGCAGCCCGGCTCCACGGAAATGGAGACGCAGGATCTCTCGCCAGAAGTCCTCTGGCCTGCTGAGCAGGTAAGGGCTGATGCGGAATATGTGGGTGAGGATGAAGTCCTTGGTCGCGCCTTCTCCGAGCGGCTGAGTGGCATGCTTGTTATGCGCCAGGAACAAAGCTTCGTGGTGCTCCGAGTCAATCTGCCGGATTATGCCATAGCTCAGCCTGGGAAACAGATCGGCCAGGCTCAGGCTTACCTTGCGGCCCATGCGGACATAGTCCCAGGGCAGCGTGTTCAGGTCAGTCCCGCGCAGCTGCAAGACGAGCGCGTTTGATGACCCTTCCTCACCGCGATCCCAAGCGGCCCGGTAGCGCTCTTCGTATTCTGTTCTGAAGGCAACGGAGTCCTCGAAGGGCAGCACCTCGAAGCCCCGTTCCCGAAGACTGTGAAGGATGCGCTCATCCAACAGAAGATCGTCGGGGTCGCACGTGATCCAGAAGCGGGATAGGTCGGCAGGAAACTCCTGCAGTATGCGGTCTGTCCAAGCGCTCATGATGCACCGGGCGCCGGTTCGCCGACGCGCAACATGAGGACAGCATTGAGATCGGGCGTGTACGCCTCGGCAGCATTGAGCTGGGCCATACGGGCATCATGGTCGGACTTCAGACGCTTGCGACGGTAATCCCGAACCGTCTGGAGGCCGATCCGGCCGATGGCCTGGTATCGCGCCTCGTAGGCGTACTCGGCGCGTTCGCGCTCTTCCAGGATCCGGGTCCTTTGCTCCTCGACCAGATCGGTGAAGATGCGCTCACCCTGAGCGAGAGCGGCATTCCTTGACCGATCAAACCAGCCATCGACATCTCCCGCAGCGACAGCTCCGACCCGCTTGACTTCTTCCGTGAGAAGAAGATCCCAGATCCGCTTGGCTGTCGGCAGGAAGGTACGCCCTTCGTCGTTGACAAACACGGATAGGAAACGCCGCCGGCTGAAGTCATCGGCGGACGGGCTGATCTCCCAAAGCGACCATATGCCCCGGACGCTGTCAGGAAGCCCTGCAATCCGGACTGTCGGCAGTGGTTGACCCGAAACGCAGCGCGGCAGATCGCTGATCACAGCCCGAGCGCGGGGATCTTCAAGCGTCACCCATTTGATGTCGGGCCGGTCTTCTGCTGTTCTCGCGTCGAAGCAGACCTTGGCTGACTCGCTGCCATCCGCCCAACGCACCTGCCATGCGTCGCCTTCCTTAACAGCTTTCCCGCCACGTGCGGGCAACCCGGTCGTGATCGCCCGCTCCAGCCAGAACTGCGCCGGGTGGTCCCGCCACTTGCGAGCAGCGTCCGCATCAAGCTCGTGCCCATCGGACAAAAGCTCGCTGGTACTACGACTATCTGCGATCGTCGATCGGAGCTGCGATACAACGGCGTCGCATTCGCTTTCGATCGCATCGGGGTTCTGAAGGCCTTGTACGAACAGCTCGTCGAACAGAGGCTCTGTCTCGACCGAGTCCATCACATCGGAGGCTTTGTCGACGCCGAATTCTTCGGCAATGACGGCGAGCTTCGTTTCCAGGACCTCACGAACACGATGCTCGACCGTGTCCTCCAGCACGAAGTTGATCGCGCGCACGATGTGCGGCTGCCCGATGCGGTCGACGCGGCCGATCCGCTGTTCGACGCGCATAGGATTCCACGGCATGTCGAAGTTGACGATGACGTGGCAGAATTGAAGGTTCAGGCCCTCGCCGCCTGCATCAGTCGAGATCAGAATGCGGACATCGCGGGAGAAAACCCCTTGGGCCCGCGCGCGTGCTTCGAGATCCATGCTCCCGTTCAGCGTGGCGACCGAGAAGCCGCGGCTTTCGAGGAAATCCGCGAGCATCGCCTGCGTCGGCACGAACTCGGTGAAGACCAACACCTTCATCTCAGGATCGTTCTCTTCCTGCTGAAGTTTGTAGATCAGTTCCAAGAGCGCTTCGGCTTTGGCGTCCGTGCCCTGAGCTTCAGTGGACCGGGCCAGTTCGAGCAGCGTGTCGACCTCGGCCTTCTCCATCTCCCAGCCCCTGGTCTGGACTGCGAGATCCACCTGAGTCTGGCCGTCCAGCTCTGCCCATTCATCGACGTCGGCCGTATCGAAAAGGGATGGCTGGAGCTGTGGCTGGTCAAGCAAGGCTTGCCGCTTTTCGAGCGTCGTGCGGATAGCGGCCGTACTGGACGTCACCAACCGCTGCATCAGGATCATCAGGAACCCGATGTGCCGCTGCTTCGCGGCCATAGCCTGGTTGTAGCCATGGCGGACATAGTCCGTGACAGCCTCATAGAGCTTCTGCTGAGCCGAGTGACGGTCCTGCCAGGCAATCGGATGAAGCCGGGTCATGCGCGGCTTGAACAGAGGCTTGCCTTCCGCATCGATCGCAACGCGCTTCTCCGTCCGCACGACGAACGGGCGCACCCGCTCACTCGTCACGCTGCTCTCATCTGGGAAGGAATCCCGGTCGATCAGCTGCAGAAGGCGATGGAACTGGTCGGTCTTTCCCTGGTGCGGCGTCGCCGAAAGGAGCAACAGGTAAGGTGCTGCTTCCGCCAGCGCCGCTCCCAGCTTGTAGCGCGCCACCTGGTCCGTACTGCCGCCCATGCGGTGGGCTTCGTCGATGATGACCAGATCCCACGATGCCGAAATCAGGTCCTCGAAGCGCTCCCGATTATAGGTGCTGAGCTGCTCTAGGCTCCAGCCGCGGCGGCCTTCGAGCGGCTTCACGGAGTCGAGCGAGCAGATTACCTGGTCATGCAGCCGCCAGAGGTTTTCCTCGTCGCTGCGCCATTGGCGAAAGGCGGAGAGTTCCGCGGGCTCGATGAACTGGAAGTTCTCTCCGAAATGAAGACGCATCTCGGCCTGCCATTGCCGGACCAGCCCCTTCGGCGCCACGACGAGGATCCGCTTGGCCATACCGCGCAGCTTGAGCTCGCGTAGAATGAGACCGGCCTCGATCGTCTTGCCGAGGCCCACCTCGTCCGCCAGCAGATAGCGGATCCTGTCCCGGCTCATGGCACGGTTGAGCGCGTAGAGCTGGTGCGGCAGTGGCACCACGCTCGACTGGATTGGTGCCAGCAGGAGGTTGTCCTCCAGCGCGTCTAGCAGCTTCGCCGCCGCTGCGGTGTGCAGGATCTGCTCGACCGTCGGCTGGACGGAGGCGAGCGGGCTCAGGTCGCGCGAGCGGGCGCGGACGACGGCGTCCTTGCCGGGCAGCCAGACCCGATAGGCTGTCTCGCCCCAGATCTCCTCCCGATCAACGACTCGGCAGGGCGCGGCATGCCTCTCATGCCAGCACCACGCGCCGATGCCATGTTCGCCGTCCGCATCCTTCACGCATCAGCCTCCATGCGGGTGAGCGCCTGGTCGTACCAGAGCAGCAACTTCTCGTCCTCCTGAAGCGCCTCCTCAGGAATCTTCTGGGCGATACCTATAATGGTCTTGTAGTCCTTAGACACCCAGGCGGTTCTGAAGCCCGTGCGCAGCACCTCGAGCCGGAATTCCTTAAGTTTTCGTCCGGGGGCGGACCGGTAACTCTCGAACTCCTTCAGAAGCAGCCGCTCCCGCTTCTGCTCCAGATCCTTGGCTTTGCTCGGATCGGGCACGAACCAGCGGTCCTTCGCTTTTGACTTCAGGCGGGGGTCTTCCTTCTCTAGTCCGCGAAGATCCTTGAAGTTCGTGGAGAGGTAACTGTGGATCTGACTGGGGACGTCGCCGTTGCCGTCGTATCGGAGGAAGTTGTCCGCAAGCAGCGCCGAAAGCTCAGGCCTCTCCTCGTGCTTACGCCATCCCGCGCCAACCTGGGTGGTGAATTCCGGATGTACCTCCTGATAGGTCGAAGGTCGCTTGCGCAAAAAGTCGGTCAACCAGTCGATCGCAGAACGCTCGTCCGATACGAACAGCTCCATCTGCGGCGCTTGCGCCGCGAGAGCGCGCTTTCGGTCGTAGTCGGCAACCTGCTCAGGCAGGAACATCATACCGTCTCGTGTCGGGAACCGGCTTCGAAGTCCGTCGAGGAATTCTTCGGTCGAAAGCGGCACTGGCACATCATGGCGGACGAACCACGCCACCATGCGGTCATAGATGCGGCGAGGATCGCGCTCGACGACGAACTCGAAAACGCCATTCTTCGATTTCGAGACGGAGAGTTGCCGCAGATGGGTCTGGACGAAATCCCACGCGGATTCCGGCGCTGCGCCGCGCTCGGCAAGCCGCTGCTCCAGCCCACCATTCGGCTTGTACGCTGAAATGACCAGATCCTGCTTGACTGCGGTTGTCGAGGTGACCTGCCGATAGCTGCCCTGGACCTTGTCGAGCGCAGTCACCTCGGCCACCACGAAACCAGCCTGTTGCAACGAGACCTGAATTGCGTTCCAGACAGATGCCTTGCTGTTGGAGAAAACCACCGTCATCCACCGGCCGGGCTTCAAGACGCGGTAATATTCCGCAAAGCATCGCTGCATCAGGTGTTGATATTCAGGGAGCGTCTTGTCCTTGAACTTGTCGATGATCGCTTCCGGGCGAGCGTCGGTCGTTACGCGATGCCAAACTTCGACCAAAAAATTCATGTCCGCGTAAAAAATATTCTCTCCGAACGGTGGGTCGGTGAAGACATAGTCGATACTCGAATCAGGCAACGAGGTACTTGCTGCAGTGCCAGTGCTGACGGCAGCAAATCCAATCCGAGTGGAAAACGTGTTAAAAGTGGATTCGAGACGCTTCAGTTTCCCTTCGAGGATATACCAAGGGCTGCACTCAGCATGTTGCGATGCAATGTAGTAAACGCCAGTAAGAAACTGATTTACCTGTGAAAATCCAGTCGGACGATAGCGATTCAAAACGGATGCTGTCCAGATGGCTTGCTCGACCATAAACAAAAGCATCCCACGCTTACGAGGATCGGCTTCGGCGTTGGCTTTCTCCCATAGTTTCCCCATCGCTTGAGAGGAGCGGGGAAGAAAGAAATGATGAGCGTGGGTAAACCCCTTAGGTGCTATTCGCGAGCCATGGGACATGTCATCGATCGGAAAGCGGGCTGTTGGAACAGCCGGTGAAATATCCATCTGTTCAATTTTATTGAGAACTTCAAGATCGGCTGTGTCTGGTTGCTTGGTGTATCGGCTCTTGCCGACTGAGTAGACAATGAATGATGGCTTGAATTTGACCTTTTTCCAAGGCTCGTTAGTCGCCGGGTCTGAACGCGTCTCCATTAAACGCTCGAGTTTATCCTTGTTCAGTGTCACTCCGCAGTGAGGACAAGGAAACGAGTCGCGCGTGCGGTTATCATCATCGAGCGCCTCTTCTATGAAGTTTACTTCGCCCGCGCATTCGGGGCAGGTGAAGATCTCGCTCCAGACCGTGAACTCGATCCGCCCCTTCGTCTTGCCGTCCGAATGCAACGTCTCATACATCCAACCGATCTGGTGCTCGACATCGCGCAGCAGCTGCTTGCCGGCCTTGGCAAAGGCGTCCACGTCGAACGGCAGGTTGAAGTTCGCGCCGATAAAGGTCGCCGCCGGGGACAGGTCGTTCAGCACGACGCGGCGCGCGCCCCATTTCGGCGCCGCCGTTCCGGCCTTCTTCCACTCGCTCTCCATCTTGTGGCGATAGACAGCCGGCGCGGTGCCGCACCATTGCGCCGCAACGCCGGTCATCCCCGATCCGGCGAAGCCATCTAGCACGATATCGCCCGGCTCAGTGAAGTGCAGGATCGACGGCACGATCGCCAAGTGCGGCACCTTGGTGTGGTAAGAGTGCGCCTTATAGATCGGATCAGTCTTGCCCACCGAAACGTCAACCGCCATCGGCTCGCGGTCGTACTTCTCAGCCGGGTCGTAGGGCCGACCGTAGTGAGTCACAAACTCCGACAGCCACGGATTGGGGCACGCCGTGTAGTAGGGAGGATCCGACATTGCCAGGATGGCGTGATCCGTCCCGTTGGGAAAGCCGTCCTGTTTCCGGAACGCCGGATCCTTCAGCTTATCGGCCAGCAGCCCCAAGAAGTGCTCCCGCCGTGCGTCTTCGCTCGGAAACGAAAGGCCGAGACATTCGACAGCGGCCCCTTTAGGCTCGGAATTCAGATTGAATGTCTCGCTCATCATGTCTCTTCTTTCTTGGGCCCAGAGATGTCGACCTCAAGACGAAGTGCCTTGAGCTTCAATCCTGCCGAGGTAAGCACATATTTCTGCTTAGATGATGTGGGCTTGTCGGGCACGGTCATTTTGAGGATGCCGCCTGCGATGAGGGGTTCCAGATGCGCAGCTTTGAAATGTGGCCGTTGCGTGTAGCCTGCGATCTGCATCAACTCGGCGAGTGAACGGGGCGCATCAGCGTGCTCCACGAGTGCCCACTGCGCAGTTGACAGCTCGCGAAGTGGGCTGACTTGATCGGTAGGCTCGTCGCCGACTTGTTCGGTGACTTGTTCGGTAGCCCGCCCACTCCCGGAGCACCCCTCGACAGATTGATTTTCCGAGGATTCTCCTGAGACGTGGCGCATGAAGCGCTCTTGGAGATGGTCCGCCAGAGCAAACTTCCCGTCGACGCCAGCGTTCGACTTCAGGATCACCTGGACGGCCAGATGCTGTGCAAGTTCACGAGCCGCAGGACCGGGAAGGCCGGTCAGCGCTTTGATGTCGGCCATGTCAATTTCGCCATTCCGGATCAGATAGGCGAACACAGCTGCTTCGTGCTCGGAAAGCTGAGCACCAAGGCTCGCCTGCGCCAGGAGCTGCTCCTCGGTAACGAGCTTCTCCCTGCGGAGCCGCAAGCGGAAGCTCTTTTCCGCCTTGTCGTTTTCGATCTCGGGGGGGACAAAGCCCAACCGACGCCAGCCGTCAAAGATCGCCCCGACCCCGGTCCCACCCTGATCGGAAAGGCCGATGCGTCGGAATGCCCCGACAATCCGCGGGTTGCGAACCTCTTTGTCGCCAGGATCCAGCAGCTGCTCGCGCGAAGCCAGAGCATCACCTGGATTGAAGAACTCTGCCTGATCTCTGAAGAATCGGATGACCGGCACACGCGTGGCGTCACCAATGTCTTGATGGATGAGGAGGTTGATGGCCGCTTCGCGAAACGAGATGTAGTCGGGCGGATCGTCATGCCTACGCAGTGTCGTCGGATCAACGGCAAACGGCTTCTCGCTGTGCTTGAGGTAGAAGTCGAGAATAGCCTTCCAGGCTTCAATTAGGTTGGCCTCGATTGTCACCCGGTCCGCCCACCGAATGCTCGGCGCATATTCGCTCGCCGCGTGTCGATAAAGCTGAAGGTCGACAACAATCCGCGGCAGTTCCTGCCGGACATATTCGCCCGATCCCAGAACGACGATGGCAGCCCGCGTTGGTAGAAGCTTTCCTTCACGCTCGACCAGAAAGCCCCACTCGCGCAGGAATGAGATGTCATCTGCCGAGCCATTCTTGCCGGGATTGCTGGCTTCGAATCTCGCGCGATACCAACGAACGGCGCCCTCGTCGAAACACTTTGACGGATCTAAATCCAGAGTTTCCGAGTCATAGGTGACGCTCCCCGCATCGCGAATGAAGCGCAGGAGCTCGTCTGCTGTGCATGCACGGTCACCGCTGCCTTTCCGAATGAAGGCCTTTTTCGGGTTTCGGTCTAAGTGAACTGGCTTTTCGTGCCTTGGAGCTTCCGGGACATAAAAACAAATCACCGAACCTTCCGGCATCGTGTGAATGTCGCCCGTAACCGGCAAGACGACACTGATTTTTTGCACATCCCGCACTTGGCCGAAAAAGTCGTTTTGAAGCTTGTCGATGTCGGTGACACCCGTGATGGAGAATGTCCCGTTGGACTCCTTCACGCCGAAGACCAGATGACCGCCCTTGGTGTTGGCAAATGCGCTCACCGTTTCAAGAGCTGACTTCGGGACTGCCCATGTCGCCTCTTTGAACTCGATGTCATCCCACTCGACGGTTTGCAGCCGTGCAAGGAACTCGTCACGCGTCATGGTTTACTCCACCACGAAACGGAGTTTGGTCGTGTCCTTGCCCTTGCAGCGGTCGTTCAGGAAGGACTCGAAGCGCTTGTGAAGATCCTCGGGCGTCGCCGGCGATCCGCCTTGCAGGAGCGCCTGTCTGATGTCCGCGCTGCTGACGTTGATCTTTTCAAGCCCAGACAGCGCCTCCTGAACGGCAGCGACAAACTCAGGCGTCACCGGGTCCGGCAGGCTCTTGGACGAGATGAAGCCATCGACGAGGCTGCGGGCGGCTGGTTTTAGGAGATCGAAGTTCTCCTGGATGATCGGATCATCTAGGTTGTCGAGCAGGGTCTGCGTCCAGCCGTCGATCAGCCGGTCGAGTTCGTCGTCGAGCTGCTTCAGGACATTGGCGGCCGGGAGCATGTCCCCTTGCTCGTTCGCCGGCCGGAAACCGCAGTGCGGGCAGACGGGGCCGGCCGAAAGCTCAGATTCGACGAGCGATGCGCAGCTCTTCAGCTTGTCCAGCTTCTCCTCGAAGCTCGTCAGCTGGCTAGTCGGCATCAAGGAGATGCCAGCCAACGCCCGCATGGCGATGAGCCGCGGATCCTTGCGCAGCGCGGATTTCGTCTTCTCTTCCGTGACCCCAAGGCGCGCCTTGCTGTGCAGCCCGACGTAGGCCGTGATGTAATCCTTCTTCAGCTTGGCCAGCGTCTGCCGGTACTCGGCCACATGCTGCGCGGTTCTATCTGCTGCGAGCTTGTCGAGAACCTGCTTCCGAGCCTCCTGCGCTTGGCGAACCCAGGCACGGTCTGCCGACAAAACCATCCCGGCCTGCGACAGATAGCTGGCCGTGGTACCAAGTTTGGCGACCAGCTCCAGCATCCCCTCGACAGCCTGCAGAACCTCGAGGTTCTTTTTCTGGGCCGCGATATCGTCGGAGCCGATGCGAAGGTTCTTGAGCTTCCCGACCGTGTTGTAGGGGGCCAGGCTCTCCGAGAAGGCTTTCAGCGCATCAAGCTTGGTGCGCCAGTCCCGGATCTCTTCTTCCCGCAGCAGCGGCTGCCCCCAGAAGCTCAGCCGACCAGACATGTCCGCGGCGGCGCTGAGCACGCGCCGCGTCAGCTTCCCGACCTCCTCCTGGAGCAGCTTGACCGGCTCGTCCGACCCCTGCGTTGCCTGCTGAGCGAGCCCGGGCGGCAAGCCCAACATCTCGAACAGTGAGCGGAGGACGGCGACGTTGATCTCCTTCGGTGCCTCGACGTGCTTGAACTGCTTCAGCTCGTCGAGCGGCCTTTCCGCGAGGAGCGTGATCTTGCCAGAATCAATCTTGTCGCCGGTGATTGCCAGGACGATGTCGCCTGCATAGACCAGCCCACCCAGAACGGTGACCAGCATATCGGGCTCGAGGCGGAACTTGATCGGCGCGAAATACTCGACATCGGCATCTCCGCTGACCAGCTCACCACGATTGAGCACCTGGCCATGGCCTTTGGCCTTCAGTCGAGCCAAGACGTCCTGCGCGTAGCGAGACCGTGTGGGGTCGATGCGGTCGCCGTCCAGCATCTCCAGGCCGTCGAGGATGACGACGGCGTCCTTGGTCCGGTTTCCGCCTGCGAGTGCGCGTAGAGCGTTGCCGACAAGCTGCTTCCGGTTCGCCTCGGTCACGAGCGCAGAGAACGTCGGATATTCAGGCGCCACCTCGGCAAACTGGTTGTTCAGCGCGAGACCGGAGGTGACATTCACGACATCGCGGAAGTTGATCCGGTCTTCCGGGCCAAGACGTGCCTTGTCGCGCAACGAGACGCCCTTGGTCCACTCCTGCAGGGTCTTGCACTTGCCCTGATAGGTGACCTCGTAGGCCATCATCTGCTTTTCATGCAGCCACTTGCTCATGTCGCGCAGGGCGTCTTTGGCCTTGTCGAGGTAGATGGACTTCGCGCCGCCGCTGGCCGTGGATGCGAGATCCTGAGCCGCGGCATAAAAGGAGAGATGACGCTTGATCGCCTCGTCGAGCCCTTTGAGCCGGAAGAAGACCTCATCCGCCTTGTGGTCGTCACGGAACCGTGGCGGCTCGAATGGCTGAATGAAGTAGATGTAGAAGTCCCGCTCGGGCTGCGCCGTCGGCCGATCGTTGGGGGCACCGAAGAAGAGATAGCCGCTGCGCTCGACGCGGTGATCTTGCCACTCGATCTGGTACTGCCAGATCTGATGGCCGGTGACGTAGGTGGTCTCGTCAGTCCGCTCCATCAGCTGGCGGATCGCGCTGTAGTACGCGCGGTCGAGCGCGTCATCGGACAGAGCTTCGGCGCGCTTCTCGATCTGGGCGTCGTAATCGACGTCCTTCTTCAGGTCGAGGTAGTATTGTTCGGTGTCCGGCGCTTTCGAGATGAACTGTCCGTTGACGGTCTTCAGGGTCTCCCGAAGGACTGTTTGAACGAGGGAAAGCAGGTCGGCTTCCGGCTCTCCGCCCATGCCTTCGATGCCGGGCTGAAATAGGCACAGCGTGTCGCGGAGTTCCTCAGCAGTCGGTCCCACAGGAACATAAATGTCGCCGCCTGTCGTTAGGCGATGAACTGAAAGCCCGTCAATGATGCGGAGCGCCATCGGCCTGTAGGCCGGGCGGGTGAAAGCCTTCCTGACGCGCTCTGACAGGACCTCGGATACCTTAAGCACAGGCCCGATGTTCGGATCCGCGCGCAGCACGGAGTTCGACGTAACCGTCTCCCAGAACTCGTCGTAGCCGATCAGCCCCGGCCGATCGTCGGGCACCTCTTCGCTGAGAATGGCCTGGATCTGATCCCGGAGGGTCACCAGTGCGCCGCGCTTCTCGGTGAACACCAGCCGCTCGAAGGTCCCGATGTAATCAGGGTGCACCGGGAACAGCCGGACATACTCGTCCATACGTTCGTTCATCGAGCCATAGAACTTGGCGAACGGCGTCAGGTAAGCCCGGATCTTGTTCTGCTGATGCGCCGTCTTCTTCAGGAGGCGTTCGGCCACCACGAAACTGACGTCCTGACGGGCGAGCAGGATCTGCGTGAAGCGATCCTTCACACGACGAAGGCTGTCCGCGACATGCTGGAAGCGGCTGCTGTCGAAGATCGCTTCCTGAACGCCGGCGACGAACCGGAAGCGGAGGTGCTTTGTGACCTCGCCGATCTCTCGCAGGAAAGATAGGTCTAGAACCAGATCATGATCCTTGCGCGATCGCAGGTATTCGAGAAACTCGTCGACTACCAGCAGGACGCCGTGGTCCGGATGGACCTCGGCGAACGCCGCCATCATCTCCTCGAAAGCGACCTTGTTGTTGATGACCTTATCGGCTGGAGGGAAGGAATAGCTGACGCCGTGCTTGTCGAGGAATACCTCAAGCTGTTGTGTGATAATGTCCCGCAAGGACATCTGGCTAGAAATTTCGATCCGGTGAACCTTAAATTTTCCGGCAATGGCAGCTGCGGCCTCGGCCACCTTGGGATGGCGGATCATCGGGACATATGCGGCGTCTTCGGCGACCAGCGATAGCACCGACATCAGGTGAGACTTACCGGTCCCGTAGTTGCCGACAACCAGCACGCCCTTGTGGTCTACAGCCTCGTCGAACGAAAGCTGGGGGATCATTTGCTTGGCGATCCGCTCGGCCATGTCGTCGGAAATAACGTAGGTCGAGACAAGCTTCTTGGCCTCATCAGGACGATTGGCGTCCAGAAGCTGAATGACCGACTCGATCGGCTCAAAATGAATGAGATCGCCATAACGCATCGGCATATCGAGTTCCCCCTTCAGTGAATTTTGAACGGGACCAGGCCGTCGATGCCGTAGTCCTGATGTTCTGGATGTCCTGTCGTGGCATAGGAAAGGCGGCCTTCCTGCAGCTCTCCTGGCCACACTGCAACGACGCGACGCGCGTGAGCATGTCGCTTCAGTATATCTAGCGGGCTGAGTTGAAGTGATCGATCGAACAGGAGCTCGATGTTGTCAATGAGAAGCAGACCATGGCTGGCAAAGTCGTCCGCGAGGTCCTTGAAGATGTCGGCCGCTTGCAAATGTCGTCGCGTGCTCGGCACGGTCAGCAAGGCACAACCGAGGGTCGCGCCAAGATTCAGCACACGCATCTTCCTGCGCGCGGCTAGCTGACCAAGTATATTGCTTCTCCCAGATCTGGGCGGACCGTTCAGAAGAACCAACTTACTCTTAAGGCCGGAGATGTCCTCTACGAGGCGATCCAGTCGCTCGATCATCTCAACTCACCATCTGGTGCGCGGAGGACTAGGCGTTTGTGAAGGGCAATCATTCCGGTGGCCTCCTCTGCGTCTGGGTCCGGCAAGTCGAAACCTTCGTCATCTTGCGGAACGTCCTCTCCCTCTTCGGGTGCGGCATGGGCCCGGCTGATTGAGTGGCCCGTCGCGCGGGAGATCATGGTAAGCAGCCGCGCTTCGCGATCCGCCATGAAGCCCACGAAATCGTCGGCGCGCAGTAGATTGGTATCCATGGCGTGCGAGGCCAAGTATTGGCCGAGTGCGTCGCGGGCGATCGGCGGGGTATCTTTCCCTCCCGCCTCCAGCCGCTCCATATAGACCGACGGCGCGCCGCCCCCGAGGATCCGGCTGGTCTTGTAGCTGAGCGGGCTCTTGTTGATGACGGTGTCGAAGACCTTGGGCTCGATCTTCTCCCTCTTGCACCAGTCCTGCGGGAAGATGTGGTGAATATCGACGTACTCGTCGAAAAATACCGTGTCCTTAAAGTGCTGGCCGGAGCGGAGATCTCGCGCGCCTTCGGCCATCAGCAGGGCGTGGATACCCTTGTAGGCTGCCGAAAGGCGGGTGCGCAGGGTGCGCAGTCGCTCAGTGCGGAAGCGGGCATCGGTGATCGTGCTTGGCTCGGACCCACCGTCGATCCAGGCAGAAACCTCTAGAACGTCCTTGGCGAAGCGCGACTCGATGGCCGAACCGTAAAACTCGCCGAAGATGCCGCACCAGAACCAGCGGGCAAGTTGGTCACGCACTGCCGCATGATCGAACTTAGGTCCAATCATCGCAAGGATCGCGGCGAAGGGCACAAGCTGGCCCTGATACGGCAGGTCAATGACGCGGTAGATGTGGTTCTGGCGAAGGAAGCGGGCCGCCGTCTTGAATCCTTCCTCGACCGCTCCGCGGTGTTTCAGGTAGGCCTCAAGCGGGAGGTCGAGAAGCGACTGGCGCGTGGCACGGACGGCGGAGAGCTCGGAATCCTTTCGGCCGGCAGCAATCTCAGCCGCGCGCTTCTCGACTCCGTGCAGGAGGGCGACTGCCTGCAGCACGTCAGTGGCCGCGACCTTTTCCAGAACACCGAACTTCTGCTCGGCTGCACGTCCGTAAAGCTGAAGCCGAGTCTGCAGCCCCGGCTGACCCTCAGCACCAAGCCAGTCGTCACGCAAACGGTGGCCGCGGGCCGCGTACATCGCAGTGACAAGCTCGAAAGCGTCGAGCGGCTTGCCACCGGTGTTCACCTTCTCGAAGACCAGACAAACCGCCTCATGCGAGATATCCGGGCTCAGAGCGATCACGGGCAGCTGGTAAGATTTGAAGTTCTGAAGGACCTCATCCTTGAACGGCTTAAACAGCTTGCGTGTCTCAGGATCGTTCTCCAGCCAATACTCGTTAAACCCGTCCTGCCATTCGTCCCAGTCGAAAACCTGGTTCAGCGGGAACATTAGGTCTTGGTATTCGAGCTCCGGTTTGGAGAGATCGAGGTCGATCTTCCGGTCAAAGTCCGACTTGATCCGCCTATCCTCTGGGACGGAGACGATGGCATTCTCCCTGTCCTCGGCAGGATTCATCGCCTTTCGAATGTCGATGTAGAACCAGCGCTTCACGAGCTTAAGGCGAGGTGTCACGGTCTGCACCACATCGCGGCGCAAGCAGGATTGGTAGAGTGAGGTCATGCGCTGCTGCCCGTCGAGCAGGAGCTGGTCGGGTGCGCCATCCCCAATTGCCGCATCTGCTCCTTGGATCGGCCGACGCGCGAACTTATCGGCCGCGTCTGGCTTGACCTCGAGCGTCATTAGCGCGCCGACCGGAAAGGCCTCCGAGATCGAGGCAATCAGCCCCTTAATTCGCTCTTCGTCCCAAACCCAGCTGCGCTGAAAGTCGGGCAACTGAATCTTGCCGCCCCCACATTGGCGCAAAAGCTGTTCGAGGCTGAGCGGGTTGGTCTTAAATGCCGCTTGCTTACCCAATCTCACACTCCTCGATTGAACTTGTCAGCCCGTGACCCACCACTGAATTGTCATCCAGCGGCGACTAGAGCCTCGGCCGTTTCTGCTACGCCGTAAGGCCCGGGTTGAGCAACCGGCGGAGACGCGAAGCCCCGATTAAGCGAGGCGTCGGAGCCGGTTGCGGTGAGGGTTCCGGCGCAAGCTGACGTGCCCCCCGATTTTGGACCGCCCGGCTGGGTAATTTCCGGGGGTTGCTGCTCAGGCTGGCGGACTGCCTCCTGAGCGTTTCATCAGCTCGATCGGGGTCTTGTGGCCGATCGCGCTGTGCGGGCGGATCTCGTTATAGTCTCTACGCCAAGCCTCCATCTTGGCCCGGGCGTCGTCAAGGCTCATGAACCAGTGGGTGTTCAGGCACTCAGCCCGGAACTTGCCGTTGAAGGACTCGATGAAGGCGTTATCCGTCGGCTTTCCGGGCCGGGAGAAGTCGAGGATCACATCTCTCTGGTAGGCCCAGAGGTCGAGATCACGGGAGACGAACTCCGAGCCCTGATCGACCGGGATCGTCTTCGGATAGCCGATTTCACCGCAAACGCGTTCCAGTGCCTGCACGACGTCCTCGCCGCGGTAGCTGAAGCGCGGATCGATCGACGGTGAGAAGCGGGAGAAGGTGTCAACAACTGTCAGAATGCGCAGCTTGCGACCCGTGGCAAGCTGGTCATGGACAAAATCCATGGCCCAGGTCTGGTTGACATGGGTCGCCACCGTCCGGTCGTCGCGGAGCCTGGCCTTCACCCGCCGCTTCGGGACCTTGTTGCGCAACTGAAGGCCCATCTCCTTGTAAAGCCTGTAGACTCGTTTCGGGTTCACCGGCCAGCCTCCCGCCGCAGCAGGACGTGGACGCGGCGATAGCCATAGCGCACTCGCGTCTCGGTGATCTCCCGGATGCGCTTCATGAGTGCGGCCTGATCGCCGCGCCGGGATTGGTAGGTGTAGAGCGATCGATCGATCTTCAGGGCAGAGCAGGCCCGCCTGACAAACACCTTCCAGGACGCTCAAACCTCGTCCACCAGCCGGCGCCGACGAGCAGGCCTCAGAGCTTTCTTGACAGCACGTCCTGCAACATCGACTTGTCGAGAGACAGGTCCGCCACCAGCCGCTTCAGCTTGCCGTTCTCCTCCTCGAGCTGGCGCAGCTTCTTCACCTCCGACGGCATCATTCCGCCATAGCGCTTGCGCCAATTGTAGAAGGTCGCATCCGAGATCCCGGCCTTGCGGCAGACCTCAGCCACCGCCGTGCCCTCATCGGCCTGCTTCAGCACGAACGCGATCTGTGCCTCGGTGAACTTCGACTTCTTCCTGGAATTCTCCTCGTCCCGATCCCCGGATCATAAATGGAAAATTCCAGACTTCAGGATGGACCGGTCCAATGGGGCAAGATCCAATGCAAGTTAGCAGGTTGACAACGATGATCTCGTTCTCTTAACTTTGGGTGAAGCGAACGAGCCTTGGATCATTATAATGCGCTCCTATCTCCTGATTGCGTCTCTGTTTCTACCATCCACAGCTTCTGCCACCCCCACATTTAACAATTTAGATGCGAAAACGGCAAGTGACCAGGTAAGTTTGTTTGCCGACACACAAAATGAAAGGCTGGTTTACGTAACACCTCCTCGTACCGGATCACTTAACATAGGCACATCTAGCATTACTGTAGATCCCAGTGCCTGCAGAGGCGTCTCATCCCTTAATGCATCTCGCCTTGCAGAGCAATCTACGCGAGAGGAACTAAGTCAGCAACAATATTCGATTGAGCAGTACCGAACCTCCCAAATTTCGGACGCAATAAGTGAGGGCAAGTCCGCGTCGGAGATAAACGAGATTGTAAAATCATTCGACGATATTACCAAGTCGATGACAGAGCGAATACAAGCCCTTAATAATCAGGCTGACCTATCTCCTACTCCGGGACATTTATTGGGATCCGGCGGATATTACTCTTTCGTCGCATCTACGCCGTGGCAAGAAGCGGTCGAAACCACCCAGAATCTCAATTCTTCTAATGTCGTCACTCCTATTCCTACGTACGACGCAAAAGTGTTTGTATCCGTCGTTGGCGCCGAGGGCTTTACCCCAACGGAACTGATCGCTGCTGTGCACACAAGTAATTTCACCAGCATCGAGTCTGTCGTAGATGGAATACAAATCGATGTCGAGCCGACACGACTTGGTGCATGCTTTTTGAAGTATCCCGAAATTATTGGAGCCGGCTCTCAACCGTATCCGTTCGGGATCTCCATTAATTATAAGTACCAGTTTTCGCTTCCGACGAGTGTGCGTGCGGACTACAATTTAAAGGACGTATATACATATTTGAGAAAGAGCGGCACTAAAGGGGGCCTTTTTTCCCGAAAATCCTGGTCTAAGGTCCGCGAAGATAGCGAAGTCGACAGAGTTATGAATATTGCGATTGATTTTCCAGATAACGCCTCGTCGGAACAAGAGGAAATAGAGAGACAAAGAGTGCGAGAGTTTATGCTCAGCTCGGCGATCGCCGACATGTCTGCTCGGTTACTGCCAGCTGAAGAACCCGGACGATCTGGAGCGTCAATTGCGGCAAGCGAACTGAATAATCTTTGTGGGGCCAATATCTATTGCGCCGGAACTGCGGCAGGCCTGAATGTTTTAAATGGAATATTCGGCCGGAAGGGAACAGAGTCGAGCCTTATCCGGACCATTGATATTGATATGACGTATGATAGCACGGTCTCACGAGCTGTAGACATGACCGGAACCATTTCATTCACAAGCGCACGATAGTATCGCCATGGCTACCATAAGGCTTTTAGTGGCTGCTACATTGGTATCGGTAAGGGTTTCCCACGCCACGCCTACACTAACTTTAAATCTTCCCTTGGAATGTGGTAGAAACACGTCTGATATATCTTTGTACGCAGATATTTCCAGCTCTCTTCCATATTTCATAAATGCGCTACTGGTTCCGGACGATTCCCGCATAACAACTGCACGTTTCGGTAACGAATTAATTCCAGCGAACCAAGGGGAGTTAAATCTGTTTCGGGAGGGATTTAATCTGTCGGTCAGGTTGATAGATGAAAAGAGCGAACACAGGTTTGGGAAGATCGTCGGAGCGATTGAAGTCTTTGACCTACAATCCTTTTGTGCCCTAGACGATGATAAAGAAGTAGTTCTTCACGTAGTCAGCGGTTTGCGACCTCTTGTTAATATACGTCTAGGTCGCTCATCGGACAATTTCTTTAGAAGTGCTGATTTCGTGTTCGAAAGTAAAGTTTCTGAACAGCAAATTAACAATTATTACTCGGATTTGCTGGGATATCTGCTTTTCAGCGAAATAAAGTGGCTTTTTGACGACTTCATGTGGTTCCGAACTGTCTGGCAGGATAAGTACGTGGAAGTTCGGGAGGCTATTCAGGGCGGCCGTGACTATCATTCCGTCGGATCCGTGGAGCGCGTGGACGAGGTAGGCGAGGCCCTTTTGCATCTAATCACAGAGGGTAAGGTCTATAATTACATATTTCCGCGATCTGCGGAGGATTTCATGCTCTCCGACTTCCCCTTGCAGGCGGAGGGCGATCGGTTTGGAGGACCGGCGTATAAGTGCATCAATTTCACTCTCAAGGGTGAAGACCCACGAAATGACCCGCGGGTCCGCTTCTGCAAGGATCCAAAGGATTTGCATTACGTCAGAAGGACGTTTAGCGGCGATGGTGATGAATAGTATATACGCTGCTCTGTATTTGGCCGGCGTAATGATGTCGTCCACCGTCGCAGACGCAGCTGTCGTCATCAAAGAATACATCGCTGCTCCGGAGCGGGTAGTTAATCTTTGTCGGGTTATGGCAAATGCAATACAGGCACAAAGTGAGGCGATAGCGCAACTTGAAGAGGCTCAGGCGGCTCGTCGCGATTGTGTTCGAACGAATTGTGATTTTCGAGCGAAAGTTGAGAGGCGCGTCTCAAGCGCGCTAGCTGAGTTAGAATTCCGGAATGCTGAGACAAACTTCTCATCACTCCGGTATGTGCATGACGAGGGCTATGTAGGACGATCGTCCGCTCCAGTTGTCGCGTTCATGCTCGGGTATAGATATCCGGTGGGATTGTATATCAATCCGGAAGGGCCGAGTGAAGACGAAAACTCGTTAAAGACGACCTTGCCGCTGGAAGTGATTCGTGGGCGGTCGCGCCTTTATCCATATGCCATTAACTCAGGATATTTGCTCGTAACGGTGGATAACGATGTGCATGAGGGGGATGCGGCGCGGATACGGATCCTGGCCCGGGAGGAAACTCGAGAAGAGCAATCAGCTTTTTCAGCAGGATTGAGGGATTATGTTGGGTACGTGCATTACGAAGTCGACGCTAGTGTAGAAGAGGTTTGTAGAGGCATTGAAGATTCCGGTGGCGTGTTTTCGATCGAAACGAAATTTTCGGGTAGGCAGGTTCCGCCAGTCGGTTTAACATTTGTTCGTGTTTTTATGGCTCGCTCGTCCTCCTTGGAAATTGGGAAGACGGTCGACTTGGTCGATTACTCTGGTTCGTTCGTGGGAGACATACTTGGCGCCCGCATACCCACGGAGAATACGCGAGTTGAATGGGCTTATTGGCGTGAAGATGGTTTTCAGTCCGTGTGTATGAAGAATTGGATAAGGGATACTCGGGCGCGGCTTGCACAGGAAGCTGGTGGTTCAGAATGGCCAACGACAACAGATCTGATAGGTCGAATGAACGTCTCGTTCGAGTGGTGGCTCAATGACAGCGAAATTCCGGTGATGAAGATTGCAATCGGTTTCGTTGGAGAACTATCGCAGGATATATATTTGACGAAAAGGGAAGGTAAACTGCGAATAATCGGCACTGGTGTCGGCGGGGAGCGATCATCATGTATTTATTCCGAGAGCGTCGTGGATTAACGTTATCGGCGACGTCGACAAGTGACCTGAGTCCCTGATCTCCTCCGGTTTTGATCCGCTCCCGAGAAACTGGACCGTTCTGAACTGGAGTTTTCCGCCCTAGCATCCCTGGCCGGGGAGGAGCGGAGAACGATGAAGGCATCGAAGTTTTCGGACGCGCAGAAGGCGTTCATTCTCAAGCAGGGATCGGACGGCGTTCCGGTGGCTGAGATTTGCCGGCGGGCCGGGATCAGCCAGGCGACCTACTTCAACTGGAAGAAGAAGTACGATGGCATGCTGCCGACGGAGATGAAGCGGCTGAAGCAGCTCGAGGACGAGAACGGCAAGCTGCGCAAGCTGGACACCTCCGGAAACACGGCGATTTCGTTGTAAAGGCGAGTTGCAAGGGCCTCGGGCGCTATTTGGTTTGGCGATGACGCGGGTTTAGGCGCCGAAGGGCATGCGATCGGGCCGTCATCGGTTCATGCGGGCGCAGTTCGGCTGTCGAGCCATCGCCACCGTTTCATGTTGTAGGCCATGTTCGCCAGCGTGAGCACGGCCTTTGCCCTCGCGATGCCGATGGTGCGCACGACCATCCCCATAGGTCCTTTCTGGTAGGCGAAGACGTGCTCCACACGGCTGCGGACCGCCGATTTTGCAGCATTCGCCTTGGACGTTCTTTCCGGCATAGGCCCGCCTTTCGGCTTTCTGCGATGGATGCGGCTGGTCTTGCTGGCGCCCCTGAGAAAGCGCTCGTTCTCGGCCGAGCGGTAGGCGCTGTCCGCCCAGACATCGGAGGCGGTGTTGGAAGGATCGATCAGCCCTTCGCGCAAACGCGCTCCGTCATGAGCCGCCGCGTCGGTGACGAGAGACTTGCGGATGATTATGACACCGTGCCGGCGGTCGATCGAGATGTGGTTCTTGTAGCCGAACGTCGGGGTTGGTCTGCCCCCACTGAAGTGGTCCTCCCTGAAGTATGGTTTTTCAGCCATTGGAGGACGAGAGAATGCCGCAGAAGAAGCACAAGCCTGAAGAGATCGTCGCGAAGCTGCGGCAGGTCGATGTCCTGGTATCGCAGGGGCGATCTGTTGCTGAGGCGGTGCGTGCGATCAGCGTGACGCAGTTCACCTATTATCGTTGGCGCAAGGAATACGGCGGCCTGAAGGGCAACCAGGTCAAGCGCCTGAAGGACCTTGAGAAGGAGAATGAGCGCCTCCGAAAGGCGGTTTCCGACCTGACCCTGGAGAAGCTGATCCTTCGAGAGGCTGCGTCGGGAAACTTCTGAGCCCTTCCCGCCGCCGGCGTTGCATCGAGCATGTCAGGACGATGTTCAAGGTATCCGAACGCTTTGCCTGCCGTGTGCTCGGTCAGCATCGCTCGACGCAACGCAAGACGCCGACCGGTAGAGCTGACGAGGCGGCGTTGACCGCCGACATCATCGCGCTCGCCACCCAGTATGGCCGCTATGGGTATCGCCGGATTACGGCGTTGCTGCATGCGGCCGGGTGGACGGTGAACGTCAAACGGGTCGAGCGGATCTGGCGACGGGAGGGGCTGAAAGTACCGCACAAGCAGCCGAAGAAGGGCCGTCTCTGGCTGAACGAGGGATCCTGCATCCGTCTGAGGCCGGAGCATCGCGACCATGTCTGGTCCTACGACTTCGTCGAGGCGCGAACCCATGATGGGCGCAAATTCCGCATGCTCTGCGTATTCCGACGAAGTCGCCCGGCCATTCCGAGATCAAGTCGCCCGGGATTCTGGGATGATGTCGCCCGCCCTTTCGAGCGCCGCTGGCCTCTGATTTTCCTGTCACCCAGAGCTTGTTCGGTCAATCTCTCAAAGCGGGTCTGAGGCGCGTTCGCCGCATGCTGTCACCGGAGAGCTCGATGCGATGTGCGTTATGGACGAGACGATCGAGGATGGCGTCGGCGTAGGTCGGATTACCGATGACCTCGTGCCAGCGCTCAACAGGGATCTGGCTGGTGACGACGGTCGATTTGCGGCCGTATCGATCTTCGAGGATCTCCAGCAGATCATGGCGCCCGGCATCGTCGAGAAGCTCGAGACCCCAGTTATCGAGGATCAGGAGTTGCGCGCCCGAGATGGTACGCATGATCCGGGCGTAGCGACCGTCGCCGCGTGCCGTAGCGAGGTCGGCGAAGAGCTTGGACACACGCTGATAGAGGACGGAGCGATTGTCGCGGCAGGCGCTGTGGCCAATGGCGGACGCCAGCCAACTCTTTCCCACTCCGGTCGGCCCGGTGAGGATCAGATTGTCATGGGCGGCGATGAAGGCGCCGCCGCAGAGCTTCTGGAAGAGGGTGCGGTCGAGACCTCGCGGTGCCTGGTAATCGACATCCTCGGCGACGGCCTGATGGCGGAGCTTGGCATATCGAAGTCGGGCGGCGAGGCGCTTGTCGCGGCGATGGGTGACCTCCCGGTCAATCAGGAGACCGAGCCATTCGGGATGGGTCAGCCTGCCGACCTCGCTGGAGGCCTCGATCTCGGCGAAGGCCTCGGCCATGCCGGCAAGGCCGAGCTGATGGAGCTGCTCGAGGGTGGGGTGCGACAGCATGATGGTCTCCTACTGGTAATAGCGGGGGCCGCGGATGTTGGGGTGAAGGATCGGTGCGGCATCTGATCCGGGCTCTTGTCTCTTCCCGGTTTGATCGAGACGCTTGTCGAGGATCGAGCGGACCGAGCTGTAGGACAGCGTTCCGATCTCGATCGCTCGTTCGGCGGCCGCTTCCAGACGCAGGGCGCCGAAGGGTTTGGCCAGTCGCAGGATGCCGATGCAGGTGCGAAAGCCCTGTTCGGGATGGGATCTTCGCTCGAGGATGAGTTCGCAAAGGACGCCGGTGGCCGCGCCGACGAGGCAAGCCTCCTTTCGAATCCGATCGATGGTCCAGTCGCCATGGCGGCGATGGCTGGACGGCATGTGATCGCGAAGGGTGGTGTGTCCGCCGTTGCCGCTCGAGCGAATGTGGGCGGCGATCCGCTCACCCTTGGCAAAGACCTCGACGGTCCGGGCGGTGATCCGGGCCTCGACCTCCTGGCGGGCGAAGCGGAAGGGAACGCTGTAGAAGTGCTTCTCGACCTCGACATGGTAATCGATGCCGACGCGCCGGATGCGCCATTCGGCAAAGACATACGGCTCCACCGGCAGCGGCTTCAGCTTCGGCCGGTCGAGGCGCCGACGAAGCGGCGTGGAGAGAAGCCGGTCGAGTTCCGTTTGGGCGGCGCGATGTATCTCCTCGACTGGACGCATCGCCCGAGTTCGATCGACAACTGGCATGGCCCAGATGTTCAGGCGGTTGCTGAGGTCCATCAGCCAGCGCCAGTCAGTCTCCGGCGCCATCGCTTTCATTACCACCTTCAGCCCAATTATGTTCGAAGCGGCGGTACGGGGCGCGACGGTCTGTGTCAGGTGTGCGGCATAAGCCAGGACACGCTCCGGCGTGACCCGCGCGTCGGGTGCTCTCTCCGGTTGGGTCTCGCCACTGAGGGAGAGATGGCCAAGCCAGCGGGCGTAGTGCTGACGGTTGGTTCGCCGCGTCGCCGGGCGCCAGTGGCAGGCCCGGCCGGCATCTGCGAAGATGTCGCCTACCTCGAACAGGGCATTCCAGGCGCGCTGGTCAATCTGGGGCCAGTCCTGAAAGAGAAGGTGCTTGCGCTGGATCAAGTCGCTTCGCATCAACTCAGTCCTCCAGCTCCGGCCTGTCACGAGCTTCGTGGAGGAGGCGATTGATCTGCCGGCTGGCGGCCCGTGTCTCGGTGCCGAGATAGGAACCGAGCGTCGTGTTGATCGACCTGTGCCCCAGGCGGCGGGAGACGGCGACGTACATTTCTGGGTTCCGCTCGACGACGATCTTCGCGATCGCGTGGCGGAAGAGATGCGGGTTCGCAATAATGCCGGCGTGCCGCTTCAGCGGCACGGAGATGGCTTGGCGCATCGCACCGTCCGACCGCGGGCCGCCGGTCTTGCCCGGGAAGAGATAAGGCCCGTCATGGCCCTCGAGCAGCGGCCGGTATTCGGCGACGAAGCAGTCGAGGAGCTCAACCGTCTCGGGCGGCAGATCTAATGTCAGCTCAACCTCGTTCTTGGTCTCGGCGCTCCCGAGTTCGACGAAGACACGCTTGGCCGCACGGCGGATGTTGCGGTCGAGCCGGAGCGTCCTAAGATTTTGAATGCGGAAGCCAGTATGGATCAGGAGGGAAACCGCGAGCGCCCGCTCCATGGCTTTGGCTCTTCGGATTGGGCTCCTGCAGGCAAGCGCCCGCGCCTTCTCCGCCGCAGGGAAGGCAAGAAATTCGCGTATCACTCTCGGCTCGTCGAACTGCTCGAGGCGGTCGCGATGCCGTCGCCCCATGCCGCGGGGTCGCTGCGGGTCCAGCCTGCGCGCTAGCGCCTGAAGCCGGCTGAGCTCAGTCTCCGGAACGCGGACATAATGGCGCGCGACGTGGAGGAGCTGTGTTGCGACCTTGTGCGCATAGCTATTCGTCTGCTTCGGGTTTGGCAGGAAGTGCCGCAGGCCTTCTTCGAAGTGCCTGCCCTCGAAGAAGATCGAGAGCCCGGTGATGCCGCCTATAGGCACGACCCCGCGCCGGACGAGCGCCGAGGCGAAGCGCCGGAACAGCATGACGTAACCCTTCACTGTGGCCGGTCGGAGCGAACGGGTGGGGCCATCAAGATCGAGCGGGTCGATCTCGGTCAGGCGCGTAATCCAGCGTTCGACATCAGACCTGAAGCTTGCGGGAAAGTCGTCGAGCGGCAGCGTATCGGGTTCGCGTATGAACGGCGACGCGAGGCGCACCTGCGGCCAGCTTTTGATTTTTCGCATGCAGTGGTTCCAGAGCGCGATCGTGTGCTTGAGAATCTTCCGGGGGCGCTTGACGAAGCACTCTGCAACGAGGGCGTCGTGGAAACCGACCAGCATCTGCGGCGACACCGCGCTAGGCTCGATGCCCATCGCCGAGCAGTAGGCGGCGAAGCGGCTCAGACCGTGCCGGTAATGCTTAGGCTCGGCGCGCACAAGCAACTCAGCCCAAGGCGGGGCGAGCGGCACCGCCCGGGTTACTACCCGCCGTCGCATGCCGAAGCGCTCGATCGCCATGACCACCAAGGAGCGCAGATTGGCAAGGCGCTTCGGCGAGACGCCAAGGGCGTCAGGCGTGAGGTCGCCGATCAGCGCGCGCACCGCGGCCGGAGTAGCCGGCACCGCTGCGAGATCGACATTTAGCTTTGTCGCGAGAGACCGGAAGGCGGATGCGGTATCGCGGCGGAGGGTGCCATCGAGCTCTGCCTCGGCCCGCGCGGCGACGTCGGCGAGCATGACGGCACCCTCTGGACGGAAGATGCGGGCCGTGTCTTCGATGGGAGTGTGCAGGTTCATTGTCGGGAGCCCTCTTCATGGTCAGGCGCGGTCTCGGGAGGACGCAAGTAGAATTACATGGTATTTCGGGAAAAGAAACCGGTAAATTCTATCAGGAATGCCTGTGGTGCGTATTCCTGACAGAAGAGAATTCGACGGATATTGTAGACACGCTTAGACAGCAGCGGTCATTTTCTACAGATCAATGTCAATGAAGCGCGGATGTATGCGGATTAGCCGTCCGGTGCGGATCACCGGCAGCTTCTTCTCAGCAATGCGGCGGCGCACGGTCTTGGGCGAGCAGCGGCGAGCACTAGCGAACTCCTCGACCGTCAGCAGGCGTGCCATCTGGCAGGCGGTGTTCTTTACCTTTTCCATAAGTCGGGATCCTCATCTGGGGATACGCAGATCGATGCTGTCGCCGGGACTACTCGGTCTGAGAGGCGGCCTCCATCCGCTGCTGCAGCCAAGCGCGCACAGCATGCTCCGGCCAGCCAACCCGACCGGGGCTCAGCGCGACTGCTTTGGGAAAATCGCCACGGCGGCCGAGGCGCCATATCGTCGCCCGAGACAAGCCGATGACTTCACTGACTTGGCGGACCGAGAGAATGCGGAAAGAGGACAGATAAGTAGACACAGGCGGCACCTCGTTGAGACTGGATGCCGAGTTAGGTGCCTCATGCGCTCCCACCTGTGAATGACAGGATTCTTGATTTGTTTTACAAGAATCCGATCATGCCGGAGGATCTGTCACAGCTGCGCCGAACCATTTCGCTTCGACCGCGTAGCGCCGCAAATTAGCGGCAGAGATACCTACGATCTTTCGTCCGCTGCTGGTCTTTGAAAAAAGACTGGTTGCCAGCCGAAGGAACCTCAGAAGAGGGCTCAGCTTATGTTCGTGGCCTCCGATCTTCAATGTATTCCATTCTTCTTTTGTGATGGCGTTCCTGATGTTTGTCAGAACAAATATATAAAACATGTTATTTCTTCTGATTACAGTCTTGAACATCGTGACTTGAATAAATACGCGTGCTCTTGCAGTTCATGTGCAAGGTTCAGAATTCTTGCCTCTAACCTACTCTCTTGAATATCAAGATAGATGTATTTGGGACTCTTGACGCCTTCGGTGCGCCGAGTTTCCCAGTATGCGACTTCCGGCATTATTTCTTCTGGGAAAAAAAGAGCGCCAAGCTCGGCTTCTCTGGCAATTTCAGCTGCGGCACGCAGGTGCCCAACCTTCGCGGTCAGTTCACGCGCAAGCACCGACGGAGCGGGCGTGCTCTGCCGAATTTCGACCAGCCGTGCATAGTCAAAGCCGATGCATATAATTTTGCTCACAGCTTCACTGATGACTTCGTGGCTTACATCTCGGCCGCTCCCCAGGTCGGCGCCCAACGCCAGGATCTTGTCCGCGGTCACGCCCTGCCCCGCGAGACGGTGGACGAGCTCATCTGTCGAGTAGAGCCAAGCTCGAATTCGGTCGACTTCTTCGTCCTCTCGCTTAAGCTGATCGGGGCTTAGAGTGGGATTGCAATAGTCGAACCGGCCCGTCTCGCTACACCGCAAGCACCCGGTCCCGTCGCAGTAGAGACACATCCACAATGTCATCAGAATGCGTCGGTATCAGACACGGGAATGTTGCTGCTGGTGATCCGCGTCAGCTCCCCCGCCCACGCCTCGAGAGCCCGGCGTTTCTCCGGTAGATAGCTGTTGCGATCATAGATCCCCGTGACGGCCGCCGTATCGCCAGTGTCACTCGCGTGGTTCAGAAGTCGTGAAACGACAAAGCGGGAGACGCTCAAGCGCTCGCTGGTTAGCGCTGTTGCACCCGTACGCCGCAGATCGTGCGGTCGAATTCCCCTGATTCCTGCGTTTGCTGTCAGCCGCCGAAAGGCGTGGCTGAGGGCCGAAGGGCCAATGGGTTCATCAGTTTTACGCGGCGACGGAAACAGGTACTGGCTTTCGCCGGCAAGGGCTTCCGCTTCATCGATGAGTTCCAACGCGAGTGGCGACAGCGGAACTATGTGCGTGCGGTGGTTCTTCGTGCGGTTGCCGGGAATGATCCACAGCCGAGACCCACGATCAATCTCGCTGCGGCGCATACCCGTGATCTCTGCTCGCCGCTGCAGCGTCGCTGCGGCTAGTAGTATCGCGATGGCGACCGAGCGCGATACAAATACTCCGCCGGTCTTTTCCACGTTGCGCAAAGCTTTCCACAGGGCACTTAGTTCGCTGTCGGTCAATACCCGTTCGCGCGTCTGAAACTGGGGCACGGTAACGAACTGGCAGGGGTTCAGCACGACGATCTCTTGCCAGATGGCAAAGCTGTAGAGCCCTTGGAGGACCACCTTGCACTGGCGCGCCGTACTCGGCGCGTGCTCGTCGGCGACTCCGCTGACGAATGCCTGCACGCGGGCACGTGTCAGGTCCGACAACTTCTCCTTGCCCAGTCTCGGCAGCACGTGTTTGTCGAAGTAGTATCGCTCGCTTTTCAACGTGCTCTGGCGCTTCTGACGAGCGTTCGGTCGATGCCGGCCGGCCGCAGCCTCTTTGAAATACCGAACCCCGACTTCAGCAATTGTTTCCAGTCTTCCCGTCTGCATCGCCTCCTGCTTGGCAGCCCGGCGGGCTGCCGCTGGATCTTGCCCCAAATGCACTCGCGCGCGCTCCGCGACCACGGCGGCTCGTGCGGCGGCGAGCGGAACGTCGTCCAGCCGGCCCAAAGAGATCCGCTTTTGCTCGCTTGCTGGCGTCCGATAGCGAAAGGTCCACGACTTCACTCCCTGGGGCGTAACGCGTAGCGACAGCCCGCGCTCTTTGGTGTCGGCGAACTCCGTCAGCTTGTCGTTCTGCGGCTTTGCGCTCCGGCAGAATGCATCCGTGAGGGCGACTTTCGGCATTCCAATCCCCATGAGCAAGCCGTCGCCCGTGGTCACGCTCTGGTCCCAGAAAGCCGAAACTCGCTGTGACCACGGGGAAGCGTCTGAAACATCAGATCAGCTGTGTAGCCTCCTGAATAGGGGGAAGGCAACAACCTGAGACGGATCGCGTAAATATGAACACCATATTCCTAATCTGAGGGTCACTGGTTCGAATCCAGTCGGGATCACCATTTTCTTCGCGCCTTCGTCGTGAATGAGCGCCGGGGGGACCCAACGGGACCAGCATGGCCCGTGAGGCCGGCCCCGGGGCCGAAACGACGCAAACTGTTGCGCCCGACCTCTGGCAGACGCGTCACAAAGCTGACATAGAGAAGACGATCAGGCATCGAATCTGCGGGTTAGCGGATCTCCGAATGCGCGATCGCTGATCCGGCGTCCCCCGATCATGCGGGCGGTGCAGCGCGTAGATCGGCCGACGCGACTCGGCGTCAAGCGCCTCACC
>JAESGL010000319.1_pt1 | contig 30222 bp, 30 predicted proteins | sample 9269711 | NCBI WGS metagenome assembly JAESGL01 (sample SAMN14515918, study PRJNA621676) | algae metagenome | isolation source: Kastovskya adunca ATA6-11-RM4 and co-occurring heterotrophs from soil and... | place: Chile: Atacama Desert | collected 2011-06-27
CGCCCTCTGAAACGCGCTGGAGAAACTTCGGCAATATAGATCGGCGTAACCACCGAGGCAGCGCCAATCGCCAGACCTCCCAGGAACCGAAAGGCCAGGAGCGTGCCCCAGCTGCCCGCCAGGCCCGTGCCGAGCGACGACACAACATAGCAGATCGCAACTGCAAGCATGACCGCACGCCGACCGAACCGGTCAGCCGGCGCGCCCGCCACCAGCGAGCCGAGTACGGTACCGATCAGAGCGGATGCAACCGTAAAGCCCAGCATGCCATCGCTCAGGCCAAACCGCGCCTGCAGCGCCGAGGTCGTGCCAGAAATCACGGCAGTATCAAAACCAAACAAGAGGCCACCAAGCGCCGCGCCGGCTGCGCTCAGGACGATTGCACCGGTCACCCGAGCGTCGCTCGGCCCTGCCATCCTGTGAGCCGCGTGATCCGATAGGGAAGGACTATGCAAGTGCAGCTCCTGAGAGAGAGGATTGATTGGAAGATGACGGAAGTTCGACAGACCAGTGCATCGGCCACTGGCGTGTCGCGGTCCGATAGGCGAGCGCGAACGCGCCGGTCAGTCCCGCCGATGCGCCCGCCGTGGGTGCGGCGATATAGTCGTCCATTTCGAGGGCGCGCATACTGGCGTCATAGCCGGCAAGTTTACCGTTCAGAGCGCGCCGTACGCGCTGGTACATGCCGGGAGACTCCATGACGCCACCGCCGATGATGATACGGTCGGGGCGCACGATGTAGGTCAATGTCGCGCACAGGCCGCCAAGATAGTCCGCTTCAATCTCCCAGCCAGGATGATCTGGGGGAAGTTGCTCAGCTGGAACACCCCAGCGGGCGCGCATTGCTGGGCCGCAAGCCAGACCTTCAAGGCAATCGCCATGAAAAGGACAAATGCCCGCAAAAAGCTCATCGCCCGCAGCACGCGGCAGTCGGATATGCCCCGCCTCGGGATGATTAGCACCGCCATGAGGCGCACCATCGATCAGCAGACCCACGCCAATGCCGGTTCCAACCGTCACATAACAGAAGGTATCGAGCCCCTGCCCGCTGCCGAACAGCTTTTCGCCGACTGCCGCACAGTTGACATCGGTATCGAGCGCCATCGGCGCATCGATCGTCCGGGCAAAATGACCAAGCAGGTCGACATCCTGCCACCCCGCCTTGGGCGTCGATGTGATCGAACCATAGTCCTGCGCGACTGGATTGAGAGACAGGGGACCAAAGCTGCCGATCGAAAAAGCGGACAACCGTCCCAGGTCGAGTTCGGCCTGCTCGAAGAATGCGGTGGCCGCACCCAGCGTATCTGCAGGGAGCGTAGTGGCGATCCGTTGCTGCCGGATGACGCGCCCATTGCGGTCGGCGATGCCGCAGAGGAATTTCGTACCCCCCGCTTCGATGGCACCCAGGAGAAGGTTGTCATTCTGCATGTTTTACTCGCACGACAAGCTGTCCCGCCCCCAACAGGGCCGGGGATGAAGCTTCAAGGGGAAAGAATTGACTGCGGGCATGGCGCGCCGCCTGCTCCACACATGACCAGAAACAAGACACCGTCGAGGCGCCATGCAATCTGCGTAAAAAATTATGTGGAATAGCCTCCAAGGTCATCCTCTTCCCTGTCCTGCAGCACGTATTCGTGCTTGCCAGCCGCCCTTGCGACTCCATTAAATCTACAAATGTGATTTAGTCTGTCAATCACATTCTTTGCGATTGTAAGAGGAGCCCGTACCTCCCAAAAAAATGGGGGAGGATCTGGGCTGTAAGCCCCTATCCTCCCCCCTTACATTTCCAGCGTGCAGTCTGGAAACTGGGCACTTCCCGTCCGGTTTGGACGAGCTTTGTCGGGTTGGTCAGGCGCTCGCAGTGGAAGAAAGGAGAGGTTCTCAGCCGCCGCGCGCCCGCAGGTCCGAACGAAGCCAAATGACAAGGAACTATGCTGCCCGCCCTGCCATAGTCTCAAACTCGAATCTGCTACCTGACAGACTAAATCTATCAATGTGATTTAGTCTGTCAAGCAGCTCTTGCCATGACTCGCCCTTGCCATTTGGAGCAAGGCTGTTCCAAACCACCACACCTATCGCGCATCATCTTGCTGCCGATATATTGAGCGGAGTCGCAGGTGAACAAGCGTGGCAGCAATGCGGTGGGCGTGCGACGGTATAATGAGCGCCTCATTCTCGCGACGGTGCGACGGCTCAACGGTGCCTCGAAGGCCGACCTTTCCAGGATAACCGGTCTCTCACCGCAGGCGGCTGTCCGAATTGTCGAAAGCCTTGCTGACGAAGGGCGACTGATAAAGGCCGGAAAGCGCACAGGAGGCATGGGACAGCCATCGATCATCTACCGGATCAACGGAGGCAGTGGCTGCACCATCGGAGCTGAAATCGGCCGCGATCGGCTGGTTTGCACCATGCTCGATTTTGATGGCCGCATCATCGCCTGCGAAAGCACGACTACATCCTATCCCAGCCCCGCCAGTGCCGTGGAGCTTATCCAATGCTTTGCGCAAAAACATTTGCCGCAGCTAAGGGAAGAACAGCGCGAAGGCTTTCTGGGTTTCGGCATCGCCATGCCCTGGTTCATCGGCGAATGGCGCGAAGAGGCGGGCATCGCGGCCCAGCAGGCCGCTGCCTGGGCAGCACCAGGGCTCGAGGAGTATTTCCAGAAGGAACTGGATGGCCCGGTCATTTTCGAAAATGACGGCAATGCAGGCGCCCTTGCCGAACTGATGTCGGGATCAGCCGTGGGGCTGACAAATTTCCTCTATGTCCATATCGGGAGTTTCGTTGGCGGTGGCCTTATCCTGAACGGAGAGATCAAGCGCGGTAAAAACGGCAATGCTGGGGCTCTTGCCTCAATGCCAATTCCTCAAGGTACCAGCACGGACTTCCTCCTACACGCCGCCTCCCTGTACCAGATGACAACCAGTGGGGAAGGCGAACACGATCCGGCTTGGGAAGCGTGGTTGAAACACTGCGCTGAGGCGCTGGCATTCGTGATTATTAGCGCGAACAGCCTTCTAGACCTTGATGCCGTGGTCATCGGGGGCGGACTACCACATACCCAGTTACGCCATCTGTCAGAACGCGTCAAAAATACTATCCAAAAGACCGCCCCCCGCGATTTCTTCTGCCCAGAACTCAAGATTGGCGAGAATGGGGAAAAGGCTCCTGCGATAGGCGCTGGCTTGCTTCCGCTATTCTCTACCTACGCACCGAACCTGATTTCTTTGCTCAAAAGCGATGCCGTCGCCTCCTTGGCGGAAGTATAATCCTCAATCCTTATAAACCAGATGTTCTCATCTTTGGAATTACAAAGCCGCACCCATCAAATTCCAATTTAGCCTATTGGCGGCTAGAGCACACGATCAGAGAAATGATGATTGCAGATCGATGCAATCATAATGGCATTAGCTAGACAATAGTTGCATCGCATCCACGGTGAACTTAAATCCCAGGATGAAGGCATTCCGGATGTTCCGCGTGCGATCGGGCGCCCCGGTCTGGTCGGGATGCAGGATATATTGCAGGTTGGGCGACAGTCGGATTGCCGGGTTGACCTGCAATCCATAGGCCAGTTCCATCATATATTGATGGCGACGAATATCGGCACGCCCGCCCGCCGCAACCCGCGCGGTGTTCATCCGCTGGATCGCCAGGTCGCTGAAACGCTGATCGTTGATGGCGAAGCCAATCGTGTCCTGATCACGCCCGGCGAAGGTACCGGTCTGTACGATCCCCATGCCCAGATAACGGCTTTCCTCGACCTGGCCGGACAGGTTGGTCATCGCCACGCCAAAGATGCTCACCCCCCGCGGCGAGGCCGGATCGGGACGGGTCAGCTGCTGATCGAAGCGGGCATAGAGGCCCGACCGCCCGTTCCGCGTCGCCGCCGGTCGCCCGGTCAGGATCGCAATGCCACCCTGGTCGTCCCGCAGCGGATCGGCATAGTCGCCACGATCAAACCAGCCGCCCAGAATATAATGGCCCGGCAGCCGATCATCGGCTGCATCCCGGCTAAAGCTTAATTCCCAGGGTATGATCACCCCGGTCGCATTCTTCGTGCTGAAATTGAAACCATGGTCGCTTGCGCGCTTGCGGTCCGGGCTCACTTCGTAAACGCCGGCATGCAGCATGACCTGTGGCGTCACATGCAGCTTGGCATGGGCCATCCAGCTGGATGCCGGGAAATAGGTGAAATTGCTGTTCTTGAAGACGAAGGTCGGATTGCCGCAGGCCGAATTGGTCTGGAAATGGCAATAGAGCGGCGAGTTGAGGAAATGGATGTTCGCCTGGCTGCGCCCGGCCTCGATATCCAGTCGCCCGTCCAGGAAGCTCTGCTGCCAGGTCAATATCGCCAGATGGGTATTCTGGGTACCATAGATTTCCTGCACCGACGTATTATTGCCGATCGCCATGGCGGAAAGATTCTTGCCATGGCGATTGGTGACGGCAAAATGCAGCGTCGCGCCATCGATGCCGATCATCCGGTCAAGATCTAGTTCGGCGCCGACATAGACCTGCCCGGCATGGGTCGCGTCGCGGCGAAGCCCGCCCGATACATTGGTCGCCGCCTCGCCGGTATAGCTGAGCGACAATGTTACCCCCTCCGCTGCCAGCGGTTGCCATGGGGCCGGCGCGTCCGATTGGACCGATGGCGGATCGACATCGGCAACCGCCTGATCCTGTGCCAGCGCGACGGGCGCGGTACAGGCCATGGCGCCGGCCATACAGGCGGCACCCATCTTCCTGAAATACATGAATAGCCTCTCCGATTATCGTGACGCGTTCGGGGCGTCAGGCCTTGATTTTTGCTATGGGACGCTTGACCAGCCCGACCAGCAGCGCGCTCACCAGCGTGCCGGCGAAAATGGCCAGCGCATAGACGCCGACATGGGTGACCGCGCCAGGGATCGGCAGCACGAACAGTCCGCCATGCGGCACCTTTAGCTCCACGCCCATCGCCATGGAGATGGCCCCGGTCACAGCTGAACCGGCCATCAGCGCCGGAATGACCCGCAGCGGATCGCGCGCGGCAAAGGGGATTGCCCCTTCGGTGATGAATGCCAGGCCGAGGACCGCGGCGGCCGCGCCGGCTTCGCGCTCTTCAGGCGTGAAGCGATTGCGGAACAGTCGAGTGGCGAGCGCAACGGCGAGCGGCGGCGTCATGCCAGCTGCCATGGTGGCCGCCATCGGTGTATAGACCTGACTGGCGATCAGGCCGACCGAGAAGGCATAGCCCGCCTTGTTGACCGGCCCGCCCATGTCGAATGCCGACATCGCGCCCAGGATCAAGCCCAGCATCAGCGCACTCGACCCCTGCATGCTGCGCAGCCAATCGGTCAGGAAAGCCAGCGCAGCGGCAACCGGCGTGCCCACGGCATAGAGCATCAGCAGACCGGTCAGCAGCGTGCCGAGCAGCGGCAGGATGAGGACCGGCTTCAATCCTTGCAAATTCTTGGGCAGCTGAATCAGGCGATTGAGCCAGTCGACACCATAGCCCGCGATGAAGCCGGCGACGATGCCGCCGAGGAAGCCCGCGCCCAGATTGGCGGCCAGCATGCCGCCGATCATGCCCGGTGCAATGCCGGGGCGGTCCGCAACCGAATAGGCGATATAGCCCGCCAGCGCCGGCACCATCAGCACGAATCCGCCCTTGGCGCCGATTTCGAACAGGGCATAGGCCAACGTGCCCTTCGCTGCCGCATCATTGGCGTGAATACCGCCCAGCGCGAAGGCGAGCGCGATCAGCAGGCCACCCGCCACCACGAAGGGCAGCATGAAGGACACGCCGGTCATCAGATGCTTATATGGGCCGGCGCGCTTCGCGCCCGATGTCGCGGCGGCAGAGTCGGCCGGTTGCGATGCGCTCCCCTCGCCACCCTGTATGGTCGCTTCCGCCAGCGCCCGCTCGATCAGCTTCGCGCCACCGGTGATGGCGGGCTTGGTATTGCCGGCGAAGACGCGCTTGCCGGCAAAGCGGCTGCGATCGACCTCTCGATCGGCGGCGATCAGCACGATGTCGGCGGCAGCGATTTCCTCGGCCGTCAGCGCGTTGCCCGCGCCGACCGACCCCTGCGTCTCGACCCGAATGGCATAGCCAAGCTGGCGCGCGCCTTCGGTCAGCCCCTCGGCCGCCATGAAGGTATGGGCGATGCCGGTCGGGCAGGAGGTGATGGCGACGATGCGCGGCACGGCGCTCGACACGCCCGCTACCATGCCCCCGTGCAGCGCGGCGACGGGATCGGCCAGAACCGCCTCCAGCGTCAGGCGGCGATGCGGGCGGTTTTCCGACGGGGCGTCGGCGCCTTCCGGTGCGATCAGCAGCAGATCGCCGTCCGCGTCGCCCGGCAAGGGATTGACGATCCCCTGTGCGGTCCGCAATTCGATTTCGATGGCCTGGCCACTGGCCTTTGCGGCCTTGCGCAGCGCTTCGCCGGCCAGGACGCCGGCGACACCGGCTTCGCCGGCATCCACCACCGCGAAAATCCTGCTCATTGCGTCTCTCCCATCAGAATATCCGTCTCAACGCTGGCCGCCAGGGCTTCGATCTCGTCCCTTGTCGGCAGATGCGGTCCGGCACGGCCCAGCTTGCCGACGGCAAAGGCGGTGGACAGACGCGCGATACGATCCAGCCCCGCGCCTTCGATCAGGGCGGCGGCCAGACCGGCAACCATGGCATCGCCTGCACCGACCGTGCTTTCCACGCTGTGCGCGGTCAGGCGCGCGCGCAGCATTTCCGAGCCGGTCAGGAACAGTGCGCCCTGCGCGCCCATCGACACGGCGATCAGGTCGACGCCCCGATCCAGCAACCCGCGCGCGACGTCGACGATCTGATGCGGCGCATCGACCGGACCATCATGCCATTCGGCCAGTTCATGCAGATTGGGTTTCAGGATGGTCGGCAGAACGGGGCCCGCGAGCGCATGGCGCAACGCCGGGCCGCTGCTGTCGAGCAGGACAAGAGCCCCCCGCGCCCGCAGCATGGCGGTAAGGGAGGCATAGATATCGACCGGGCAGCCGGGCGGCAGGCTGCCCGAGAGGATGACGAGATCGCCGACGCCAACCTGTTCATCCAGCGCCGCAATGACGGCATCGATACGCGCTCCGGTTGCCGGTGCGCCATCCATGTTGATGTCGGTCGTGCCATGGACATCGACCAGCTTCAGATTGACGCGCGTGCTACCGCCATGGCGCTGGCAGCGGTCGATGATCGACTTTTCGGCAAAAAGCGCATCGAAGGGCGCCGCATTGGCGCCGCCCAACAGGCCCATGACGGTGACGGGCACATCCCAGTCGGCCAGGCAACTGGCCGCGTTGATCCCCTTGCCGCCGGCATCCTGCCGCACGGAGCGCGCGCGATGCACCTCCCCGGGAACGAGACGGTCGAGCATGACCGTCTGGTCGATTGCCGGATTGAGCGTGACGGTGAAGACGGCCATCATGCCCCCTCCCCATCCAGCGCGCGCACATCGGCGGCGCTTGTCGCGTCGAGCGCACGAGCGGCGAGCCCCTGAAGATCGCCAAGGCTGCTGGCGCGGAGCCGTGCCTTTACGGCAGGAATGTCGCGCGGGGTCATGGACAATTCATGGACCCCGAGGCCCGCCAGCAACGCCGCGCCGAACGGATCGCCGGCAATGCCGCCGCACACGCCGACCCAGCGGTCATGCCTGCGCGCGCCCTCCACGGTCATGGCGATCAGGCGCAGAACGGCCGGGTGCAGGCTGTCGGCTTCGCTCGCCAGTTCCGGATTCTGACGGTCGATGGCGAGTGCATATTGCGTCAGGTCATTGGTTCCGATCGAGAAGAAATCCGCATGCTCCGCCAGCGCATGGGCCTGAACGGCGGCGGCGGGGACTTCGATCATGATGCCGATGGGAACGGCCGGTGCAGCCAGTTCCGCCCGGATCGCTTCACAACGTTCCCGCAGGATCACCAGTTCGGCTGCGGATGTGATCATCGGGAACATGATCGACAGATCGCCGCCCAGCTTCGCCGCGCGATACAGGGCGCGGAGTTGCGGTTCCAGCAGGTCGGGCCGACGCAGCAACAGGCGAGCGCCACGCACCCCCAGGAAGGGATTCTCCTCCTTCGGCAGGTCGAGATGCGGCACCTGTTTGTCGCCGCCAATGTCCAGCGCACGGACGATCAGCGGCCGATCACCCAGCGCGTCGATCATCCCGCGATAAATGGCGCATTGTTCCTCCTCGCTCGGGCTGTCGCCGCGTTCGAGGAACAGGAATTCGGTGCGCATCAGCCCGACCCCCTCGCCGCCCTGTGCCATCGCGAAGGCCACCTGATCCGGGCGGTTCACATTGGCGCCGATCGCCAGATCATGACCGTCGCTGGTCCGTGCCGGCAGAGCGCGCTCCGCCTCTTCGGCGGCGCGTCGCGCCGCGATCTCCTCGATCCAGGCGCGGGCGGAGGCAATGTCCTGCGCCGAGGGATCGAGCCAGATACGGCCGCTATCGCCATCGACGATGGCGGTCGTGCCGGCCGCCTGCGTCAGCAGATCGGCCCCGCCTGCCACGACTGACGGCAGGCCGAGCGTACGTGCCAGGATCGCGCTGTGCGACGTCGGCCCACCCAATGCGGTGGCGATACCCGCCACGCGGCGCGTATCGAGCGTCGCCGTATCCGATGGCGACAGATCGGTCGCCACCAGCACGCAGGGCTGGTCTGGCAGGTCGGCCAATGTCCCTGCGCTGAGCGCGGGATCAATCTGGGCTAGCACGCGCCGGCCGACATCGTGCAAATCGGCAGCGCGTGCAGCCAACACCGGATTACCCAGTGCCGAAAGCTGTCCTGCCATGCGATCGATCGCCTGATGCCAGGACCAGGCGACGCCATGGCCCTCCACCATCAACTGACAGGTAAGCGTGATGAGGTCAGTATCGTCCAGCAGCCCGGCCTGCGCCGCAAAGATCGCGGCATCCTCCGCCCCCAGACGGCGGGTGGTGTCATCGACCAGCGCCTTCATCTGCGCCCGGGTGCGCACCAGCGCATCGTTCAGCAGCGCGCCGCCCGCGACCAGATCGACCGGCTGGTCGGGCACGTCCAGTTCCGCCGAGGCCAATATGTGGACGGGACCGATGGCGAGGCCGGGGCTGGCGGCGACCCCGGCGATCATCGCGGGATTGCCGGCCGGTTTCCAGCCGCGCACCGGCGCCTTCGCCTTTTCGGCGGCACGGGCGGCATCGGCCTTCTCACGAACCGTGAGGCTCGTGACGGTGCGCATGAACTGGTCAAGCGTGTTCCTGTCGCTCGCCGAAATGGTAGCGCGTTCGCCTGCCTTCAGCCCCAGTTGCAGCAGCGAGACGATACTGCGCGGATCGGCCATGTCTTCGTCATGTCGGATGCGTATGGGCGTAGCCAGGCTCTTGGCTGCTTCCGCCCAGGCTGAGGCGGGCCGGGCATGCAGACCAGCAGGATAGTCGACCGTCCATTCGATCCGCTCGGCCAGATCCTCGGCAGCGGGACGGGCCTCGCTGGGGTTGGCGTCTTCATGGAGGGCAGCGGCAATAGCCGCCGGATCGTCGGTGGCGAGAAGGGCCGCGAGACGCGCCTCATCCTGAATCAGGCGGGTGAGGCGGCGCAGGATCGCGATATGACTGTCGGAACTGGCGGCGATACCGACAATGAGATGGGCGCGCTGCCCAGGATTCCACTCAATCCCTTCGCGCAGTTGCAGGACCACGATCCCGTCGTGGCGCACCAGCCCTTTGTCCTCACCCAGGCCATGGGGAATGGCGACGCCCGCCCCCAGATAGGTGTTTGCCACCGCCTCCCGCCGGACCATGCTCTGTTCATAGCCGGCCGAAACGCAGCCAGCGGCGACCAATATCTGGCCGGCCTGGAGGATGGCGGCCTCCTTGTCGGACGCCTGCGCGTCGATGCGGATCAGGTCTTCATGGCGAAGCGCACTTAGGGGGGCGGCAATCATGACTCTTCAGCATCCTCTCTCTTCCTTTCAAGAAAACGTTTTCTCATGATTCTGTCAATACACTTGCATTTACCCCCTGCGATCGGCCATATCTCGGGCAGAATTGAGAGAGGATGAGGAAAACGATTTTCCCATGACGGTCGGAATCAAGGACGTAGCGCGAGTGGCCGAAGTATCGCCTGCCACCGTCTCCCGGGTACTTTCGGGGCGTGCGGTTGATCCAGCCATGCGCGACAGGGTGCTCGCAGCGGTCAGGACAACAGGCTACCGGCCCAACCTCGCGGCCCGTCGGCTCCGTTCGCGCCACAGCAACACGATCGGCCTCATCGTTGCAGATATCCGCAACCCCTTTTTCACGGCAGTGTCTCGCACGGTCGAGGATATCGCCTATGAACGCGGCCTGCGGGTTATATTGTGCAATACGGATGAAGATCCCGCCAAAGAGGCGATGTATCTCCAGTTGATGCAGGAGGAACGGGTGACAGGGGTGATCCTGGCACCCACTCGGCAAGGCGCCAAGAAGGCATCGCAGACAAAGGCAGAGCATCCCATCATCCTGATCGATCGCGTAGCAGCGACGACCACGGACTGCGTCGTGCTCGACAATGATGCGATGGCTCGCACACTGGTTGCCCATTTGCATGCGCAGGGATTCAGATCGATTACCGGCCTGTTCGGCGCAGCCAGCACCACGGGTGCCGAACGACGCGCCGGCTTTGAGCAGGCAGCCCAAATGATCGGCATCCCTACGCGATCCCTGTCTGTGCCGCATGGAGAGGGTGAAGCGGAGAGGCTGGTCAGCGCTCTCCTGCGAACGCCTGATCGGCCCGAAGCGATCATTGCGAGCAATGGCCTGATGCTGATGTCGGTATTGCGAGCCGCACATGCGCTGGGCCTGAGCGTTCCCGGCGACTTCGCATTGGCTGGGTTCGACAATGACACCTGGACGGAATTTGCAGCTGATGGACTGAGCGTTATCGAACAACCCGTGGAGGAGATCGGGCGCACCGCCATGGCCATGCTGCTCGACCGTCTCGACCATCCGAACGCCGCCGCTCGTAAGGTGGTTCTGAGCGGGCGTCTCATCATCCGCGGATCTACGATCCGTCGTGAAAAATCAGCAAACCAGAATGGGGTATGAGGATATGAAACCGCCAATCGGCAGGGACACCAGATTGTGCATGTCGCTGTCAGGTCGCCCTGGTAACGCCGGATCCCGCTTCCACAATTGCCTCTATGAGATTCTGGGGCTGGACTATGTCTATAAAAGTTTCAGTACACAGGATCTGGCAGCTGCGATCGGCGGCATCCGCGCGTTGAATGTGCGCGGATGCGCCATTTCCATGCCGTTCAAGGAAGCGGTCATTCCTCTGATCGATGACCTTGAAAGCTCAGCCCGTGCAATCGACAGCGTCAACACCATCGTCAATGATGATGGCCGGCTGACTGGCTACAACACTGATTATGTTGCGGTTCGCCAGCTTCTCGAGAAGCGCATCGAAAAACCGGTACCATTTCTACTCCGAGGAAGTGGTGGAATGGCGAAAGCCGTCGCGGCCGCGCTTAGAGATGCTGGCTTCGCCAACGGCACGATCATCGCGCGCAACGAAATGGCCGGGCAGGCGATCGCAGACCAATATGGCTTTTGCTGGCAGGCTGATCTACCGCCGGATAGCGCACCACTGCTGATCAATGTCACGCCATTGGGTATGGAGGGCAAGGACCGAGACGCCTTGGCGTTCCGCGCAGAGCAGATCGCGGCCTGCAGCACCGCTTTCGACGTCGTTGCCCAACCGGTCGACACCCCTTTCGTCCGCGCAGCCAGAGCTGCTCGAAAGAGCGTGATTTCCGGCGGAGAGGTCATCGTCCTGCAAGCGGTGGAGCAATTTATTCTTTACACGGGCGTGAGCCCCGGCGCCGACGACATCCGTGAAGCAGCGCGATATGCCCACGGCGCAGACGTCGCTGCACGAATAGCTGATTAAGCCCCCTCCCCCTCAATGCAAAGGCCTTCCATGCAAGCCATCTCCCTCAGCCGTTTCCTGATCGAGCAGCAACGCCAGGCCCAGGCTTTGCCAGGAGAATTGCGCCTGCTCATCGAAACGGTCGCACGCGCCTGCAAGACGATCAGTCACGCGGTATCCAAGGGCGCACTGGGTGAAGTTCTTGGTAGCCTGGGCAGCGAGAATGTTCAGGGAGAGGTTCAGAAAAAGCTCGATGTCATTGCCAACGAGCTATTGCTCGATGCCAATGAATGGGGTGGCCATCTGGCAGCCATGGCTTCCGAGGAGATGGAGACCCTCTACCCTATTCCCAACCGCTATCCCAAAGGCGAATATCTGCTGCTGTTCGATCCGATCGACGGCTCAAGCAACATTGATGTCGACCTGAGCGTCGGAACGATCTTCTCCGTACTCAAGGCACCCGAAAATGCTTCAGGGCGCGAGGTAACAGAGCAGGACTTTCTGCAACCCGGCATACATCAGGTCGCAGCCGGCTATGCCATATATGGACCACAAACGCTGCTGGTTCTGACAATTGGATCTGGTGTCTATGAATTCACTCTCGATCGTGAAATCGGCTCATGGCGGATGACCGACGGCCCCATGCAGATGCCCCAGGGCAATCGCGAATTTGCCATAAACATGGCGCGTCGCCGCCAATGGTCGCCGCAAATCATACGCTATGTCGACGAACGAATTCAGGGGGCGGAAGGGCCTTTGGGCAAGGACTATAACATGCGCTGGACGGCCTCGATGGTGGCCGATGTACACCGCATCCTGAAAAGAGGGGGTATCTTCCTCTACCCTAAAGATGCCCGCCCGGATGGTACGGCCAGACTACGCCTGATGTACGAGGCAAATCCGATGGCCTTTCTGGTAGAGCAGGCAGGCGGCGCAGCCATCGACGGCGAACAGCGACTGATGGAAGTCCTGCCATCAAAACTTCATCAGCGCATTGGGGTGATTCTGGGTGACAAGGAGGAAGTCACATCACTGCTGAGGGACTGAACACCCAAAAAAAAGGGCGCCTCTCTGCATAATATAGATAATTTCAATAAGTTAACTGAAAAAACGTCAAACACCCAATCCTGCCAGCAATCTTGACGCAACTAAATCACATATATAGATTTAGTTGCGTCGATCATGGAAAGCATGACGCCGCACAGGATGGAGAGGGTGATGAAGGTGCATTCCGTCAGACGCAGCTATCTGACCGGCACACAGATATCGCGAGCCTCTCCCTCAACCTGAATGCGATCAAAACATCGTTGCGATGCACCACAAGCGTGTTTGCCAACGACAATCAAAAAACAAAAAAAAGTTTGAGAGAGGAGTAGGCCGGTGGCGATTACCCCCTTTTTTTCACGCAGACAAACATTGGAAATGCTCGCCGCCTTTCCAATGCTTTCATCCTGCGGCAGCGAAGCAGAACCTGCAATTGGCGCAATGCCTGTATCGAGTGGAACCCCCGATTCTACTGGTTTACCAACGGCAACCCCGATTAGCGGACGACCACGATATCATATCGCGGCCCCGGCAGGAGGCTGGATCAACGACCCACAGCGCCCTGTGCGAATGGGAGATCACTGGACGATTTGGGCGCTCTTCAATCCAACCTATCCCACCGATGGCACTGAATGGCGCCGCTGGACCTCAACAGACCTCGTCACTTGACAGGATCAAGGTATATCGATCCCACGCCGCACAACATCCTTTGGAGACATCTGGACCGGGAGCGCGGTTGTCGATGTCACCAATACCGCCGGATTCGGCCCCGGCGCACTGATCGCGCTCGTTACCATGCCCGCAGACAATGCCGCCGGGCAAAACCAGTCCTGCGCACTCTGGTACTCTCTTGATGAGGGTGCCAGCTTCACCTTTCACGACATCGTGCTACCCAATTTCCCAGGCAACAGGCAGTTTCGCGACCCCACGATTTTCTGGCACGAGACCAGCGGCAATTGGATTATGACGCTGTCAGAGGAAGGCAAGATCGGCATCTACACTTCGCCAGATCTCAAGCACTGGACTTATTCAAGCGGTTTTCTGTCAACGGTCGTCGGGGGCGTGATGGAATGCTCGCATCTCTTCAAACTGCATCTATACAATCCAGACGGCACAACTTCGGCAGACAAATGGGTTTTGCTGGTAGGCGGAGATGGGACGGCTTCTGGATTCACGGGTGGAACCTGGTACTGGGTGGGCGAATTCGATGGCACGACCTTCACGGCCAGCACTCCCGACGGCCAATGGCTTGATGGCGGAGCTGATTTCTACGCGGCCGTTATATGGAATGACCCGCATGCAGCCGATCCCATTGCTTGTGCATACTCAATGGGATGGATGAACAACTGGGCATATGCGAACCAACTGCTGCCGACCTACGATTACCGAGGTCAACTCAGCCTTGTTCGCGAATTGCGCCTACGATTGATCAACAATGTACCGCGACTTTTTAGCACCCCTCTACCAGCACAGAACAAGATATTCGCGCTTACTGCCCAAGGCTCTGATCAGACGATTGCAGATGGTTATGTTTATATCTGGCCCGACAATGCTAGAATGGTTGCGGGGCGGATCGACCTCACGCTCAACCGGATCGGATCGGCTTGGCCATCAATAGTGTGGCTATCCGTCCGCAGAGGTTCCGGTTACTCCACTCAGATCTGCTTTGAGCTAGGTAATAATAGGGCATTTATCAGACGCGTGACCAGTGGCCCTGAAGCGCCTGACAGCGAGGCGTGGCGCCTAGATCGAAGTCTACCATGCGATTTTTCGGAAGGTGTAGTAGAAATTAGCTTATTTATCGACATTTCGTCCGTAGAGTTATTCTTAAACAATGGAGACGCTACGCTATCGCAACTTATCAATGCGCGCATATCCGACACGTCTTTGAATCTAGCGACTGTACAGGGTAGTGTAATGGTATCAAAAGTTTCAATATCAAGTTAAGTCTATCAGCATGAATCATCGAACAATTACGTGCTGACGTCAGCACATGGAATTTTATGTGAACATAAGCTAGCCAATAATTGCTTCTTCCTTCAATTTGCTCCGCGCCACCTTAAAGATGAATCGTCATCATCCAGATGGCGTGGCTTGTTCGGGCACGATCAGGTCCTAGAGCCCAAGACCACGGCCTAGCGAGCGGCCGAGATGCCGTTGGAGATCCTGCGACAGCGATTGGCCGCTTTGGGAAGACAGACCCAGTTCCTGGGTGCGATTGCGCAGCAGCGACTCCAGCTGTGGATCGCGTTCCAGCCCCTTCGCCATGCCCGCCATAGCCTCACGCACCTTCCCGCTTGCGTTATGGTCGCCGCTGCGGCTGAGCGCTTGACGCTGGCTGTCGCTGCTTTGCCAATCGGCAATGAAGCGGTCTGAACTGATGCGGTGGATGCCTCCTTCATCGATCAGGAATGAGCCATCGGTGCCGCGCGTGACGGCAAGACCACTATCCAGGATGAAATCGATTTCCTCGCCCCTTTCCATCTGGACGATAGTGTGTCGCCGGCCACTCTCGCCAGCTGCAGGCGGCCGTTTCGTTACGCGCCAGCATCGGCAGGATCCTTGGCGTGTCCCATAGATTGTTGCTGACAGAGAAAGGAGCCCCGGCGGCTGGCTCGAGGCTCCCCTGTCCATCCTCGCGAGCTTCCCCGAACGGGGCGGACGACCATGCAACGCAGATGGGCGCCATCGGGTTTCCGGCAAAAGCTCGCTGCCGGTAAGCGGCGGGCACTTGCGCGGATCGTCCGCATCGGACTCTCGCTCAAGCGGCTTCGCGCTCTTCCGCGTGACCCGAGCAGGCCGCCATCTGGTCCTTGACCGCCAGCTTCAGCTTCTTGAGCCGGCCGATCAGGAAATGGCGCGGATGGAGACGCTTCTCCTCTTCGCGGATTTCGGCTTCGAGACGCGCATGTTCGCGCTCGAGGTAGCGCAGATAGTGGTCGTTCATCGTCGAGTTCCTCATGTTCGATGATGGGGCCCGGCCGCAGCCGGGCCCTTCGTCTGTCAGTACTCCATTTCCGGCATCGCGGCCCTGGCGCCCTTGTCATCCTTGGGCGCTTCGGCGACGAGCGCCTCGGTCGTGATCAGCAGCGAGGCCACCGAAGCTGCGTCCTGGAGCGCGGTGCGGACCACCTTGGCGGGATCGATCACGCCGGAGCCGACCAGATCTTGATACTGGCCGGTAGCGGCGTTGAAGCCCCAATTGTAGTCCTCGCTCTCCAGAAGCTTGCCGACGATGAAGGCGCCGTCCTCGCCGGCATTGTCGGCGATCTGCCGTGCCGGCGCGCGAAGTGCCCGCCGCACGATATCGATGCCCGACTGCTGGTCGTCGTTCGCGGCCTTGAGGCCGTCGAGCGCCTTGAGCGCGCGCAGCAGCGCAATGCCGCCGCCGGGCAGAATGCCTTCCTCGACCGCGGCGCGAGTGGCGTGAAGCGCGTCGTCGACGCGGTCCTTTTTCTCCTTGACCTCGACCTCGGTCGCGCCGCCCACGCGGATCACTGCTACACCGCCCGCGAGCTTGGCCACGCGCTCCTGCAGCTTCTCGCGGTCGTAGTCGCTGGTCGTGGTTTCGATCTGCGCCCTGATCTGCGCGACGCGGGCATCGATGTCCGAACGCGCGCCGGCGCCATCGACGACGGTGGTGTTGTCCTTGTCGATGATGACTTTCTTGGCGCGGCCGAGCATGCCGACCATGACATTTTCGAGCTTGGTGCCGAGCTCCTCGCTGACGACATTGCCGGCGGTGAGGATCGCGATGTCCTCGAGCATCGCCTTGCGGCGATCGCCGAAGCCCGGCGCCTTGACCGCCGCGACCTTGAGGCCGCCGCGCAGCTTGTTGACGACGAGCGTCGCCAGCGCCTCGCCCTCGACGTCCTCGGCGATGATGAGCAGCGGTCGGCCTGACTGGACGACCTGCTCGAGCAGCGGGATCATCGCCTTCAGGTTAGAAAGCTTCTTCTCGTGGATGAGAATGTAGGGATCTTCGAGTTCGACCTTGAGCTTCTCCGTATTCGTGACGAAATAGGGCGAGAGATAGCCGCGGTCGAACTGCATGCCCTCCACAGTCTCGAGTTCGGTCGCAAGGCTCTTGGCTTCCTCGACGGTGATCACGCCCTCGTTGCCGACCTTCTCCATCGCCTCGGCGAGAATGCGGCCGACTTCCTCGTCGCCGTTCGCGGAGATGGTCGCGACCTGGGCGATCTCGCTGTTGGCGCTGACCTTGCGAGCATGGGTTTCGAGGTCCCTGACCACGGCGCCGACGGCGAGATCGATGCCGCGCTTGAGGTCCATCGGGTTCATGCCGGCGGAGACCGCCTTCGAGCCTTCGCGCACGATCGCCTGGGCAAGCACGGTGGCTGTAGTAGTGCCGTCGCCGGCCTTGTCGTTCTGCTTCGACGCAACCTCGCGCAGCATCTGCGCGCCCATGTTCTCGAACTTGTCCTTGAGTTCGATTTCCTTGGCGACGGTGACGCCGTCCTTGGTGATGCGCGGCGCGCCGAACGATTTCTCGATGACCACATTGCGGCCCTTCGGACCCAGGGTCACCTTCACTGCGTTGGCCAGCGTATCCACGCCGCGCAGCATGCGATCACGCGCGTCGGACGCAAACTTGACTTCCTTGGCAGCCATTGTCTCGTCTCCTTTCTTCGATTTCCTTCCACGTGTCAGAGGATGCAGGTCGCTGTCAGGCGGCCTGCTTGAGCTCTGCCTTGGCCTCGATCACGCCGAGGATGTCGCTCTCTTTCATGATGAGCAAATCCTCGCCATCGATCTTGACCTCGGTCCCCGACCATTTGCCGAAAAGCACGCGGTCGCCTGCCTTGACGGCGAGTTCAACGAGCTTGCCGCTGTCGTCGCGCAGGCCCGCGCCGACGGCGATCACTTCGCCTTTCTGCGGCTTTTCCTTGGCGGTGTCGGGGATGATGATGCCGCCCGAGGTCTTCTCCTCGGCTTCGATGCGGCGGACGACCACACGGTCGTGCAAGGGGCGGAAATGCATGCATAACCTCCAGATGCAAAACTGAGATGTGATAGGCCCGGCGTTTATTCGAACGTCAGGTGACGCGGAATTAGGAAAGCTCATTTTTTGCGTCAAGATGGTGCGCGAAATTTTTGGCACTCGCAGGCATCGAGTGCCAGGTGCCGGCTTATCGAGTTGTTACGGTGCGATTTTCCCTCTTGACGCGACTCGCCAGCGTTCCAAAATTTGCGGCGTGGGCGGCGCGCCCGCTCATGAGAAAGGAGCGACACCAAAGGAAGGAGGCAGAGCCATGTCGCAGCCATTTTCCCGCTATCTTCATCCCTTCGACGTTGCGCACAATCCGAGCCTGGAGCCGGAAGTGAAGCGCGCCATTCTGGCATCCTGGGCGTCCGACCGCGCCGCCGTGCGCGACCATCCCGGCCTGCGCATGCCGCCCGGCGCCACGCGCGCGGTGCCGATCGATGACATCCTTGCCGCCATGCATGCGATCGACAGGCCCGCGGAAGGTTCCCGCGCTTCGCCATGAGCCGACGCGATGTCATCCGGCAGCTCGAGGGCCATCGGCTGACGACGGCAGAAATTCGTTACTACCGTCCGGATGCGCCCTCGCTGCTGCAGCTGTTCGTTTGGCAGGAGTACGATCTCGCGCCCGACTTTCCAAGGCTGTTCGCGTTTCTCGAGCATTGGCGACGCGAGATCGAGGCCCCGCTCCACTCGGTGTGCATTTCCCATGAGGGGATGATCCGCCCTACCGAGTGGCGCGCGGTCGATGGTGTCATCGATATCCGGTGACGCGCAGTCTGCTCAAGTGCGCCGCTACCTATGCAGATTTGCGATCAACCTCCTCATTGGCGGCCGTGCTGGCGCAAGGGAAATTGCCGCAGCACAGGGCATGCGGGCCTGTGGGCCAGCAGCAAAGCACGGGACCCACAACATCGGGGATAGTTGGACGGATTTGGCCCGGCGATGGCGCCGACCGGCATTCGAAGATGAGACCCTGCGTCTGACAATATCGCTCGGCCGAGGCGCGGTCAGGAAAGCGCAGTTCGATCGTCGCGAGGGGATCGCCTCCGCCGGTCCACCCCATCAGCGGGTCGGCAACCGGGCCCCAGCGCGGCGCAAACCTGACCCGCCATCGATGTTGGCGGCGTAGGCCGCCACTTGTCGCCAAGGCCAGCGGCTCGATGATCGCCTTAGCACCGAGCGGGAACGAGGTCGCACCCGCGAGGGCAACCGCCTGGTTGTCGTTAGCCGAAGGCCCGGACTCGAAAGTCCGGGCCCGGCCGTCAGCGGGCGCCGCCATTGACGGGAATCCGGCGGATGTGCTGCTCCGCCGCCTCTGTCCTCGGCAGCGTGACCGTCAGCACGCCGTTTTTGAAGGTGGCTGCGACCTTGTCGCGTTCGATGCCCCTGGGCAGGCCGATGCGGCGCTCGAAGCGGCCATAGCTGCGCTCCGAGTAGCCGCGATCCTTGTCCTCGACTTCGGACTTCTTTTCGCCACGCAAGGTCAAGGCGCCGTCCTCGACGAAGATCTCCACGTCCTTCTCGTCGAGGCCCGGCAGTTCCGCCGTTACCCGAATCTTCTTGTCGGTCTCGCCCAGCTCAAGATGCGGCCATCCTGACATGCGGTCGAAGCCGGCGAAGGCGGGCATGCCGAAGTTGCGAAAGACATCGTCGAAGAGACGGTTCACGTCGCGGTGAAGCGACTGCAGCGGATGGGTTTCCCTTTCCCGCTCGGCGCTGACCGGAACGGGCAGCCGGTTTTCCTGCCGGCTCCAGGGAATGAGATCACGAATAGCCATGATGACATCTCCTTTTCTGGCTGGATGAAAGGCTGAACCTGCCGGACGCCGCGTGCGGGGGGTATTGGAAGGCGGCGCCGGCAGGCCGATGGGCGCGGGATCAGGCCGGCTCGGCCGCCTTTTCCTTCTCTTCGCCCAGTCGCTTGTTGTTGGAAGCGGCGCCGAAGATCTCGATGCGGCGCGGCTTCATCGCCTCGGGCACGACACGCGTCAGCTCGATCGACAGGAGGCCGTGCTCGAAGTTCGCATTCCCGACCTCGATGAAATCGGCGAGCTGGAAGCGCCGCTCGAACGCCCGGGCCGCGATACCGCGATGCAGGTATTCGCCCTTGTCGGCGTCATCGGCACGCTTGCCGGTGACCGAGAGCAGGTTCTGGTGCGCGACGATCTCGATATCCTCGGGCTTGAAGCCGGCGACCGCGATGGTGACGCGGAAATTGTCGTCGTCGATCCTCTGGATGTCGAAGGGCGGATAGCCATCTTCCTCGCGCGCACCCGCTTCGAGCAGGTTGAACAAACGATCGAAGCCGACCGTCGAACGGCGATAGGGCGTAAAGTCAAAGTTCGGTCTCATCTCCAAATCCTCCAAATGAAGCAATTCGGGCATGAGATGCGCCAGTAACCAAGAGCCGGCGCTCTCATGTGTCCAACCGGACCCGGTTTGGCGTCCGGTACCCGTGAGCTAATTTTGGTCGCGCGGCTTTCAAGATAGTGCGGCCAAAAAATTTTTGCGGCGCGCGCAGATTTGCTCAGGCGCTGTGCTCAGCCGGGGAACCGAACGCCAGCAAGACCAATTTACCGGGCGATTTCAATCCAAATAGAGGTAATGTGTTCTCATGAGGTACCGACTGCTGCGCGATGACGACCGCTCGGTGGCGACTACGAGCGAGGATCTCGAGGCGAACTGGCCGCGACGACGTGGGCTCGCGCATGGCTCGAAGACCATGCCGATCACGATCGCTACCGGCTCGAGCCTATGGGCGGTTCGCGGCCCATGCTGATGATTCGAACGGTCGCCGGACAATGGTACGCTATTCTGATTGCTGCAGATACGGAACGCACCTGAGCTTGCCGAACGACGCGCAAATTTCGCGTCAGGACGCGGGACCACCCTCTTCGTAGATCGGGCCAAGCGCTAGCCAGCGTCCGCTGCGCGAGCGCTCGATTGGTGTGCCGCACCTGTCGCACAGCGCCGAAAGGTCGCCGCCCCGCTTGCGCCGGCTGACCGAAATTATCGGCGGCCGGTGCCGTTCGATGAGACAGAACAGCAACCGCGCGTCGATCATGCTGGCATTGCCTCGTCATGCCGCGATCTCGCTTGATGCCATTACCGATCACTGCCGCTTTCCTGTCGCCCAATAAAGATGGCAGGGCGGGATGTTCCTCCATTCGTAGCTTTCGCGCAGGCTCGCGAAATGACGCCTCAGCAGCGGACGGATGGCGGTGCGCATCTGGTAGGCCGCCAGCGTGCCGCACGGCGACATGGCCCGCACCGTCTCGCGCATGATCGCATCGGCGTCGCCCGGCTCGAGAGTCGAGAAGGGCAAGCCCGTTAAAATACAGTCGGCCTCGCCCAGTCCATGCTCGGCAAGGTGGCGATTGACGTCCTGCGCCGTTCCTTGAACGACGATGAGCCGGCGATCGTCGCAGCGCTGCCGCAAAGTTTTGACGAATCTTTCGCCGGTCTCAATCGCCAGAAGAACGGCATCGCGCCGCATGCGCTCCAGCGCTTCGAAGGTAAAACGCCCCGTGCCCGGACCATATTCGACCAGAATGCTGATGCGCTGCCAGTCGAGCGGGGCGAGCATGCGGCGAACCATGCGCGCGCTCGCCGGGACGGCCGAGCCGACCATGCCGGGATTGCGCACAAACTCCGAGACTGCCACCCAAGCTGAATCCTGCGCCATCGCTCTCTCCTTGCAACCGTGACAACGATACTCGCGGCCAGTGGTTCGCGGGGAGTGAAGCAGTACCTCGAACTGCGCCGGTGCGATGATAGTCGTGCTCATCCTGTTCGGCGATTCGCTGGTCCATGGCCTCCTCTCGCCGCTTGGCTCGGCCTAATGGGCGGCGGCCATTGCTATCATCATAATCGAGCGATTGCCCGCCGGGCTGATCGGCATGATCGCTTTCAGGGCGGCGCGGCACGAGAAGTCGATGCTGACCTTTTTCGGCCTCCTAGTGTCGGATCGTTTTACTATATAGCTTATGGGGTCAACGACGGCCCGTTTGCCGGTTGCCACCGGCTGCGAACCCCTGCGGATGGTCGGCCCCTGGTCATCCTGCCGGCCAAACGATCGATGAATATCGGGTTCTGACAAGAGCTGCCCTCCGATCCATCGCTTGCGAACGGCAGCAAAGTCGCAGGCCAAGTCATTCCATCTTCGTCATCAAGCGTCCTGCCGCGCCATGCTCGGCGGCAAGGTTACGGTAATAGGCAAGCGGCATGCGAGGGGATTTCCACCGCAGTGCATCCATGATGCCAGCGAGATCCTCGCCGCTGGTGAACAGATCCTGATTCAGCCCCACACGCGTGGAATGCGCGCTCACCCCCTTCAGGAGCCGGTCCAGGTCATCCTTCGTTGGATCGGGCAGCACCCCAGCATCAAACGCGCGCTGAATGATCGCCCGGTAAATCGGCCCGATCGAGCCAGGATGCAGCGCCCCCTGCCCTACATCATATTCGATCCTTGCCGCTACGGCGGGCCTGGGCAGCGTCTTGCGCAGATCCCATGCCTCGCGCCCAGAAATGCTCTCGATCCGCCGCCCCGGCACGGCTTTGCGCGCCTTGTAACGCCGCACCTGCACACGGCTGAAGATCGTCCCTACCTCGATCCGCGCTGCCGCCCGCCAGGCCGCGATCGCCCGCACGGATCGCGGTGAGAGATAGGCCGTCGCCCCCTCCCCTTCCTGATCGCCTTCGCTGCGCGCAATCATCAGCAGGCGCGCCTCAGGGTCTATCGCCTCAATGATGTGAGAAAATTCAACCGCCACCAGTTCGGAGGCCCGCAGGCCGGTATCGTAGGCAACCGACAGCAGCGCCCTATCCCGCAAACCCGGCAGGTCACCACCACAGCTTTCGAGCAGCGTCCGCACATTTAATCCCCGCGGCGCGTCCCGCTCGACATCGCGCACGGGGCCTTTGAACCGCAGCGGTCGCGCCTGCTTCTGTGCCGTGCCCATCCGGCGACGAATGCCAGTTAGCCGAAGCTTCACAAGTGGGTCATTGGTCGGGTCCGCCAGTCCGAGCACTGCCAGCGCCAAGTTCAGGGCCAACGGACGTTTGGAAATAGCTTGCGCGACGTCGGACATCGGGACCGGCAGCTACACGGTCATGACCTTGGTCGCCGCCGACACGCTCGGCCTGCCGCCCGAGCAGATCACCGCCAAGCTGGGCGACTCAGACCTGCCGACCGCCCCGGTCGAGGGCGGGTCGTGGGGCGCCGCCTCGTCCGGCTCAGCGATGCAGCTGGCGTGTCAGGCAGTAGGCAAGAAGCTCCTTAAGGCGGCCGGCAAGATCGCTGGTGAACCACTGGGCGACGCGAAGATAAACGACGTGCTGTTCGAGGACGGCTGCCTGGTGCTCAAGGACACGCCGATCGTGCGGGTGCCGTTCGGCGATGCGATGCGTGCCGCTGACCTGGCGGCGATCGAAGAGGAAGCCACCGCTGCGCCCAGGTTCGGCGACATGTGGAAGGGTCTGCACAAATCCAAGAACACCCACAGCGCGATCTTCGCGGAAGTGAAGGTTGACGAGGAGCTGGGCGTGGTGCCGGTCACGCGTATCGTCGACGCGGTCGCCGCCGGCCGTATTATCAACCCGAAGACAGCGCGCAGCCAGATCCTCGGCGGCGTGGTGATGGGCATGGGCATGGCGCTCCACGAGGAGACCTTCTCCGACCACCGGCTGGGTCGCTGGATGAACCACAACTTCGGCGAATACCATGTGCCCGTGCATGCCGACATTCACGATATCGAAGTGATCTTCGTCGACGAACCCGATCCCGAAGTGACCCCGCTCGGGGTCAAAGGGCTTGGCGAGATCGGCATCGTCGGCACCGCTGCTGCGATCGCCAATGCGATCTATCACGCGACCGGTAAGCGGGTGCGGTCCCTGCCAATCACGATCGATAAAATCTTGGGCTGATTAGCCGAAGTCGGCATCCGCCGTGCCGGGTCTATAGCCGGTCTCAGCCATTCTCCGGTTCTTGACCCAGCTTGTAGATGGGTTTTGCTGGCGGAACGATATAGCTCAACGTAACGATCCCCGCGACGATAAGTCCGGCACGCCAATCCCAGAAAGCCAAAGCGAAGGAAGCCCAATAGGCTCCGGCAGTGATGCCGAATTTGAGGGTTGTTCGCCTGAGGTAGGCGTCCGTCAGGCGCGGGTCTGGAAGACCTCTCGCGGTGGCGTATACCCAACGAAGAAACTACCAGGTCGCCGGTGTCGCTGCTACGCCCAGATACCAAAGGGCGGCGGTGGTATTCTCCGCATCTCCGCTGAGGTGTTCGACCAACGGGCGCGCGGGAAATGGAGTGATGCTGACGACAGCCAGAAAGCCAATGCCGAGCAGATTGTAGCCGTGATCGGTTCTCCAGCAGCTTGCCGCTGAAATGGCTGTGCGCCCAGTAGAGGCTGATCAAAACCACGCTAAGGGCGTAGGCCGCATATTCCGGTGCCAGCTTTAGGTATGCCGCTGCCAGGTCGCCGTCGGTCGGCTCTGGTGCGTGTAGTTCGGTCACCGGGAGGGTGATGGCAATTGCCAGCACCGCGTCCATGAATGCCTCGAGGCGGTCCGATTTGCGTTTGGTTGCTTTGAGAGAGGATGTCGCCATCTGACGCTACAGCATTTCGAGTGGGCGACGGCCCGCTGGCCGGGGAAATGCCGCATCGAGTGTCGCAAGGTCGGCGTCGGAGAGGACGATATCTGCGGCCGCGCGGTTCTCCCGCACATGTGCAATCGAACTCGCTTTCGGGATGGCGATGAGGCCATCGTGGCGCAACGTCCAGGCAAGTGCGACCTGCGCAGGGGTTGCGCCAACCTTGGCCGCTACTTTGTCGAGGGCGGGATGGCTTGTGAGGCGTCCCTGCTCGACGGGACTATACGCCATCACTGGCACTTTGTGCTGGGCGAGCCACGGTAACAGGTCCAACTCGGGGCCTCGACGCACGAGGTTGTAGAGGATCTGATCGGTCACGCAGCCATCCCCGCCGGCAGCGATAAGCTCGTCCATATCGTCGGTATCGAGGTTGCTGACACCCCAATGCCTAATTTTCCCCGCTGATTTTAGCGCCTCCATTGCCTCTATCGTCTCAGCGAGCGGCACTGATCCCCGCCAGTGGAGCAGGTAGAGGTCGAGCCGATCGGTGCCGAGCCGCTTCAGGCTCGCCTCGCACGCACCGGCAAGGCGGGAGCGCGATGCGTTCTGTGGATACGCCTTGCTGACGAGGAATAACTGGTCGCGACGGTCGCCGAGCGCTTCGCAGATCAGCGCTTCCGCCGCACCATCGCCATACATTTCAGCGGTATCGACGAGCGTCATGCCCAACTCGACACCGGCGCGTAGCGCAGCGATCTCATCGGATCGCCGCTCGGCACGTTCGCCCATCTTCCAGGTGCCTTGACCCATTGAAGGAACCACTTCCCCGCCGGGCAATGTCACGTGTTTCATGTGCTTTCGTCCTATGAGATGAGTTCGACTGTTCGGTCGCGGGAGGCGGATTGGCAGATGACCGCCATGTAGTGATCATATCGCGGCCGGCCATCGATCGAGTGCCATTTTGGCGATGGAGAGCAGTTCGTTGATCGTAGCGCCGTCGCGCGCCTGAACGGACATGCCTTCCATGACCGTATTGATGAATTTGCCTAGCAGGGCCGGATCGGAGTTGGCCGCAAGCTCGCCCTGCGCGGCGCCGCGTTGCAGACGCTCGATCAGGAGGGCCTCCGCCGCGATACGCTTGTCGCGCAGCAGGCATTCGATGGCGGCGGACGCCGGCGAAACGGCTGCCGCTGCAGAATACATGAAGCAGCCGGCCGGCGTTCCGGGTTCCGAGAATGATGACGCCGCCCGTTCCAGCAGGCCTTTGACGGCCTCGTAGGTGGACAACGCCGGATCGTTGATGGGTGCATAGAGGTGGACGCTGAACGTCGCGGCGTAGCGCTCGATCACCGCCGCAAACAGCCCCGCCTTGTTGTCAAACGCTGCATAGAGACTGGCGGCGGCGACACCAGTCTCCGCCACCAGATCGGCCATCGATGTCGCCTCGTAGCCGCGCTGCCAGAACAGCCGCACCGCCTTGTCGAGCGCAGCGTCAGTGTCGAACACACGAGGGCGACCTGCGCGGCGACGGGATTTCGTCTCTGTCATCTCTGGCGCACGATATGGAACGATCGATAAATAATATCTTGAAGCTGGTGGCGCACACCGATACAGAACAATCGTTCAATAATCAAGGAGTGTCCCATGAGCCGCATCGTCCGTATCCATGAATATGGCGACGCCAGCGTCCTCAGGATTGAAGATGTGGCAGTGCCCGGGCCCGCGGCCGATGAAGTGCAGATCGCGGTGAAGGCGATAGGCATAAACCGCGCCGAGGTGATGTTCCGCAACAATGCCTACCTTCAGGAAGCCGAGTTCCCGAGCCGCCTCGGCTACGAGGCTGCCGGCACTGTCGTTACGGTCGGCGCGGACGTGACCGGGTTTGCGGAAGGCGAAGCCGTCAGCGTCATCCCCCCGCTCGATATCGCACGCTGGGGCACCTATGGCGAAGTCGCCAACGTGCCCGCCCGCCTCGTCGTCAAGCATCCGGCGGCGCTGTCGTTCGAGGAAGCGGCGGCCGTGTGGATGCAGTATGTCACCGCCTGGGGTGCACTGGTGGAGCAGGCGAAACTCGGCGAGGGCGATTTCGTCATCGTCACTGCTGCCTCCAGCAGCGTCGGCCTTGCTGCCTTCCAGATTGCGCGGATGGTCGGCGCAACGGTAATCGCGACGACACGTACCGGCGCCAAGCGCCAGGCCCTGATCGATGCCGGTGCACATCATGTCGTCGCGACCGAGGAAGAGGATCTGGTAGCGAGGGTGATGGAAATAACCGATGGTCAGGGTGCGCGCGTGGTGCTCGATCCGGTCGGAGGCCCGTCGTTCGAGCCGCTGACCCAGAGCATGGCACGCAGCGGCATCCTGCTCGAATATGGCGCGCTCAGCGGCGAACCGACGCCGTTCCCGTTGTTCTCCGTGCTGGGCAAGAGCCTCACGCTCAAGGGGTATCTCTACAGCGAGATCGTCTCGGACGATGCCGCCCTCGATCGCGCCAAGGCGTTCATCGTGGCGGGTCTGGAATCGGGCGCGCTCAAGCCGCGGATCGCGCGCACTTTCCCGCTCGACGCCATCCAGGACGCTCACCGCTTCCTCGAATCGAACGACCAGATCGGCAAGGTCGTCGTTACGGTCTGACCGGAATACCGGGGGGAGTGAGCGATCGCTCCTCCACGAATTTGTGCTGACGCGACGGCCTCGCGCCAGCAATCAGTTTAACTCAACGAGGGGTATCCCAACATGAAATCTCGCGCCGCTGTAGCCTTCGAGGCGGGCAAGCCACTCGAAATTGTCGAGATCGATGTCGCCCCACCCCGGAAAGGCGAAGTCCTCATACGGGTGACGCACACCGGTGTGTGCCACACCGACGCGTACACTCTGGCAGGGAGTGATCCGGAGGGTGTTTTCCCGGTGGTTCTGGGCCACGAGGGCGCGGGCATCGTTGTCGAGGTCGGTGAAGGCGTCACCAGCGTCGTGCCGGGCGATCACGTGATTCCGCTCTACACCGCCGAATGCGGCAAGTGCGACTTCTGCCTGTCGGGCAAAACCAACCTGTGCGTCGCTGTCCGCGAAACGCAGGGCAAGGGCTTGATGCCCGATGGGACCACCCGCTTTTCGTACAATGGTCAGCCCCTCTATCATTACATGGGCTGTTCAACCTTTAGTGAATATACTGTCGTCGCCGAAGTCTCGCTCGCTAAGATCAATCCCGAGGCAAACCCCGAACATGTCTGCCTGCTCGGCTGCGGCGTCACGACCGGCATCGGCGCAGTCCACAATACCGCCAAGGTCCAGCCCGGAGACTCGGTCGCCGTGTTCGGCCTCGGCGGCATCGGCCTCGCGGCGATTCAGGGTGCGCGCCAGGCGAAGGCGGGTCGCATCATCGCCATCGACACCAATCCGTCCAAGTTCGAGCTGGCACGCCAGTTCGGTGCAACCGAGTGCATCAACCCCAAGGACCATGACAAGCCCATCCAGCAAGTGCTGATCGAGATGACGGGCTGGGGCATCGATCATACCTTCGAGTGCATCGGCAACGTCCACGTCATGCGCGCCGCGCTTGAATCAGCGCACCGTGGCTGGGGTCAGTCGATCGTGATTGGCGTTGCCGGCGCGGGCGAGGAAATCTCCACCCGCCCATTCCAGCTCGTCACGGGCCGCGTATGGAAGGGGTCCGCTTTCGGTGGCGTCAAGGGACGGACACAGCTCCCCGGCATGGTCGAGGACGCGATGAGAGGCGATATCGATCTGGCCCCATTCGTAACCCACACGATGGGTCTGGAGGAGATCAACGAGGCCTTCGCACTGATGCACGAAGGCAAGTCGATCCGCACGGTCATTCACTACTGACCCGCCGATCCGACGCGGCGCGAGGCGCTGGGATCGACAACTCGGCCGTCATCATGGCCCGACCCGGGCCATGATGAACCGCGCTCTGGCAAATGGGCAAAGCGTCGCGATGCGGTAACAAGCGCCGAAGTGCGGTCGTTACATGCCGATAGCGGCACGGACCAGGGCCGCCTGGCCCAGGCGCTTACCAGCGGAGTGTGTGTGGCCTCGTCGCGAGACCCAACGGGAAAAATGGTTTTGTCGTAATCTTTGTCTAATGCTGGAAAAATATTTCAAAGGTGCCGAACATCGGGCCAGCCTGGCCGTTGGATGTATTGAGTCGGAAATGCATTCATCTGTTACCCGACTGTGATGAACCACTGACCGCACGGGCGTATAAGGCAGAAGACTGAATTGAAGAGCAAGGATATTCACGCGACGACGCCGGCCACCGATCATGGGCATACGGGGCCGCCCGCTTGCGTGCAGGTTCGCGGCGCACGCCAGAATAACCTCAAAAATGTTGACGTCGATGTGCCGCGCAACGCCTTCGTGGTGTTCACCGGCATATCGGGCTCGGGCAAGTCATCGCTCGCGTTCGGCACCCTTTATGCCGAAGCCCAGCGGCGTTATCTGGAATCGGTTGCGCCTTATGCCCGTCGCCTGATCGACCAGGCCGGCGTGCCGGAGGTCGACGCGATCGACGGTTTGCCGCCTGCGGTCGCCTTGCAGCAGCAGCGCGGCTCGGCCAACGCGCGATCCTCGGTCGGCAGCGTGACGACGCTCTCTAGCCTGGTGCGAATGCTTTATTCGCGCGTCGGCGAATATCCGCGCCATCAGCCCATGCTCTATGCGGAGGATTTCTCCCCCAACACGGTCGCCGGCGCCTGCCCGACCTGTCACGGCATCGGGCGCGTCTATGACGCGACCGAAGAAACGATGGTGCCCGACGACACGCTGACGATCCGGGAACGCGCAGTCGCCGCTTGGCCGGCGGCATGGCATGGCCAGAATCTGCGCGATATCCTCGTGTCGCTCGGCTATAACGTCGACACGCCGTGGCGCGATCTGCCGAAGAAGGATCGCGACTGGATTCTCTTTACCGACGAGGCGCCGACGGTGCCGGTCTATGCGGGCCTGACGCCCGAACAGACCCGCGTGGCGCTGAAGCGCCGCATGGAACCGAGCTATCAGGGCACCTTCACCGGCGCGCGCCGCTATGTGCTGGAAACCTTCGCCAACACGAAAAGCGCGCTGATGAAGAAGCGCGTCTCGCAATACATCATCGGACGCGATTGCCCGACCTGCGACGGCAAGCGCCTGAAGCGCGAAGCCCTGTCCGTAAAGTTCGCGGGCCTCGACATCGCCGAGTTCGGCGATCTGACGCTGTTGAAACTCCGGGACTTGCTCACGCCCGTCGCGCATGGCGAATATGGGGGCGCCGCGGCGGTCCCGAAGAGCCATGTCCTCGGCAAGGCGGCCCGCGATGCGGCGGTCGAACGGCGGGTCGCGGCAGGAGGTTCGGCGCACAAGAGCGCGCCCGACGTACGCCGCACGCCCAATCTCTCCGACGAGAAGCGGATCGCCGCCCAACGCCTTGCCTGCGAATTGATCGAGCGGCTAGAGCCGCTGATCGATCTTGGCCTTGGCTACATTTCGCTCGACCGCAGCACGCCGACGCTTTCCTCCGGAGAGCTGCAGCGCTTGCGGCTTGCCACGCAATTGTCGTCACAGCTTTTCGGCGTGGTCTATGTGCTTGACGAGCCTTCGGCAGGGTTGCACCCGGCAGATGGCGAAGCCTTGCTCACCATCCTCGAGCGTCTCAAGGCTGCGGGCAACTCCCTG
>JAESGL010000320.1_pt1 | contig 30112 bp, 32 predicted proteins | sample 9269711 | NCBI WGS metagenome assembly JAESGL01 (sample SAMN14515918, study PRJNA621676) | algae metagenome | isolation source: Kastovskya adunca ATA6-11-RM4 and co-occurring heterotrophs from soil and... | place: Chile: Atacama Desert | collected 2011-06-27
GTTGCGCCTCCGGTCGGGCTACGCCCGCCCTACGCCGCAACCAGCGCGAACGGTGCACCCGTCATACCCGTAACGCTGCTCGACGAAGGGGGTCCCTTTTGGACGCCGATAGGGGGTCCCTTTTGGACGCCGATTGACATGCCGGATTACGAGCGAGCAGTTCCTCATCGACCGCCCAGTTCAGGAAGCTGCTCATGTTCGACATCAGCGAATTGGCGTGCGCCGCGCTGATGATCTTGATGCCGCCGCGCAAACGCGCGCGATCTGCCGCCTCGCGCGGCGAGAGCTTCGGGAAGATTTTGCTCGCGTTGGCGGGTAGGAATCGGAGAACGTCGAGCATGTCGCGACAGTGCGCACGCGAGATCGACGAGACAGCGACTGCCCCACCGATCACCGCGATGGCGAGCCTGCGGCTTGTTTCATACGCCTCTCGCGTGTTGGTGGTCCAAGCGCGGGTCGGATCGTCGATGTAGCTGCGATAAGCCTCGCCAAGCGTGAGCAGTTTATCAGGCTGGGCATTTGTGCTGGGTGGCGGCGCGGTCTCAAGCGCATGCTCGGCAAGATCGTCTTTTAACGATTGGATCAGCGTCACATCGACCGGCAAACCTGCCATCGCACGCGCGTGCTCTATTTCCATCTCGATGCGTGCGATGACGCTTGGCAAACGGCGCATGGCGATGGCGAGGCTGTCCGTCCGCAGCGAGCGCCAAATTTCGAGCCGATTCAGAAGCCGCTGAGCGTCAACTGGGACAGTGTGGCGATAGTAAAGTTTTCGCCCCCGTCGAGCCACGCCCTTGGGCAAATCCCGTAGCAGCTTCCCGTAGCAGCCGGGGCTGTCAGAACGGACGGTTTTCCGGGACTTTCGGCCTGACGATGGGCCACGTTCCCGTAGCAGTTTGTCGTAGCAAACCCTCTCGGGGGACCGTCTTTCCAACGATCCCCGAGAGATTTCAACGCTGTAGGAAGCGATGGTGCCCAGAAGAGGACTCGAACCTCCACGACCTTGCGATCGCCAGCACCTGAAGCTGGTGCGTCTACCAATTCCGCCATCTGGGCACGGGGTAGGAGGGCGCCTCTACGGGGGGTGCGGCGGGGTGTCAACAACTTGTTTCGAGAATTTTAGGTTGTCCTTGCCGTTTTGCTGCAGGAGCGGCATGGGGCCTTGGCGTAGAGACAGGCAAGGGCGGACTCGATGAAGAACCAGTTGGTGACGCTGTTCGGCGGCGGCGGCTTTGTCGGCCGCTATGTCGTGCAGGAATTGTTGAAGGCGGGTGCACGCGTCCGCATCGCGCAGCGCGATCCGCGTCAGGCGCTGTACCTGCGCACGCAGGGCGGGCTGGGGCAGACGCAGTTCGTCGCCGCCGACCTGTCGCGGCCGGAGACGGTCGTGCGGGCGGTCGCCGGATCGGATGCGGTCGTGAACCTGGTCGGTATCCTCGAGGGCGATTTCGACAAGGTGCATGTTGCGGGCGCGCGCACCGTGGCGGAAGCCGCCGCTGCGGCGGGCGTGAAGGCCTTCGTGCAGATTTCGGCGATCGGCGCCGATCCGGCCTCGCCCTCGGCCTATGGCCGGTCGAAGGCGGCGGGCGAGCAGGCGGTGCTGGCCGCCTTTCCGACCGCGACCATCCTGCGTCCGTCGATCGTGTTCGGGCGCGAGGATGGCTTCGTCAATCGCTTCGCCGGGATGATTTCGGGCGCGCCGGCGCTGATCGGGCGTCCACTGGTGCCGGTGATGGCCGCGGCAACCAAGTTCCAGCCGATCTATGTCGTCGATCTGGCGCAGGTGGTGGTCAAGGCGCTGGCCGAACCGGAGCGCTTCGGTGGACAGACCTATGCGATCGGCGGGCCGGACGTGATCTCGATGGGCGACCTCAACCGCTGGATCGCGGGTGCGATCGGGCGCGATGTCCGCTTCCTCGAAATTCCCAACGATCTGGGCGGAGCGATCGCGGCGATGCCGTTCACCCCGATCAGCAAGGATCAATGGGCGATGCTGTCGCGCGACAATGTCGTCGGTGACGGGGTGCCGGGGATCGAGGCGTTCGGCGTGCGGCCGGTGCCACTGGCGACGGTCGCGCCCGATTGGCTGGTCGTCTATCGCAAGAATGGCCGCTTCAACAAGGTCGCCCGCGCGTGAACCCTGCAACCGCGTGGCTGGAAGCCACGATCCTCGGCATCATCCAGGGACTGACCGAGTTCCTGCCGGTGTCGTCCAGCGCGCATCTGCGCATCGCCGGGGCGTTCCTGCCATCGGGCACCGATCCGGGGGCGGCGTTCACCGCCATCATCCAGATCGGGACCGAAGCGGCGGTGCTGCTGTATTTCCGCAAGGATATCTGGCGGATCGCGACGGCGTGGCTGGGCCAGTTCTTCGGCGGCCGGCAGGATGCGGTCGCGCGCGACGATGCACGGATGGGCTGGCTGGTGATCGTCGGCACGCTGCCGATCGTCGTGCTGGGGCTGTTGTTCAAGGACGCGATCGAGACGTCGCTGCGCAATCTGTGGTTCACCGCGTTCAGCCTGATCGGCTTCGGCATCCTGCTGGGCATCGCCGATCTGGTCGGGCGACGGCGGCTGGGCCTCGACCGGCTGCGCTGGGGCAGCGGCATCGTGTTCGGCTTTGCACAGGCGATGGCGTTGCTGCCGGGCGTGTCGCGGTCGGGCGGCACGATCACCGCCGGGCTGTTCATGGGCTTCACCCGCGAGGCGGCGGCGCGCTACTCGTTCCTGCTCGCCATTCCGGCGGTGCTGGCGTCGGGGCTATACCAGCTGTTCAAGACCTGGGGACAGTTCGGCCCCTATGGTCCGGGGCCGACCCTGCTGGCGACGGTCATCTCGTTCGTCGTGGGATATGCATCGATCGTCGGATTCCTGAAGCTCGTGTCGACGCGGGGCTATATGGCGTTCGTGGTCTACCGCGTGCTGCTGGGCGGGGCGTTGATTATGCTGTTGTCGCAAGGACGTATCCCCGCAGTGGGATAGGTCCGATACGGCCATAAAAGCCGTTGTTGCGATTGGTTCTTTAAAAACTGCTATTCAACACGCAGCAATAAGGTCATCATAGCTTACCTATCGACTGATTATTGCGTGACTCAGCGGTCAAAACATGCTTTCCGAAAGGTCGGAGGGCATTATGGCCGAGCAAGCAATGTTGAAGTTCGTTTCGCGTCCGCAGTCCTATCCTGCGAAGCGCGAACCCGAATTGCGGGCGGAAGATTTCCGCGAGATCGCGGAGCGCTATGCCCCGCCGACCGCCGAGGATCAGGCGGGGCGCTGCTCGCAATGCGGCGTCCCTTATTGCTCGGTGCATTGCCCGCTGCACAACCATATCCCCGACTGGCTACGCCTGACGGCCGAGGGGCGGTTGCAGGAGGCCTATCAGCTGTCGAATAGCACCTCGACCATGCCCGAGATCTGTGGCCGCATCTGTCCGCAGGACCGGCTTTGCGAGGGCAATTGCGTCATCGAGTTTTCGGGCCATGGCGCGGTCACCATCGGGTCGGTCGAAAAGTTCATCACCGATACCGCGTGGGAAAAGGGCTGGGTCGAACCGGTCGCGGTCGGCCCGGCGCGTGGCCAGTCGGTCGGCATCGTCGGCGCAGGCCCGGCGGGGCTGGCGGCGGCGGAATGGCTGCGCAACCTCGGTTATGACGTCCATGTCTATGACCGCTACGATCGCGCCGGCGGGCTGCTGACCTATGGCATTCCGGGCTTCAAGCTGGAAAAGCCGGTGGTGATGCGCCGGGTCGAGCGGCTGAAAGAAGGCGGCATCGTCTTTCACGAAGGGTTCGAGGTCGGCCGCGATGCGAAGCTTGACGAGCTTCGCCAGAAGCATGACGCGATCCTGATCGCGACCGGCGTGTACAAGCCCCGCGCGATCAAGGCACCGGGCGTCGGCAGCGGCGGTGTGGTCGATGCGCTCGATTACCTGACCGCGTCGAACAAGGTCGGCTTCGGCGATCAGGTGGCTGCCTATGACGACGGGTCGCTGAATGCGGCGGGCAAGAATGTCGTCGTGGTCGGCGGCGGCGATACCGCGATGGATTGCGTTCGTACTGCGATCCGCCAAGGCGCCAAGTCGGTGAAGTGCCTCTATCGCCGCGACCGCGCCAACATGCCCGGCTCGCAGCGTGAGGTCGCCAATGCCGAGGAAGAGGGCGTCGAGTTCGTCTGGCTCTCTGCCCCCGCTGCGTTCGACGAACGTGAGGGCCAAGTGGTGCAGGTCCGCGCGACCGGCATGCGGTTGGGCGCGCCCGACGCCTCGGGGCGACGTGCGCCGGAGGCCGATCCGGGCAACGAGTTCGTGCTCGACGCCGATCTGGTGGTGAAGGCGCTGGGCTTCGATGCCGAGGATCTGCCGACGCTGTTCGATGCCCCCGAACTGGGCGTGACCCGCTGGGGCACGGTGCGCGTCGACGGCAAGTCGATGATGACGTCGTTGGACGGGGTGTTCGCGGCCGGCGACATCGTGCGCGGTGCATCGCTGGTGGTATGGGCGATCCGCGACGGCCGCGACGTGACCGAGCGGATGCACGCGTACCTGAAGGCGAAGGCTAAGGCTGCGAAGGTGGCGGCATGAAGGCGCTGATCCTCGCAGCCTCGCTGTTGGGTGCCACGCCGGCGCTGGCCCAGACACCGGCCGCCCCCGCTGCCGTACAACCGATCGATCCGGCGCGCCTAGCGCTGGCGGAAAAGTCGGTCGCGGTGCTGGTGCCGCAGGGCGTCTATATGCGGCTGATGCGGCAGCAGTTTCCGGCGATGATGGATGCCATGCTCGCGAACATGGAAACGGCGGTGCCCGGCGGTCGGGCCAAGGCGCGGGCCGCCGATCCGGCGTTCGATGAACGGATGCGGATCATGACGCGCGTCATGGGCGAGGAACTGGGCCCGCTGATGGGGCGGATGGAACCGTCGCTGCGCACCGGCATGGCCCGTGCGCTGGCCAAGCGGTTCGACGCGCGGCAATTGAACGACCTGAACGCCTTTTTCGCCACGCCTTCGGGTCAGGCGTTCGGCGAGCAGTTCATATCGCTGTTCGCCGACCCGGAAATCATGGGCGAAATGATGAAGGCGATGCCGATGATGCTGCAGGAAATGCCGGGCATCATGAAGAAGGTGGAGGCCGCGACCGCGCATCTGCCGAAGCCTCCTAAGCCGAAGGGCGAGAACGAATGACCGACATGACCTCCGAACGCCTCCGCCTTGCCACCGAAGGCATGTACCGCCCCGAATTCGAAGGCGATGCCTGCGGCGTCGGCATGGTTGCCGCGACCGATGGCAAGCCGTCGCGCCGGGTCGTGCAGTCGGCGATCGATGCACTTCGCGCGGTGTGGCACCGCGGCGCGGTCGATGCCGATGGCAAGACCGGCGACGGCGCCGGCATCCATGTCGACCTGCCGCACCGTTTCTTCGACGATGCGATCGCCGCGTCGGGGCACAAGCCGCTGCACGCGCGGCTCGCGGTCGGCATGGTGTTCATGCCGCGTACCGATCTGGGTGCGCAGGAGACCTGCCGTACGCTGGTCGAATCGGAGATCATCGAGGCGGGCTGGTCGATCTATGGCTGGCGGCAGGTCCCGGTCGACGTGTCGGTGATCGGCATGAAGGCGCAGGCGACCCGGCCGGAGATCGAGCAGATCATGATCGCCGGGCCGGCCCCGGAAGAGATGGACGAGGCCGAGTTCGAGAAGAACCTTTATCTGGTCCGCCGCCGGATCGAGAAGCGGATCATCGCCGCGCAGATCACCGGGTTCTACTTCTGTTCGCTGTCGTGCCGCTCGATCATCTACAAGGGGCTGTTCCTCGCAGAGAGCCTGTCGGATTTCTATCCCGACCTGACCGACGAACGCTTCGAATCGCGCGTCGCGATCTTTCACCAGCGCTATTCGACCAACACCTTCCCGCAATGGTGGCTGGCGCAGCCGTTCCGTTGTCTCGCCCATAATGGCGAGGTCAACACGATCCGCGGCAACAAGAACTGGATGCTCAGCCACGAGATCAAGATGGCGAGCATCGCGTTCGGTGAACGCTCGGAAGACATCAAGCCGGTGATCCCGGCGGGCGCGTCGGACACGGCGGCGCTGGATGCGGTGTTCGAGACGATCTGTCGCTCGGGCCGCGACGCGCCGACCGCCAAGCTGATGCTGGTGCCCGAGGCGTGGCAGGGCGCGCCCGACATGCCGCCGGCGCATACCGCGATGTACGACTATCTCGCCAGCGTCATGGAGCCGTGGGACGGCCCCGCCGCGCTGGCGATGACCGATGGCCGCTGGGCGGTCGCCGGGCTCGACCGCAACGCGCTGCGCCCCTTGCGCTACACGCTGACCGGCGACGGGCTGCTGATCGTCGGGTCGGAAGCGGGGATGGTGCCGGTGGCCGAGGCGACAGTGGTCGAGAAGGGCCGCCTGGGCCCGGGCGAGATGCTCGCCGTCGATCTGGGCGAGGGCAGGCTCTACAAGGACCGTGCGATCAAGGACAAGATCGCTGCCGAGGCGGACTATGCGGCGATGACCGCCCGGTTCCTGACCATCGACGACCTGCCGGCCCCCGCCGAAGCGCCGCTGCGCTACGACCGCGCCGAACTGGCGCGGCGGCAGGTGTGCGCCGGGCAGACGCTGGAGGACATGGAACTGATCCTGTCGCCGATGGTCGAGGGCGGCAAGGAAGCGATCGGATCGATGGGCGACGACACCCCGCTGGCGGTCATTTCCGACAAGCCGCGCCTCATCAGCCATTTCTTCCGCCAGAATTTCAGCCAGGTCACCAACCCGCCGATCGATCCCTTACGCGAGCGCTATGTCATGTCGCTCAAGACGCGGTTCGGGAACCTCGCCAACATCCTCGACACCGGGGATCGGGCAAGCGCGGTGCTGGTGCTGAACAGCCCGGTGCTGACCAACAGCGACTGGCTGCGGCTGAAGGCGCATTTCGGCGCCCAGGCAGCGGAGATCGACTGCACCTTCCCGGCGGGCGAGGGACCCGAGGCGCTGCGCGCCGCGATCGCTCGCATCCGCGCGCAGGCCGAACAGGCGGTGCGCGAGGGGCGCAGCGAGCTGTTCCTGACCGACGAGCATCTGAACGCGACCAAGGTGCCGATTGCGGGCGTGCTGGCGGCGGCGGCGGTGCATACGCATCTGGTTCGCAAGGGGCTGCGGTCCTACGCGTCGATCAACGTGCGGTCGTCGGAATGTCTCGACACGCACTATTATGCGGTGCTGATCGGCGTCGGCGCGACGACGGTGAACGCCTATCTGGCCGAAGCCGCCATTGCAGACCGCCATGCGCGCGGGCTGTTCGGCGAGATCGGCATGGACGAGGCGCTGAAGCGCCACCGCACCGCGATCGACGAAGGACTGCTGAAAATCCTGTCGAAGATGGGGATCGCGGTGATCTCCAGCTATCGCGGCGGGTACAACTTCGAAGCGGTGGGCTTGAGCCGTGCGCTGGTCAACGACTTCTTCCCCGGCATGCCGGCCAAGATTTCGGGCGAGGGCTATCACTCGCTGCACGTCAACGCGACGCAGCGGCACGAGGCGGCGTTCGATACGGCGGTGGCGACGCTGCCGATCGGCGGCTTCTATCGCCAGCGTGGCGGCGGCGAGGCGCATGCCTATTCGGCGCAGCTGATGCACCTGCTGCAGACCGCGGTCGCGACCGACAGCTATTCGACGTACATGCAGTTTTCGCGGGGCGTGCGCGACCTGCCGCCGGTCTATCTGCGCGACGTGCTGGAGTTCAATTTCCCCGACACGGGCGTGCCGATCGAACAGGTCGAGGCGATCACCGAGATCCGCAAGCGGTTCGTGACGCCGGGCATGTCGCTGGGCGCGCTCAGCCCGGAAGCGCATGAGACGCTGGCGATCGCGATGAACCGCATCGGCGCGAAGGCGGTCTCGGGCGAGGGCGGCGAGGACTCGATCCGCTACCAGCCGTACGAGAATGGCGATAACGGCAATTCGGTCATCAAGCAGGTGGCGTCGGGCCGGTTCGGTGTCACCGCCGAGTATCTCAACGCCTGCGACGAGATCGAGATCAAGGTCGCGCAGGGTGCGAAGCCCGGCGAGGGCGGGCAGCTGCCCGGCTTCAAGGTGACCGAGTTCATCGCCAAGCTGCGCCATGCGACGCCGGGGGTGACGCTGATCAGCCCGCCGCCGCACCACGACATCTATTCGATCGAGGATCTGGCGCAGCTCATCTACGACCTGAAGCAGATCAACCCGAAGGCGCGGGTGTGCGTGAAGCTGGTCAGTTCGGCCGGGATCGGCACGGTCGCGGCGGGCGTGGCGAAGGCGCATGCCGACGTCATCCTCGTGTCGGGGCATGTCGGCGGGACCGGCGCGTCGCCCCAGACGTCGATCAAGTACGCCGGCACGCCGTGGGAAATGGGGCTGAGCGAGGTCAACCAGACGCTGACGCTGAACGGCCTGCGCGGTCGCGTGGTGCTGCGCACCGATGGTGGGCTCAAGACCGGGCGTGACATCGTCGCCGCCGCGATCCTCGGCGCCGAGGAGTTCGGCATCGGTACGCTGTCGCTGGTGGCGATGGGCTGCATCATGGTGCGCCAGTGCCATAGCAACACCTGTCCGGTCGGCGTGTGCGTGCAGGATGAGCGGCTGCGCGCCAAGTTCACCGGTACGCCCGAAAAGGTCATCAACCTGATGACCTTCATCGCCGAGGAAGTGCGCGAGATCCTGTCGCGCCTCGGCGTGCGCAGCCTCGACGAGGTGGTCGGACGGACCGAGTTCCTGCGGCAGGTCAGCCGCGGGGCCGAGCATCTCGACGACCTCGACCTCAACCCGATCCTCGCGAAGGTCGATGCGGACGAGAGCGAGCGGCGCTTCAGCCTGTCGACCTTCCGCAACGAAGTGCCCGACAGCCTCGATGCACAGATGATCAAGGATGCGGCGGCGGTCTTCTCGCGCGGCGAGAAGATGCAGCTGACCTATTCCGTGCGCAACACCCACCGCGCGGTCGGCACCCGCCTGTCCAGCGAGATCACGCGCAAGTTCGGCATGTCGAAGCTGGCCGACGGCCATGTCACCGTGCGGCTGCGCGGGTCGGCGGGGCAGAGCCTCGGCGCGTTCCTGTGCAAGGGCATCAAGCTGGAGGTGTTCGGCGACGCCAACGACTATGTCGGCAAGGGGCTGTCGGGCGGGATCATCACCGTCCGCCCGATGGTGTCGTCACCGCTCAAGAGCCATGAGAACACCATCGTCGGCAACACCGTCCTGTACGGCGCGACGTCGGGCAAGCTGTTCGCGGCGGGGCAGGCGGGCGAGCGCTTCGCCGTGCGCAATTCGGGCGCGACCGTCGTGGTCGAGGGCTGCGGCGCCAATGGCTGCGAATATATGACCGGCGGGACGGCGGTCGTGCTGGGCCATACCGGTACGAACTTCGGCGCGGGCATGACCGGCGGCATGGCGTTCATCTACGACCATGACGCCAGTTTCGAGCGCAACCATAATCCGGAGAGCATCACGCTGCACCGGCTGGGGGCGGCGCATTGGGAAGGGGTGCTCAAGGGCCTGGTCGCCGAACATCATGCGATGACCGACAGCCGCTGGTCGGGCGCGATCCTGGAAGATTGGGACCGGGCGAAGCACCATTTCTGGCAGGTGGTGCCAAAGGAAATGCTGACGCGGCTGGCGCATCCGCTGAGCGACGACACGGCGGTGGCGCAACAAGCGGAGGTCGCCGCCTGATTGGTGGTCCCGGGCCGGTCAGCCGGCCCGGGACGCCATCCGCAGCGGTGTCTGCGGGGACAGCAGCCATGCCTCCGCTTCCTCGATATCGGCGAAATATTGCGTGTCGCGACCATGCGCGGCGCGGCGGATCTGCATCGCGGCCAGCGAGCGGCCGACGACGAACGCGATCCGGCGCGAGACGGTGCGCGGATCGGCAAGCAACTGGCGGAAGGCGGCGACGCTGTCGGCGGCCTGGATATCCATCGCGCGGATATCGACCAGCGTCAGATGCTCGTTGGGACGCGTCCGCAACGCGAGGAGTTCGCGATCGCGCGCAGCGGCGAACCGCGCGATGTCCGCCGGTTCGAAAAAGCCCGCCATGGTGATGTGCATCAGCGCATGCGGGATGTCGTTGCGGATCGAGAAGGTCGCTTCCATGCCGTTGGCTGTAGGGCAAAAAAACTTGCCAGCAGGTTAGCTTGCCACCCGCACGGTCCTCCGCCGGATCGCCAGCCAGCCGAACGCGCCATAGACCGCCAGCGCCGGCCAGCCGCCATCGGTCGCGAAGAGATAGGCGATCCCGACCATCGCCAGTGCCGCGGCGGTGACGAGGGCAAGGCGGATCGGGAGCGCCGCCGCCAGCAGGACCGCGCCGGCCAGCGTCGCGGCCAGCGCTTGCATCCCCAGCCACGCATAGGAACCGGTGGCGCCGAGCGAACCGACGCCCGGCAGCTTGACCGTCGCGAAGCCGCGCATCGCATTGGGGAAGGTATCGGCGGCGAGGTGCAGGCCGATGCCGATCGCGAGGCCGGCCATGACCGGGCGCCAGCGCGTGGCGAACAGGGCGAGGGCAAGCGGCAGCAGCGAATGGGTCAGGCCGCTACGATGGCCGAGCGGCAGCAGCAGGTCGAGATCGGGCAGGGTCGTGCCGGAAAGTCCTGCACAGACGACTGCCACCGCCTGAACCGCCGGGCGCGGCGAGCGGTCGGCGAGCAGGATCGCCACGACCAACCAGACCAGACTGCCGAGCAACCCCACACGAATCCCCTTCCGCCCGGCCAGCCTGCGGCCTAACACGGACCCATGTGGCAGCTCCTGCAATTCCCGCTATGTCCTTTCTCGCGGAAAGTCCGCCTGCTGCTGGCGGAAAAGAGCATCGGCTATCAGCCGGTGCGCGAATCGCCCTGGGCGCGGCGCGACGAGTTCCTGCACATCAATCCGGCCGGGCAGACCCCGGTGATGATCGATGACGAAGCCGGCATCCGGCTGATCGATTCGATGGCGATCTGCGAATATATCGAGGAGACGGGCGACAAGCCCGCCATGCTGAACGGCAGCGCCGCCGACCGCGCCGAACAGCGGCGGCTGGTGACGTGGTTCGACACGCAATTCTATCGCGAGATCACAGGTCCCTTGCTGATGGAGCGGATGGAGAAGCGCATCGTCCACCGCCAGACGCCCGATACGCGGGTACTGCGCGAGGCGATGAAGGCGGCGGTCGAGCATCTCGACTATATCGATTATCTGCTCGACCATCGGCAGTGGATCGGCGGCGCGACGATGAGCCTCGCCGACCTGGCGGCGGCGGCGCAGATTTCGATCGCCGATTATCTGGGCGGGATCGATTTCAAGACGCACGACCTGGCGAAGCGCTGGTATGTCGGCATGAAGAGCCGCCCGAGCTTTCGCCCGCTGCTGGCCGAGCGGATGGAAGGCGTGCCGCCGCCGGCGGATTATGAGAAATTGGACGTTTAGGACGACCTTTCCAAATCCCCCGTTGGGTTCGAGCAGCTTCGAGCTTGTCGAGAAGCGTCCGTCGAGAACGCCTGTCCAGCGGAACCCCGTTCTCGATACGCGCTCTCGACAGGCTCGATCGCTACTCGAACCACACGGGCTTGAATGATTTGAAGCATTTAGCGGCAACGCCGGTTCCAAAGTTCACTAAGTTCACACTCGTGCGCGTTTTACGGCGTGCGTGACCTTGCCCGGTAAAAGGACGCGAATGGACGGTGGGAAAGAGCGCCGGCCATCATGGCGACGCTGCCCCGTGTAGGAAAGTCCTACCCGCCCAGCGCCTTTTGCCGGCGGCGCTGGACCGACGACCCTAGCCCGATCGCCTCGCGATATTTGGCGACCGTCCGCCTGGCGATATCGAAGCCCTTGGCGTTCAGCAGTTCGACCAGCGTGTCGTCGGACAGGATCTTCTTGGGGTCCTCGTTCGCGATCAGGGTGCGGATCGCGTCCTTGACCGCAAGTGCCGACACCGCCTCGCCGCCATCGGCCGACTGGATGGCGGAGGTGAAGAAATATTTCAGCTCGAACAGCCCGCGCGGGCAGGAAAGATATTTGTTCGAGGTCACCCGGCTGACGGTCGATTCGTGCATCTCGATCGCTTCGGCCACCTTGGCGAGGGTCAGCGGGCGGAGATGGGCGACGCCCTGGCGGAAGAACGCCTCCTGCTGCTTCACGATCTCGGTCGCGACCTTCAGGATGGTGCGCTGCCGCTGGTCGAGCGCCTTTACCAGCCAGTTGGCGCTGGCGAGGCAGTCGGACAGCCATGCTTTCGACGATTTGTCGCCATTGGCGCTGAGTTCGGCGAAATAGCCGCGATTGACGAGGACGCGCGGGAGGGTGGCGCCGTTGATCTCCACCGCCCAGCCGTCCTTGCGCGGCGCGACGATCAGGTCGGGGACGACCGATTGGGTGCGCTCTCCGCCGAACCGGCAGCCGGGTTTGGGATCATAGCCGCGCAGTTCGCGGATCATGTCGGCGAGGTCTTCGTCGTCGACCTCACAGATGCGGCGCAGCTGCGGCAGGGCACCGCGCGCGACGAGATCGAGATTGTCGATCAGCCGCGCCATGCAGGGATCGTAGCGGTCGACCTCCTTCGCCTGGATCGTCAGGCATTCGGCGAGGCTGCGCGCGCCGACGCCGCTGGGGTCGAAGGTCTGGACGATGCCCAGCACCGCTTCGACGCGGGCGAGCGGGATGCCGAGGCGATGGGCGATGTCGAGCAGCGAGCCGGTGAGATAGCCGCATTCGTCGATCTGGTCGATGATCGCGCTGGCGATGAACAGGTCGGCACCGGCGACACAGGTCCCGGCCTGTTGCAGCAGATGGTCGGCGAGCGAGACGTCGTCGCTGGCGAAGGTGTCGAAGTCGGGGCCTTCGTCGAACCCGCCACCCCCGGTCGCGGCGAGGCCGAGGCCCCCGTCGAGCGAGCCGACCCCGTCCGACGGGCTGTCATGGTGGAAGGTGTCGCCCAGATCGAGATCGAGCGATTCGCCGCTCGCCGCGCCGATGCCGAGCAGTTCGTCCGACCCGGCGGGTTCGCTGGCGGTCGCGACGGGTTCGGCGGCGTCGAAGGCGGGGCCGTCATCGTCGCTGCCGCCGCCGCCGGAATCGAGCAGCGGGTTTTTTTCGATCTCTTCGGCGATGAACCCCTCAATCTCCAGATTCGACAGCGCGAGCAGGCGGATCGCCTGCTGCAGCTGCGGCGTCATCACCAGCGATTGCGACTGGCGCAGGTCGAGGCGAGGGGCGAGGCTCATGGCGGTTAGAGTTCGAAGCCTTCGCCGAGATAGAGGCGGCGGACATTGGCGTCGGCGACCAGTTCGGCGGGCGACCCGGCGAACAGCACGCGGCCGTCATAGATGATGTAGGCGCGATCGACGATTTCGAGCGTCTCGCGGACATTATGGTCGGTGATCAGCACGCCGATGCCGCGCGACTTGAGCTGGATGACGAGGTCGCGAATGTCGGCGATCGAGATCGGGTCGATGCCGGCGAACGGTTCGTCGAGCAGGATGATCGTCGGGTTCGCCGCCAGCGCACGGGCGATTTCGGCGCGGCGCCGCTCACCGCCCGACAGCGCCATGGCGGAGGCTGCGCGCAGGCGGGTGAGGCCGAATTCGTCGAGCAGCTGTTCGAGCCGCTCGGCGCGCGCCGCCTTGTCCGGCTCGGCCAGTTCGAGGACGGCGAGGATGTTCTTTTCGACCGACAGGCCGCGAAAGATCGAGGTTTCCTGCGGGAGATAGCCCAGCCCGAGGATCGCGCGGCGATACATCGGCAGCGCGGTGATATCCTCACCGTCGAGCAGGATGCGGCCGGCATCGGGCTTCACCAGGCCCATGGCGGAATAGAAGCTGGTGGTCTTGCCCGCGCCATTGGGGCCTAGCAGGCCGACGACCTCGCCCCGCCCGACCGACATCGACACGTCGGACAGCACGACGCGCTTGTCATAGGATTTGGCGATCGACACGACCGACAGCCCGCGGTCCGAGGGGACTTCCGCAAACGGGCGGGCTTCGGTGGCGGGGGTCAGCAGGGTGGTGTCGGGCATCGGCAACGTCCTGATCGCATGGCGATGGTTACCGCGACGTTATCGCCGCGACTTTGGCAGGATTATTGCATGGACAGCGAGGGGAAGGGAAGGTCTGTTCGGTGGTTCGGGCGCGATATGCGGTCAGTTCGTGCCGGTTTTCGGCGATACCGTCGCACCGTTATTCCGTCACCCCGGGTCAAGCCCAGGGTGACGTGGTTTTGCTGTCCGACGTCAATTCCGCTTCGGCACCGAGAATCGGCCGGTGACCCGTCCGCCGCTCTGCTGCACGCCGCCGCCGGGTGCCGCGCTGCTGCCGACGCCCGATCCGTCGATGGTCGCGCGGCCGGTGTCGAGGTCGATCGACAGGCGCCCGCCGTTCAGCGTGTTGGCGCCCTGCGTCAGCCGCACGCCGCCGATCATCGTCACCACGCGGCGGTTGATGTCATACACGGCAAAGCGCGACCGTGCGGTCTGGTCCGGGCGGGTCAGCACGACATTGCCGGTGGCGTCGATCCGCGTCGCCTGTGGCGAACCGTCGGTGATCTGTCCGCTATAGGCGATGACGACGCGGTCGGCGTTCAGCGTCATGGTCGACTGGCGGAACACCGCGCCACCGGTGAACACGGCGCGCTGCTGCTTGTCCTGCAGTTCGATGGCGTTGGCCGATACGTCGATCGGTGCGTTCGAATCATGCCGGGTCTGTGCCGGCGCCGACCCCGCGACCGCGAGGAGGGCGATGGTGGCGGCAAGGCCCGGTAGCGCATAGCGAATCATGGGCGACTATTTCGTGCGTGCCGGGTCGATGCGCAAGCGGGCATTGCCGGTGAGGCGCACGGTGCGCGCCTCCAGATCGGCGTCGAGCCGGTCGCCGCTGAAATTGCCCATCGACGTGGTGCCGGTGACTGCGCCGCCGCTGCGCAGCCGGCGGGTCTTCAGGTCGACGGTGGCGTTGGTGGTGTCGAGCGAATAGCCGTTGGCGGCGCGGAACTGGATCGGGCCCAGCACATCGACCTGTTCGGAGCGCATGTCATAGCGGCCGCGCGGCGCGGTCAGGCGGGCGGGGCCGTCGGGCAGGCGGATGCCGGCGGCCAGTTCCTGCATCTGGACCACCGGTTCGGCCGAGCTTTTCTGCACCGCCGATCCGGCGTCGAGGACGAAGGGCTGGCCCTTGGCATCCTGTCCGCGATATTCGGCGGCGCGCAGGCGCATGCGTTCCTGCGCGACATCGACCTTGTTCTTGTCGAGCACGAAGCTGGTGTCGCCGCGCATGAACAAAGGCGCCATCACCAGGAACGCCGCCAGCACGCCGATGGCGATCGGCAGCGCGACCATCAGCGTCGCGATCAGCCGGTCATGCGCGCTGCCGGGCGCGGCGCGGCGTTGCCGGCGCGTTCGTTCCTGGCGGGCGATTTCCGACATGGCCGTCCCTTACATATGCGCGAAGATGTCGATTTCCGGCCAGCCGGCGATATCCAGCCGCGCGCGATGCGGCAGGAAGTCGAAGCACGCCTGCGCCAGATCGGTCCGCCCTTCGCGGGCGAGGCGCTTGACCAGTTCCTCGCGCAGCGCATGGAGGAAGCGCACGTCCGAGGCCGCATAGTCACGCTGCGCCTCCGAGAGGACCGGGCCGCCCCAGTCGGACGATTGCTGCTGCTTGGAAATGTCCTGGCCCAGCAGTTCGCGGACCAGCTCCTTCAGCCCGTGGCGGTCGGTATAGGTCCGCACCAGTCGCGACGCGATCTTGGTGCAGAACACCGGCGCGGCGACGACGCCCAGATAATATTCGATCGCGGCGAGGTCGAACCGGCCGAAATGATAGAGCTTGACCCGGCTCGTATCGGCCAGCACCGCCTTCAGGCTCGGCGCGGCATAGCTGCTGCCGGGGTTGAAGCGGACGAGATGCTGGTCCTCGCCGCCGTCCGACAGCTGGACGACGCACAGCCGGTCGCGCGGGGTGATGAGGCCCATCGTCTCGGTATCGACGGCGATGTCGGCGCCGGGGGCAAAGACGCCCTCGGGCAGGTCTTCTTCGTGGAAATAGACGGTCATAGGTCGCGCCTAGCGGTTGGAGAGGCGTTTGAAAATGCGCCGAAGCGCATTTTGCGGTGCCGGCACCGTCTTAACGAACAGCCTCGCGCTCGATGGCTTCGCGCGCGAGACGCTTTTTCGTCTTGGACCGGCGCGAGACGATGTTGAGCGTCTCGACCCCCGCGGAAAAGGCCATGGCGGCATAGATATAGCCCTTGGGCACATGCACGCCGAAGCCGTCGGCGATCAGCACCGCACCGATCATCAGCAGGAAGCCCAATGCCAGCATGACCACGGTCGGGTTGGCGTTGATGAAGCGCGCCAGCGGATCGGCGGCGACCAGCATGATCGCGACCGTCACGATCACCGCGGCCATCATGATCGGCACCTCGTCGGTCATGCCGACCGCGGTCAGGATCGAATCGATCGAGAACACCATGTCGAGCGCGACGATCTGCGCGATGGCCGATCCGAACGACACGGCGGCCTTGCCCTGCTTGTCGAGCGCTTCGCCGGTCGGTTCGTCGTCCATCGTGTGATGGATTTCCTTGGTCGCCTTCCACACCAGGAACAGCCCGCCCGCGATCAGGATCAGGTCGCGCCACGAAAAGGCGGTTTCGAAGCTCGGCTTGCCATAGCCGTCGACCGCTCCGGTGATGCCAAGGTCGAACACCGGGTTCGTCAGCGACACGATGAACGCGATCATCGACAGCAGCGCCAGCCGCATGACCAGCGCGAGGCCGATGCCGACTCGGCGGGCGGTCTGTTGCTGGTGCGGCGGCAGCTTGTTCGAGAGAATCGAGATGAAGATGAGGTTGTCGATACCCAGCACGACCTCCAGCACGACCAGGGTCAGGAAGGCGGCCCAGGCGGCCGGGTCGGTCAGAAGTGCCAAAATGGTATCCATGGGGCGAATCTGTGCCGGTTTCGCCACAATTGTACAAGGTTCGGGACGACGGGAAGCATTGCTGCGGCGAAATTGGTTTGGGCCTGCGGTGTTTTAGGCTATGGCAGGGGAGTGGCACCCGGTTTGGCGGTGCCCGGACACCTGCGTTTTTCGCTCGACGCTTGGGTTTACGATGAAGTTGGGCGAACCGGGAAGACGAACAGGGCAATGAGTTTCGATCGAGGACGGCGCGGCGAGCGCGGTGGGCGCGGCAGGGACAAGCGCGACGGTTTTGGTGACGACAGCTACGGCGGCGGCGGCTTCGGTGGCGGCGGCTTCGGCGGTGACCGTGGCGGTTTCGGTGGCGGCGGCTTCGGCGGTGGCGATCGTGGCGGCTTCGGTGGCGGCTATGGCGGCGGCGACCGTGGTGGTTTCGGCGGCGGTGATCGCGGCGGCTTCGGCGGCGGTGATCGCGGCGGCTTCGGCGGCGGCGGTGGCGGCTTCCGTGGCGGCGGCGGCGGCTTTGGTGGTGGCGGCGGCGGTGGCCGCGGCATGCCGCCGCAGGTCGTCGGCGAAGCGACCGGCGTGGTCAAGTTCTTCAACGCGCAGAAGGGCTTCGGCTTCGTGGTCCGCGATGACGGCGGCGAAGACGTGTTCGTGCACATCTCGGCGGTCGAGCAGGCGGGCCTCAGCGCCCTTGCCGAAGGCCAGCCGATGGGCTTCACCCTTGTCGATCGTGGCGGCCGCATCTCGGCGACCGACCTCAAGATCGACGGCGAACCCCTGCCGGTCACCGGCGGCGGCGCCCCGCGCGAACCGCGCGAAGGCGGCCCGCGTGGCGGCGGCATGGGCGGCCCGCAGCGGCAGCTGACCGGCGAGCGCGCGAGCGGCGTCGTGAAGTTCTTCAACGCGATGAAGGGCTTCGGCTTCATCCAGCGCGACGATGGCCAGCCGGACGCGTTCGTCCATATCTCGGCCGTCGAGCGCGCGGGTCTGCCGACGCTCAACGAAGGCGACCGGCTCGAATTCGAGCTGGAAGTCGATCGTCGCGGCAAGCACGCAGCGGTGAACCTCAACAAGCTGTGAGGTTCTCGCTTCGGCGATGAATTGGGGGCCGGCTGTCCGATGGGATAGCCGGCCCCTTTTCGTTTGGGTGGCTGGGAACGTCTTGTTCGTGTGCCGGTGCCGTGCCGCTGCTGGTAAGCCCGGACGATCGTGCCGCCTGGTTCCTGCGCTGGCGGGCGGAGCGAGAATGGGACGCGTGGATCCGCTGTCCGCTCGATGCGCCGAACGCGCTGTCCGGACCAGCCATCGGTTGGATCGCCGCTCACGTGAGGATAGGATGCCGCGGCGTACGGGCAGGAGCATCGGTCGCCGGCTGTACCGCGGCCTTTTATCGAGAGGATGACGATGGACCGGGCCACGCCCAACCTGCCGTCGCGCGATTTTGCGGTGACGTCGGACTTTTATGCCAAGCTGGGATTCGAGGAGGCGTGGCGCGATGCGGGGTGGATGATCCTCACGCGGGGCGACTTGCAGCTGGAATTCTTCGCGTGGCCGGACTTCGACCCGACGACCAGCGGCTATGGCAGCTGTCTGCGCCTGGATGACGTCGATGCTTTTTATGCGGTGGTGAAGGCGGCGGGGGTGCCCGAACAGGCGACCGGCTTTCCCCGATTGCAGCCGCCGGTGCCGCAGAACGGACTGCGGATCGGCGCGTTGCTCGATCCCGATTGTTCGCTGTTGCGCCTGATCGGGGAGATTTGAGCGGGCCGTTGCGACGGGGCTCTCGACGGACACTTCTCGACAGGCTCGAAGCTGCTCGAACCGAACGGGGTGTGGCTGGAAGGGGTTCAGCGTCGTGGATAGCCAAGCCGATGGGCGATCCGGCCTGCACAGGGGCCGGTAACGCAGTAGCCGATAAAGTCGAGCGGTTCGTCGAACCAGCGGGCTCCCGGATCGCCGACGATCGCCATGACCGCACCGATCAGGGCGCCGGCGATCAGCCCGAAACGCAGCGCGTCGCGTTGGCGCTGTCGCTCCGACCGTATCGCAAAGTCCCATAGCGGCAGCCCGAGCATCAGGCAGATCGGCACGGCGATGAACGATCCGAAGACGATCCCGAACAGCCCCAACCGGATCAGTCCGGGAAGGCGGCCGTCGACAACCGGTCGATGGTCGATGACCTCGCGCAGTCCCCAGGCGGTAACCAGTATGGCAACGGCCGCAATGGCCGCCACGGTGACCGATGCGATACGTCGGCAGATCGACGGCGCGGCGACGCTCACGCGATCCTTTCCACCACCGTTGCGCCGTGCACTCGCCGCAACCCGGCGCGAGGCGGCAGGTCGGCCGGTTCGTTCAGCGCGCTGACCCAGCCGACGCGCCGCAGCGCCAGCAACAGCCACCAGCCCGGATCATGCTGACCCGGCAGGACACCCAGCCTCACCGATTCGGGAAAGGCATGGTGGTTGCCGTGCCACGCTTCGCCAAAGGTAATGAGCGCGGCGACGGGAAGGTCGTGGCCCTGTACCCCCGCGCCGTCGATCACCCAGCCCTGCGGCCCGGTCCGGTGGGTGATGTGGCCGACCAGCCAGTGGCCGGTGACGCCGACCGCGACTCGGGCGGCCACGCCCCACACCAGCCACGGCATCCCGCCAACGGCGAAGAACAGCAGCGCCCAGGGGAGTTGCTGCGCCATCCAGCTCGCCTCCAGCCAGCGCAGGAACCGGTCGTCACGCAGGCGGGCTTCGGGGACGAAGCACGGCGGATGGTCTAGGTCGAGCCGGCAATGCATTTGCCACCACGCATCCTGCAGCATCGGCGCGCGATGGGCGTGGAGCGGGTGGCATTCGGGCTGACGTTGCGCCCAGTCGCGCATGTCGTGCAGCCGGACCATGCCCAGCGGCCCGGCCATGCCGACCAAGGTACCGAGATAGACCAGCAGCCGTTCCAGCCACAGCGGTGCGACGAAGCTGCGGTGGATCAGCAACCGGTGCAGCCCGACCGAATGGCCGGCACACAGCGTTACCGCGCTGGTGCCGAGGAACAGCAGCACGCTGCCGAAGGTGGTGTGGAACGGGACAAGGGTGAGCGCGGCGAGCGTCATGCCGCCGATCCACAACGATCGTCCGGGCGCCCAGCGGACCCGCCCGTGTACGGCGCAGCTGGTTTCGGTAGCCTTCATCCGCAACGTCGAGCAATCAGCCATAACAGAGCCCTTCGATAATTAGGAAATAACCTAAATAACGAAGCATATTTGTCAAGCCGGTGCTCCACGCCTATCTATCGCTTCATGCAGCGCGTGTTCGAAGCATTGGCGTCGGTCCCCCGGCGCAAGATCCTCGCCTATCTGGCGCATGCCGAATTGAGCGCGGGCGAGATTGCGGCGCGGTTCGACATGTCGAAACCGTCGATCTCGCAGCATCTCTCGATCCTAGAATCGGCCGGACTGGTCAGCAGCGAGAAGCGCGGGCAGTTCGTCTATTATCGGCTGGTACCCGACAATCTGACCAACACGCTGAACGGTTTCGTGCAGGAAGTCTGTCCGGTTGCCCGCCCGCTCAAGCGCGAAAGTGCGGCTCGGCGGGACGGCGGGAACCCCGACGCGGCCTGAGCGCGTTGCACGCGCGACGACATGCGAAGGGATTGCCGATGGGAATGCTGCAAAACGGGGTGTGGACCAATGATACGCCGGTCGCGCCGACCGATGCGTCGGGCAATTTCCAGCGGGCGGAGAGCGGGTTTCGCGACTGGCTGACGCGCGACGGGGCGCCGGGGCCGGATGGACAGACCGGCGTTCCGGCGGCGGCGGATCGCTATCACCTCTATGTCAGCCTTGCCTGTCCCTGGGCGCATCGCACGCTGGTCGTCCGGGCGCTCAAAGGGCTGGAGGCGATGCTGCCGGTGACGGTCGTCGGGCCGGTGATGGGCGCGCAGGGGTGGAGCTTTGCCGGGGCATTCGGCGGGACCGGCGATCCGGTCAATGGCGTGGATCACCTGCACCAGCTTTATGCCATGGCCGGTCCGGACATGACCGGGAAGGTCACCGTGCCGGTGCTGTGGGACATGCAGGAGCGGCGCATCGTGAACAACGAATCGTCGGAGATCATCCGGATGCTGAACACCGCGTTCGACGATGTGGGTGCCAGGCCGGGCGACTTCTATCCCGCTGAACTGCGCGACGAGATCGATGCGGTGAACGAGCGGGTCTATGCGACGGTCAATAACGGCGTGTACCGCGCGGGCTTCGCGACGACGCAAGGCGCCTATGACGAAGCGGTCCATGCGCTGTTCGCATCGCTCGATTGGCTGGAGGATCGGTTGACGGGCGAATGGCTGGTCGGCGAGCGGCTGACCGAGGCGGATATCCGGCTGTTCACGACACTGGTGCGCTTCGATCCCGTGTATCACGGGCATTTCAAGTGCAATATCCGACGGCTGGTCGATTATCCGCGGCTGCGCGCGCTGGCCGAACGTATCGCCGCGCTGCCAGGCGTCGCCGACACGATCGACCTCGACCAGATCAAGACGCACTATTATCGCAGCCACAAGGATATCAATCCGACCGGCATCGTGCCGGCCGGCCCGGCGGTGCCGTTCTGAACGGTTCAGGTACGCGCAAGGAGGAGGCGAGAAAGACATGCGCATGATCCGCTGGACACTGCCGCTGGGCCTTGCGCTCGCCACCACCGCCGTCGTGGCCCAGACCGGCGCGCCCCCCGCCGCGCATGTACCGGTCCCGGTCGAGGGCATCTCGGCACGGATCGTCGCACGCTATCCGCATGATCGCGCCGCCTTCACGCAGGGGCTGGTGTGGCATGACGGCAGCCTGTTCGAGAGTACCGGCCAGCCCGGCGTGTCGGACGTGCGGCGGGTGCGGCTGAACGACGGCAAGGTGCTAGCGCGCACGAAGCTGCCGGGATTGCAGTTCGGCGAGGGGCTGGCGGTCGATGGCAAACAGCTGGTCAGCATCACCTGGCAGGACGGGATCGCGCACCGTTGGGACGCACGCACGCTCAAGTCGGTCGGGCGGGCGCGCTATCCGGGCGAGGGATGGGGGCTGGCGAACGACGGGACCTCGCTGATCCTGTCGGACGGGACGCCGACCTTGCGGTTCATGGACCCCAAGACGTTCAAGGAGAAGCGGCGGGTGACGATCACCGCCAATGGCCGCCCGGTGCACAACCTCAACGAGCTGGAGATGATCGACGGCAAGCTGTGGGGCAATATCTGGCACCGCGACTATATCGTGCGGATCGATCCGGCGACCGGCGAGGTCGACGGGCTGGTCAACCTGGCGCCGCTGCGCGCGGAGCTGGGACCGCTCGATCCGGAGGCGGTGCTGAACGGGATTGCGTGGGATGCGGCGGGGAAGCGTTTGTTCGTGACCGGGAAATGGTGGCCGACCTTGTTCGAGATTGCGTTAGAGCCGGTGCCGCAGGGTTGAGCGTATCCCCGCGCACGCGGGGATCCAGGGTCGCATGCGCTGACGTGGGTTCCGCTTGGCTCTGGACCCCCGCCTGCGCGGGGGTACGGTTTCGTCTGTGGGTGAGTTAGCTCACCCATTTCAACAGCGTCGCGATATGGTCGGCCTCCGCCGCCGGCTTGTCGAGCCGGATGCGGCTGATGCGGGGGAAGCGCATTGCGACGCCCGATTTGTGGCGTTTGGACGCGTGGATCGAATCGAACGCGACCTCGAACACCAGGGTCTTTTCCACCTCACGCACCGGGCCGAAGCGGTTGATCGTGTGCTGGCGGACGAAGCGGTCGAGGTCCTTCAGCTCGGCATCGGTGAAGCCGGAGTAGGCCTTGCCGACCGGCAGCAGCTCGCCGCCTTGCGCAGGGTCGGCGGTCCAGCAGCCGAAGGTATAGTCGGAATAGAAGGACGATCGCTTGCCGCTGCCGCGCTGCGCGTACATCAGCACGCAATCGGCGACGAGCGGATCGCGCTTCCATTTATACCACAGCCCGACCCGACGGCCGGCGACATAGGGGGAGTCGCGGCGTTTCAGCATGACGCCCTCGATCGCCGAATCGCGCGCGCGACTGCGGATGTTGGCCAGTTCGGCGAAGTCGGCGGCGTCGATCAGACGGGAGAGGTCGAAAGTCGTCGGGTCGAGGCGGGGGACGAAGGTTTCGAGCCGGGCGCGGCGTTCGTGCCAGGGCCGTTCGCGCAGGTCCTCGGCACCGTCGAACAGGATGTCGTAGAGGCGGACGAAGGCGGGATAGTCGGCCAGCATCGCCTTCGACACGAGTTTCCGCCCCAGCCGCTGTTGCAGCGCGTTGAAGCTGGCCGCGCCGGTGTCGTCGGCGTGGAGCGCATCGCCTTGGCCTTGCCCCCGCACCAGCAACTCGCCATCGAGGACGCCTGGAGTGCGGAACGCGGCGGCGACTTCGGGAAAGGCGGCGGTGATGTCGTCGCCGGCGCGGCTGTAGAGTCGGGTTTCGCCGCCGACATGGACCAGCTGCACCCGGATGCCGTCCCATTTCCATTCGGCGGCATAGTCGGCAAGGTCGACCACGCCGTCGTCGAGCGGATGGGCGAGCATGAACGGGCGGAACACCGGCAGGTCGGCGGCATGCGGCTGTTCGGCGCGACCCTCCGCCCAGTCGAACAGTTCGGTGTAAGGCGGGGCGAGGCCGTGCCACACCTCCTCCACCGCATCGACGTCGAGACCGAACGCCTGCGCCAGCGCGGTCTTGGCGAGGCGGGCGGACACGCCGACGCGCAGGCCACCGGTGGCGAGCTTGAGCAGGGCAAAACGTTCGTCCGACTCGAGCCGGTCGAGCATGGCGGCCAGCGCGCGCGGCGCGTCGGAGCGCGACAGGCTGCGCAGCCGGGTGACGACGGTATCGAGCGTCAGCGGATCGGCATCGGTCACGCTGCCCGGCGGCGGTTCGGGCCAGAGCAGCGCGACGGTTTCCGCCGTGTCGCCGACGAAGTCGCGACTCATCGCGAACAGCACCGGATCGGTCCGTTCGGTGATGAGCGCGCGGATCGCGGCGGACTTGACCGCCGGCAGGTCAAGGTCGCCGGTCAGCGCGGCGATCGCCCAACCCCGGTCGGGGTCGGGCGTCTCGCGCAGATACGTGCCGATCAACGCCAGCTTGGCGTTGCGCGACCGGGTATAGATCAACCGGTCGAGCAGATCGGCAAAGGCGCGCATCGCTGGCGGCTTCAGTCGATCGCGTTCTTCACGCCCTTGCCGGCGAGCAGACCCAGCACGAGCAATATGGCGAAGATGGCGATGGCGACGAAGAACAGGATCTTGGCGATGCCGACGAACGCACCACCGACGCCGCCGAAGCCCAAGGCGCCCAGCACCAGACCCAGTACCAGGAAGATGACGGCCCATTTCAACATGTCGGTGCTCCGGCTTGACGGGGGGCAGGATCGCCCTGTTCCCAGAAGCGCGTGGGGGGCAGGTGCGGTTCCGGATGCGACAAAAAGCCCGCCGGTGCGGATGGCACCGGCGGGCCCTGGCATGGTCCGGCGGGAAGGGATCAGCCCTTGCGCGCGGCTTCGAACAGGAACCAGGCGCGCTCTTCGGCTTCGTCGATCCAGTCGTCGGCGAGGCTGCTGGTGGCGGTGTCGCCGGCATCCTCGGCGGCTTCGCGGGCTTCGCGCAGGCGTTCGACCAGCTTGAGATTGTCGTCGCGCAGCTCGGCGAGCATGTCGTCGGGCTTCACGAAATCCTTGTCATTGTCCTTGATCGCGGTGCGGCGCGAAATGTCGCCGATCGAGCGCAGCGTGGTGTTGCCGGTCTTGCGCACGCGCTCGGCAATGACGTCGGTTACCGCGAGGATCTGCGACGCCTGATCGTCGAGCATCAGGTGATAGTCGCGGAAATGCGGGCCGAAGACGTGCCAGTGGAAATTCTTGGTCTTGAGATAGAGGGTGAAGCAGTCGGCCAGGGCGGCGTTCAAGCCATCGGCGACGCTGGCGACCTTGTTGTTGGGGAGGTCGGTCGGCGTGTCGAGCGCGGGGTTGGTCACGGGATTTTCTCCGGCTGGATATGATTCGGTTCAGCAACGATTGCGGTGCCGAATCTTTCCCGCGCTGTCGGTTCAAAAAAATCGGTCGGCCTGATCGACCGGCTGGATCACAGCAGGCGGAGCGCGCCAAGGCCGATGATCGCGCCGCTCAGCAACAGCAGTCCCGCCACGACCGGCCGGATCACGCGGAACGGCAATTGTTGCCAGCCGCGTTCGCCCAGCGTCGCGGCGGCGCTGCACAGGGCGATGGTCGCCAGCGTCGCGCCGATGGTGCCCGCCACCGGATCGGGCGTGCGGGCGACCAGCGCGAAGACGAGGAACTGGGCACGGTCGCCCAGCGCCAGGATGCCGATCCCGAGGAAGCCGGTCAGCCAGCCGGGCAGCCGCCAATGATCGAGTCGGTCCTTGATCCGCGCCGGGAACAGCGCCGCCCCGCCCGCCGAGAGCAAGGCGAGCGCCAGCAACAGACTGCGCGCATTGGGGGTGAGATAGGGCGCGACCAGCATGCCGCCGACCGCCGCCAGCGCGAAGCCGATCGCCTGCGCGACGAGGCCGGCGGTGGTCGCCGCCGATCCGTGCCGGTCGGCGAGGATCGCGCTCAACAGTGCCGGACGATCGCCGACTCCCGCCAGCAGGACCGCGACCAGCGCGGGAACGAGCGGGTCCATGCGTGTCGTGGTTCAGCCGGCGAGGCGTACCGAACAGGCGGCGGCATAGGCCTGCGCCGTCGCGACGTCGCTGCGCCCGCAGCGAACCGCGTCGCGGGCCAGCGCCGTCCATTCCTGCAGCGAGGCACGCTCGCCGCGCGCGATGGCGGCATCGACCAGCGCGAGGACCGACAGCGCCGGCAGGCTCGATTCGGCGGTGGCGATGGCGCGAATCGCCTCGATCTCGGCATAGGGATGGGTCGCGCCGCCCCGGGTCATCGCCCGTTCCGCATCGATATGCACCGACTCGATCCGCATTGCCGTCTCCTTCATCCTCTTGAATCCCAACCTGCAATGCAGAGGTTACGTTCCGATGAAGGCGTCCAGCCTTGACTCGGGCGCGCGATTGCCGCATGCGCCCCCAACTTGCAGCAGCCCGCGTCGTGGCGGGTCGCTTTCCATTGTCATTTGCGGGCGTCATGCCCAAGGGGTTTTTGGGTCATGGCAAAGCCGACCACCGTCAAGATCAAGCTCGTCAGCTCGGCCGATACCGGCTTCTTCTATGTCACCAAGAAGAACCCGCGCAACCAGACCGAGAAGCTGACCTTCCGCAAGTACGACCCGGTCGTGCGCAAGCATGTCGAGTTCAAGGAAGCGAAGATCAAGTAAGCGCGTCCGGCCCGCAGCCGGGCCGATTCGTTTCGCGAAAACCCGCCGGGGGCTGAGGCTCCCGGCGGGTTTTGCGTTTTGGGGCGGTTGCGATTTTGGTCCTTCCCTATCGTCACCCCGGGCTTGACCCGGGGTCCCGCTTCTTCTTCTTCTTCTGGCGTCGGAGAGAAGCGGGACCCCGGGGCAAGCCCGGGGTGACGCGGGATGGGCGCGCGAACTGCGCGCCACGAAGCGCTTATGGACTCCTGCCTTCGCGAAAGTGACCAACCGGACGCCTACTCCCGCGGATCCCGCCCCGGATCGCGCTCGGCATTGAACGAATCGACCGCGGCGTCATGACCGGAGCCGTTGCTCAGGAACACCAGCGCCATCAGCACACCGCCCAGCATCACCGATCCGCCGACCCCACCCAGCGTCGCGGCGGCGATGATCCAGTTCATCGACCCGATCCACCACCAGATGCCGCCCAGCGCGACCAGTGCGGCGACGATCGACACGCCACCCATGATCTTGAGCAGCCAGCGAAACCGCGCCCACGCGAACGCGGCATAGTCGGGGTCGTCCAGATCGTTCGCCATGGCTTTTCATTGGGCGCGAAGCGTGGAATTCTCAACCCCATGGACGCGATGCGGGAGGGAACCGCCGCGCAGGAGGAGAGGGCGATGACGATCGCGGCGATTTCGGGCGGGCGGGACGTGGTGTCGGTCGGGGCCGACATGCCGGTGCGCGAGGTGGTGGCGTTGCTGACGCAGCATCGCATCGGCGCGGTGCCGGTGCTGGTCGACAATCGGGTCGCCGGCATCTTTTCGGAACGCGACGTGGTGCACGCGCTGGTCGAGGTCGGTGCGGACGTGCTCGAAATGGCGGTCGGCGAACGGATGAGCAGCCCGGTGGTGACCGTGCCACCCTCCGCATCGATCCTCGGCGCATTGTCGCTGATGACGCAGCGACGCATCCGTCACCTGCCGGTGGTCGAGCGCGACGCGCTGGTCGGGTTCGTGTCGATCGGCGATCTGGTCAAGCATCGCATCGACGGGATCGAGGCGGAGGCGAACGCGATGCGCGCCTATATCCAGCAGGCGTAAGTGCGCGTTGACCGGCGGTTAAGGCGGCAGCGATAGAGCGGCATCATGGCAACTCCCTCGCTCGCCGAACATCTCAACTGGCACGTCAAGCAATGGCTGCACCGCCGGCTGGCACGGCGCGTGCTCGCCACCCCGCCGATCGCGACGGGCGACGATGGCGTGATCCTGTTCTCGATGATCGGGACGGCGGTGCTGCTGCCCTATCTGGTCGCGGTGAAGTCGCTGCTGCAACGGCTCGGGCGCGGGCGGGTGGTCATCCTCGACGACGGGACGCTGACCGCCGCCGACCATGCGGTGCTGGCGCATCATCTGAACCGTCCGCGCATCATCGCGATCGGTGATGTCGATACCGGGCCGTGTCCGCGCGGCGGGACATGGGAGCGGTTGCTGACCATCCTCGACCTGCGCAGCCGTGCCTATGTGATCCAGGTCGATTCGGACACGGTGACGCTGGGCGACCTGCACGAGGTGCGCGCGGCGATCGATGCCGGGCGTGATTTTACGTTGCGCGGCGAGGCGAGCGCCGAACGCCGCACCGCGTCAGAGCTGGCGCGCGATCGGGCCGGCGTCGATCCGCGCGCGGCGGGGCTGCATGTGCAGGACGCGGCGGAGGCGGCGATCGGATCGGTAGAACTGCCGGGGCATGGGCCGCTCCATTATGTGCGCGGCTGTTCGGGCTTTGCCGGTTTTGCGCCGGGCGGGCCGGGGCGCGAAATGGCCGAAGGTTTCTCGCTGGCGATGGACGCGGCGATCGGCCGGGCGAGCTGGTCGCGCTGGGGCAGCGAGCAGGTGACGTCGAACTTCGTCGTCGCCAATGGCCGCGATCCGCTGCTGCTGCCGTACGACCGGTATCTGAACTTCTGGAATGCGGCGCTGTTCGGACGGGCGACATTCGCGACCGATCCGGCGTTCGTCCACTTCATCGGCACCTATCGCTTCCATGGCGACGCCTATCTGGCGGCGACTCGTACCGCGATCGAACGGCTCAGGACCGCCTGAGCATCGCCCAGGCGTCGAGCACCGCGCTGCGGGCGAAGAGCCACAGGCTGCCGGCATAGACCGCGCCGCCGACCACCACCGGCAGCGCCAGCATCGGCACCGGCGACAGCGGCCCGGCGGCATGGACGGCCAGGGTTACGGCACCCGCCATCGCCGCCCCTGCGCCGAACGCCGGCGCCACCGCGCGGGCGAAGGCTCCCACCGACAACCCGATGACCGGCAGCGCCCGCGCGGCGACGATCGCCAGCAGGATCGGATGCGCGACGATCCACGCTCCGGCCACGCCCTCGATCCCGAACCGCGCGCCGATCAGGAAGGCGATCGGCAGGACGATCGCACCGATCGCGGTCGTGCCGGCGGTGGTGCCGGGCTTGCCCATCGCGTCGACTGCCGGAGGGAAAAGCGCTTGCAGCGTCATGAACGGCATGGCGATGCCGAGCAGGGTCACCAGCGGCGCGGCCTCCGCCCATTGCGGCCCAAGCGCGATCGCCACCGCCGGTCCGGCGGTCACCGCCAGGCCAATGAAGAAGGGTACTGCGACCAGCATCAGCACCCGCACCGACCGGACGAACCCGTTCGCGACCGCCGCCGGATCGTCGCGCATCCGGGCATAGGCGGAGAAGGCGACCTCGTTGATCGGCGGCACGACCTTGTTGGTGAAGATCTGGGTCAGGAACAGCGCGGTGGTGTAGATACCGACCGCATGCGCGTCGAAGAAGCGCCCGGCAACGAGGATATCGGCCTGGCTCTGGGCGAAGCTCAGCAAACTCGCGCCCGCCACGATCCCGCCATAGCGGGCGAGATGGCCCGCACCGCGAAAGTCGAAGCTCGGCCACATCCAGGCACGGGCGGCGATCATCAGCCCGATCGCACGCGTCGCGAACAGGGTGGCGGGCGCCAGCACCAGCGTCCACACGCCAAGGCCGGCATAGGCCCCTCCGATCGCCGCCAGCGCTCCGGCGAGCGACGACAGCAGATTGACCTGCGCCTGCCGATGGAAATCCATCCGCCGCGCCAGTAGCGCGTAGGCAAAGGAGCTGAACGGCGTGGTGAGGTACAGAAGGGCCTGCACCCGCAACAGGTCGGCGACGAACGGCTCGCGATAATAGGCGGCGGCCAGCGGGGCGAGGGCGAACTGCACGCCGCCCAGCACGATGTTGAGCAGCAGCAGCATCCCGAACACCTGCCGCTCCTCGCGACGCGAGACATTGCCATGCTGAATCAGCGCATTGGCTAGGCCATGGCCGTTGAGCATGTTGAGCAGCAACAGCACGACCCCGGTCATCGCGACCAGTCCATAGTCGCCCGGCGTCAGCAGCCGGATGACGAGGAAGGTCGACGCCCACGACACGATCTGCCCGACAATCTGGCTTCCCGAACGCCAGATGACGGCGCGACGGACCTGGTTCCCGAGCGATTCGGAGGGGGAAGGGGCTGATTCGGCGGGGCTTTCCATCACACCACCTTTTAACCCGATCGATTGAGAGGGGGTAAACCCGCGGATTTCCGCCGATCTGCAACTTTCTCGAAACAAAATTGCAAAAAGCCGTTGACGGGTCGGGCGACCCCCCGTAGAGGGCTGTTCACCGGACGGGGCGAGCTACTCGCTTCCACAGAGACAGCGAAACGCAGGCGACGCGATCTGCCCTTCCTAAAGAGGGGTAGCGAAGCGACGCCGGTATTGTTGTCTAGTTCTTTGATATTGTTGATGTAGATGAAGGGACATGTGGGCGGCGGCTTGCGGTCATGGGCATTCAAGGTGCGTTGTGATCGTTTAAAGTTTAAGCTGGCTC
>JAESGL010000322.1_pt1 | contig 29927 bp, 29 predicted proteins | sample 9269711 | NCBI WGS metagenome assembly JAESGL01 (sample SAMN14515918, study PRJNA621676) | algae metagenome | isolation source: Kastovskya adunca ATA6-11-RM4 and co-occurring heterotrophs from soil and... | place: Chile: Atacama Desert | collected 2011-06-27
TTTGAACAGCAAAAATAACTGTCATATATTTATCACCCCTGCGCACGCTTGTTCCCAATAACTGTGCACTCTTATTTGCCATTTTCTGTGCATTGTAAATTACCGGTTACAACATCTTCTTTCTTTACAATTAATATACACATATCGTCCTTTTACATCATCGAATAAGAGATTATTTATTAGCTTTTTAACGATTAATGTATAAAAACTTAATGCTTTATATGTATCCAAACCTATATCTAACTTTCCAGTTATTGCGAAATTCAAATCATTGATTTTCAAGCCATATGGCATAAAATAATATTTCTGTTTATCCGACATTGATCTTATAATGATTTTTTAGATCAAAATCTTCTAATAGAATATTGATTAATAGATTAGTAGATATGTGAAACTTATTTTTTAATGCTATTTGCTTCCTTAAATTATTTAACTTTTCTCTTGTTTCTTCATCTACTCGAATTAATTTGAATTCAATTAATGTACTTTTACTCATGTTTTAATATTATATTTTTTATTATATATAATATTATACATTCTACATCTTAAAAGTTTTGAATATTAATCAAATATATTTAAAATAATTTAATCATAACTTCATATATTCCATTGGTGAATCCAATAATATGTCATAGGTCAATATTACCGTTTTTTAAAAGTATTTGTGAATCTATAATATATCATTATGTTGTATATTTTTACATATTTAAATGAGAATACAAAACATTTAAAAATATTATGATATATAAATAAAAACCTTATTGATATGACAGAGATCGAATTACTTATGCATTTTGACATATACTGGAAAATGCATAATAATGATGAATATGAGGATGATGAAAAAGATCGGCTTGTCGAATGCCTACTCTGTAGTGAATATTATCACAGCATTATTGGACATAATCCTCAGTATGAAAATGTTTTAATGAAATTCAAAGAATGGATGCATCCTTTTATAAGAATATGGAAAATAAATAATCTTTTCTCCGACTGAAAACAACTATTTCTCAGAAGCAAATTAGACATTATCACATTTAAAAATCCCTGCCACAACCACACTCTACAATATAGTCAGGTTTGTAAAAATTCATAAATGTAACAACAGCATACAAGGCATCTTCATATTTGAAAGAAAGCGATTTCTTTATTATTTTATCATATTTCAAAGGTTGATCATCTTGTTTTGTGTGTATAATCTGATCACGAAATTCTTTCAGATTCCAGATCATTTGATTGACTTTTGTCTGAGAATGAAAAAAATTATTACCAGTAGCTTCTGTCAGAACAGTAGTGATCTTGGTTTTAAAATCTATAAACTCCTGAATCTGATTCTTATTAAAAATTTCTGTATTCCTGTTTGATGGTCTTTCAAACTTAAAATCATCAGGTATCATTTGATTTATGAATGACTCTATAGATGTAAAAAGGAATATCACAAAACCACTTACGGTACCGTAAAAATGATATAGTTCGTGTTCTGCTGTTTCCTGAAGCTGTTGGCTTACATCAACTTTCTGCAGGAGTGCCTGTCTTGAAAGTCTAATTTCATCAAGTGATCTTTGCGCATTATTGAAGTATACTAATGTTAAATCGGGCATTGGAAACACAAAATATTTACCATCAGCCTGATGAACAAAACCACCTATCCTATCACCTTGCGTTGTATAGAGAAATGCCAATTCACCATTTCTTTTTTTGAGCAGTGCTTGATCTTTTACCCCTTCCGCATCATAGAATTCATATTGTTCTGAATCTAACTGTGTGTTAGCTGGCTCATGTATTAAGAATCTTTTTCTTATATGCTTCATTTCTTTATCAGATTAGTTTATCTGTTAAAATCGGAACGAATTTAGTATTGACAAAATCAAAAAGCAGGCCCACCGGGCCTGCTTTTTGATTTTGTTTTCAACTACGGATTACATCTCCCGCAGCATCTTTAAAAACTCATCAAGTCCTCTTGCACCAGCGATAGGATTAGTGTTGAACACCATGAAGTACCTATACTTATCACCTGCTTTGTTCGCCCATGCCTGACCGAGCTGGAGCTTCTTACGGCTATCATCATTATCAAGGTGATCCCCTTTGGTTTCAATCACCACTACTTTACCAGATTTGGTTAGTACAACAAAATCAGGATAGTGGTGGACAAAGCCGTTTATTATGAATCCCTTTCTTTCAATATTACGATGCCAAAAAGCGACATTGTTCATATTGGCTACTTCATTGATCACCTTCTCTTCGAAGTCATTCATATGTGCTTCACACTCATACAAAGATTTGGTGATGGCTGGTGCTAATTGTGAAGGTAGGATCTGTGGTTTTAGCTTAAATGTCTGCTCGAGCTTTATCTTATCGGTATCTAAGAAATTCTGAAATTGCTTTTCTGCATATTCTTCCGTCAAGGCTCTTACCTTGTTTCTTATCTTATCTCGATAGGTCATTTCACGTGCTAAAAAGTCAGATGCACGTTCGTTATCAAAGCTTTCAAAAACACGCCTTAGAAACGCTTTTACTTCTGCATCAGGGATTGGATACATATTGCCAATTAATTGCATCATACGGGCTGTAAGACGCTCTTTCTGGACATCTTTTGGCTGTGCCAATATGTATTCCATCAATGGCTCTTTAAAGCTGTCAGCAACCTTGCGAAATTCTGGTCTGCTGCTTTCTTCTCCAGTCTTCACTACATCTACTTGATACACTTCGGAATCAATGCTATCGAAGTCAATCTGACTATCTGCTTGCGACAAGCGGAAATTCTTTAACAGCATATCCTTATGCAAAAGCAAGCTCTCTTCACCGTCAAAGAAGTTGCTGGTAGGTGCTTTAACCGTAAACTGCGGAAGCTGAATCTTGCTGGCTTCTTCTTGGAAGATTTCTTTGATACTATATGTTTTCACGTAATCCTTTAGGTCTGTAGGTATGCCTTCGAAAAAGCCATCGCCAGCAGCTTGCACCTGCTTTTCCATCTCCTGATTAGCAGTGACCGCCTGTTCAGTAATTTTGTCTATGGTTTCAGTAACTCTTGTATCAGCAGTGTTGATGTTAATTTTAGAATGATCTACTTCGGATTCTAAATCTTGTTGTAGGCTCTTTTCTGTTTCGGATGTGCCTATGCCACGTGATTCTTCGAACAGTTGATTTAAAGGTTGATGAGTTTGGGCCACCGGCCCAAACTCACTGTCCGCTTGTTGGTTTTCAGCAATCTTGTAATCCTTAGCACTAAAACCCGCACGGTTCAAACCAGCCACAATGTTGTCCAACGTATCCAAGAATCTGGTAGAAGCGGTGATGACAAAGGACATATTTAGCAGCGGGAACTTGTGTCGTCTAACATCAGGCTGGCGCAATACCCTTCCCAAAATCTGCTCTACATCCACCGCACTTGACTTATCAGCCAGTGATGCCAGTATGTAGGCGAAAGGGCAATCCCAACCCTCTTTAAGTGCATTTACGGTGATAATATAGCGTACAGGGCAATCATCTGACATCAAGTCAATTCCCTTGATTTCGTTGATTGCTGCTGTTTTAATCTTGATCTGCTCTTCGGGAATTTTTAGCTCGAGCAGTATCTTTTTGATTTTTTCAAATGTAGTGTTGTCATCACTGGTTTTCGGTTGTGCTTGGAAAAGCACAATAGGTCTGATGTAGCTACCCCCTTCTTCTTGTTCTTTCTTTGCTTCTACTTCAAGCTTACGCTGCAGGTGAATAGCGCTTTCAATCACACCGTTACGATCCTTATGGTTATAGACAATCACTGGCAGCTTCACCATGTTTTCGTTCTTCAATGCCAGTGCATCTACATAGCTGATGATATTGCTGTTTTTTCTTGGGGTAGCAGTAAGATCAAGTATGAATGAAGGGTTAAGGTTTTTAAGCATCTCTACACTAAGGGTAGATTCGGCATTATGGCTTTCATCTACCACTACCACAGGATTTAGGTACCTTATGGCATTGATAAGTGCAGTTTCATCGGTACCTTCCAATACCAAATCTTTGCCGAGCTGTGATTGGGCAAAAGGTAGTAACGCACCATTTTCCTGATAAAATTTTCTACCCTCTTTATTCTTAGTTCTTAGGGTATCAAAACTGATAACAAAGATGCTTAGCTGATCCGTAATAGATATTGGGTCAAAACCAGCACCGTCCATCAAATCTTCTTTTTTGTAGATGGTTACTTTACTGCCAAAATGGGCATTCAGCTTTTGACGGTATGGATGCTGAACATCTGAAAGATTACGAAGCGTCTGCTCGAGTATAGTGATGGACGGCACCATCCATACCACGGCTTTGGGCTTATCCAATGCGAAGTGTTTAAAGATAACCTGCAAAGCATTTGCTGCTATAAAAGTCTTTCCTCCAGCAGTAGGCACCTTGACACATAGATGCGGTACCTTTGGTATGGTGTTCTTGTATGACTCGAAGCCACTTCCCTTGAAGAAGATGTCAGCACCATATTTATCCTGCCAATACTGGTTGAAAGAAGTAGCAATATCATCCGTCTGCTCTAAATATTGGAAGTAGGTATCTATATCGGCTAATACTTGCCGCTGGTATGATTTTAATTCCATCAGAATCTGGTGATGTCTCTTGGTATTTTCTTGAAAATGATATTATGCTTGGTCATCAGCGCCTCGGGCAAAAGGCAGTTATCTGCATAAATCACGTATTGATCAGCCTTAACGGCAATAGTGCCAAGGAACTCGAGATCAAGGGTAGTTAAGCTGTCTTTTTCGTAATAGAAGTAGTATGATATGCCGTTATGGGTATCCATGTAGTAGGCATTATCACTGCTGGTAGAATTTAAAAATGCACCTGTTTCGGTAAAGTAGATGTATTCACGGATGTTTTTAAGTGGTACAACTTCATTCAGTTCATTGTCAGGATCAAAAAGCTGCTCACCTAAATTATAGAATGTGAATCCTAAACCACGTCCAGTTACCTCTTTCTTGTTTTCGAATGCTTCTTCAACCACCCGCCTAACCCGCTCAGCAGTTAGCGTGGTAGCATAATCCTCTATTTCAACAAGCACAAATTTTCTATTTCCACCATCACGTAGGTTTAGATTTATTACAGCATGAGCAGTTGTGCCAGAACCAGCGAAAGAATCAAGTACTACTGCATCGTTATCTGTAGCAATCTGTAATATCCGTTCAATTAATTTTACAGGTTTTGGAGTATCGAAGACAATGTCTTTATCGTGGAGAATTGCATTTATTTCTTTCTTAGCATCCTGCGTATTGCCTACTTCTGTATTTTGCCAGATTGTCAGCGGCACAACTCCTTGTTGAATTTCACTAAGAAATCTTTTAAGTCGTGGAACATTGCTCCCGTTTGTTCCCCACCATATCCTATTGTCCGTATCTAATTCATTGAATTTTTCTTTTGATACTCTCCAATAGGTTCCTTTTGGTGGACCACTAATTGTTCTACCTGATGGTGAAGTAATAGGATAGATGCCTAAGCTGTAGGGGTTTCTTGCTGATAGGTCACCTGATGTCCAAGGACCTCTTGGATCATTGTCAGGGTTTTTATATCTATCATTCTGAGCATCGTCACGTGGCAATAAATTCCTGTTCCATTTATCCTTGCTTTTAGCATAGCACAGGATAAATTCATGGTTAGCTGAAAAATATTTTGCTGAATTCTTTGGTGCAAAATTCTTTTGCCAAATTATGGTATCAACAAAATTTCCAGCACCAAATATTTCATCACATATAAGTTTTAGGCTTGCTTGTTCATTATCATCTATCGAAATAAAAATTGCTCCATCTTCTTTAAGTAGCCGATGGAGTAGTTTCAATCTTGGGTAAATCATGCAGAGCCATTTGTCATGGCGGCTAAGATCTTCACCTTCTTTACCTACTACCTCACCTAACCATTTCTTTAGCTTTGGATGATTTACATTGTCGTTATACACCCAACCCTCGTTTCCTGTATTGTAAGGAACATCAATGTAAATACAATTGACTTTCCCTTCATATTCTGGTAAGAGTGCTTTGAGGGCTTCTAAATTATCACCGTGGATGATCTTATTTTCAGATGTGCCGCCATCTACAAACTCACCGTTGGCAAAGGTGTAAACAGGCTCCAGAATTTTAAATGGTACGTCTTTGTGATGATTGATGACTTTGTCTTTCCCAATCCAGTTAAGTGTCGGCATCTATTTTGTAGTTTCGACTGCCAATATAGCAAGCCTAAACAATGAACCATAACCTAAAATAGGTATTCAGGTAAATCGGGTTAGGATTTGTTGACGAGCGTATTGTAAAGCTGCTATAATAAGTACTTTCAGGTATATAGCGGCTTATTCTTTACCCAAAAAGAAACGATCCAGCAGCTTAAAGCCGTAGGTGTTGTAAATGATACCGTATTCGCAGTAAGGGCAATCAATCGTATCACATGTATCAGCACAGTTACATCGTGAACCTTTAACAAGGGTAGTAGACCACTCGAGCTTCTCAGCATCGGTCATGTCGCACATCTTCCAGTCATGGTTCATCCATCTATACACTTCCGCTTCTGTTATTACGGCAGCTCGTCCATCAGCACCGAACGGGAATATATGCTGGAACACCGCTTTGTGTTTCACAGCACCCTTGGGTATAGGCATAAACATTCCGTAACGATCAAGCTTTGGGTTGTATGTCTTGTAAATCTGCATGTTACCCGCACAGTAAAGCAGTTCATTTCTTAATACTACTATCATAATCAATTATCTATTTTATCTATATATCAGAAAAAAGGGAGCCGATTGGCAAAGTGGAATAGTGGCAGGAAGCCGCCTGCTTCTGATATATAAGAAAAAAGAATACCAATGAAGACAGTCAAAATAACCAATACCTCTTATTTGGAAATGGAAACCCTCAGGTTAATGCTGCTAAGAAGAGATATAGCACTCGATAAGAAATCTACGGTAGAGTATGCCATCAGGGCAATGCTCAAAAAAATAACAGCGGAGACCAAGAAGAATGAACCTAATGCCTGAACCAATCGAAATATGCATCGAAGACCGTTGCTTCACAATTACAAATGATTTTTTAGACTGTAGCCCACATTTACTCTACACACTTGTAACGAATAAAGCTGGCTATGAACAAGCACTAATAGGCTTTCTTAATAATGACAGTGAATGGTCCTATGCTGAGATCAATGTATTGATAGTGGATGTTGCAGATGAATATGATGGGTATGAAGCACTACCACTACGTGTCTACATCAATCAGGTTAGCTATGAAGAGTATCTACATGGTGCTGGAGCAACAGATTTGCAGCAGGAAGAACAAGGAAAGCAGCGTAGGATACTCCAGTTCCGAAATTTCATTGATCAGCTTACTACTGGTGGTGACCTTAACTCTTAGCAGACTAAAATACTTGTGCCATGATTTGCTCCGCTAACGGTTTAGAACAGAAAGTGTGCTGCAATCAATCATATTAGTATCATTGATTGCAGCACACTTTTATTTAGCTATGAATGAAAGCAAGAGAATATGTTTATGATAACATTGGCATTGTTTACGATATTATCATAAACAAAAACCCCTAAAAATCGAAAACCCTTGAAAATCAAACGATTATCAAGGGTTTATTCTTTACTATTAGAGGTCTCGAGCGGATTCGAACCGCTGTAGAGGCTTTTGCAGAGCCTTGCCTAGCCACTCGGCCACGAGACCTTGGTGTTGAATGGGAATGCAAATTTAACACTTTACCCGGATCTGCAAAACCCTACGGGCTTTTTTAAATCTATCGGAGCTAATCTTTTTCAGCAATCAGCCTGATAAATTCTGTAAACCCCTTTGAACCAGTACCATAGCCCTAAAATAAAAAAGCACCCCTTTTCAGGAGTGCTTTCTATTATTAGCGTACAAAGAAGGCTAAAGCTTATGCTTTAGTTTCTTCGTCAGAGTCACCTTCTTCTGCTTCTTTCTGATCGTTGAGTGCTTTAGCGTTAGCCCTGTCAGGCGCAGCGTCTGGCACTAATTCAGAATCTTCAGATACTTCGCTGGCAATGCTTGGCGCCTTCTCATTAGCACCTGCTGGTTTGCTGGCCTGCTTGGCTTCGCTTTCCATCATTTGCTCTTTCAGGTTAGCCAGGGCATCCAGGTCACCAAGGGTAGCACCATCGCCACTACCTTGCGCTGCAGGGGCAGAAGCTTTCTTCTTACCACCAGCGGCTGGCACAGAGGCAGCAGGGGCAGCGGTTGCAGTACCAGCACCTTTAGCAGGAGCAGTTTTCTTCAGGCCTTTGCTTTCTTCTTCACGGTAAGTAGCAGTGTGGCTTAGTACAATGCGCTTATCGTCTTTAGAGAACTCGGTTACTTTGAAATCAAGCGTTTCACCTACTTCAGCTTTGCTGCCATCTTCTTTCTGAAGGCTCTTGGTCAGGGCAAAGCCCTCTATACCATAAGGAAGCTCCAGAACGGCACCTTTGTCATTTTTGTTGATGATGGTACACTTGTGGTCAGAGCCCGGGGTAAAGATAGTCTCGAAGGTATCCCATGGGTTTTCTTCAAGCTGCTTGTGGCCCAGTGCCAGACGACGGTTGTCAACATCAAGCTCAAGAACCTGTACTTCAAGCTCCTCACTTACTTTGATGAATTCAGATGGGTGCTTGATTTTCTTGGTCCAGCTCAGGTCAGATACGTGTACCAGACCGTCGATGCCTTCTTCCAGCTCAAGGAACAGGCCAAAGTTAGTCAGGTTACGTACGATACCGGTGTGCTTGGTACCAACAGCATATTTAGTAAGAACGTTAGACTTAGTCCATGGATCTTCAGAAAGCTGCTTGATACCCAGAGACATCTTACGCTCGTCGCGGTCGATGGTCAGCACCACTGCCTCACGCTCCTCACCTACTTTAACAAAGTCGGCAGGGTTGCGCAGGTGCTGGCTCCAGCTCATTTCGCTTACGTGGATCAGGCCTTCAACACCTGGCATCAGTTCCAGGAATGCGCCGTAATCAGCAACGTTAACGATTTTACCTGATACTTTGGAACCTGGCTCGATCTGATCGCCCAGAGAATCCCAAGGATGAGGCGTAAGCTGCTTCATGCCAAGGCTGATACGCTTCTTCTCTTCGTCGAAGTCGAGTACAACCACGTTCACTTTGTCGTCCAGGTTCAGAACTTCTTCCGGGTGGTTGATACGTCCCCAGCTGATATCTGTAATGTGAAGCAGACCGTCTACACCACCAAGGTCGATGAATACACCGAAGTTGGTCATGTTTTTGATCACACCTTCGAGTACCTGACCTTTTTCCAGGTTCTCCAGGATCTCGGCTTTTTGCTTCTCAAGATCTTTCTCAATCAGTACTTTGTGCGATACAACTACGTTGTCGTTGGTGTAGTTGATCTTGATCACCTTCACCTCCATTTTCTTACCTACGTACACATCGAAATCGCGAATTGGCTTCACGTCGATCTGTGAACCTGGCAAGAATGCCTCTACACCGTAGATGTCTACAATAAGACCACCTTTGGTGCGGCGCTTAACAGTACCTTCAATGATTGTGTCCTGGTCAAGAGCTTCCTGGATAAGCGTCCAGGCACGTACGATCTTCGCTTTTTTGCGAGAAAGTACCAGCTGACCAAGTGCATTTTCCTGCTCTTCAACGAATACTTCTACTTCGTCGCCGATTTTCAGGTTAGGCAGGTCGCGGAATTCAGATGCCGAAACCAGACCGTCAGATTTGAAACCGATGTTAAGGATAACATCGCGGTCGTTGATGCCTACTACAGTACCTTTCACAACCTCTTTCTCAGTTACCTGATTCAGAGTGTCTTCATACATTTGGGAAAATTCCTCTTTTTGCTTTTTAGAGTAACCTTCACCGAAACCTTTGGTTTCGTAACTTTCCCAATCAAACTCTTGTGGAGTATTTGCCATAAAGCGTAATATTGGCTCTGTTATCACCTCCTGTCGTGAGCCGGCCGGCAGGGGCATTTGGTTATACAAGTGTTTCCGGGATTGCCCATCCGGGATTGCCCAAAAACCCCGTTCACCTGAACGGACTGCAAAAGTAAACATTCTGGAGGTAATTTCATTAGGATCTTATGATATTATACCTATATTTTCAGCCTTGATCATTAAAGTTTCGTGTAATGAGCATCGAATTGCGTTTTGCATCATTCAACTTTTTAACCAAAACATAAAATTTAGATAAGTCTTATGGCAGAAATTTTTACCGGCGCTGGCCTGGTTGCTTTTTTCTCGCTCACACTCATGGAAATTGTGCTGGGCATCGACAACATTGTATTTATTTCCATACTGGTAGCCCGTCTTCCACCGCAATCGCAGCCCAGGGCCAGATTTATAGGAATTTCGCTTGCACTGCTTGTTCGGGTAGCCTTACTTTTTGCCATTACCTGGCTGATAGGTGCTTCCCAGGATCTCTTTTCACTTTTCGGTATGGGTTTCAGCATCCGTGACCTGATCCTGCTGGGGGGTGGTTTATTCCTGCTTTACAAGAGCACTACTGAAATACACCACAAACTGGAAGGCGAAGAAGAGTCGAACAAAGAGGTAAAGGCCGTGAGCTTTTCATCCATTATTTTTCAAATCATTTTGCTGGATATCGTTTTCAGCTTCGATTCTATTCTTACTGCCATTGGTTTGGTAGATAATGTCTGGATCATGGTGGCAGCGGTAGTGATTTCAATGGGCGTTATGCTGCTGGCTGCCGGTACCATTGCTTCTTTCATAGAAAAACACCCTACGGTAAAGATGCTGGCACTTTCCTTCCTGCTCCTGATTGGTGTTATGCTGGCGCTTGAATCATTTGAGGTGCATATTCCGAAATTTGCCATTTATGCGGCCATCTTCTTCTCGCTCTTTGTAGAGTTCCTGAATATCAAGGTGCGCAAGAATTCCGGCAAAACAGTTGATCTGCATCAGCAATACAAAAAATAACAGCTTTTACGTTGTTACCTGATAAAGGCCTTCATCTTCAAGGGATGAAGGCCTTTTTTACTTTACTTATCAATTGATTATTCTGTAGTATTAACAGGTGGTTGTATGTAAATAAAAGAGCAGCCATAGGGCATACAGCTAAAATTAGCTATATTTATAGCAGATTTTTTTTTGAGAACCCAGCCCTAAATTATTTGTTTATACAGGGCAGTGTACATATATATGGAAGATAATACCCTTGGTTTTGCAGGTTTTGGCTTAGCACCCTCCCTTTTAGAAAGTATCGACATTATGGGCTTTAGTGACCCAACGCCAGTACAACAGGCAGCGATACCAGCAATTTTATCAGGCAAAGACCTGATTGCCTGTGCCCAGACCGGTACAGGAAAAACAGCCGCTTACCTGCTCCCCATCATGCATAAGCTTGAATCCAGTGAACGTATGGGGGGACTGAACACCATCATCATTTCACCAACCCGTGAACTTGCCCTGCAGATCGATCAGCAGATTGTTGGTCTCTCCTATTTTACATCGGTAAGCTCTATTGCTGTTTATGGTGGTGGCACAGGCTCTGAATTTGAGCGCGAAAAGCAGGCACTTAAATCGGGAGCCGATATTATTGTAGCCACACCAGGCAAGCTTATTTCACACCTTAACATGGGCTATGTGAATACCGACAGCATTCAGCACCTGATTCTGGATGAGGCCGACCGCATGCTTGACATGGGCTTTTATGAGGATATCATGCGCATTGTAGGCAAACTGCCGGAAAACAGGCAAACCCTTATGTTTTCGGCTACCATGCCTCCTAAAATACGTCAGATGGCCAGCCGCCTGCTAAAAGATCCAAAGGAAATAAACATTGCTATTTCCAAAACTGCCGAAGGTGTACACCAGGCTGCCTACTCTGTACATGAAGACCAGAAAGAAGACCTGCTGGAAAGTATACTGGACCGCCCCAACCTTGATAGTGTTATTGTATTCAGCAGCCGCAAAAGCACTGTACGCAGCATCGAAAAAGGCCTGCTGCGCAAAGGAATTAATGCCAAGATCATCAGCTCCGACCTGGAACAGCGTGAACGTGAGGAAGTGCTGCGCCAGTTCCGTAACCGATCTTTTCCGGTGCTGGTTGCCACTGATGTACTAAGCCGGGGTATTGATATTGCTGACCTGGACATGGTACTTAATTTTGACGTACCACACGATGCGGAAGATTATGTACACCGTGTAGGGCGCACCGCCCGTGCAAAATCTACCGGCGAAGCCATCACCTTTGTAACCCCTAAAGAACAGCGTAACTTCTATAAGATTGAAAAACTCACCGGAATAGAAGTTGAGAAACCAACCCTGCCCGAAAAGCTGGGCAGAGCACCTGAATGGCAGGACCCCAGCGAGATGCGCCGCTCTAAACCCAGCTCCCGTGGTGGCAGAGAAGGTTCTTCTTCGCACCACAGGTCTGGCAGAACCGGCGGCGGTAGTAGCCAGGGTGGCAGCGGCAACAGACAGGGCCGCAACTCTTCACACAGAAGGAAAGGGCCTTCCAGGGGTCCGGGTAATTCTACAGCAGGTCAGGGGCCTGCCAAAGAATAAAGTTACAGATTTCTTAACTGCCGCTTTCTATACTTCTCTTTCCCAGATCAGAATAAAACTGTAATAACTTAAGCCTGAATCACTGCTTAATGGTTGCTTTATAATGGTTCGCAAATATCTACCTCAACTGCTCCTGGTGCTTGCCGCTGTTTTAGTAATAATGGGTCTGTTCATATGGCAACAACCTCAACATGCCTGGTTGCCGGCGCCAGCCCCTCTACCCGATTCTCTGCTTAGTGCTTTTCAGGATCAAGAGTCTTCTATAAAAACAAAGGAAAATCCACAGGCCAGGCAGCACTGGGAGTGGCTAATGCTGCGAGACCCTGCTACGGGACAAATTCCGGCCAATATCAGGCAGCGCGAGCTGGCCTTTGCAAAAAAGTTGCCTGTTGCTAAAAGTACAAAGCCTGCCATACGTAAAGCAGAAACTGACTGGCGTTCTGCAGGTCCTTTCAACATAGCCGGACGTACACGCGCATTGGCGCTGGATGTGCGGAATGAGCAGATCATTCTGGCAGCCGGGGTTTCCGGTGGTATGTGGCGTTCTACAGATGGCGGGCAGTCGTGGGTAAAAACCACTGCACCAGACCAGCTGCACAACGTAACTACCGTGGTACAGGATACCCGCCCCGGCCATGAAGACACCTGGTACTACGGTACCGGGGAGCTTATTGGCAACTCTGCACGAGGTGGCGAAGCACCTTACCGTGGTGATGGTATTTACAAAAGCCTGGATAATGGCATTACCTGGTTTCAGCTGGCTGCCACCAGCACCAACCAGCCGCAGTTATTCGATAACCCGTTTGATTATGTGTACAGGCTAAAGATTAACACCACCAACTTGGCGGTGCAGGAGCTTTATGCAGCAGTAGCCGGCGGCGTTTACAGGTCTGTTGATGGTGGCGATACATGGACAGCGGCTGTGGTGAATGAACAGTCGCAAGCAACAGATGTTGAGATTACCAGCAGTGGTGTGGTATATCTTACCCTAAGTGCCATTACGCTTGATGGCGAAGTTGGTGAAGGAGGTGTATTCCGCTCTGCCAACAATGGCATCAGCTGGCAAAGCATATCAGTTCGCCCATGGCCCATCGGGTTTGGTCGGGTTGTGGTAGGTGGTAATGCACAGAATCCTGATGAATTGTACTTTCTGGGCGACGGGCCTGATGTGCCTTTTTTGTTCAGGTATCGCCATGCTACAGGAGGCGGCACCTGGACTAACCTCACACAAAACCTTCCTGAGCTGGAAGATCCTGTGGCTGGCCTCGATCTGCAGGGTGGCTATAATATGGTGGTAGAGGTGCACCCACTGCAAAGCAACACAGTGTTTGTAGGGGGCACCAATCTATTCCGCTCCAGCAACGGCTTTACTGATGCCGAAGGCACTGACTGGATTGGTGGCTACAGCCCTGAAAACGATGTGGCAATCTACCCGAACCATCATCCCGACCAGCACGAGCTACTGTTCTACCCTTCTAACCCTTCGCGGGCCATTGCCGCACATGATGGCGGCCTGAGCCGCACGGAAAACATACTGGCCAATAACGATGATGAAATCCATGAAGTAGAATGGCAATCGTTGAACAGTGGCTATGTTACCACCCAGTTTTATACCGTTGGCTTAGATCAGAGTCAGGCAACTGAGCTGATCATAGGCGGTATGCAGGACAATGGCAGCTGGCTTACCACCACTGCAAGTGCTGCTAATAACAGGTGGATCAGGCTACTGGGAGGCGATGGTGGTTACACCCATGTTGCCACCAGAGGTGCCTATTATTATGTTTCTTTTCAGGAAAGCCAGATATACAGGCTTACACTTAACAGTGAATACCGGCTTACCAGCTTTGCCCGTATCGATCCTGTTGGCGGTGGTTTGATAGAAGAACAGCCCTACCTGTTTATCAACCCCTATGTTTTTGACCCAACCAATAAAAACAGGATGTACCTGGCCGCAGGTAATGTTGTGTACAGAAACCGGAATGTGAGCCAGATACCTTCCGGAAGTCAGCAGCCGGTATCTTTAAACTGGGATTCACTAGCAGTAACCAGTGTTTTTAGTGGCTCTATCAGTGCCATAAATATTTCTACCGCACCTGCCGATATACTTTATTATGGCACCAGCGATGGGGAGGTTTTCAGGGCAACGGCTGCCAACAGTACTAGCCCCGAGGTAAGCCAGATAACCTCTCCGCTTTTTCCCGAAGAAGGATACACAGCACATATTGCCATTAACCCTGCCGATGCCAGCGAAATTGTAGTGGTTTTCTCCAACTACAATGTTCGCAGCATATTCCACAGCAACGATGGTGGCGAAAACTTTTCCGATATCAGTGGTAACCTGGAGGAATTTCCGAATGGCGAGGGCAGTGGCCCTTCTATCCGCCACGTTGAGATCGTTCCGCTTAGAGACGGCAATGTACTTTACCTGGCTGGAACCAGCACTGGTGTATACAGCACCCGAACCCTTTCCGGAGAAAACACTGTGTGGGAACAGGAAGCGCCGGAGATAATCGGTCGTGTGGTGGTGCCGCAGATCAGGCACAGATCTATAGATGGCAGAGTGGTAGTGGCCACCCATGGCAACGGGGTATATTATAAGAATTATGATAATGTGCTGAATACCTACATCAACCCCGAAGGCCAGCCCCTTGACCTACTGCCTCCCTACCCTAACCCTTTTACACCTAACGATGTGCTGGTGATCCCCTTCAGCATTCCGCGTGATGGCATTGTAAGAGTAAGGGTATACAGCACTACCGGGCAACTTATTAAACTGCTGCTCTACAACGAGGTGTTTGCCGGCACAACGGAAATCACCTGGGACGGACGCAATGTAGCAGGTACGCCAGTAGCGCCAGGCACTTACATAATGCGCATGGAGTACGAAAATGAGGTGGTAAGCAAAAAAGTAATACTCCTTCACTAAGCTTTTTTTATTTGAAGGCTGCGCCTCTATCTTTGCGCCATGCTAAAGAAAACAAACTACTTGCTTTGCCTGCTTACAATGATTTTGTGGTCGTGCGGCCCGGATCCTGAAGAAAGGCTTAGCCAGAGCCGCCAACTGGTACAAAACGGTAAGTATACAGAGGCGATAACACAACTGGATGCGTTACTGGAAAGTAATCCCGATCATGCGGCAGCATACAATTTAAGGGGTGTTGCCTATCTGGAAAATGGCAATGCAGCAGATGCTGTTTCTGACTTCAGCCAGGCAATCCGCTATCAGCCGGAAGATTACAAATACTGGTTTAACAGGGCTAATGCACGTTTTCAGGCAGGAGACCTTAACACCTCGCTGCAGGATTATAACGAAGCGATAAAACTGCAGCCAAATGTTGCTGATGTGTATTTAAACCGCTCTGCCGTGCTCTACGATATGCAGAATATACCCGCTGCCCTCAGCGACATACAGGCAGCACTGCAAATGAGCCCTGATGATGCGCTGATACAGTTCAATGCCGGCAAGCTCTATTATGTGATCGATAGCCTGCCCCAGGCCCGCCAATACCTCACAACTGCCATACGGCAGGACAGAAAACGTGCAGAAGCTTTTTACCTGCTGGGTAATATTGCGCTGCGTGAAGGTAATCAGGAGGAAGCCTGCACTTTTTACAAACAGGCTGTACAGCTGGGCTCAGAAGCAGCAAAAGAAGCAGCCGCTTCCTGCTCATAAAACATAAAGGCTGCTTTTACGCTTTCTAGTATATGGCAACGACAGGCACTGATCTGAACAGGGCAGTACAATATCTGCAGCAGGATGAGCTGGTGGCCATCCCCACCGAAACCGTTTATGGTCTGGCAGGGAATGCCTATTCAGAAAAAGCAGTGGTAAAAATTTTCAGCGCTAAAAAGCGTCCCAGCTTTGATCCGCTGATCGTACACACCAATGCGTTGGAATCTGCCAAAGACTTCTTGCTGGAGATACCTGATACAGCCTATATCCTTGCCGAAAAATTCTGGCCGGGCCCGCTTACCCTTATTTTACCCAAAAACAGCCGAATTCCTGAACTGGTAAGTTCAGGGCTGAATACGGTTGGTGTACGCATACCCAGGCATCCGCTTAGCCTGCAGCTACTGGAAAAGCTCAATTTTCCGCTGGCAGCACCCAGTGCCAATCCTTTCGGCTACATCTCTCCTACCACTGCCAGCCATGTGGAAGAACAACTGGGTGCCCACATCCCCTATATTTTAGATGGAGGTGCCTGCGAAGTTGGCGTTGAGAGTACCATCATTGGTTTTGAAGGCGATCGGGTAATTGTGTACCGCCTGGGTGGCATGTCCCTGGAAGAGCTTCAGCAGTGGGTACCCGGAAAACTGGAGGTAAAAGCACACAGCTCCTCCAACCCTGTTTCTCCAGGCCAGCTGGAAAGCCACTATGCACCACGAAAACCACTTTTACTGGGTAACATACAGGAGCTTTTGCATGTACATGGCAAAAAAGGAATAGGCGTGCTATCCTTTAAAGATATATATCCTGAAACTACTCAGTATACCCTCTCTGCCTCCGCAGATCTGGCAGAAGCAGCCAGAAACCTTTTTAAAGCACTGCGTGAGCTCGACAGCTCGCCTGTTAAAATGATCATTGCCGAGCGTGTACCCGATTACGGCCTTGGCAGGGCAATCAACGACAGGCTCAAGCGTGCCTCTGCGGGTTCTGTTCCAAAAGAAACATTCAATTTTGATACCACTTCTTCTGAAGCCCTGGACCAGTAGTAAGCTTCAGCAGCTACTGCTGGGCGAGGCTATAAAAAAGCCTGCTTATTGCCCGGGTATGCTAAAGAGCTGATGTATATCAGAAACTTTTTTATTAAGAATGTGTAACTTGAAACCATTAACCTAAAACTGAAACTTTCAACATGAAAACGCTGGATCAGTACAATTTTTCAGGTAAGAGAGCTTTGATGCGTGTTGACTTTAACGTGCCGCTGAACAAGCAGAACGAGATCACCGACGATACACGTCTTAGAGCAGCCCTGCCTTCAATTAATAAGATCATCAATGATGGTGGTTCTGTAATCCTGATGTCGCACCTGGGCCGCCCCAAAGAAGGTCCGGAAGACAAATATTCGCTTAGGCACCTGGTTCCCTACCTTAGCCGTGAGCTGGGCCGCGAGGTACAGTTTGCCCCCGATTGCATAGGCGAAGAAGCCCATCAGAAAGCCCGGAGCCTGCAGCCTGGCCAGGTGCTGCTGCTGGAAAACCTGCGTTTCTACAAGCAGGAAGAAAAAGGCGACAAAGACTTTGCCCAGAAGCTGTCGCAACTGGGAGACGTATGGGTGATGGATGCCTTTGGTACAGCCCACCGTGCTCACGCCTCTACGGCTGTGGTAGCAGATTTTATGCAGGATAAAGTAGCCGGCTACGTAATGCAGGCCGAGCTTGATAATGCTAAAATGGTGCTCGAAAATCCACAGCGTCCCTTCACAGCCATCATGGGCGGTGCTAAAATATCTGATAAAATAGAAGTAATAGAAAAGCTGCTCGATAAGGTTGATTACCTCATCATTGGCGGTGGTATGTCATATACTTTCTTCAAAGCATTGGGTGGCCAGGTTGGCAATTCACTGGTTGAGGCCGATAAGATAGACCTTGCCAGCGCACTAATTAAACGTGCCAAGGAAAAAGGCGTAGAAATTAAATTACCAATTGACTCCATCATTGCCGATAAGTTCGATAAGGATGCGAATACCAAGGTTGCCAGCAATCATGCAATTCCCGATGGCTGGATGGGCCTTGACATCGGACCGGAAGCACAGGAGATCTTCCTGCGTACCCTGCGCGAGTCTAAAACCATCTTATGGAACGGACCAATGGGTGTTTTTGAAATGGAAAAATTTGCAGAAGGCACCAAGGCAGTGGCCAAAGCCGTGGCAGAAGCTACCAGCAGAGGTGCTTACTCACTGATTGGCGGTGGCGATTCTGCAGCAGCTGTTAACCAGCTGGGTTATGGCAACGATGTTAGCTATGTATCTACCGGTGGTGGTGCCCTGCTTGAGTATTTCGAAGGCAAAGAACTACCAGGTGTTACAGCGCTTAATAAATAAGATAAACCTTTCCCTATATGAAAGCCGGCTCCATGCCGGTTTTTTTATGCTATTTAAGTTGCTGTACATAAGAACTTTATTTTTTTTACGAAAGAAGGAACTTTTTTAACACGCTTCTGGCCCAAGCTTTGCTTGTACATAAGCAGAGGTCCTGTTAACGACAACAGTCTTAGCGGCCAACTGATATGTTCCATGCGAGATTTGTAGATCATGAAAACGCTACCTTCCTTCTATATCATCCTGCTGCTTGGCAGCATGCTCATTTCCTGTAACAAAGAGAGAGATACTGTTATACCATCTGATGTGCTGACCAGCGACAGAGGACTGGTAATAGAGCTGGAGTGGAATACGGGTGGCAGCGCCAGCCAGGCCATCTATGACAGTGACCTTGATCTATATCTGGACCAGGGAGAAATACCAACAGATGCCTCTGAAAACATCAATAGTTTTGAGACTATTTATCTGCGTGACGCATACAGAGATGGCTACTACGATATTCTGATTGGCGCCATTACAGTCAGGAGGCACACTGACTATAAATTATTCGTATCTGCGCCAGGTGGTGAAATAATACACCAGTACCAGGGCTACTTTATTGCCGGCGAAAACGGTGAGATTCCCTACCTGCGTATTCGCAAACAGGGCCGCAGGTATACCTTGATTGACCTTTAAATTACCCGCCCCACTGACGGATGATGGAATAGTTTTTATCTTTTTTCAGGTGCTTTACGCTATGATAAGAATTTAACGGCACGAAAGAAAAAAGCCTGCAGCAACTGCAGGCTTTAAAATTATAAGGGTTATGAGCTTACTTGAAAAATCCACCCAGCATACCGCCCAGGCCACCAGATTTGCCACCGCCCAGAATGCTGCCTAATCCTCCCATACCTCCTTTTGTATTCTGGAACCTGTCGCTCACAAAGTTAACCATCAGCGGCACCACCACACCTTCTACCTGCTTGGCTACCTCAGGAGTTAAGCCAAGGTTAGTAACAAGTTTACCCACCAGGTTAGCGCCTATTTTGCTCACGATAGGATTCTGATGGCCGGCACTCCCCTTTTGGTTCATCAGCCCCATTAAGCCCTGCAGGTTACCCTTCCGGACTTCATCTTCTGCTACTTCTTTGGCACTTTGTCCGGCCATTTCAATGGCACGGTCAGCTTTATCAGGACCAAGCCCGGAACGCTGCTGAACATCATTACCTATTGCACCTTTTAAATCTTTGATGATATCGTCTAACATATTTTCTCTTTTTTATGATAAATCTACCAGAGGCCTTTATTGTTTGGCAAGATATAGCTTCCTGCTTATCTTGCCGCAAAACTTATCTACTATGACTTCCTACCAAATTTTTCTTTTTCTCCATTCATGGATTCGCTGGTTTATTTTATTTCTGGGGATTGTGGTGATCATCAAGGCCTTTGTTGGCTGGTCTGGCAACAAACCCTATCTCAAAGGTGATAATGGCATGTCTGCCGGATTTATCGGACTGCTGCACCTTAACCTGCTCATTGGCCTGATCTTGTATTTTTTCTTAAGCCCCTACGTACAACAGGCTTTCAGCGATTTTGGAGCAGCCATGAAAGATTCTTACCTGCGTTTTTGGGCTGTGGAACATATTGCAATAAACATCATTGCAGTAGTGGTTGCCCAGATAGGCCGTACAAGGTCTAAACGTGCTACCACAGATGTAGCAAAACATAAAACTGTTGCCATCTTCTATACCATTGCAATGTTGCTGATCTTAAGCCGTATTCCATGGGGTGAGGCTGAAAGGTGGTTCCGCGGCCTATAAGCGCTCAAGCCCTTACAGCCCTGCCTGATATCTACAAAGTATTCCTTATTCAGATCAGTCTTTCATCAAATAACAGACAAAATGCAAAAGCAGTGGCAAAACAATTTGCTGCTGCTTTTGTGTTTAAAATGATTACTTAACCAGCTCTCTCATGAAAAAAAGCAAAGTATTAATTGACCTGCATGGCGCCATGGGCGACCATCTGCTTGATAAAGACCTGCGCGACGGACTGTCTGCAGCCACTCGCAGTGGAAATTACCTGTGGATAGCAGGCGATGAGCAGATATGTATACAACGCCTTGAAAAAACTGATAAAGGCTGGGGCAATAGTGTAACCTTTCAATTGGCAGATTATGTGGAGCTCGTTAGCCAGGTTGATGAGGCCGATGTTGAAGGAATGGATTACGATGGCCGCTATCTCTGGATTACAGGCTCGCACAGTCTTAAGCGCTGCAACATTTCAAAAAAAACAGACGATCCCGAAAAAGCAGTCAGGAAACTGACAAAGGTATCCATGGACCCTAACAGAATCTTACTGTTCAGGATACCCTGCCAGCCAAATGATAAGGGCGAATATGTACTTAGCAAGTCCTGCCCCGATCCTGATGACCCCACTAAAACCCTTACAGCCGCTAAGCTTAAGCATGGCAATAAGAAAAGCGAGCTCACCAAAGTTTTAAAAAAAGATGAGCATCTGAAGGATTACCTGAAGATACCCGGAAAAGACAATGGCTTCGATATTGAAGGGATGGCTGCTATCGGTGAACGTGTATTTATTGGTTTACGAGGCCCTGTACTCCGTGGCTGGGCCATCATTCTTGAAATTCAAACCGAGCTGAATGAAAACAATGAGCTTGTGCTTAAAGAGATAGGCAAGAACGGGCATAAGTACAACAAATTTTTTATGCAGCTGCATGGTATGGGTGTTCGAGAAATGGCTACAGATGGTAACGATCTGCTCATCCTGGCAGGGCCAACCATGGACCTTGATGGTACCATGGGAATTTACCGCTGGAAAGATGCCGCCACACATGATCACAAGCCATTAATTACCAGACAGGAACTTGAGGAAATAGCAACCATACCCCACAAAAGCAATACCCACGGCATTAACAAAGCCGAAGGCATGGTATTGCTGGCTGATGGCGGTTTGCTGGTGCTATACGACAGCCCTGGTAAAGAAAGGCTGCAGGGTGAGCATGGGGTGATGGCTGATGTTTTTCATATCAGCGATAAATAAAGGCAACATGTAAAGCTGTTAGTTGTAAACCCATGAAACAGCGCCTTTAGCTATATTTTAGGCGCTGAAACGCTCTCATAAATAGCCTCAAGGTTCTCGTATACAAAATCATAGCCCGGCAGCCGTGTTGGTATCTGTAGACATTGTGCCGTGAGATCAAAATTACTGAAGTACAGGAGACAGATCCTTAACGTTCCTAATCAGTTGTATTCGGACTAAAGAGTATTTCCAGTACTTTGTTATCAGCTACAGCTTTCTGAAGGCTGTTCAGCGAAGCTGCGGCATCTGCAGGTAAAGACAAAAAATCAGCAACCAGCGCATAAACAGGCATAGGGTTACCTCCTGCCTCCCGCAAGCTCCTGATGGAAGTACTTCCGGCAGATTTTGAGAGCTTTTCACCTTTTTCATCAAGCAGCAGGGGGTGATGTAAAAACATAGCTTTCTGAAAAATATCAGCCTTTTGCTGCAGGTCATTGCCATTCTTTTGCTTTGTTAAACAACTGGCCATAAACACCTGGGCTGCAGAAGAATAGAGCAGGTCTTTTCCACGAACAATGAAGTTAATTGCCAGCTCCATATCGTCGACCAGAGAGGCTATCTGGTATGCAGGGATACCATCTTTGCGCCTTACTACAAAATCTCCCATTTCCTGTGCCAGTGGCAGGCACCTTTCCTCCTGCCCTGCCTCACGGAAACACACTGTTTCCTCGGGTACCACAATGCGCCATGCAGCGCCTTCTGTTTCGAAAGAGATTTCACTGCTTCTGCAGCTACCCTTGTAAATACCGTTGCTCCATTGCTCCCGCACCCTGCTCCTGCTACAGTCACAGGCATAGAGATATCCATCCTGTTTCAGCACTTCCAGCAGCGCGTAGTATTCATCAAACCTTAACTGCTGCGAATATTTTGCAGCAAAGTCTGCAGGGCTCTCTGGCCCATCGTCCCAATCAAGACCCAGCCAGTCGAGGCAGCGAAAAATCTCCTCTATATATTCAGGCCTGGCACGGGTGTTATCCGAATCATCGATTCGCAACTGCAGCAGACCACCTGCACTACGAACAAGCAACCAGGTGAGTACGAACGAAAAAGCATTACCCTTGTGCAGGTAGCCACTCGGAGTTGGAGCTATCCTGCTCTTTAATAACGGAACTGCCTGATTATTAGACCCTGTGACCATTGTGGATAAAGATTTACTGGAACCTACTTTTTCAACAGGTTGAAAATTTGTTATTTTAGATTACTCATACAAGCAGATATCTTTGATAGCAGGTATTTTACTGCGTCTTCTACGCATTAATAAAACCATTCGAAGAAATCTGTTTAAAAAATATTAGATTTTAAAGAGGAATTTTGCACAAAAACTTAATTATTTGTGCATTCAAAGCTTTATCTGCTGTATTTTTACAATAAAGTGTAAGCAGACTTTACAATACGTAAACAGGATCGGGCCGTGGCATACAAAGAAAAGAAAATAGAAAAAAAATATTTTTCCATTGGAGAAGTGGCCACCCAGTTAGGGGTAACAACCTCACTTATTCGGTTTTGGGAGAATGAATTTGATATCATTAAGCCAAAGAAAAACCGTAAGGGCAACCGCCAGTTTACCAGGGAAGATATTGAAAATGTAAAGCTCATCTACCACCTGGTAAAAGAAAAGGGTTTTACGCTGCAGGGTGCCAAAGATATGCTCAAAAATAACCACAGCCGCATGCAGGACCGTCTCAAGCTTATAGATTCGCTCAAGGACATCAGAGTATTCCTGGATGAGCTGAAGAACAGCATGCCATAAAATGGAACAGGAAAAGCTGTGTCAGGTTGCATTAACACGTGTGGCGGGCGTAGGTCCGCTGCTTGCAAAAAATCTGATTAGCTACTGCGGTTCTGCTGCTGCAGTTTTTTCATCAAACAAGAATAAGCTTAGCCGGGTACCTGGTATTGGCGAAAAGATCCTGTCGAACCTAGCCCTGGCCCAGCCGCTCAAAGAAGCAGAAGGTATTTTGCAAAGAGCACAGCAGGAAGCGCTGGAGATCCTGATGTACACAGAGGCCGCTTACCCCTTTCGCCTCAAACAGATTGCCGATGCACCCATTGTACTCTACTACAGGGGTAATGCCAGTTTAAACCACCCGCGTACCATTGCCGTTGTAGGCACCCGTAAGGCTACTAATTATGGTAAATCAGTTACGGAGCAGCTGGTTGAAAGTCTGCAGCCATACCAGCCCCTGGTTATAAGTGGCCTTGCCTACGGAATAGATATTATAGCCCACAGAGCATGCCTGAAAGGGGGGATTCCCACCATTGGTGTAATGGCCAGTGGTCCCGACATTGTATATCCTCCGGCACATCGTGCTGCCGCATCTGACATGCTCAAAGAGGGTGGCCTACTCACAGAATACCCTTTTGGCACCCAGCCCGACGCTTATAATTTTCCGGCCCGTAACCGCATTATTGCAGGCATGGCCGATGCTGTGGTGGTGGTTGAGGCAGCCGCCAAAGGTGGTGCCCTTATTACGGCAGAGCTGGCCCTTGATTATGACCGTGAGGTGTTTGCCGTGCCCGGCAGCCTGATGAGTGAGTATTCTGCCGGTTGCCACGCCCTCATCAGCAGGCAACAGGCACATATATTCCGCTCCGCTGCTGATATGGTGAATGAATTGCGCTGGAATAGCCCCAAAGAAGAAAAGCCTCCCCTGGCTGCCAGTATCCCGAACTTAAGTGAAAAAGAGCAGACAGTGGTTTTGCTGCTGGAGCAACAGCAGGCAGGCTACCAGATTGACGAGCTCAGCTGGCGAAGCCAGATTCCACTTTCGCAACTGGCGGGTGTGCTGTTAGAACTTGAGCTAAAAGGGCTGGTGCGCGCGCTGCCAGGTAAGAAATTTGCCCTTAGTTTTTAGAAAATAAAAAAGCTCTGGAATAACCAGAGCGCACATACATAACACCTGTATAATCTATTAATCTATTAAGCACCAAGCTATGTCTGATGAACCTCTTTTGATATAAAAAAATTCATCAGACACAAACTAATAAGCCTCTCGTACAAAACATTTCTGATTACATTTTTCACGAATTACTTCGTAAGCCTTGATATCCCCCAGCTCGCCTGCTTTGCTTAAATCAAGGCAGCCTGCTTCGGTACGGCCGTGCTCAATGCGCAGCAATCCACGCAAAAAGTAGGCATCTATATTCCTGGGATTCAACTCTATCAACTTAGTACAGTCGTTGATGGCATCTTCGTAAGCCTCAATCTGCTGCTTGGCCATGCCCCGGCTGTAATATGCCTGCTGATGGCTGGGATTCAGGTCAATAGCTTTGGTGAAATCATAGATAGCACCATAGTAATCCTGCAGCTCATACTTTAAAGTTCCTCTTGTAAAGTAAGCATCTACCAGGTTGTGGTTCAGCTCTATAGCTTTATTAAGATCTTTCATAGCACCATGCAGGTCGTCGAAAGCTTTTTTAGCATTGCCCCGCATATAATATGCCTGTGCAAAGGTAGGATCTACCTCAATGGCCTTATTAAAATTCAAAAACGCCTCCTTATAATTTTTAGAAGCATAATGTTTACTACCATCTTGCAGGTATGCGATAGCGTCGCCCTGGGCGCTGGCACTAAATGTGAGCAACAGGAGCGAAAAGCAGGTCAGGATAAAAGATTTCATAAGCAAAAGCAAAAGGTATTTACCTCCAATTACAGGTGCTAAAGTAGCAGGTACTTCCGGGGCAATCTAACATAAAGCCCCCTAATCCTGTGCTATGTAATATTTACACAACAAACGCATTAAAGCTAACGGTGCGCCTACTGCTGCTATTGCAGAACCCTCTGAAACATAAAAAAGAGCAAAACGCCCGAGGGTTCTGCTCTTTTCCAGTGATTGTCTATTGGCTAGGCTCCGGCATTATATGTTTCTGCTGCCAAAACCAAAACCGTACCTGCGACCATACAGAGATTCTATGTAGCGGAAATACCAATACAGCTCATAATTAAGCTCCAGTCCGTAGTCTATGTTCTGGCGGTAGTCGATTTGGTTTTCAAATGGAAAATCTGCACTGCCATAGCTGCCTCTTTGGGTGGCAAGCGAATTCCACTGAATAACATATTGCCTGTTTCTCTGCTCGTAATGTGTAGGTGTGTAGTAATTAACGGGTTTGCCGTGTAACGAAAACCAGCGCTGAAAACCCGGGTCTATGATGGTTAGTTCATATTCATCCTCATTACCTTCTGTTGAAACCAGGTTGGGCGACCCAGGCTTATCTACCCTGGAAACACCCCCTGATGCGCAAGCCGTAACCACTAATAACCAAAAACTTATATATGCTAATAATCTGAGTTTCATAACGTATCCTTTTATAAGAATAACGCAACAGATTCTGATTTAGTTGATTATCAGCCAACAGCGCAACAATAAATACTGTTTTACCTGCCTGTCAATACCAGATTAATCAAAGGAATTGGATATCGAGGCAGGACTGGAGAAGAGCAATCCTTTATTACACTGGTTAAGCAGTTGTTAACGTTCAGGGAATATTGAAGCTGCCATCAGCAGGCTCTTCTGAAACTCTTCCCTATTCAGGTCAGGCTCAATTCCCAGCTCCTTCAGCGCCCTGATAATCTCTTCTGTTGCCATGTTACCAACAAGATCATCTTTGGCCATAGGGCAGCCACCAAAGCCTTTCAGCGCTCCATCTATACGGCGGCAACCTGCCAGCCAGGCAGCTTTGGTCTTTGCAGCTACATCTGAATAACGTGCATGCAGGTGCACCCCTGTCTCTAGTTCTGGAAAAGCACTGCTGATACGGTTAAAGAGCAGGCTGATATCTTCTTCCGTAGCCGTTCCTACCGTATCGGAGAGGCTCACCACCTTTACCTCCATTTGCTTCAGTCTGCCTACAAACTCTTCTACAAGTTCAACATTATAGGCATCACCATAAGGATTACCAAAGCCCATGCTGATGTAGGTGACCAGTTGTTTATAGTGCCGGATGCATAGATCCTGTATACCCTGTAAACTTACAAAGGCTTCCTCTATGCTTCGGTTGGTGTTGCGCTGCTGAAAGGTTTCGCTGATACTTAAGGGAAAGCCCAGGTAATGGATTTGCGCATGCTGTACTGCAGCTTCTGCACCGCGTTCATTGGCCACAATGGCCAGTAATTTTGTAGATGTTTCGCTTAAATCTAGTTGCTCAAGCACCTCTGCCGTATCGCGCATTTGCGGAATAGCCTTAGGAGAAACAAAAGAACCAAAATCAAGTGTAGAAAAGCCAACCTTTAGCAACTGGTTCAGATAGGCTGCTTTACGTGCAGTAGGGATAAAATCGTGAAGGCCCTGCATGGCATCCCGTGGGCACTCTACCAGATGGATAGGCTTTGGTGCTGTAAGCATAAAAAATCTTTACATGTTAAAGACCAAAGATACCCCCCGCCCTGCCTTTAAACAAGAAATACAAAACAGATCCTGAAAATGGGGGTACAGATACCAAACCAGACATTCCTCTTTTTGCTATTACTATACACAGACGGGATGAGCTAAAATTGTGCCGGCAAGGCTGCTCATGAAATAAAGGACCCCATTGCATATTTTTCTGTATTGCAGTAGAGTGAACTGTAGATGTATAGTTCGTTTCTGTTCGTACCATACCTGCGGTAAAGGTGAATGAGCGGGCTTCCGGAATCCATTTGTAGTTTTCCGGCAATAGAGGCCTCAGCCAGCACAGCACGCACATCCTGTTCAAGATCTATGATCTCAATACTATATTGTAAGGCCAGGGTGGTAAAAAGTGAGTCGTTGATCAGTTTACGGGAGCTAAAGCCAGGAAGGTCTACTTCAGGAAGGTAGGTGTGCTCCAGCATAACTGCATCATCGTCTGCAAAACGCAAACGCTCCATGTAAATACAACCTGCTTCTGCCTCGGTTTTACCTAACTCGTAGAAAAACGGAGAAGGCCAGGCTATGGAATGAGGACCCTCAAGAGTTTGAGTTTTTACTGTATGTTGAGCACCACCTACCACTTCTGTAAACCCCTTAAAGGAAAGCAGGCCAAGGCTGTTTCTTTTAAGCTGAACTACACTTCCCTTCCCCTGCCTTTTGGTAATGTACCCCTCCTGCTCCAGCACACTTAGTGCGTGGCGTACCGTAATCCTGTTGAGACTGTGCATACGGCTAAGTTCATTCTCAGAGGGTAGCAAGTCTCCCTCGGTGTACATGCCTGATAGAATCTGGTTTTTCAGCTTTTGCTGTAGCTGCTGATATTGTGGCGCTGATGGCATAATAAGGATACCCTTGATCCCTTATTTGGAGTTAGGACTGGAAAGAACACTGCTAAAGGTGTAAAAAAACCCTGCCCTGCCTCCTGTGGCTAGAAAAGCGGGTAGCTGTTAGTTTACAATACAATGCTTATGTTATGCTCAAAATCATACAGGGTGAGCCTACGCAGTTGATAGTAGGCTTTCCAGAACTCCTCTAAGGAGGCTATATAGCTTCTTTTGGCTTCGTCCTTTTCCTGCATGGCAATATTCAGGTCTGTAATGCTGATTTCTCCCAGCACATATCTTCTTTGTGCTATGGCATACCGCTTTTGCGCAATTTCATCGCTTTTCAGCGCAATTACAACCTGCTGTTTACGCATGCTAAACATGCGCACATGCGTAATTACCTCCTGCTCAAAATTTATCTGATCCTGCGCTACTGTATAATCAGTTAATCTTTGGTTTGCTTCTGCTGTTTTGTAGCGTGATTTCTGGCGCCCCCAGTCCATGACTGGCACACTGAAATTGAGCATAACGGCCTGCTGGTCGTCGGGTGCTTTGTATACCTCAGTAAGTACATCGCCACGATTTGTCAGACCAAAGGTGGCTTCTATGTTTGCATCCAGGCCACCGCTGCCTTTTGCCCAGGCAACACCCCTAGCAGCTTCCAGCTTTCTGCGCTCAAAGGCAACAGAGGCACGCCTGTTTTTATGTGCCTGTGCCAGGGCAGTTTCGGTATCTACTTTAAAGTCAGGAATTAAGCTGGGCTGCACCAGTGAAAGTGGCTCATCATCAGAAATTCCAATAAAAGACTTCAGTCGTAATGTATTGGTTTCAAGGTCCAGCTCTGCCTTTGCTACCTGCTGCCTGGCCCGCATAACTGTAAGTTCCAGCTGCAATAGTTCACTTTCAGCCCCTGTGGAATTACCAGCCCTGTCTTTTGCCATCTGATAAAGATCTTCATTACTGGCCAGGTTCTTCTTGGCTATATCAAGGCTGGCCTGTGAGATAAGCAGATCAAAAAAAAGATCTGTTACACTTACAGCTATCTGCTCCATGGCCTCCACATACTCTCGTTTGGATTCCTCGTATTGAAGGGGTGCAATCTTTCTATCCCATTTTAATCCGTTAAAAAAGAACAGGGGCTGGCTTAAGCCAATAAAGGCCGGATTTCCGCTAAAGAAAGCTGTTTTGTTATAAAAGTTATCGAAGCGGTTAAGGCTGGAACTTAAGAATATACGGCTGCCGGTAAAACCCACCTGCTGCTCCAGTGATAGTGCCAGTGAACTTAGGTTTTGGTTTACCTGCGGAAAAGCATAGGTACCGTCGTTTTGCCTGGTCGCCACAACCTCCCTGCTAAATTCGTTGCTGCCATTGAGCACCAGCTGCGGCATATAATTAGACTGGTAGGTTTTAAATTGCCAGTAGCGGTTTTCTTTAACTGTTTCGGCCTGCAACGCCGCCGGCGACTGATCTTTGGCTAATGCAATTACCTCGAAGAGCGTAAGGCTATTACGGAGACTTGCGTTTTGGGCAAAAAGAGAAAAAGAGCTGAGACAAGTGCAAAATAACAGACCAACAAATTTGTTCATACCGGCTTTAAAACTACTACTGGAGACAAAAATATTCTACGCAACTTGTGTACACAAGTTAAAATATAATTAAAAAATGTCATCGGTTTTGTGCCTGAAAATGAGTGCTTACGATAAAAAAACTACTACAGTTTCCGAAGATTTGTACCTGGCTATCGTAATTGCTTCCCTGCCTAAAAAATTGTTTGCCTTACTTTAAAGCCTCTGTACCAGCCATTACACAAGTTACCCTCTAGTGGTATAAATGGTTTGCCTGCAAAAAATGGAAGGAACAGCAACACGCAGAAGTTAAAAACTCAAGCACCTCTATTCCTCCCAGCTTTAACCAACAGCTGCATTACTTACACATATGAAATTTGTTAGCAGCGTACATTTATTGTATCTGCTTAGCTCGACTTTAGCATTTTTTGAGATTGAAAAGAGAACTCAATAGGTAAGATTGATGGTATAATAAGTGACCAAACTTTCTATTACCATGAATACTTTTCCTATTGAGTTCATAGAGATAAT
>JAESGL010000323.1_pt1 | contig 29754 bp, 26 predicted proteins | sample 9269711 | NCBI WGS metagenome assembly JAESGL01 (sample SAMN14515918, study PRJNA621676) | algae metagenome | isolation source: Kastovskya adunca ATA6-11-RM4 and co-occurring heterotrophs from soil and... | place: Chile: Atacama Desert | collected 2011-06-27
GATCAATCGTCGTCGATCAGGCGTCCGCGGCACACCCGCCAAGGTCAATGCGAACGCTGGTCTTGCGGCCAGCGAAGGGGTAAACTCGGGCAGTATCTCGGATGGCAGTCATGAGAGCGTATATCTGGGTCCGTTCTGTGTACCGACCCCGTCTCGAACTGGCTGACGTCGGCACGCACACGGCAGATCGCGTCCGGCACTTCGAAGCGGACCAACACGCGCGAGCCGGTGATGCTGTCGAGCATGTCTGCGATAGCGTCGAGCCGCTGCCCGACCTCAAATACCTCCGGCTCCAGCGTCTGCCGGCGGGCAAAGGCAAGCAGCTGCCCGGTGAGCTTGGCCGCGCGATCGGCGGTGTCGCCGATGGCATCGAGGTAACGCTGGCGCTTCTCGGGAGCGACGTTGTCACGCCGCAACAGGTCGACGGAGCCGCGGATGACAGTCAGGAGATTGTTAAAGTCGTGTGCCACCCCGCCGGTGAGCTGGCCGATTGCCTCCATCTTCTGGCTCTGACGTAGCCGCTCCTCCGCTGCCATCAATTCGGCGCTACGGTCGGCGACACGCTGTTCGAGTGTCTCGTTCAGCGTGCGCAAATCCGCGATGGCACGGTCGCGCTCTGCCTCGACCGCCCGCTTGGCCTCGATGTCGATGAGGACGCCGGGAAAGCTGCGCGGTGTGCCATCGGGATCGTGATCGACACGACCGTTCGCCTCGATCCAGTAATAGTGACCATCCGCATGGCGCACACGGTATTGGTGGGCGTAACGACCGCCTCGCACGATTGCGGCATCGATCGCTGCCGCAAGACCGGGCTGATCGTCCGGATGCACCGTCTCGACGATCTGCGCGAGCGGAATGCCCTCGCGTCCAAGCACCGGATCGAGGCCGAACGTGCGGGCAAAGGCGTCGTCGATCGTGAAGCGATCGGTCGGAATGTCCCAATGCCATGTGCCGATGATCGCACCGGCTTCCAGTGCGAGCTGCACCCGCTCGACATTCGCGCGCGCCAGCGCTTCGCTGACGAGAAGCTGATCCTGTGCTTCGCGGCGAGCCGTCACATCGTTGAACAGGATGGCGATCTGCCGATCGGCGGGATCGCCTACCCGAACCGCCCGCACATCGAACCAGCGCTTGAAGGCCTCTGCGTAGCTTTCGAAATTGGCAGGCTCACCGGTGCTGGCGACATGACCATAGGTCTCGAACCAGAAACGCTCCAAATCGGGGGCGAACTCGGTCACCCATTTCCCGCGCAGATTGACGCCGGATTGCTCCTCGAACGCGGGATTGGCTTCGAGGAAGCGATAGTCGATCGGCGTGTCGTCAGCGTCGTATTTAACCTCGACGATGGCGAATGCAGCGTCGATCGTCTCGACGATTGTTTGAAACCGATCCTGCGCCGCCCGGAGCGCCGCGCCGTCAAGGTGCTCGCGTGTCCGGTCGCGCAGAATTTTCACGAAGCCGAGATGCCGATCGTCTTCATCGAAGAGCGGGAGCATCTCGCCCGATGCCCAGAAGGGCTCGCCACCTTTCCGAAGATGCCACCGCTCGTCGGAAGCGCGTCCGTCCCGTAGCGCTCCTGCCATCTCATGGTCGACGCGGCCGATTGCGCGATCCTCAGGCGTGAAAAATCGCTCGGCATTCTGGCCGCGAATTTCTTCGGCCGTCCAACCCAGAATGTTCTCCGCACCGACATTCCAGTCGGTGATGACACCTGCCGGATCGGTGACGATCATGGCGATGTCCGCGGCATTGTCGAAGATCGCGCGTTGTCGGGCTTCGCTTGCCGCCAGCGCCGCCTGACTGGCTTTCAACTCCGCCACCATGTCGCGCGTTGCATTCAGCTCGGCCGCAGCGCCGGCCATCTGTCGCCTGTGAGCCTGTACAACATCCTGTACGTGGGAATGGGCATCGAGCGTTCGCCGATTGGCTTCGATGGTCTGCCGACGGCTCGCCGTGAGATCGGCGACATAGCGATGATCGCGTTCCGCTTGCTGATCGCTGGCACGCTGCGCATGGATCCCGGCATGCGCCAATTCGGATCTCAGGCGCGTGACTTCGGCCTCAAGCTCTTCTCTCGTCATGGTATTCAAGGACGACACCCGTTCCCACATCGCTCGTTCTGTATCGCTGATCTACTATCGCCTGGCGGGTTCGGGCCGCAACGGCAATGAACGTTTGGGCTTCGGACAGTCCGGGCTAGCAAAAACGAATTTGGTTCGTTCCCGCCGGCTTGATGTAAAGGATTTGCCTAGTCCAAGGACTGCGCTACGCTGGCCAAGCAATGCAAATGCTGCTGGTCTCGATGAATGACGCTTTTGAGGCCGGGCGACGGATTGGCACCGTGCCGCACGGATCGGCGATCGATTGCCCAATTGGGCATGAGCAGATCATCTTGCGGCTGAGCTGGATGGATGGCTTCAGCAAGGGGCGCTCGGACCCGCTGCGAGACAGAGGATGGATCGATCTGCCTCTCTGGAATTAGCGGCCGCCGCAGATGACAAAGCCACCTACACCATCCGGCGAAAGGCATTCTGCAAGTCGCTTTCCCGAAACGGTTTGGCGAGAACGACGCCTGGAGGACTGCAAGGGTGACATTCGCCCGGCGTTGCACTGATGAATATGACCGGCATCTCTCCGAGGTGGGCGTGAATCCGGGCGACAGCTGCCGGTCCAGTGCCGGTTACGAGCTTCACATCCGACGTTATCAGGTCGGGCGGACGGACCAGCGCCAAAGCAACGGCTTCCGTTTCTGATACGGCGAAATCAAAAGAGGTGGCGCCGACACCCTCCAACATCGACTGGATATTCATGGCGATGAACGGCTCATCCTCGATAATCAGTACGTGACACATTCATCGGCTCCGGCTTGGAGCTTGATAACGCAGATCAGGAGCTTTTGGTTCGTCCGCTTCAGATCGCACAGGGCGAGCAGGACTTTGGGACGTTCCCGATTGGGAAGGTTCAGGGAGACGGCTGACGGTCGCAAGGCGCACCGGACGGTAGGGAAATAGCCGTTTTCCCAAAATATGTTCCCGATTGCTCCTTCCCGAAATGACCGGTTGGAGACGGAGAAATGGGACGATCCCGCCCGTGCAATGAACCCGCCTTTAGCATCCGCCCGGAGCGGATAATGTGAGCAGCCATGTCCGATTGCGAGCAGCCCCGGATGATGGCGAGCACGCTGGCAGATAATTCGAGCAGGATGCCACCCGCCAGTGGCAGAGAGCGTGAGCAGAAAACCGGCTGTTTGCGAGCAGACGCCGCTACGATTGCAAGCGCCTACAGTTAGGTGTTCTGGCGCGACAGGCCTTTTTCAGGATGCGCGAATAGCCAGACTTTCCCGATCCATTGTCGCCATAGATAATCGTCAGGCCATTGGGTTGAAACGCCAGTCTCTGATCGGATGCCAAGGCATTGACGTGGTTCACGTTGTGAACGCGACGGAGGTGCACCGGCCCTTGGACACGCGCAGGATCGCGGAAACTGTCGGCGGTTACCGGATTTGCTGCGGCCTGGCCTTTGCAGATGGCGACCAACTCATCGAGCTCAGCACCAGTGAGAGAATTTCCGGTTGCCAGTCGACGCAGCGCGTCGCGCTGCCAGCCTGGACTATCCTCAGACCAAGCGACGATGCTTGCGAGCGCCTGTGCTTCCGTCATCCCCCACACCCCCTCAACGTCTCAGCTACTCTCGTTCTGCTCCCCTTCGGTAGCCACCTCGACCGCTGCCGCACGTGCCTCCTGCCAATCGGCACCGGCTTGAGTCAGAAACGCCGACAATCGATCACTGAGGCTGGAGTTCTTTTCAACGTGCGAAGCGTAATAGACAAACGACGTCACCGCCGTACGCTGCTTGATGGGGTCCCACAGTTCTACAATCTGCAACATCGTCGCACGATCAAGAGGGATTAGACCCATATCGGAGACAGCTTGGCGAGCGTCATCATCAAAGCCGAGCGCTGCGACCACCCCAAGCGCGCCGCGAATGCCCGTCGCGTTCGCGAAACCTTCGAGCTGCTGCACGCCCGCGGACGTGATGTGGTACTGCTTTACTTCGGCTGAGATCGCGAGCCGGCCGCCTTCCCAGCCGTCGACGTCGCCGATGCGTTGAAGGCGACGCGATCCGGTGCGAACCTTATCGATCTCGATCTGGAGGTGCGGGTTATCGGCCCGTAGGAACCCAAAGGTGATACCCTGGAAGGATGCACCGGTCGGTTCACGCCGGCTCACGGCCGTCAGGTCGAAACGTTCCAACAATAGCCGGAACAGAGGAGGCTCGACCTCGACGGAGTTGGGGTCGAACGCCTGGCTTTTGAGATTGTCGAGAACGAACTGGTTCACTCGGGCGCGGAGCTTCACCAACTCCTCGGCCGTCGCTGTCAGCACCGTCTCTAGCCACGGAATGAAATCAGCCCAGCGCCCGGTCGCAAATGGAGCGGCACTCGGATAATCGAACCGCTTCTCCTCAGCGCGGTAGTAGGTTTCGATCGCGTCGTAGAAGCCGCGGAGAGACAAGGTGCCGCCTCCTGGCTTCTCCACGATCAGCGTGTTGGCGCTATCGCCCCGGCTCGTCGTCGTCACTTGGGGAAACTTGGCCGTCAGCTCGGCAAAGGTAGTCACACCGCTGCCAGGAACGTCGAGCGCCTGAACGAAGTCGATGAAGGATACAAGGAGTCCGGCTGTGTATTTCCGCCGGCGAAACCCTGCCTCAAACTCGTGGAATAGCTCGTCCGGCGTCATTGTACGATCGCGAGCCTCGACAGGGCAGGGAAGGCGCGTGTCGCGATGCCGAAATACTCGACGTCCCGGTCGGTGCCGATAGCACGATAGCCGATCGCCTCGGCAGCCGCCAAGGTAGAGCCGCTGCCGGCGAACGGATCGTAGATGATGCCTACGCCCAGCGGCAGCGCGGCGCGGACAAGCTGGCGCATGAACCGCTGCGGCTTGAGAGAAGGATGGGGCGCGATCTCACGCTCTCGCCCGCGGGTAGGGGAGCATGGAATAACGTCGCGGAACGGTTCGTCGGCGCTGATCCGACGAAGCCCGCCGGTGCCCCATGCCTTAAGGTTGGCCGCGGCGGTGCCGATCATCGGCTTGCGGAAAATGCCCCACGGTTCCCAGCCCGACCGCGCCATCATGGAGACGTCGCTGAACTCCTTCTCGGCACCCTTGGGTCGATCGCCACCCCGCAGCGTCGTCACCAGCCGGATCACCTCGCCGCGCTTTTCCAGCCCCGCGCTTTGGAAGGCGTGGAACGTCATGGTGGAGAGCAGCGGGTTGGCCGCGACGAAGGCGTGTCCCCCCGGAACAAGCGCCCGATGGATGCCGTAGGCGATTGCCGAGAAGAAGCTGTGGAGCTTGGTCAACTCCTCCTCTGAAAGCACGGTAAAACGGGGGAGGGGTGAACGTTTTGCGCCATCGAACGACGGGGGGATGCGCCATACGCCGCCACGGCCGCTGCGAAGCTTCTGATGGTCCTTCTGCTCGTACTCAATCACGCCGTAGGGCGGATCGGTCACGACGGCATGGATGGAGTTGGGCGGCAGCTCGGCGAGGAACTGCACCGCATCCGCCAGCACATAAGTCGCGTTGGACGACAGATGCTCGCGGCGATCGGCGCCGACTTCGCGCACTAGGTCCCATTGATCGTCGATGCGCTCGGTCAGGGCCTGTCGCCACGTCGGCACGCGCTGGCGAGATGGAGCGCGGGCCGCGGGCGGCTGAATGATTCGAGTGGCCATGTTTTGTTCTACCTTAAAGGACCTGACATGCACGCGATTTGATAAGCGCGAATGGAATAGGTGATCGGAGAGCATCGGCGACGGCAGGCATGCTCACGGCCCGCGCCGCGCCGGACCTGCGGCACGTTCATCAAGCCTTGCTAGCGTCGCGCGAAGCGTCTTCGGCGTGACACCGTAGGCCCGCGCCACAACAGGGATCGGCTCGTCGGCTGCCAGCCTGGCGCGTGCCTCGCTAACCTGCTGACCATTCATCTTCTGGGGGCGGCCAAGGTGTCGGCCCGACGATCGCGCCGCGGCGATCCCCTGGCGCTGCCGCTCGCGCAGTCGGCGTCGCTCGTGTGCGGCCAGGCTGGCGAGAATGTCGGCGATCAGCCGACCGTCGTTCGTCGCGATGTCGAGGGAGGGAAGGGCGAGAACCCGAAGCTGCACGCCACGCTTGATAAGCTCGTCCATCAACAGCACCGCCTCGCCCGTGCTGCGCCCAAGCCTGTCCAGCTCGGACACGATCAGCTCGTCACCGTCGTGCAGCCGCTCTAGCAGACCATCAAGGCGCCGCCGCGCCTTCACACCGCTCTCCACTTCTTCGACCACCTGGTCGCACCCGACGAGCGCGAGAGCGGAGCGCTGGCGGGCAAGGCTCTGTTCGTCGGTCGAAACGCGGGCGTAGCCGTAGCGCATTTCTACCCTGACCTTTCTTCTCTCCTAAGCGCCTGATTATGCTTGTGGCTGAACGGGCGAGAGAAAGGTAGACCTTTCTACCTCCGATAATGGCAACCCGTGTGCGCCATGGCGAAAATAGCTGACTCTACCCGCCTCCTGATGCCGCGTTCGCGGTCGCCGAAAAGCTCAAGGAATGATCGATCAGGCGGCAACGCTCCACGCTCTGAAGCTACTATCCGCGCCCTTGACCCTGATATCATCGCGCCTGCGTGTAGCCACGCCGATCGAAGCCATGTCGACCGTATCATAGAGATTGAGATATTCCTGGCTCGTATAGGATCGATCCGCAGCGGTGACGGGGAAAATGAAAACGCGCCGGGACGGATGGGTGAAGGCATCGAAATAGCCCAATTCCCACGGACACCACTTGGACTTGGTGGCATTCGCCGAATGCAAATAGAGCAGCGTCCGGCACTGTCGCATCCGCCCTCTGATCTTCTCGGCGGTCGCCCGCGTTACGGCGGTACGGTCTAGCAGCGGATCGTCGATCCAATCGACATAGACGGACAACCCCTTTTCCTCGAGCAGTTGCTTCGCTCCAAGGACAAGTTCCTGATCCATGAAAGAATGAGACAGGAATACATCGAATGAAGATTGGTATGTGTCACGCGATTCGCGCAACAAAATGCCCGCAGATTTGAACGTAGCTGCTTTCGCACGAGCAGCGGCAGCCCGGACCTCAGATTCGGTAACGTAGGACATGATCGATCTCGCCTTTAACGACCGGCGCGCTGGGCGGCGGCTTCAACCCACGACGAAAAGTTCTTTCTTCCGTCACCCTGCAACCAGGAATAAGTAGGGTAAGTCACTCTGGTCCCGAACCGATCGGTAAGCGCAAGCTTTGCGATCGGATCGGCCCCGGCCGGATCAACGGTGCCGTTACTATCCTTCATGCCAGCTAAGTGCACACCAAGGATGCCGCGTCCCTCGCGGTGGGCCTTGCGGATCTCATACTCCACCCACGGCCTCGTATGCGTATCGCGACCGATCAGTACCGCTACCACGCTACTGCCGTTCATCTGCGTATCGATCCAGTTCTGAATCGCCTGCGGGCCCTTGCGCATGATTTCTTCCCACGACGCATGGTCGACAATAGTGTTGGAATCACGGCTTCCCGGCAACATCCAGGCATTGCGGACCTGCGACACGCGCCATGCATCTCGCGCGAAGTGAAAGCTGAAGAATACCCGCCTCGCCAATGCCGTTCTCCCAGATGTTCATCACAAACGATTTTCAGCGTGCGATCCGCTTAATGATTTTCAAAGCCGCATCAGCGAGTTGATCTGGCGTTGCCGAGGCGTCTGACAATATGCGCAACTCATCGTCCGTGGGGCGCCGGGCATTACTGCCAGTCGACGGAAGGGCTGACGTCAGCAACTCATTGGCGATAACCGAGGCAGCGCCTCCGGTGGCTCCAACGGGCAATAGAAATGCACCTCTACCATCGGCGAGGGCGCGCTCTTCGAACACACCGGTGGCAGACACCAGTCCGCCGGACTCGATCTTCGCACCGCCAACGAAAACCACGATACCCGCCAAGCGCGCCAACTCACCACGCAACTCTGCCCAATGCTGACGATCCGGCTCAGCGTCACCGACCGGTTGCGGAAAGGGACGAACAACCAACCGCCGATCAAAGTCCCACTCACCGCGCCCCTGCATGGTTTCGAGGAACCCTGACAGCGAAGCTGATCCGACCAACAGCCCGGCCCCGGATAGCATGAAAAGATCTGTCGATCCGATCCTACGCCCGATCGCGCGCGCTACATCGTGAACGAACCCCGCGCTAGAATCACCGGCATCGAGCGGCCAGCTACCCGACACCCATATCCGACGACGTGCCACACGCCGTTCGAGTTCATCCATCAATTCATCAATTTCAGCGAACGCATCGATCTCGACGACGACAAGACCATAGCGTCGCAAGTCGCGCACCCAATAGTCATGCCGCTTCAACCGGGCGGCGTGGGCATCATCAGACCCAAAATCCGCCCGCTGTGGCCGCCGTGCGATCATGAAGTGTCGGGGCGGGGTCGTTGGAAAATGCTCACGCAGCAAGGCAAGCACGTGGCGGACGTTCGGGTCCGTCAGGCTCATGCCCACGAACAGGAAGGTCATTCCTGTCAAATGAGCGTGCAGCAGACCCAAAAATGCACCGCGCCGCTGCCGGTACAGTTCGTAATCCTCGGTGGAAATTACCAGATCATCAACTGCATCGATGGTCCCGTGCATCTTGTAAATGCGGACCGCTCCCGCGCGGCGCTTGCGCAGTGCCAACTGCTCCTGGTTGGCCCGAACATCAACCGGGCGCCCAAGCTCGCCGAACGCACGCTCGATCAGCCGGTCGTAATTCGTCGTCCACACCTCGCGGATCGGCAGCCTTGCCAGCGACAGCAACGCCGAGGGGATGGCATGATCCGGCTCGATCTGCTCCCGTATGGCATTTAGCACGGTCGTGCGGTTCGAATGATCCGCACCAATCGCCCATTGGGCAACTGCCGTAAGATCGTCGACGTCCTCAATTTCGAGGCCGAGATCACCCGCAATTTCCTGCAGCAAGCCCTTCCACGAGGGATACCCCGCGGCCATGGAAGTGCCGGCACCGACAAGAACCGAAGCACCATCCTCAGCAAGTGCTGAGGTGTACTCTCTCAAAAATACATCGCGATCGCTCAAAGGGCACCGGCGAAGATTATCAGCATCATTCGTTCACATTACGTTCTTCTGAGGAACGTTTCAAGTCGTACGGTCTGCCATCAGCCATGACCAGCCGCGGCGCGCAATGCGTATCGATCCAATCGGTGATCTCGCCGGCCTCACCGCTGCTATGTCATTCGAGATAGCTGCCTTCATCAGCACCGCCTGATTGGGTGTTTGACGTATCGCAGCCCTAGTTACGATTCCCGCGGAGTGATATGATACGGCCATGCGCACGGTCCCCTTTCCCCGCACACCCGCCCAGGTCCGTGAATGCCTTGCACTGGCAGCTGAAGGCGCGATTGCGGTCGAACGCGACGGATCGCCCATGATCGCCATCGTGCCGGTCGAAGAGTATGCGCGCCTTGTCGCACTCGACAGGGCGGAAGCTGCGGAAGACTGAGTGAAACCCGGCAAACGGGACACGCGCGATACACAACTTGCCACCTCGGCTTACATCTCCATACCGTAGTCCCGTTCGCGGCCACCGCCACCCATGCCGGGGCCGTCGAGGCGCAGCTGCCGCTCGGGAATGCGGGCGTCGAGCGCCTTCTCCAGTGCGGGCTGCCGCGCCATACGGTCCTCGAGCCGCTCGAGGCGACGCTCCGCCCGGTCTTCGATCCGCGGCGTTTCAGCCTCACCCCGGTCGCCTGACGCCGAGCGCCAGTCGGCCACGAACCGGTCGGCATAGGCGCGAGGATCGGCGCGCGCCTGCCCCTCCTCCGCCCAGACCTGCCGCAACTCTCCCGGAGCAATCTGCTCCAGACCGCGTACCGGGTCGGCGCTGCGGTCCAGCACGATCCGCAGATCCTCGGCGGCATAGGGCCGGACTTGGTCGAGCGCGGCCGAGGCTGCGTCCAGCTCGCGCACCTTGGACGGCGACAGCTCCTGCCCGTCCTCGTGCATCCGCTCGGCCGCCAGGAACAACTGGGCGTAACGCTCCAGCGCCCGGTCGAGCGGGGAGCCCGCATCCGGCAGCCGGATAGCGTCGGTTGCCTGGCCACGCTCGACCACATCAAGCGCCGAGGTCTTGTCGCCGGTGTTACGGGTAACGTGCCGTTCGACCTTCTGCCCGTCGTCGACCACCAGCGCCACCTTGTCCGCCACGCGGGTGAGCGCGACCAGGAACGACCGTTCGGTCAGCAGCTTCCGCTCCGACGAGCGCATCGCCACGATGCCGTGCTCGGTGGTGACCCCCTGTGCGACATGGACGTTGATCGCGTAGGCAAGGTCCAGCCGTTCGGCCATGCGATCGCCGGACGCGATCTCATGCACGGTCCCGTCGATCAGTGAGGACACGACCAGCTTTCCGCGGCCTACCTCCTCGACCCGCGCCATCGCACCGTTATCGAGCCCGCGGGTCCGGTCGTTGTCGCTCCAGCGGATGCGGTCGCCGACGTGCAGCTCGACCTGCTTCAATGCGAAGATCGACACGGCATCGCGGTCGAGGTTTCTGGCCAACCGGTCGGGCTGAAACAGCTTCTCGGTCCCGTCCGCCATGCCGAGCCGCACCCGGTCGCCGTCGATGCGGGTCACGACACCACGGTCGCCGCGGACAAGGCCCTGACTCGGCAGGTCGGTGCGGACCTCGACCACATGGCCGGGCCGATAGGCGCGCATCAGCCGCGCGCCTTCCCTGGTGGCGTTGACCCGGTCGAGCACAGTGAACGACGTGCCTGTGGCAGCGATCTCGCCGCTCGCCTTCAGCTCGGCCTGCACCGCCTGGTTGGCCTCGCTGCGCATCGCGCGGCCGGCGGTCAGCAGAAGGGTGGCGTCCCGCTGGTTTTGCGGCAGCGCTGCCCAGTGCGCTGCGGCCGTCATCGCCACCGCGTTCCCCGGCACCTCGGTCGTGGCGGCCCTGAGTATCTCGAACGTGCCCGACACGTCGCCGCGGTCGAGCGCGGCGGTGACCGCCTTCATCTGATCGGACCGAGAACGCAGATTCTCGGTGATATGGGCCGTGGCGACGCCGGCCTTCTGGCTCGCCTCGAACGGCTTGCCGGGCGCGATCGCGGTCAGCTGGCGGGTGTCGCCGGTTTGCACGACGCGCGCGACGCCGGTGATGTTGGCAAGCCGCACGATCCGCTCCATGTCGCGCGTACCGAGCTGTCCGGCCTCCTCGACCATGACGATCGCACCCGACAGCTCCGCCTTCACGCGCGCGACCTGTTCCGGTCGGGCGGTGCCGTCGATCACGCGGGCATGGCGCGCCAGGAAGCTGGCGACCGTGCTCACGTCCGCGCCGGTGTCGCGCCCGAACTCGCTCGCCTTCACGCTGGCGATGGCGAGCCCGATTACCGCCCGTCCTTCTCCCCTCGCTACTGCCGTCACCGGCGCCATCGCGGTCGACTTGCCGCGTCCCGACCCGCCCTGCACGTTCACCACCCGGTCGGACGAGGACAGCATCAGCACGGCCGCAGCTTCCTGACCCGGGTTGAGGCGATGAAGCCCCAACTCGCGCGCCGCCTCCTGCACCCGGATTGCGGCATCGACCGGCGGAACGATCGGGGCAGACTGCCCCTTCCCCGCATCGACAGTGGCAAGGTACGCCTGCTCCAGCCGTACCGCACCTTGCGTCGTCACCATGCGATCGCCGTCGCCGAGCAACAGGCCTTTCGCCTGCAGCAGCGCCAGCCGGGCCTCGATATCGGCAACCGTCACCGGTCCGCCGCGCGACAGGCCTTCGCGGATGAGCTCGAGCCGGTCGAACGCCGCCTCCTGCTCGCCCAAGTCGCGCACCGCCGATGCGACCGCCTGCGCCGCGGCATAGGCGCGCGGCTCCAGTCGTCCCAGTCGCTCAGGGACCAGCGGATCGCCGTCGCGCGGGGTCAGCCCCATGCGGCCGGCGATAGCAAGACCGCGCTCGCCTATCCCGCGCACACCCCGCACCGTGCGCGTCCACACATCATGCCCCCGCCCCGCCTCCGCCAGCGCACCTTTCACCAACGCTGCCGGATCCAGCCCCTTCTCCGCGGCCAGCCGCCGCCACCCTTCCGCGCGCTGCTCCGGCACGAGATCGGTTGATTTGGAGTCGCGGGTCGCCAGCGCCGCATATTCGCGCGTCTGCGGAGTGTTCTCCAATCCGCGCGCCTTGATGTACGCATCGATCTCGGCCGAGCGGCCGGAGAATGCTTCCACCACCGCACGCGACACGCCGGCGATCTCGAAAGCGCCGTTGCGGCCGTCGTGCCGGGGGATGGTGGCGAAGCCGAGCGTCTCGACCCGGCTGCGCAACGCGGACAGGAACACCGCATCCATGACATGCTGGCGCTCGTACAGCTGGTCCGCGTGCAGCGCCCGCCACTTGCCGTCGGCGGTGCGGGTCGCATTGGCGATGACGTTGTGAACGTGGAGCTGAGGCTCGCCGCTGCGGTTCACGTCGTGGAGGAAGGTCGCGGCCACGAAGCGGCCGGTCGTCTCGGGCACCTGTCCCCTACCGTTCCAGACCCGCGCTTCCGCGACGTTGCGCTCCGTCCAGGCTAGGGTCGCGGCAGCCGCTTCCCGCACCGCGACTACCAACCGCGCGTCACCGCCCACCAGCGCCAGGATCGACACCGACTTGGGCACGGACATGGTGACGTCCCAGCCCGCTCGGTGCTCACCCCGTTTGGCGTCCAGAACGGTGCCGTTGGGCAGTTCGCCGGCGAGCACCTGTTTGAACCGCTCGGCGTCAACGGGTCCGGACAGACCCAGCTCGGCCGCCCCCTCGCCTGCCCAGACACTAGCCCCTTCTGCCTGATCGGCGGTGTAATAATTGTCCCGGGCGTAATAGGCGGCTGCGTCGGAGGCCGAACCGACCGCAGCGACCGAGATCATTGTTTGCCCTGCGGGGTGCCGGGCTTTGCCCGGACGGTGATCCTGCCTGCCTTGCCCTCGAACTGCGTCCGGCAGCTGTCGGTCGCGAGCCGGTAATTCACGAGCGCGCAGACCGCCTGATCCCCGCCGCCCAACAGATAGTTGGCCGAGCGGACGGCGAACCACGACGGCGGCAGCGCCATCGCGGCGAAGAAATAGCTGCCGACGCAGAGCAACCAGACGACCGACAGCGCCGCACCCACCTTGCGACCCGACCAGTCCCTGTCCCAGACGGTGTAGCTGACCTTTGTCCGGGGCTGCTGCTCGAGGCTCCTGATAGCGGCGGTGTTCTCCCGTAACGCCTCGGTGTGGTCGCGCTGCCGTTCGTCGATGGCATCCAGACGGGGCTGCCTGTCGATCCGTTCGGCAAGCAACCGCATCTCCGCCCTGATCGGATTGAAGCTGGCGGTGATGCGCTCCGGCATGCCCTTGATGAACTCGGTCCGGGCTCGCGTCAGCGCCAGCTGATCCTCGCGCTCCAGCCTGTGCATGTCGCTCTCGTGCGCTGCCCAGCTTTGGGCGATGCGGTCGATCTCCATGACCGCCTTGTCCAGCCTGGCGCCGAAGGCGACGACGTCACCGGGCCCCAGTTGCTCGGGCCGATCGAATACGGCCCGCCCCTCCCGCCACGCATCGAGACATTCCCGAACGAACGACTTGGCCAAGGTCGCACGCTCGACACCACGCTCGGCCGCGCAACGGGTGAGATCCGCATCGTCGTCGTCCCCAAGCCGTACATTGACCTGACCGCCCATGAAGTTCCTGCCCATGTCCGGCCTAATGCTGGTCGCCGGCACCGCTCCCATGCCATGATTGCATAGTGGCACGATTGCGCCACAATGAGCAGGATTAAGCAAGCGATTATGGCGACGTGAGCGGTGCATCCACCATCGGTGAGCGGATCAAGGCGGTACGGCTCAGGACCGGGTTGGGACAGGACGCGTTCGCGAAGGCGCTGGGCTATTCGAAGCGCGCGCTGGTCAGCTGGGAACTGGGCGGGGCCGAGCCGCCCGTCGCCCTGATGGCGAAGCTCCGGCGCGACTACGATGTCGATCCCGAATGGGTGATCCTGGGCGAGGACACCGTGCCCCGGAGCTACTACGGGCCGGTCGACTGGGACCGTCTCGACCGCCTGCGCGCGGACGTGGACGCCGTCTGCAGGGACGTCGGGCTGGAGCTGCCTGACGAACGCAGCCAGGCGCTCGCGCGCGTGATATACGACGGAGGCGCGGACGCGGGCGCCGCCAACCGCAAGCAGCTGCGCGGTACGCTGCTCGCCTTGTCGCTGGGGGATTGAGGATGAGCGGATCTTCGAAGGAACAACTGGCCGCCTGGATGGCAGATACCCGGCGCGTTGGGTTCAAGCGACGCAACTGGCCGGTCGTGCGCCGACTGGCGGCGCTGTGCACAGGACTGCTGCTGGCAGGTCTGGCGATCCGTCTGCTGGGCTATGCCCCTGCCCTTGCGGCTGCCTGCTGGATCGCCGCAGTTGTCACCGGCGCGGTCATGCTGATCTGGTTCTTCGACCCGCGCCGCTTCCGCGCACGGCCGTCCGGCACGTCCTGACCACACGGAAACAAGCGCGCGCAGCCGGGTTCGCATCGGCCGGTGCTGGCCCATCAGTCTTGTCCATGACGCCCCTCGGGAGATGGGCCGTGCCTCCGAACGGGTCGCTTGCTTGCGACCCTCATGTCGCTGCGCAGCCCGGTAAATCACGGCGTCCGTAGCGCCGTAGCACCCTTGTAGCACGTCAGGAGGCAGCTTTCGCGGAACCCGCAGCACGGCCGATATCCTGCTACATCACTGATAATTTGCGATTTTATGCTCTGAACATGGCCGCTATCCATAGCGTGGTGTGTGCTCCTTTCCTGCACGATCCGGATGCTGCCGTATCGATGCCGTGGTGCTCCGGCATTCATTGCGGCTTCCGGCGGGGCACCCGGGCCGGCGTGTCAGCCGGCCAGCAAGCGAACTCCGGACCGTCTTCTCGACGGTGCGGCAGCCGGTTCAGGGTGAGCCGCAGGATATATCGCCTGTCACTGGCGCTGCCGCCGCCAGTATCTTCCTGGCGGCACGACGCTCACGTGCCCGGGCGCGTTGATCTTCGCCGATCCGGGGGTCGCTGCCTTCCGGCTCCGGACCCGGGGCAGGATCCGGTTCCTCCATCACCCGGATACCCTCGGCACGTCGGGCCGCGTCCTTGCGCCGGGCGTATTCCTGCTGGACCGCGCTGGTCATGTCGGATCTCAGAAGGACATAATCGGGTTCGTACCGATGCTGGCGCATAAGCTCGGCGAGCGCGTGAACGGCCAAGTCGTCACCGACCGCGGCATGGACCGCGCGCAGCCAGCGCGGCGAGGCGTAACTGTAGGCGCTTGCCATCGTGGAGGGTTCTGCTCGCAAACAGAGCGGATTTCTGCTCGGATTATCTGACTACGGGCAAGCCGATCTGCTCACGCTATCTGCCAATGTACTCGCCATCATCCGGCGCTGCTCGCCATCATAATCGCCTGCCCACATTATCTGCCATTGAGACCGGGCGTCAACGCGGCACCCGGATGGAGCCGTCCGCGATCCCTTCGGCGACGTTGGAGAGCATGACGGCGTAGCGGTGCAGGCAGGGGAAGCGACCGGCGTTTCTCTCGATCTCTCCGCCATATCCTGCATCGAGCAGCGCCTTGAAGTCCGGCATCACGTCGAACATGCCGCCGAGCAGATCGATATCGGAAGCACCGGTCAGCAGAAGGACGTTCGCATGGGCGTCCAGGCGTTTCATCGTCTCCAGCATTTCGGTTCTGGTCATCGCACCCTGTCCGCTTGCGTGGTGTCATCGCCTATTATGCGCTGGCCCTGTTCGCGAAAACCTTCCATTTTGACAGACCTGCCGGCGGGTCAGGCCAACGACGCATTTCTGCGCCTTTCGATTTGTCAAAACTGTTATGGAAACCCGCTTCGCAAAACCGTCTGCCGGTGATGAGTTTGGAGAACACATTGGCAGATAGCGTGAGTACGACGCGCCGTTTGCGAGCAGCCCCGGCTGATGGCGAGCACATTGGCAGCTAATTCGAGCACGGTGCCATGCGCCAGTGGCAGATAGCGTGAGCAGGAAATCGCGCTGTTGGCGAGCAGGCACTGCTACGATTGCGAGCGCCTACACGTAACGGTGCCGCAGCGTCCAGATCCCTCGCCCCATCTCGGTTGCGAACAGGGCTACCCAGATGACGAGCATGCCTCGTCCCATGACGACCGGTCTGGCGCCGATCGCCCTGGCGATACCGATCGTCACGATCAGCATCGGCAGGAAGGATATGGCGCTGATCGCATAAGGGACGACGTTCAGCTGGCTCACTTCCCATCGCGCGATCAGCCGGTCGACTATCGGGACGCGTTTAGTCACGCCAGGGATCATGGCTGCTCGCCGACCAGCTGTCGTGATGCTGGAAATGGTCGTGAGCGCCGCTGTCCCAGCGATCGTGGCGCTGCCAGTCGGACTCGTAATCGTGCGAACGGGTAGAACCGTAGGGATTGCCGGCGACGTCGGGTGTTCCCGCCCCCGCGATCGTCGGCAATCCGGTTGTCGGATTGATATCCGTTCCGTCGCTGCCAATTCCCGAGTGGCCTGGGAGCGTCCAGTCGTCGAACCAGGTGGCGATGCGCTCGAACAGTCTCATGTCAGCACTCCCGATCGGAAGCCTGGATGATATACGCTTTCCGCATATCGCTCAAGCCGGTCTAGATGCTTCGGTGTGCCCGCCTCCCCTGTCCCATCCGATCTGCACGCCCGCATCGTCGCTGCGCTGACCGTGGCACGGCGGGACGCCAGGCTTCGTCAGGTCGACCTCGCGAAGCGGCTCGGATGGCAGCAGGCCTATGTATCGCGCTACGAAACCGGTGAGCGCCAGTTGAGCGTGGATGAATATGTCGCGGTCGCCGTGGCGATCGGGGTCGATCCGGTGGCCTTGCTCGGCGAACTTCTCTGTCAAGACTGCTCGTAATCACAGCTCAGGACCGCCCATCGAGGCGATGCCCAGGCGCATCTGCCGACGATAACGCCCACCCGATCAACGGCGCGACATCTGCTACGATGCCGAACGCGCGTTCGATGGCCTCTAGGATCCGCCGTGATCGCACACACCGGCGAACCCGACGATCGGTTCGGGGTATCTCCCCACCCTGCCCTTTCAACGGGCGTCACGCTGACAGGTACACACCGCCGGATCGGCTTGGCTTCTCCCGGAAGCCTGCGGCCGTCAGGCCGCTCTTGTGACGGCGATAGCCGGCACGCAACGAAGGGCCATTGCCCAAGGGGCAATTCCGCAATTCCTTTTCCTTCCTTTTGAGCCGGGTCTTGGGGTTAAGTGATTCTGTTAAATAGGAATCGTTAAGAAGGTTAAGTGTCGAAAAGCGGCCAAAAAACCGCGTCTTCGTAATACCTTGAGAATCTTCCCGGTGTGTGATCCCACGTGATTCGGTGTGTGATCCCACGATAGTGCGGTGTGTGATCCCACGACGCCCGGGTGTGTGATCCCACGATGATCGCTTGCCTCTTTGCGGGTCGATTATTGCTCGATCCACACTCTCAACGCCTGCTGCCCGCCTCCGCCTCTGATACGGATGGGCCTTGCGGTGTGTGATACCACGATAGTCAGCGTTCTCCGGCAAGCTTGTCCATCAGGTCGTCCACCTCGGCGGCGCGGCGGCGATCGGCATCGAATCGGTTCCGCCGCTCTTGCTCGGCTTCCAACTTGGCAGTCAGTGCCAGCGCCTCCGCTTCACCCCGAAGTCGAAACAGCACGGCAGGACTGCCATCGACTGTTGCGGCCATGTGCATCGCATAATCGGGGAGCTGGTCGGCCTCCACCACTTTGCGCAGCATCCGGTTGAACTCTTTTGGTTTGCTGTCGCTGCCTGTCTTGTCGCGCAGCACCTCGACGCGACACGTCCACCCGCCCTTCTGGTTGCCGGCGTGCTTGCGCGCGATACGATACAGGGCGCGTTCCAGCCCCCCGGTCAGCAGGAAATAATCCTGGTGCATGGTGAGCAGTGACCGCTCCCCCATAATACCCTCATACACCCAGTCCGACAGCGTAATGGTCATCCCGCGCGGTTGGTCGGTGTCCGGGTCCACCTCCAGCGTCCATTTGTCGAGCCAGTTGAAACCGGCCTTGGTCCGCCGCTTGGGCGCGCGGATCGAGGTCGATATGGAAGTCGTTTGAAGCCGCTGGAGTGCAGCCTGCAACTCCTGATAAGCTCGGCCGCTGGTGTCGCGCTTGATCGCCCGCAACAGGTCATAGGACGTAGTTCTAAGTGTCCGGGGAAGGTCGTTGACCCCCTGCTCCCGCATCCGATTGAGCGTGGACGCCGCCCATATCAAGATATCGGCGTCCCAGATCGTGGCCATGCCGTAGGCGGGGATCGCCTCAATCTTGACCCACGTCTCGCCGTCCGGGCTGCTATATTCGATCGGCTTCACCCGCTTGCGCTTCTGGAGCGAGAAGAACGGCCGCTCCATCGTCTCCCGCTGATCTTTCAGCGGGAGGTCGCCCATCAACGGGATGAACAGATCAAATTCGGGGTTGGGATTTTGGCGCTTGGTCATGAAACATCAATCCTGCCATCCTGCATAATTGCAGGTGTGCACATCGTCACACACGACCGAATTGCTTGTCGGCTTCATACTTGGCGACCAGTTCGCTGATCGCTTCAGCAAGGAGATCTTGGTGACTCCGCCGGGTCCGCGCTGCCAAAACGCGAAATGCCTCCGCCGTGGGATCTGCAGGATCGAAATATGCCCCAAGGTGATACTTACCCGGTCGTTTGCCACCTGATCGTGCGGCACTCGACGGCAAGGTCGTCGGAGCCGACTGGCGTTCCGGCTCGGGTTCGCGAGGGGAGGGTGCCGCTACTGCCGGCCCCAACAGGGAAGTCCGTTTCGCCATAATCAAGCTTTCACATTTGCAGGTGTGCAATTGATCACATCATCAAATATGTGCTTCTGCAAGGCTGCAATTTCCAAGGCAGCTTTACCTTTCGGCTCATGCTCGATGACGCCCAAGCCGTAAGGCCATGCCGCTCGGTAGGCGCTGCGCTCCCGCAATACGGCACGCGCCACCCGCAAGCCGGTTGCCTCGGCAAGCGTTCTGGCATCGTCCAGCAATGTGGTTGCGGTAGGAGGGGCGGCATTCAGCACGACCACGCCCGTTCGCCCCGTGCTGGTGATAAGCTGTGCCGTGCGCTTGATCGCATCGAGATCGATCAATGACGGACGGCAGGGGATAACGACCAGATCGGCACGCTGCGCCGCTGCGGCGGCTTCCGCGCCCGCCGCTGGCGGTGTGTCGATGATAGTAAGTGCAAAGCCGTTGGCCTCAGCTGCATCAATCGCTTGATCGAGGCGTCTCGCACTGATTGGCTCGACGTGCGGCAGCTCGGCCGTTCGTCGCTCGCTCCAAGCGGTCGCGCTCTCCTGCGGGTCGAGATCAAAGAGAGCCGTCTTGATCCCGACCGCTTCAGCAGCGACCGCCAAATTCACCGCGAGCGTCGTTTTGCCAACGCCACCCTTTTGAGCTGCAAGAGTGATAATATGCACGTGTGCACACCTTCAATAATTCAGATATGACGTTATGCAGAACGGCAAGGTCGCACAAGTGCTATGGTGAGGCGCTCTGCTCCTAAAGCATGGCAACGCATGGGCATGCGCTGGATAAATCTGTACGATGCGCCGCTGCTACCGAGGCCCGGAGCATAGTTGGAGTGATCTGATGCAGAAGGGCAAGGCCTTGGACGAGACGATAAAAGGTGAGGTCCGCTTGTGCATAGAGGGCGGTCTTGCCCATTTCCCCGGACTGGCGAAGGAGCAGACGGTCTCGTTTGATGATCTCGCCACCCCGGAGTGCCAGGAGATCGCCAGTCTCGTCGATCAGGCGGACTTCTTCAACTGCACGCCTGCAAACGACAGCGCGGGGCCGGATGCGCGCAGCTATACGGTTGGGCTGACCATCGCCGGCCGCAGTCACGAACTCCGCGTCACCGAACCGATCCGCGACCCAACGCTGGCGAAGCTTGTGTCGGTTGTACGTCGCTTGAGCAAGCAACGCCCGAGCCAGAGCTCTTAGCCAACTCACCGGTGAAATCACCGACAAGCCATGCGCCGATCACGCTTCGCCGTCTTCGACCCGGCCGGCGGGCGGCGCGTTGTCACGATCGAAATTCCCGCAAAGGATCCAGACCGTGTGAAAAGCCGCGCCTGTGATTCCGCCCGGTCGCGGATCGGCGTATGCTGCGGGCATGGCGTATATCGAGGGTCACGCGCGCGACCAGGCGCTGCTGCTGCCGGCATCGGTTGAGGATTACGTGTCGGCGGACAATGCGGTGCGCTTCATCGACGCCTTCGTTGAAGACTTGGATCTGGGCGAAGCCGGCTTCCTGCGGACGCGACCCAAGGCCACTGGCCGACCGGGCTATTCCCCGCGCGACATGCTGAAGCTGTACCTGTACGGCTACCTCAACCGGGTGCGGTCGAGCCGTCGCCTGGAAACCGAGGCGACGCGCAATCTCGAACTGATCTGGCTGCTGCGCGGGCTGCGGCCCGACTTCAAGACCATCGCCGACTTCCGCCGTGACAACCGCTCGGCGTTCAAGGCGGTGTTCCGCGCGTTCATGGTGCTGTGTCGCAAGCTCGACCTGTTCGGGCGCGAGCTGCTCGCGGTGGACGGCACGCGGCTGAAGGCGGTGAACAGCCGGACGCGCAACTTCACGAAGGCCAGGCTCGACAAGTACGTAAAATCCGCTGACGAGCGGCTCGAGAAGTACCTCGCACAGCTGGATGACGCCGACCGTGGTGAGGAGGCAGGCACGACCAGACGGAGCGAGGCGCTCGCGGCGAAGATCGCCAGGGTACGCGAGCAGCGTCAGGTCAGCGAGGCGATGCTTGAGCAGCTGAAGGCCAGCGGCGAGAGCCAGATCTCGCTCACCGACCCCGATGCGCGTGCGATGGCGGCCCATCCCAAGGTCGGCGTCGGCTACAACGCCCAGGTCGCGGTCGATGCGAAGCACAAGCTGATCGTCGAACAGCATGTCACCAACGCGGGCAGCGATCTGGGTTTTCTGGCCGAAACCGCGGGTGCGGCCAAGGACCTGCTCGGCGTGGACCGGATCGATGTGGTCGCCGATATGGGATATTACATGGGTGAGGACATCGCCGCGTGCGAACGGGCCGGCATCACTCCCTATGTCGCCCGTCCCCAGCGCGGCACGGCCGTCGGCGACGGCCGCTTTCCCAAAGAGCGGTTCCGCTACGATGAAGCGGCGGATTGCTATCACTGCCCGGGCAACCAGCGGCTCGATACACGGTACCGCTGGCTCCAGGGCGGTCACATCATCGTGCAATATTCAAACCCGCGCGCCTGTGGCGGATGCGAACTCAAGGCGCAGTGTGCCCGCGGTAGCTTCCGCCGCATCACGCGGTGGGAAGGCGAGGCGGTGCTCGACCGCATGGCGACACGCCTTGCCGTGCGGCCTGAGATCCTGAACATCCGGCGCGAGACGGTCGAACACCCCTTCGGCTCTATCAAGCAGTGGATGAACCAGGGGGCCTTCCTGATGCGTGGGCTCGACAAGGTCCGCGGCGAGTTCAGCCTGACGGCGCTCACCTACAACCTCAGGCGGGCGATCAACCTCGTCGGCGTACAGGGGCTGATCCGGGCGGTGCAAGCCTGAACCTCGCTGCTATATGGGCCAGCGCAGCGTCTGATATCTTCCCCACGAAGCCGTTCTGACCCCGATGCAGCGGGAAACCCGAACATATCAGCAGTATCTGCCACTCTGACCAAAAGAACGACGGGCGGCTTCATGACCGCGAGTTTTCGCACGGTCTGGATGCTGAAACGGGAAAGCTTGCGGCTTCTCAGAAGCCTCATTCACTCAAGTTTTGAGAACTCTGAAGTCGATCGCCAGCGCCTCTCGCTCTATTTGGGAAGGCGTATGGTGACACCGAAGGCCCGCTCGGATCGGGACAGAAGCGCATCGCCGCCATGACCAACGGCGATGGCGCGAACCAGAGCAAGGCCCAGCCCATGTCCATCGGTGGTGCGTGACGCTTCGGCGCGGGCGAAACGCTGAAACAGGCGTTTGGCATCAGCAGGAGGAACGCCCGGACCATTGTCCTCCAGCGTCACTTCAATCGCATCATGCGACACCTTGGCGGAGAGCTTCGCGGCGGTGCCGGCCGGCGTGTGCCGCAACGTATTCTCCAGAAGGTTCGACAATGCCTGCGCGAGCAGGCGCCGGTCGCCCTCGATATGCAGTCCGGGCATGACGTCGATCGTCAGCGTATGGCCGGCAGCCTCGAAGTCGGGACGATAAGTTTCGGCCATGTCCTCCAGCAGCGCCGACAGATCGACCGCTCCCAACGCTCGACGTTCAGCCAACCCTTCGACCTCGGCGATGCGCAGCAGCGCGGCGAATATCTCCAGCAGATCGTCGGCCTGCCGCCGTGCCGCCTTGATCGCGTCTTTGTCCCCGGTCGCGGCGCGATCAAGCTGGTTGCACAGGCGGGTAAGGGGGGTGCGCAGGTCGTGCGCCACGTCGGTCGACACCTGCCGCAGATTATCCATCAACGCGGCGATGCGGTCGAGCATCCGGTTGAGCGTGGCGGCGAGGCGATCGAACTCGCTGTCCGACCCGTCGCGCGGCACCCGCTGCGTCAGGTCGCCGGCGATGATCGCCTGCGCGGTGGCATCGATGCGCGACAGGCGACGCCGGGTCAGCCATCCAACCAGCACGGCCGCGCCGATCCCCAGCGCCAGCATCGCCGCTAGCGCCGTCGCGAACAGCGCCGCCAGCGTGCGGTCGATCGCCGTGAGGTCGCGCCTATCAGCGACGACGACGAGCATCCCGCCGGACAGCGGCGTCGCGAGCGCCTGACCGACGCCGGTATTGTTGCCGCGTCGGAAGCCGAAATGCTCCTGATAGCCAGGTTCGACCGGCGTCAGCGACGTGATCGTCGCGGCGACCGGCCGCCCGGCGCGGTCGACGAGCAGATAGTCGAGGCTCGCTTCGTTGCGGGCGTCCTCGCGCAAGCGGATTGCGTCCGCCACCCCCGCCAGGCCGCCTTCGCGCACCTCGGCCATCAGCGCGCGTGTCTCCACCGCGACGCGGTGGTCCAATTGTTCCTCCAGCGCCTCGTGCGTCACCTCATAGGCGACGGCGCCGATCGCCAGCGTCGCGATGCTGAACGCCAGCGCGACCAGCACGACGATGCCGAAGGTAGAGCGCCACAGGCGGGTGAGCATCTATTCACCCCGGATCATGTAGCCGGCACCGCGCACCGTCTCGATCGCATCGGCGTCGAAGCCGGCGTTGAGCTTGGAGCGCAGCCGGCTCAGATGCGTCTCGACGATGTTGGTCTTCGGATCGAAATCGAAATCCCACACCCGCTCCAGCAGCATCGTGCGGGTCATCACTCGGCGCGGGTTGCGCATCAGCTCCGCGAGCAACGCAAACTCACGCGGTTGCAGGGTGACGCGCCGACCATCGCGCTCGACAGTGCGGCGATGCAGGTCGAGGACGATATCGCCGACCCGCAGCAGATGCGCGTCATCGCCGCGCGAGGAAGGCCGGCGCGCCAGCGCGTTGAGGCGCGCGGCCAGCTCGGAGAAGGCGAAGGGCTTGACCAGATAGTCGTCTGCTCCGCCCTCCAGCCCCTCCACTCTATCGGCGATTCCACCGACTGCGGTAAGCATCAGAACCGGGGTGGCATCGCCGGCCGCGCGCAACGCCCTCACCAGCGCCAGCCCGTCGAGACCGGGCAGCATCCGGTCGACCACGATCGCGTCGAAGCCACCGCCGGTCGCCTGGAACAACCCGTCGCGACCATCCTCGCTGACCGCAACCTGGTGCCCGGCCTGACCCAAGCCCTGTGCCACGAAGGCGCGGGTGTCGGCATCATCCTCGACGATCAATATCCGCATCGCTTACCTATCGCGCAGCGGCGTCAACGCGCCAACCACCGCCCAGCGCGCGGAACAGTGCAACCTCGTTCTGCGAAACCGCTATGTCGGATTGGACCTGTTGGAGGGTCGCGGATGCAGCCGCGCGCTGCGCGTCGACCTGAAGCAGGCCGGGCGCGTCGCCGAGGCGGACCCGGGCAGCGGCCCGCCGCGCATAGGCCTGTGCCTCGCGCGAAGCCGTCGCCAGATCGCGGTTGCGGCGGGTTTCGGCGTCATAGGCGGCGAGCGCCGTCTCGACCTCGCGCAGCGACCGAAGCACCGCTACGTCCCACCCGGCCAGCGCCGCGCGCTCGGTCGCGCGGGCTTGTTCCAGCCTTGCGCGTGCCGGTGCCTGGTTGGGAAAGGCCCAGCTGACGAGCGGCGTCACCGCCGCACTGATCCCGCCGGACAGCAACCCGACAGCCCCGCCCAGATTGACCCGTGGATAGAGGTCCGCGCGTGCCACGCCGATCCGTGCGGCCGCGGCGGCAAGGCGGCGCTCCGCTTCGCGCACGTCGGGACGGCGTAGCAGCAGCGCGGTGCCGTCGCCGACCGGTGCCGCCCCGCGCAGACGGGGCGCGGCGGTGCAGGCGAAGCGGTAGGCGCGCGCTTCGGCGGGCGGGCGCCCCTGCAGCGTCGCGAGCCGGTACAGCGCATTGGCGCGCTGCGCCTCGAACGGGGCGATGGCGGCACGAGTGGCAGCGGCGATCGTCGCGACCTGCGAGACTTCCAGCGGCGACACCTCGCCGGCACGCAACTGCTCGCGCACGAGAGCGACCGAACGGTCCTGCGCCGCAGCGACCTCGCGCGCGGTGGCGATGGCGCGGGTCGATCCGCACAGGTCGACATAGGCCAGCACGGTATCGGCGACGACCGCAACGCGCAGTCCGTCGACGACGGCCGCTTGCGCCTCGGTATCAGCGCCCGCCGCGGTCGCGGCCGAGCGAAGCCGGCCGAACAGGTCGAGGTCCCAGCTCGCGGTTGCGGCGATATCGTAATCCGTCGTGGGCACATTGCCCGACGCACTCGGCTGTCCGGCGGGGTTGTCGACGCCAAGCGCGCTCTCGATCGTCGTCTGCGGCAACCGCGCCGCCCGTGCCTGTCGTAAGGCCGCGCGTGCCCCATCGAGATTGGCATAGGCGACCCGCAGGTCCGCGTTGGCGGTCAAGGCCGAGCGTACCAGTCCGTCGAGCACAGGATCGTCATAGAGCCGCCACCAGTCGTCGGGCACGGGCGCGATCGAGGCCACCGGAAGCGACGCGAATGCCCCGGTGGCGCTGTCTGGCGCCACAGTGGGCGGCGGCTTGGGCACGCTCATGCAGGCGGATGCGAGCAGGGCTGCGGCGGGGGCTAGGCGGCGGATCATGCCAGCGCCTCCGTAGATGCAGGAGCAGGCGGGACGGCGCGCTCCTCGCCATAACGGGCATAGAGCGCCGGCAGCAGCAGCAGGTTGAGCGCAGTGGACGAGATGAGGCCGCCCAAGATCACGATCGCCATCGGATGCTCGATCTCGTGCCCCGGCGCATTGCCCGCGACGATCAGCGGCACCAGCGCGAGACCGGCGCAGGCGGCGGTCATTAGGATCGGCACCAGGCGCTCCTCGGCACCGCGCAGCACCAGCTCGCGGCCGAAGGTCATGCCCTCGTGGCGTTCGAGATGCTGATAGTGGGAGAGGAGCATGATGCCGTTGCGCGCGGCGATGCCGATGACGGTGACGAACCCGACCAGCGACCCGAGCGACAGCACCCCGCCGGTCAGCGCGACCGCGACCACGCCCCCGACCAGCGCGAACGGCAGGCTGACGGCGACCAGCGCGGTGATGCGGCGCGAGCGGAACTCCATCCACACCAGCAGCAGGATGCCGACGAGGCAAAGCGCGCCGATACCCCACAGCCGGCTGCGCGATTCCCTGAGGGCAGCATATTCGCCCAGCACCTGCGGGTGATAGCCGGTCGCGAACGGCACCTTCGCGACCGCGGCGTCGACCGCCTGCGCGACGGTGCCGAGATCCGCGCCCGCGACGTTCATCGTCACGTCGAGGCGGCGCTGGCCGTTCTCGCGCTTCACCTCGTTGGGAGCGGGCGCGATCTCGATACCGGCGATGTCTCCGAGCCGCACCGGCGCGCCGGTGACGGGTGCCTGGATCATCAGGTCGCGAAGCGCATGGACGCTGTTCCGCACCGCTGGCTCACCCCACACCGCCACGTCGAACGCGCGCTGGTCGCGGTAGATTTCGCCGACCTTGGCCTGCGCGACCAGCACCTGCGCCTGCCGGCGGACCTCGCCCGCGGTCAGCCCGAGCCGGGCCAGTTCGCCGGCGCGCGGGCGGATGCGGATTTGCGGGACCAGCACCTGGCTCTCCAGCTTCAGGTCGGACACGCCCTGAATACCGCCGATCGCGTCCCGAACACGCGCGCCGGCCGCGCGCAGCTCCGGCTGGTCGGGGCCGTAGATGCGGACGACGATGGTCGCGCCGGCACCAGTCAGCACCTCCTTGATCCGCTCGCGCAGATAGGTCAGCACATCGCGGTAGAGGCCGGGATAGCCCTCGACCACCTCCTTGATCCGCTTCACCGACGCATCGTAATCGGCATTCTCGTCAAGGCTGATCCAGAGTTCGGTGAAGTTGGGACCGACCACCTCGTCGGCCTGCTCGGCGCGACCGATATGCGCGCCGAAGTTGCGCACGCCGGGGATGCTGCGCAGCTCCTTCGACGCGCGGATCGTAATCCGGTCCATCGCCTCGATCGACGTGCCCGGCTTCTCGACGAAGTGCATCAGAAAGTCGGTTTCGCGGAAGTCGGGAAGGAACTGGTCCTTGAAGGTCGCATAGCCGACCCCCGCCAGCAGCAGCCCGCCCGCAACGATCCCGACCGCCAGCGCCGGCCTTCCCACCACGCGCGGCAGGAAGCCGACATAGCGACGCTTGAATCCGGCGACGAAGCGGGTGTCGCGCTCCTCGGTAAGCGGCGCGTTCGGCAGGAGCAGCAGGCACATCGCCGGCGTGACGGTCAGCGCGACCAGCAGCGACATGCCGATCGCCAGCACATAGGCGATGGCGAGCGGCTGGAAGAAGGTGCCGGCCACCCCGCCGAGGAAGAAGATCGGCACGAACACAAGCATCACGATCAGCGAGGCGAACACCACCGCCGAGCGCACTTCCAGCGACGCGGCCAGCACCACCGCGAAGGCCGGCTTCGGATCGGCGGACTCGCGGTTCAGCCGCAGGCGGCGCGCGATATTCTCCACGTCGATGATCGCGTCGTCGACCACCTCGCCCAGCGCGATGACGAGGCCGGCGATGATCATCACGTTGATCGTCGCGCCCGACCACAGCAGCATCAGCCCGGCGCCGAGCAGCGACAGCGGGATCGCGACGAGGCTGATCGTCGCCTGCCGCCAGTCGCGGGTGAACAGGAACAGCACCGCCGCGACCAGTGCGCAGCCGATCATCAGCGCGCGTGTCAGGTTGTCAATCGAGCGTTCGATGAAGGTCGCGGGCCGGAAGATGGTCGTGTCGACCTTCACGTCCTTCAAGCCCGGCTTCAGCTCGGCGAACGCGGCCTCGACCGCGCGGGTCAGCTCCAGCGTGTTGGCGGTCGGCTGTTTCTCGACGATCAGCATGATGCCGGGACCGTCGTCGATGATGGCGTTGCCGATCGGTGCATTGAAGCCGTCGACCACGCGCGCGACGTCGCCGATCCGAACCGGTGCCTCGCCCGCCTGCTTGACGATCGCCCGGGCGAGGTCGGCGGCGGTCTGGACGGTGCCGGTCTGCTGGACCGCGAGCCGCTGGTTGGGTGTGTCGACGAAGCCGCCGCCCCCGACCAAAACCGCGTCGCCGGCCGCGGCGCGGACCTCCGCCAGCGTCACGCCGGACGCACGCAGACGATCGGGATCGACCAGCACCTGCAATTGCCGGTCGCGCTGCCCCCAGACCGCGACGTTGGCGACGCCGGGGACCGCCATCAGCCGTGGCCGGATCGTCCAGCGGACCAGCTCGGACAATTGCATCTGATCGAGTTTCGTCGACGACAGTCCGACCTTCATCGCGCGACTGGTCGAGGACAGTGGCGGCATGAGGACGGGCTGTCGTGCCGCAAGCGGCAGGCGTGGCTGCACCTGGGCGATGCGCTCGCCGACCATCTGGCGCGCGCGGATCACGTCGGAGCCGCGCTCGAACAGGATCTGCACCGACGACAGGCCCAGCACCGATTTGGAGCGAAGCGTCATCAGGCCGGGGACACCGTTGACCGCGGTCTCGATCGGCACCGTCACCAGGCTCTCGACCTCCTCGGTCGACAGGCCCGGTGCCTCGGTCTGGATTTCCACCATCGGCGGTGCGAACTCGGGGAACACGTCGAGCGGCACGTCGCGCCCGGCACGGACCCCGAGCACCACCAGCAGCGCGGCGAGCGCGAGAACGAGGACGCGCTGCGCCAGCGCGAAATGGACGAGCCGGCCGAGCATCAGTGCGCCGCCCCGAACTCGGTGCCGAACAACTCCGCCGTACCATCGGTCACGACCTGCGCGCCGGCGGACAGTCCGCGCGCCAACAGCGCCCGTCCGCCGCTCTCCGATACCACCTCGACACGCTGCCGGACGAAGGTGTCGGGCGCGGTCTTCTGATAGACCCACTCGCCGCCATGAATGTCGCGCAGGATTGCGGCAGACGGCACCGACAGGCCCTCGGTCTGCCCGGCGAGCGGCAGGTCGACCGACACGCGCTGGCCGACCTGGAAAGCCCGGTCGCGATTGTCGACCGCGTAATAGAGGTCGACGGTGCCGGCGACGGTGTTGGCCGAAGGCGGTGCCTGCACCGGGCGCGCCGAGCGGGGCGCACCGCCATCGCCAAGAGGGCGGACCGTAGCGGAGGCTTCGCGTCGCACCTCGCCCATGTCGCTGCCGAACACCGATGCGCGCACCCACAGCACGGGTTGCGCGCCAAGCGAGGCGACCGCCGGCCCGAGCAGCCGGCGCTGCTGCCGCGCCGCGTCCAATGCGGCCTGCGCCGCGGTCAGAGCCGCCGCGGCCTCGTCACGCGCACGCACGCTGCCCGCTTCCTCACGCACCAGGCTCGCGGCGCGATCGAGAGCGATCCGCGCAAGCCGCGCCTGCGCCGTGGCACGCGCCAGTTCGGCATCTGCCGCGGCCTGCTGGCTGCCGATCTGCTGGAGGTTGGTTGTCGAATTGACCGGCACGCCGTTGGCGCTGATCGGCGGCACGACAATCTCGCCTGCCACTTCGCGCGTCGCCGTGGCCGATCCGCCATCCACCCGCGCAAGCGCGATGCCCAACCGCTGCTGCGCCTGCGGGGTCAGGGTCAGCTTCAACAGCTCGCTCTCATGCGCGATCGTCTCGGCATGGGCAGGCGGTGCGGGCGGCTTGGCAGCCTTCTCGTCGCAACCGGCAAGCAGGATCGGGATCAGAAGGAAGGTCTGGCGCATCGTGACGGCTTAGTCACGAAAGCATGGGCGCTGCTGGAGCCGACTATACAAAGTCCCAATGTAGCTGGTCATTCACGAGTTTCGATTTGAATTTGATGCTTCGACCTGATGATCGTCGGCCCCGGGGGTGCGCGTATGGAGAGAGTCGACGTGACGAGAGAGCATCCCGCCCGTAAAGTCGCCGAAATCACCCTCGGCTTTTGGCTGGCCAAGGTCGTCGCCACGACATTGGGTGAGGTTGCGGGTGACGCCATCGCCCAGACGCTGAACCTGGGCTACGTCGCCGGGCTTGCCATCACGCTGGGCC
>JAESGL010000325.1_pt1 | contig 29614 bp, 27 predicted proteins | sample 9269711 | NCBI WGS metagenome assembly JAESGL01 (sample SAMN14515918, study PRJNA621676) | algae metagenome | isolation source: Kastovskya adunca ATA6-11-RM4 and co-occurring heterotrophs from soil and... | place: Chile: Atacama Desert | collected 2011-06-27
ATTGTCTCCTGCACCTCACCACTAACTCGTGATCTCCTCGAAACCCCAGGCTTCGTGGTCATCACGGCAGAGTTCAGTAGTTGAGCGCATCAGGTGGAGGAACGCAGCCGTCCCGTCGCTCATTGGCCCGGCGAGCGGCTTGCGTCGTTCGGACACAGAGCAGAAATGCAAAGGAATACGAACATGAACAAGTTCATTCTCGCCCTCGGGCTTTCTACCGCCATGGTCGCAACACCTGCCCTCGCGCAGAACGCCACCTGGGACCTCAACGCTGACACCCAGATCGACCAGAATGAATTCTCGACTGGGCTCACCGGGAGCGGCATGTATCGCGACTGGGATGCCGACACGAGCGGCTATCTGGATAACAATGAGATCGGCACCGGCCTTTACGGCGCCTATGACCGTGACGCCAGCGGCGGCATTTCCGAAGATGAATATGCTCGTGGCGGGCTTTTCGACAATGACTACGGCGACTGGGACACCGACGAGAGCGGCTTCATTGAAGAGCCCGAGTTCCGGGCCGGCTGGGACACCACTGCGCGCTACAACGAATGGGACGCCGACGGTGATGCTCAACTGACCGAGGATGAGTTCAACCAGGGCATCTACACCTCCTTTGACCGTGATGATGATCAAGTGCTGACCGAAGATGAATTCGGCGCACAGCCTGGTGATCTGGGCGAAGAAGGCTGGTTCGACTTCTAAAGATCCGCCAATCGGAGGTGGGCCGCTTGGCCCACCTTCTCGCGTTCAACCTAACCCCGCATCATCCGCTGCCCGCCGACAATTGCAGCGGCGCCTGCCACTACAACGGCATCTTCGACGAGCCCTGTCGTGGTTTGCCCGTGTTGCTCAATCGCCGAGACCCTGGCTTTCCATCCTGGATAGGACGCAAGCACCGCCGTTGTGCCACCCGCCGCCGCGCCAACCCACCGGTCCCGATATGGCGAGAGTGCCGCACCCGCGATTGCCGAGGTGATGAACCGGGCCGCTAGCCCGATAGGCACCGTGCGATCTGGCGCCGACTTCTGCTTGTCGCCCGCCAGTTCAGCGATCGCCAGGGCAACTGCGCCGGTGACGACCACCGGGTGGCTTAAGAGGCGCGGTGCGCCGTTATCTTCGGGTAGTAAATCATAGGCAGCGGCTACAGAAACGGTGGCGAGCGGTGTCATCGCACGTTGTCCGGCCACCAGGCCCATCAGAAATGAAGCAAGCACAAGCAATCTCCCGTTAAGTATGGGAGATCAACCGGCCGCGAACCGGGCAGTTCCCTCGCACGCTCAGCCGCCCCTCTCGTTTATTCCCCGCGCGCCGTTTCGGCGATGCGCCGCTTGAACGGCACCCGCAGGGCGAAAAACAGGGCAGCACCGCCAAAGCAATAGGCGGCATAGCCGAAGCTCTGCACGTCGAGATCGATGCCGACATCGATCAGATAGCCGGCGATGCCTGGTCCCAATGCCGATGCGGCAACCAGCGCCGCCGTAGCCAGGGCGCGAATGGCTCCGATATGCCTGGTGCCGTAAACCTCGGCCCAGAGAGCACCCACCACCGGTGACATCATCCCGGCGGTCAAACCGAACAATATGAAGAACAGCGGGTTGGACCATTGATGTTCAATGAGCCCCAAAACCAGGCACCCAATTCCTTCGGGCAACAGGAAAACTGGCATCAGGCGCCAGGCGCCAAAACGGTCGACCAGCGCTCCCGCCAAGAGCGACGTCACAACCACGGTCAGTGCCAGCAACGGATAGGAGGCTGTGAAGAAGGTCAGGTCCCACCCCTTGAGCTCCACCAGATGCGCCTGGTGAAACATGTAGAGCGTGCCGATCGCCGGTGGTGCCATGATGCCGGGGATGATCATGAAGAACAGCGGATCGCGCAATACCCGGCCACGATTCCACTGCGATCCAGTCAAGCTGCCACCGCTGTCACCGTCCGGGTTGACCTGTCCCCGCGCCACGGCGCGTTTCCCGTCCGGCGGGTCGCGCAGCAGGAACCAGATGATTGGGCAGATCACCAGGAACAGCGTCAGGGCGGTGCCGAACCAAACCTCGCGCCAGCCAAATGTCAGGATAGCCAGGGTGATCATGAACGGAGTCAAGGCGTCGCCAGTGGCGGTGCCAAGTCCCGCCAGCGAGATCGCCCGGCCGCGGAAGCGGTTGAACCAGCGCGACATGGTCGTCATCGCAATGTGGCTCAGCATGCCCTGGCCAAAGAACCGCAGCGCCGCCAAGGTCAGCACGAGGGTTACAATGTGGTTTTGTACCGACATGGCGAGCGCAACCAGTCCCAGCCCGACAGCCGAGGCAATGGCCAAAGCCCGGGCGCCGATCCGGTCCGCCAGCCCACCGGCCCAAACCAGACAGACGGCGCTTGCAAGCGTTGCAATGGTGTAGATACCACCAAACGCCCCGTGACTGAGCTCAAACTGGGTTCGAATGGCCGTATTGAATTGCGCGATGAAGATGGTCTGCCCCGGTATCGTCGCAAACGCCATGGCGTAGCCGCCAGCGATCCATTGGACCTGGCGCGCCGTGAGTTCGGACAGGGGCGGGGATTTGGTCTGGGCCGTCATGCTGGAGGCGATATCCGGAGCTAACAGGCGCAGAAGCGCCTGCTGAATTGTCCGCCGGCATGAGCGAAGCCTCGGACCATGGTGGGATGAAAAAGGAAACCGAGCAGACTGCGGCTCGGATGAAGATGGGTCAAACTAGCCCAAGTGTCGGTCGATCGTAAACCCTCGCGGCATGGTCGCTCAGCGTTCGGAGGACTGCGCGCAGGAGATGCAGAAGCGGGTCGCTGGATCGACCCTGAGCCGCCCGACAGCAATAGGCTCGCCGCAGTCTTCGCAATAGCCATATTCGCCCAGTTCGATGCGGCGCAGGGCCGCCTCTACCGCAACCTTGCGGGCACGCCGCCGGAGGTCCGAGGCTTGCGCTAGAGCTTGTCCCTGCATGGCGTCCATCCTGGAGAGCCGCCCGACGCTCTGCTGGTCGAGGGCCACGGGCGCGCGGTCCTGTTCGGTAGCTTTAGAAAGCCGGATCAACTCCTCCAACTCCCGCTGGAGCCGGGGGAGCATTTCGGTGGAGAGATCGGAATCTGGCATGAACCCGCGCGCTCGCTTCTTAGCGGAACAGCATCACGGGAATCCGGACCGAGCGGATCATCTCGGTCGTGGTGCTGCCAATGATGAAGCTGCGCACCCGCGAATGGCCATAGGCGCCCATGACCAGGAGGTCGATGTGGTCGGCTTCGGCATGGGCTGCGATCACCTTGTCCGGTTCGCCCGGTTCGATCAGCGCATCGACGGCGTAGCCCGCGTTGCGCAGGGTCCCCGCCGAACTCTCCAGCTTGCCGCGGTTCTCTGGGGTCTCCTTGCCCACCATGATCATGGTACAGGCAAGACCGGGGAACAGCGTGCCCGCAGCAATGTGGTTCACGGCCTTCATGATGCTCTCGCCGCCATCGAACGCGATCAAGAACCGGTTGACGGGCTTGAAGGCGCGCGATGCAACAAGCACCGGCTTACGACTGGTGCGGGCGACACGCTCGAGATTGGAGCCGAGGTGCAGCTTGGCAAAGTCGGCCGCTTCCCCCCGCTTGCCGATAAGGACGAGATCGGCGTCTGCTTCGAGCTCATGGACCGCATCCACAATGTCGCCCATGCGCAGTTTAGCGTGCACCTCTCCGACCCCGGCCGTGAGCAGCCTGGATCGGGCGGTGTCGACGATGAGACGGCCCCGATCCCGCGCGAGCTTGGCGCGCTGTTCGTCATGGGCAGCCAGATCGTTAAGCAGGGCGCTATGCGCACCCGCTTCCAGATTGCCGCTGAGATCGACTGGTGCGCTGGATACATCCCGGCGCCCGATCACATGGACGACGTCCACGGAGGCTCCGATGGTGGTTGCGACCCAGGCGGCATGGTCAAGCACGCTTTCAGAGTAGACCGAACCGTCCACGAAGGCGATGAGCTTAGGCATTGGTGATCCTCCCTTAGTGTCCCATGAGGCGTTCAAGCGCCCCTGGTTTGTCATGGATAGCCAGTCGGTCGACGATGGTCTCGCTGGCGTTGTTCATGCCCACCAGCTGCACCTCCGCGCCTTCGCGGCGGAACTTCAGGATAATCATGTCCAGCGCCTGGACGCTTGAGATATCCCAGATGTGGGCGCGGCTGACATCGATGGTGACCTTGTCGAGCGCCTCTTTGAAATCGAACGCGGCGGTGAAGTCCTCGGCCGACGCAAAAAAGATCTGACCTTCCACCGTATAGGTGCGTTCCCGGCCGTCATCGGACGCAACCGAAGTGACGCGGAAGATCTGCGATATCTTCCAGGCAAAGAAGATGCCGGACAGTAGGACGCCGATCAGCACGCCGATGGCGAGGTTATGCGTGTAGACCACCGTGACCACAGTCGCGAGCATGACGATCGAGGAACTGCGGGGATGCACGACGAGGTTCTTCAGCGACACCCAGGAGAAGGTGCCGATCGAAACCATGATCATGATCGCGACCAGAGCCGCCATGGGAATGATGCTGACCAGATCGCCCAGCACCAGGATCATGAACAGCAGGAATATTCCGGCCATGAAGGTCGACAAGCGGCCACGCCCGCCCGATTTGATGTTGATGATGGACTGCCCGATCATCGCGCAACCTGCCATGCCGCCAATAAAGCCGGTGGCCGTATTGGCAATACCCTGGCCGATGCACTCCTGGTTCTTGTCGCTCTTGGTATCGGTCAGGTCATCCACGATCTGTGCCGTCATCAGCGATTCCAGCAGCCCCACCACCGCAACGGCGGCCGAGTAGGGCAGGATGATGAGGAGCGTCTCAAGCGTGAGCGGAATCTGCGGAATGAGGAACACCGGCAAGGTGTCGGGCAATGCCCCCATGTCGCCCACCGTCCGCAGGTCCATGCCAAGGACAATGGAGATCGCCGTCAGCACCACGATGCACACGAGCGGCGAAGGGATCGCCTTGGTGATGCGCGGGAAGAGATAGATGATCGCGAGACCGCCAGCGACCATCACATAGGTCAGCCAGGTTACGTTGATGAGTTCGGGCAGTTGCGCCATGAAGATCAGGATGGCCAACGCATTGACGAAGCCAGTCATGACCGATTTCGATACGAACCGCATGACATAGCCCAGCTTCAGGAACCCGGCAGCGATCTGCAGCAGGCCGGCAAGGACGGTGGCCGCGAGCAAATATTGCAACCCGTAGTCCCGCACCAATGTGACCATCAGCACGGCTGTGGCAGCTGTTGCCGCCGAGATCATGCCGGGGCGTCCACCCACAAAAGCGATCAGGACGGCGATGGAGAAGGAAGCGTAGAGGCCGACCTTGGGGTCGACGCCAGCGATGATCGAAAAGGCGATGGCTTCCGGGATCAGGGCGAGTGCGACCACAAGGCCGGCGAGTATGTCTCCACGAATGTTGCCGAACCACTCGGCGCGCATTCGGTGCAAGGTTTCGATCATTTATTCTTCCGTAAAGAGTAGGGCTTCAGCGTGGGAATGCGCAGCAGAGTAGATGGCCTTGCATTCGGCTCGGTGCGTCGCTGCAGTGATCCAGACGGCTTCTGGCTCTTTCAGTGGCGGGAACAATCCTGCCATCGCGATCGGCCCACCAGATGCGGCAAGCCGTGGATAAAAGAGCTATTCAGAAGGGATCGAAGAACAGTGGTGCTGGATACAATGCGCGAACGCAGATCTGTCAAAGACTGTGCTTGAGTTGACCGGGGGATAGGCGCCCGGAGAAGCCACCCGCCAAGCGGGTCCGACGACGAGCCCGTTATTGCCCCAATCTCTGCCCGATAGCAACCTTCCATCAGCAGCTATGCAGTGTGAAACGACAACTCAGCATTCTTTGCGCAGGACAAAGTGCAACCAACGTCGGAACTGCATGCCTATAGGTTTGTTCACATGGCATCACGCACAAAGGAGCATCCCGATGAAGAAGTTCGCCCCAATCGCCGTCGTCGCCGTCGCGGCTCTCTCGATCACCGGCTGCACGTCCACGCAGCGGACCGTCACTGGCGCAGCCGTTGGTGGCGTCGCAGGTGCTGCAGTTGGTGGAGCGGTCGCCGGCACCCCAGGTGCAGTCGTGGGTGCCGGTGCTGGCGCTGCTACCGGTGCCGTCATCGCAAACTGACCTGACACTCAGCGTCAGACGCTAATAATTGCCTCGCTTGGCACCTCACCGGTAAGCGAGACCATAGAGGCGGGCGGTACTGCCGTCCGCTACTTTCCCAAGGCAGTGATAGCGCGCACCTCGGTCTCAACCGAATCGAGGATCGCGTTGATAGCCGCTGCCGCCCCGTTCACATTCTCCACCAGAATGGCATCGGCGAGATCCCGGTGCATGGGAAAGGAGCCAAGCCCAAAGGCGTCGGCCGAAAAGGGCGACGAACCACCCCGCTCGAGGGCGCGGTCGAGGTTCATCAGCAGTTGCCCATACATTGGGTTACCCGACGCATCGTAGATAGCGCCGTGAAAGGCGTGGTCGGCCTTGCGCCAGGGGCGACCGGCGTCGACCTCGACCAGCAAGATTTCGCACAAGCGGGAAATCTCTTCACGTTGCGAGCGCGTGGCCTTCATCGTTGCCTTGCGGACGACGTCATTTTCAAGCGTCCGGCGGATTTCCATGAGCCGCAGGAGTGCCTCGCCTTCCAGTCTGACCATGGTGGGGACGATGCCGCGCGAGGTCTGCACCCGGGCTGACAAATAGGTGCCATCACCCCGCCGGCGCCGGATGATACCCAGTCCCTCCCAGCGGTTGAGCGCCTCCCGTATGGTCGATCGTCCCACACCCAGGCTCGTCGCCAGTGAGGTTTCCGGCGGCAGCCGATCACCGATCTGCAAACCGGCACGCTCCACCATCTCGGCAAGGGCATCCAACACCGCCACGTTGCGGGAGCGGTTCTCCAGCGGTTCGAGAAAGTGCAGCGGTGCTTGCCGACTCATGAGCCCAGTCCTTGAGGCATCTTCGCGGCCGCCAAACACCACATCTAGGCGCCCTTGTCAGCCATGCGCGCGCCGAGGCTCACCAAGCTCGAGCAGTTCGCCGAGCGCCTCCAGCAGAAGGTCCATCTGCGGTCGAGAATTATAGCCCTGCACCGAAAGCCGGGCGATGTAGGTTTCCTGCCACCGGAAGACTGGAATTTCGATTTTGTACCGATCGAACAAGGTATTGTGGACCTCGGCGGTGTCGCATTGCGGAATGGGCATCGCCACCATTTGCGGCGCCGAAAACTCGGGGGTCGACAACGGGGCTAGGCCGGTCAGTTCCTGCAGTCGCCGCGCAGTGTCTTGGGCCAGGGCTGTGCAATGTGCGGCGACGCCGGTCCAGTCATTGTCACGCCGGAAGCGGATTGCTTCTGGCATGGCGAGCCACGCCGACGGGTCGCGTGTTCCTTGCACCTCGATTTCGTCGATGAAGGGCGAGTTGCCGAACGCCCCTTTGGCCCCCGGCTCCTTGCTCTGCGCCGTCCAGCCGTGGCTGATGACCAGTGGATCAAGCAGGCCCTGCACCTCGGGACGCGCATAGAGAAAGGCGGACCCTTTGGGCGTCATCATCCATTTGTGGCAATTGCCCGAGTAGAAATCCGCGCCCAGCAGGTCAAGCTCGAGCGGAATATGCCCCGGCGTATGAGCGCCATCGATGACAGACCAGATCCCCCGCCGGCGTGCTTCGGCCAGCACCTCGGCGATGGGGAAGAGCAGGGCGGTCGGCGAGGTGATGTGGCTGAGAAAGAGTACTCGGGTGCGCTCAGTCATTCCGGCGATGATCGCGTCGGTAAAGTTGGCTTCGGACACCAGCGGCAGTGGCACCTTCACCACGACCACTTCCGCGCCGGTCTGGCGGCAAACAAAGGCCCAGGTCTTTTCCAGCGCCGAATACTCGTGGTCGGTGGTGAGGATCTGGTCGCCGGGGCGCAGCTGCAGCGAGCGGGCGACAATGTTGAGGCCGCTCGTGGCGTTGGTTACCGCTGCGATGTTATCTGACGCCGCCCCCAGTTCGGCCGCAAGCGCCTCGCGCGGCGTGCGCATGAGTTCGGTAAGGCGTCGGCCCAAAAACTCCACCGGCTCACTTTCCAGCTCCAACTGGAACCGCTGATAGGCTTCGAACACCGGCCGGGGGCAGGCGCCGAACGAGCCATGATTGAGGAAGACGACGTCTTCGCGCAGCAAAAATTGTCGGGCTAGATTGGCGGACACTTCAACGGCCTTTCAGGGTCGGATCGAGGGCGTCGCGCAGGCCGTCGCCAAAGAGCGATGTGGCCAGCACGCTGATGGCGAGCGCCGCAGTGGGAAACACTGCGAGGTGCCAGTAGAAGAACATGTAGTCGATGCCCTCATTGATCATCTGTCCCCAGGTGGGCGTTGGCGGCGGCACGCCGACCCCGAGAAAGCTCAGGCTCGCCTCGAGCATCATCGCTAGGGGGATCGCCAGGACGAATCCAACGATGATGGGGCTGATGGAATTGGGGATGAGGTGACGACGGATGATGTAGGCGGGTGACGCGCCCAAGGCTTGCGCCGCACGAACAAATTCCTTCTCGCGGAAAGACTTCACCTGCGCCCGAACCAACAGGCACACCTGGACCCAGCCGAAAGGTCGACCCCTCGACCTCTAAATGACATATGTCTGACAAATTCAGCTGAGCTGTGCAACTCTCCATTTCTGGTTTTCTGACGGGCTCAACGGTAGGTGCAGCAGCACGGCGCAGGCCCAGAATGCCGGGGGCTCGATGAAGCTCGAACGGCAGCGCTCGACTGAACTCGACGCCTTCGCGGCCGCGCGCGCCCTGGCCCGAGGTCATGGAGTGCTATCTGATGACCGGTCAGTTCGATTTCCTGCTCCGCGTGGTCTGCTCGGATCTTGTACGAAGCCTTCCCGCGAGACAAGCTGACCCAACTCAGCGGCGTGGCGTCAATCCAGTCCAGCTTCTCGCTGGGCCGGATCAAGTCCTCCTCGGTCCCTACCGATTTAGCGGCGCTCACCGCTGTCGGTAGGGCGAGGGGCGGGTCGACCTCAGCCCTTTACCCCGGCCGAGAGCATCACCGCCTGCGTCACCCGTCGCTGAAAGATCAGGTACAGCACGGCAACTGGTAAGCCGGCGAGCACGGCCGAGGCCATGAGCTTGGCATAGACGATGCCATAGGCGTCCTTCACCTGCGTGATGCCCACCGGTACCGTCATCGTTGCTTCCCCCGTGGCGGCGAGGAACGGCCACAGAAACGCGTTCCAGGCCCCGATAAAGGTGATGATCGAGAGCGCCGCCGTCACCCCCCAGTTCATCGGCAGGTAGATGCGGAACAGAATCTTGAAGTGCCCCGCGCTGTCCATCATCGCTGCCTCGCGGAACTCCTTGGGGACGGAGTCGAAAAACTGCTTGTAGACGATGATCACCACCGGAACGATCAGTTGCGGCAGGATGATGCCGGCCCAGGTGTTGAGCAGTTTGAACTGCGCCATCAGGACGAAATGATTCACGATCAGCGCCTGCATCGGCACCATGAAACACGCCAGGATCAGCACATAGATGAGCCGCCGGCCGGGGAAGTCGAGCTGGCTCAGCGCATAGGCACAGCCGGCCGAACTGACCACCACGCCCGCCGTGATCAGCACCGAGGTCACCATGGAATTGATGTACCACTGCGTGATGTTGGTCCGCTCCCAGATGTGGATGTAGCTGTCCAGCGTCGGACGCTGCGGCCACAGGGAGAGCCCGCTGGCAATCACCTCCGTATCGGATTTGAACGAGGTGATGATCGCCCAGTAGAGTGGAAAGAACGCCAAGAGGGCAAAGGCGAAGGTGACCGCCGATAAGACGAGCCCACCCAGATCGAGCATCGGATCGCGGTGCGTGCGCTCAGTCTTGACGGTCACATGCGGAAGGGCTTCAGCGGTCATTTTTCACCTCGCGCGCGGAGCAATTGATATTGCAGCACTGACAGGACGATGATCATGGCAAACAGCAGCACCGCCGCCGTCGCCCCCTCACCGCCCCGGTTCTGCTGGAAGGCGAGCTTGTAGATGTACTGCACCAGGACGATCGTGGCGTCCTGCCGGCCACCGATCGAGAACAGATAGACCTGGTCGAAAATCTTGAGCTGCGCGATCAGCTGGATGGTCAGCACCAGCGCCGTCACCGGCCAGATCAGCGGCCAGGTAATGCGGGCGAATTGGCGCCAGCGTCCGGCGCTGTCCAGCGCCGCCGCTTCATAGATCTCAGGTGAGATATTGCGCAGCCCCGCGATGAACAGCAGCACGTTGAAGCCCAGCGTCCACCAGATGGTGACAAAGGCAACCGTGGGCATGAAAAGGGGAATCGTGCGGGTCAGCGAGATCGGCTCGCCGCCATTGAACGGCCGCACCAGCCACTGGATCAGCCCATACTGCACGTCGATGATCCAGTTCCAGGTGAGGAATACCACCGACACCGGCAGGATATAGGGCAAAAAGAATGCCGCAAGCACGAGGCTTTGCTGCCATCCCTTGAGCCGGTTCACCGCCATGGCGATGGCCAGCGACACCAGCGTATTGGGCACCACCGTCAGCACCACGAAATAGGCCGTGTTCCAGAAAGCGGCATGAAACAGTCGGTGGCTCAAAATCTTGAAGTAGTTCTCGAGGCCCACCCACTCGCCCGGGCCGATCAGCGGTGCGTCCGTGAAGCTCAGCATCACCATCTGGATGGTCGGCCAGACGAACAGGGCGCCATAGATGATGATGAACGGACCCACCAGCACCAGCGCGGTGAGATATTCCTGGCGTTTGTCTCGCAGCATCGCCGAACCTCCACGGAACAGAGAAGGCCGGCACCCTGGGGCGCCGGCCGGTCGCTTGGCCTAGAGCTGGCTGTTGAGGTCGTCGCGCATCTGCGCGGCGGCGTCGGCAGGCTCCTTCTCGCCGGAGGTGGCGGGCACGATGTAGTTGTTCCAGGCGTCGCCTAGGGGCGCGGCCGGGCCGGCAAGCGTTGTGCGCGGATCGAACACGGCCGTATCGGCAAAGCCGGCATAGACCGATTGTGGCTTCATCTCCTGGAACTCGGCACTCTGGCGCACTTCGTTATAGGCGGGGAGATGGCCCGCGCCCGCCCAATCGAGGGAGTTTTCGTTCATCCACTTAATGACTTCCATTACCGCTGCCCGCTTCTCGGGATCGGCTTCGGCGCCGGCATTGGCGGGAATAACGAAGGCGTGGCTGTCGGACCATGCTGCCGCCTGGTCGAAGAGCACCGGAACTTCCACCGCACCCCACTCGAACATCTCGCCCCTTTCGGCGAGGTCAGTGAAGGTTGGCACCTCCCAGTTGCCCATCAGGAAGAATGGCGATTGCCCCGAGGTAAAGAGCGCCAGGGCTGCCGGTGACTCGATCTGCTGCGGTGTCCAGCCGTTCTCGACCCAGCGCGCCATGGTTTCGGTCGCCGTGGAAAGCTTCTCCAAGTCCTCGTCGGTCGGAAAGAAGCCGCCAGCGGCCTCGTCATACATGGTGCCGCCCTGCTGGCCAAAGAGGCTATAGACCATGCGATAGCGGTCTCCGGTCGGCATCGACAGCCCATACATGCCGTCCGTAGTGAACTGCTCGAGCGCCGCTTCGAAATTCTCCATGCCGTCGAGACCGGTGGGCAAGCCGTTCTCGTCCAGCATGCCGGCTTCTTCCAGCATGTCCTTGTTGTAGAAGAGGATCAGGCCATGCTGGTCGAAAGGAACGCCATAGCGCGTGTCATCCACCTTGGCAGCGTTGGCGGCCGCTTCAGTGTAGGACGCGTCGGAAAGGCCCACCGACTCCATGTCTTCATCGCTGATTTCGGCCAGGGTGCCGCTATCCACCGCAAGAGGCATGCGTGAAAGGTGATAGGTGGCGATGTCGGGACCTTCCCCGATCGCCGCCGAAGTCTGCAGCTTGGTGTAGTAGGGCGAGCCCCACTCAAGGGTGGTGGCCTCGATCTGGATGTCGCCCTGGTGCTCCTGGTTGAACTGGTCGATGAGCGACTTCATGCGAACGCCGTCGCCGCCGCCCAGAAAATCCCACCAGACAACGGTCTGCTGCGCCACAGCGCCGCTGGCCAAGGCCAGGAAAGCCGTCGAAGCCAAGGCCAGTCGTTTCAAGCTCTTGTTCATTTGGTTCCTCCCAATGAAAAATGCTCTATGCGTAGTGTCAGTCCGGTTGCGCGTCGCATTGAGCGGGTAGGGCCGCGCTCCGGAAACTTGCTTGCCTAGTTTGCGTGGTAGGCCGCGCCTCCTTCGTCAAACAGGTGCGTCGCTGCCGGATCCACCTCCAGGGCAACCGGCTGCCCGGGGCGGAGCGTGCTCTTGCCGCTGTCCTCCGCCACCACCAGATCGCCGCCGGCCAGGCGCACATGCACGAATGTGCGATCGCCAAGGCGCTCCACGAGCTCGGCACTGCCGGTAAGCGTGCCGCCTGATGGCACCACCCGCAAAGCGTCCGGACGAATACCAAGTGTCAGCTCGCCTCCGATGGGTAGGCCCGCCACCGGAATGCTCGTCGCAATCCTTGCGCCGCCTGCATCCACCACTGCATGACCGCCCCCTTGCTCCGCAACCGAGGCTGGCAGAAAGTTCATGGCGGGCGAGCCGACAAAGGCGGCGACAAAGCGGCTGGCGGGCCGGGAATAGACCTCCATAGGCGTGCCGATCTGCTCAACCTTGCGATTGTTCATGACCACGATGCGGCTGGCCAGGGTCATGGCCTCGGTCTGGTCGTGCGTGACGAAGACCATCGTGGTGCCGATCCGCTGGTGCAATTGCGCCAGTTCCACCCGGGTGCGCACCCGCAACCCCGCATCGAGGTTGGAGAGCGGCTCATCGAGAAGAAATGCTTGGGGCTCGCGCACGATGGCACGTCCGATGGCGACGCGCTGGCGCTGACCTCCGGAGAGTTGCGCAGGGCGGCGGTCCAGCAGCGGCATGATTTCCAGCATGCGTGCCGCCTCGTCCACCCGCCGCGAAACCTCGGTCTTGCTGGTGCCGATATTCTGCAGCCCAAAGCTCATATTCTCCCGCACGGTCATGTGCGGATAGAGCGCGTAGTTCTGGAACACCATGGCGACGCCGCGCTGGTTGGGCGGTAGCTGGTCCACCCTTCGATCACCGATGCGGATCTCGCCGCCATTGATCGCTTCCAATCCGGCGATCATCCGCAGCAGCGTGGACTTGCCACAGCCCGATGGCCCCAGGAAGACGATGAACTCGCCCGATTGAATGTGCATCGAGACGTGCTCGAGCACGCTCACCTGTCCATAAGACTTGCTGACGTCGTTGAGTACGATGTCGGCCATGGCTTCCTCCTCTTGATCTACTGATCCGCTGCGGCTTTTGCCGTCTTGGCGTCTCGTTTAGTCCTCCGCGCGTGATGTGAGCGGGCCGCCCTAGCGGTCCACCGGCAACTCCTTGGTTGTTTGCACGAGGGCATCGAAGAGCGCTGCGGCCATCGGGTCGCTGCCCGGCGCCGCTTGCGTCAGGCGGAACGTGGTCGCCACCACGCCGCCACGCCCGACCCGTTTCTCGCCGATGATAACAGCAGGCTTGTGCACCCAGCCGACCACCATGCCGGCATGAACATTGTTGCCAACCTCCCACGGCCGGAAGCCGGTCAGCAGGTGGTGCGGCACCACATCGGAAAAGGCGAGGTCCAGGATCGGTCCACCGGGAATGGCGGCAAACGGGCCATCGCGACGGATCCAGCTGAAGCCGGCGATCCAATCGCCGCGCCAGATCGTGCCGTCCCGCTCGACCAGGCTGATGCCGGGCAGATGCTGGTCGAGACTGGGTCGGAACTTCTTGCCATCTGCCACGATGCTGCGGTGTGGCAATTCCCCGTCCGGCATGTCGGTGCGCAGGTTGCGGTTTGTTTCGACGCTGCCATCGGCCAGGATCAGGTAACGGGCACCCGCCTTGATGGCTTCGACGTCCTCGCCGTCCACCGCATGGCAGAGGACGATGTCGGCCTCGGCAGCCGGGAGGATTTGGTAACCGAGGCCGGCAGCGTAAGCCGCGAGTTTCGGATCCACAGCGGCAATGGAGGTTTGTCTCGCCGTGCTGCGCTCGGCAAAGAGCGCGATCTCGCAGCTATTGCGCGCCAGCACCGCGCCGTCCGCTTCGAGCGTGAACTCGATGCGGAGCATGCGGTTATCGGGACTGGCAGGCATGGAAAAGGCGTGCGTACCCAAGGAAGCGGTGGACACAGGGCCGGTTGCTGGCACCTCGATATGACCCGACACATCGCCGCTCCACCGCAGCACCGCGCCGGCGGGAATGGTGTGGCCGCCCGTCGCAACCGTGAGCTCGATGGGCAGGTCCGCGCCGGCATAGGCCGAATAGCGCGCGGGCCTGGGCACGATGACGATGTCGGCGTTGATGGTCTCGAACACGTCGTGGAACACGCGCGGGTTGCGTTCCATGTCCAGGAGGCCATTGGCCTCCCAGTGCACATCCGTCAGTTCGGTGATCACATAACCCATGATCGAGGGATGCAGCCGCATCTGCTCGATTTGGTAGCGGAGGTTCATGAATTGGTACCACTGCACCTGCTCGATGAACTGATCGAACGAGCCAAAGGTGCGATGCAGGTCGAGCGCTGCAAAGCGCGCCTCGATGCCGTGGGGCAGGGCAACCCCATCACCCCAAAGCGAACCGGTTTCAAACCAGTCCGGCTCCTTGCCGTCCGCGCCGCGCAGCAGCTTCGGGTCGGGTAGGCCCCATACCCCGAATTCCGAGACGATCAATGGCTCGTCGCCCCGCCGTTCCGCATCGCCTAGCGGCGAGAACGTCCAGTCCGCACCTGCCGCGAACTGGGCGGTGATGTCGTCCCATTCCTGGCGTCGCTCGGGGACCGAACGGTAATAGTGATAGTCATTGAGGTCGGTCTTGACGTGGAAGTTGGGGAAACAGGCCGAGTTGTCGACCACAAGGCGGGTGGGGTCCTCGGCCTTAAGCCAGTCATAGCTGTCCTTGAGCCACTGCCGGTGCTCGGCGTTCTCGACCAGCCGCGTGCCCCAATCCTCATTGATCAATGTCCAGGCGATGATCGAGGGATGGTTGCGGTCGCGCTGGAGGATACCCTCCATGGTCTCGCGCATGCGCCGCGCCGAGGCCTGTGTGAAGTTTGCCACATTGGGCACTTCGGTCCAGACGAGCAGGCCAAGCCGGTCGGCAACCTCGTAATAACGCGGGTCAGGCACCTTGATGTGGCAGCGCAGGGTGTTGAGCCCCAGCTCCTTGGCCTTGCGCGCCTGATCCTCGAGGAACTCCAGCGAGGGCGGCGTGTAGATGCCGTCGGGATAGTAGTCCTGGTCCAGGGCGCCCCGCATATAGATGGGTTCGCCGTTGAGGAGGATTTTTCCCTCAGCCGTCTCGATCGTCCGGAAACCGAAACTGTGGGTGACAGTGTCGGCGTCGCCGAGCTCCACCGTCAGGGAGTAGAGGTTCGGCGCATCGACAGACCAGAGCTTGGCGTCGGGTACACTGAGTAGCGCCTCGGCACCGGCAGCCGCCGTGACCTTGGCTCGGGCGACCACAGCGCCATCGCTGTCACAAACGGTAAGCTGCGCCGAAAGCCCCAGGGCAGGTGCGCTGAAATCGAGATTGACCCGCACCTGGCGGTCCATGCCCGCAGTGATCACCACATCGGTAATCCGGCGCGCGTCCCGCGCCTCAAGCGACACCGACTGCCAGGGCCCGCCAATGCGGCCATACCAGCTGATCTTGCCGTGCGGGATCTCGCTGAAGGGGAAGTCGGGATAGAGGCGGTGATCCGCCGACGGCATGGTGACCCGCACCTCGACTTCGTTGCTGGTGCGGATCAGCCGATCCGGGACGATGAGCTCGAACGGCAGGTAGGCGCCCTCGTGCTCGCCGATTTTTTCGCCATTGAGCAGCACCTCGCAAAAATAGCTCACTGCTCCGAACTTGAGCGCCAGCTCACGCTGCTCCCAACCGGCGGGTACGGCAAAGCTGCGCTTGTAGACGGCTCGGCCGCTCGTATCGACTAGGTCGGAAAATTCAGCCTGCCAGGGTCCGGGAACATGGGCGTCACGCCAAGGACCATTCTCGTGCCGGAACTGCCAAACCCCATCCAGTGAGAGACTCTGTCGGGCTGCCGATTCCGTCCCGAGTGCCCGTGCCTCCGCAGTGCCGCTCATCTCTGACCCTCAAGCAATATTAGTTATAATATTATCACCGTAGGCCGGTCCCGAAGCTCTGGCAAGAGGGGCAGTTGGGCAGCAATTAGGAGCGCTAATGCGGCAGATAAGGTGAACAGTCCGCTGGCCATTTGGGGGAATATGCGGCATCAGACTGAGTGGTGTGAAAGGGGGAGCGACCTGATGGACAAGCGGGCAACCATGCATGACGTGGCCGACCGCGCCGGCGTGTCTCAAGCCACCGTCTCGCTGGTCCTCAACGGCGTTCCCAACGCCCGAATCTCCCGGGGCACGCGCCGCCGCGTGCTCGAAGCCGCTGAGGAACTGGGTTACCGCCGTGGCCAGGGCCATCCGGTGCCCAAGGGGCGCAAGCGTATCATCGGCCTCTTCATCGATGAGGTCTCAACTACCCCTTTCGCCGCCCCATTTCTTGAGGGCGCCCGCGATGAAGCGGCGCTGCAGGACGTGACCGTCGCGACCTTCTGCACCGGCTCCAATGTCGCGCTGGAACAGGCTGCCATGGAACTGCTGGTCGCCCAGCAGGCCATCGGCGCCATCTATACAACACTCATCACCCGGCAGGTCAGCGTACCGCAAGGCTTCGATGAACTGCCCCTTGTCCTACTCAATTGCTACGAGAAAAAGCTCCGCTACCCCTCGGTCGTACCCGGCGATTTGGTCGGCGGTTTTGCGGCGACAGAGGCCCTGTTGAAGGCTGGCCATCGCCGCATTACTCACCTTGCCGGCGAACCCCTACTCGAAGCGTCGGTGGATCGGGAGAAGGGCTTCCGCCAGGCCATGACCAAGTGGCAAGTCCCACCCCAGGACCAGTTGGTAACCTCGGGAGGATGGAGCATCCGCGCTGGTCGGGAACGGGCCAGGGCCTTGCTCTTGGACCCCAACCCACCCACCGCCATTTTCTGCTTCAATGACCGAATGGCCATCGGCTGCTACGAGGCGGCCCGCGAACTAGGCCTTCGGGTTCCCGAGGACATCTCCATTGTCGGCTTCGATGACGAGGATCTGGCCGCCAACATGCAGCCGCCGCTTTCGACCGTGATCCTGCCGCACGACGAGATGGCGCGCTGGGCCGTCGGGCAGTTGCTCGACGGTTTCGAAGCCGCGGACCAGGATCAGCGCATGCAGAAGATCAAGATCGAGTGCGAGTTGGTCGCGCGCGCCTCTATTGCGCCGCCACGGGCCTGACCTGCATCGGGGGAGTGCTCACCGAAGCCCGCTCGACCAGCGGACATTCAAGCTTTACAAGCGGATAGCGCGAGAGCCGGACTCCATTTGTCTCCTGCATCTGCTCGATCACCCATTGCCCCATTGCCCGATGCGGCAGCACCGAGGTGGTGAGCTGCGGGTGCAGATGCCGGGCAATTTCCTCGTCGTCATAACCCACCACAGACATATCGATGGGAATGACAAGGCCCGCCTCCTTCAGCGCCTCATAGCAGCCGATCGCCGTTCGATCGTTCTGGCAGAAAATGGCAGTAGGTGGCTCATCAAGGCTCAGCAGCTTACATGTCCCCTCGAACCCGGAACTCGCTGACCAGTCCCCTTCCACCACCAGGTCGGGATCAAAGGGGATGTCCGCCGTCGCCAGCGCCCGCCGGTAGCCCTTGAGCCGATCCTGCGCTGCCTCCATCCACAATTCCCCGGTGATGGTGGCGATGCGGCTATGCCCATGTTCAATGAGATAGCGCGTACAGCGCTGCCCTCCAGCCACTTCGCTCGGAATGACCGCAGGAAAAGTCTGGTCGGCAGTGTAGCAATTGAGCAGGTATAGGGGGAGCTCGAGCTCTGCCAGGTAGTCTGGCAGTTCCACCTCGCGCGTGAAAATTGTCATGTAGACGATGGCCGCAGCGCCACTGCCAACCAGCTGGCGCACCACGTCCTTTTCGACCGCGGCGTCGTTGAAGGTCTGTGACACCAGCACAAAATTGCCATCCGCCCGGGCGGCCTGGCTGACACCTTCGATCGCCACCATGGCTTCGGGGCTGGTCGCCAACTGGTCCACCACGAACCCGATCACCCGATTGGTCGATCCGGCGCCCGCATGCGGCGCGCCGGCAACTGCATAGCCCAATTTCCGTGCCGCATTGACCACTCGGGCCCGAGTTTCCGCCGACAGCCGGATTCCCGGCGCATTGTTCAGAACGAATGATACCGTGGCCTGCGAGCACCCAGCCTCCCGCGCCACATCCGTCATTGTCACCCGGCGCGCTCCGCGCCTTGTCCGCCCGAGTTCATGTGTCACTTCCGTCTGGGCGATCTTTTTGGACATGGCCACTTCGGCTTAGCGTGGTGCTAATACTCATCAGCTCACATTAGCATATGCCGATACAGTGAGTTAGGTCTAGTGAGCTCGGTGAGCACCATGTGTTTCGACAACTGGCACGACCCAGTCTGCAGCAGCTGCAATTCTTTGCAGATGTTCACACCGCAAAGAGACGTTTTATCATTCGTGCTGACCTCGAGGGGTTCTCGACAAGCGGAGTGAGGTCGGTGACCTGATCCAGTGAGCCCAATAACGGCAGTTGCCCGACCTGCGGGTCCTTGATGCCACTCACGCTGGCGGCAATCAGGTCGTCAGTGTTGATCGTCGGAAATGGCCGATCGTGATAGGGGCCGATGACTGGCTCGACGTCACCGCCAATGCCATCCTCCCGCTGCCGTTTTGCCAACACGAGATAAGCCGCGGCGAGAGCGTTTCCGCGCTCCTGCCAGTTGGCTGCAAGCAACGCCCGGTCGAGGAGCGGAGCCAGTGAGACGGCGATCGGCAATTGGGCAAAGGCGCGTCCGAACCACTTCGGATAGGGCGCGTATCGGCGCTCCAGAAGAAAACTCAGTCGCATGATGTCCCGAACCAGCCGGCCGGCGATAAACTGAGACCCAAGGTCGTCACCCACCTGTCCGGCCCGACCCACGAATGCCTGCTCCTCGGCGATGCGCCCCCACTGGCAGGCGATCTTGTACAGCCAGACATCCTTGGGGAAGTACGCCAGGGCATCACGGGCGTCCTCCAGGCCAATCCCATCGTCGTGGAAGACCGCGCCCGCGGTAAAGGCGAGCAGGCGCTGTTCAGGCAAGGCAAGCCAGCGTAGTGGGGTAATGTCCGTCACCGACTCCAGCCCCAGGATAGTTCGGAGGATGCCGGCAAGAGTGAAGACTTCCACGCCATGCGCAAAACGCCCAACCGCCTCCTCGCCCTCGGGAGGAGAGTTCGGGCGGCATCGCCAGCCGATCGGCTCGCCAAGAAATGACGCGGGAGCGTCGCGAAGAAAGGCCTGTACGATATCCTCAGCATGTTCGTTGAACCCTTCTGGAGAGACGAACAACTGAACTCTGGGACCCCAGTTGTGGTCTTTTGAGGTTTCGTCATCAAAGCCAAGCAGTTCCGACCCAGAGCCGATCAGGGCCGCGGCATGGGGAAGGTCAGGCGCAATGGTGCTCAGCCAGGGACGGACCACGTCAAAATAGAAGCGGCGCGCAAGCTCGATGCCCTGCATCTCGTCCCTCCATTCATCTGGCAACACCGCGGGTGTGCACGATCCGGAAGTGGCGCTGGGAGACCTTGGTGGAGAACTGCGCCCAAACAGCGATCTCTTATCTTCTACCTTTGGGTCCCTCGTGCTTGGTCGCCAGCCAGATGACATGACGCGCTCCACGCCCGCCAGTCCTTGCCCGCACCTTGGCCTCCTCGACGGAGAAGTTTCCCGCCACGAGGCGCCGCGAGAATGTCGGGCTTGGACCCGAAGACCAGACGGCAAGCAAACCTGCTGGCCGCAAAGCTGCCCACGCAGCCTTCAGCCCTGCCGCACCATAGAGTTGATCGTTTTGCGCGCGGCTTACCCCGTCCGGCCCATTGTCGACGTCCAGCAGAATGGCATCGTAGTCAAGTCTGGCGCTGGAGATTAGGAGACCGACGTCGGTATTGACGACGCTCACCCTCGGATCTGCGAGGCAGCTTCCAAAAACCGGCGATAGGGGTCCGTGAGCCCAGGCGACCACCTCGGGAACGAGTTCGGCCACCACGATCTCCGCATCGGCTGGAAAGCTGGCAAGTGCCGCTCGGAGGGTGAAACCCATCCCTAGCCCGCCGATCAAGATTTTTGGTTTGCCTCGCGTCCCGATCCGTTTGGAGGCGAGTTCCGCCAGCGCGTGCTCCGAGCCACTGAGGCGGCTGTTCATCAGCTCGTTGGTGCCGAGCATAATGGAGAACTCGTCATCTCTTTGCATGAGGCGCAGTTGGGTTGATCCGCCGGGAACGTCAGCGGTGTCGAGATGGACCCAGGGTTTCATGCGGAACTCGGAAAGCGGCGGGTCCTCGATAGTAAGAGAAAGAGGGCGCCCCTAGAGGCGCCCCCAAAATTTTAGTCGAGCAGCTTGAGGTTGGTCGCCGACTCCTTGCCGTCGCGACCGGTCTCGAGCTCGTACTCCACCTTGTCGTTCTCGTAGAGGCTTTCGAGGCCCGAACGCTGAACAGCAGAGATATGGACAAATGCGTCCTTGCCACCGTTTTCGGGGGAGATGAAGCCAAAGCCCTTGGTGGTGTTGAAGAACTTTACGGTGCCTTTGATAGCCATGGAAAGTAGTCCTTATGTGCTCTCATACGAGCGGTTTCCCTGCGTGCGACATGCAGGCGGGGGTGACGTTCGCAAGTAGTGGAGCCCAGTAGCCGAGTATCATTCGGCAGCGGCAGCCGACTTCGGCTGCAAACGTGTGTGCGCAAGATAACCGATATTGGCACGGCTGCAAGAGTGAACGTGTCGTTCCTTGATCGACGCGTTGTCTCGGGATCCTCGTCCCTCGCCGGGGACGGGATGGAGCCTACCGTTCAGCCCGACGTCTCAGGTGAATGCCACGCGCCAGACTGCCAAGGAAAGATCGGGCTGGGCGAGCCGCAGCTGCGACCAGTTCGACTAGGCTTCGGACACGGTTCACGGCAGATCCGCGGGGGTACAACAATGGGCGTTATCGAACATTTACCCATAATCGGGGCCCTGTTCGCCACCGTCCATTGCCGCATCCGCCCCATCATCGGGCGCGGTGCTCGAAAACTACATGGCGCCAGACCGGCGCGCCACCTAGCCAGAAGCGACGAGCTCAGCCCAGCTGGTGCTGTCACAAACTCCAATGATGCTGATTGAGGACTTCGCGCGAGACGTAGAACAACGCTCCAAGGGAGCCCTCAGGTGAGGCAGCCGAAGATAGGCAACACTGTGGAGGCCAGTTGGCGTTCTGGCGACGTCTGCTCCTGTCTCCTAGTCTGTGCCGGACACCCGGATGGAACAGCTGCAATGAGCTCCTAGAGATACCTCGATGCAATACCGCCACGTTCGTGCGCTGAATCGCGCCGCGATCGGCCCTTCACGATCGCCGCTAGGCAAGCAAATTGTTCGGCTTCAAGCACCTGCAACTCGACTTAACCATGTCTACAGAGCGCATTACACACCCCGGTGCTATATGTTAACAAGGCATTAACGAAGGGGCGGAGCGAAGCTTTTGGGGCGCCAAAGTACACTAGTTGGCCTATTGTCGCCAAACGAAGCTTGGGCGGAGTTGGTGGGCGACTTGTTGGCGCCATACGGCTATCGCTGTGCGGCGTTCCGCCGCGCGCAGAGCCTTGCGACCTTTGTGCGGCTGACGCCAGTTCACATCCTTCTGCTTGATCCGCACCCACAAGACATCTCGATCATGGCTGCTGCACGCTATTATAGAGGAGCGGAGGCGGCTTTTCCCTTGTTCAAGTTGATTGGGATGACTTCCATAAACGAGGCCTTTCACCGGCCTTTACTCGCATCGGGGCTAGATGGCGTTATTCGCAAATCCGTGGGATCCTCTGCACTGTTGCGTCAGATCGAGGTGCAACGCGAGGCGCTCCACCCGCGAGGTAATCCAAGACAGCACCCGCCCTCGACTTCAAGCAAGCAGACCGATAACGTCGTTTCCCTGTTCCCGTGTGCAGCATCAACCCGGCACAATTTCAAGGCCCAGGACGGCGGAACGCGAGCCGCTCCACCAAAAGCGAAGTTCCCCTCGCCTCATGAGGAACCACGTCCGAGCTCGTGAGGGTCAGTGAATCAAGTCAAGATCTGCACTGCCGCTCTTTCAGCGAGACCAGTCGCTCGCCGCCGCAACGAGCTTTTTGGGGGGGCATTTCGGCCTTTGTCTGTCGACAAGAACGGGACGGTCACTGCTGCCCGTTGCTTTCGGAAGCGAGATGCACAATCAGGGCGCTACGGCCCAGCCCAGCCTGGGCGGGCGCGCGCGCCTTTCCAGATGCTGGTCCGATGGGGGATCGGCATTGGCGCAGGTGCGGTGTCCGGCTCCGATCCGGCAGTACTATCGCCGGAAAGCGCAGTCCGCGGAGGCACCTATAGTCGGTGGCGGGCCGCTAGATCAAGTGAGCCTTGTTGATCATTCCCGGGCGAAGCGGCCGTTGCTGGGTCGCGGCTGTGACAAACCGCCGGCCTCGCGTTACGCGCGTGCCAACCACCACCAATTCCGCTGCAGCGCCAGGCAAACATGCCCAAGAAGGGAGCCGCGCCTTTCCCGTGTACGTCCCAGCTCTGCCGAAGCGGGCCAGCAAGGCCAGGCGCAGCGCCTCCGCGGCCGCCAAGGCGGCGTCCTCCTGGGCGTTCTCCCGAGCCACCCCGGTGGCCAGCACCGAATTGGGTGAGATGGAGTCATAAGGTGCAGTTGCAACGCGCGTTGCGGTGAAAACCTCTTCACCGCCCAAGGTCACGACGGCGGTGACGCTCACCGTCACGTCCCGTGTCTCGGTACCACCAACCGCAATGCCTCGCCGGTGCGTCGAGGGTGTTTTTGACCGGGCAGCGACACGCTCACTGCTGCTGGCCGACACCTGCAATTTGAGAGCAGTAGGTTGCTCGGACGCACCGAATCGAAGCGAGAGCTCCCGGTGAACGATTTGTTCCAACCGAGACTGCGGTTCAGCAAAGTCGAACACCACCCACCGTTGCACCGGCACAAGGAAGCCGGTCTCGTATACTGGCCGCAACGTACACCCCGTACCTAGAAGGGCAACAAGAACCGCGCCAGCAATCGTCTGTCGTAACATCTCAACCACCAAAGACCGGAGGGCCTTACCTTGTAGGGGCCGCCCCCCTGTCAATGCGTGAGCAGCTTGCCCATAGGCACGGCAAGCACCATTCTAACCTCTGCACCGTATGACGCCGCGCTCGAGAACAAACGAACAAACTGCATGAACAAGATATCGACCGATGATTCGGCAAGGCGCCTTGCCGCTCAGCAACGTGCGCGTTGATCAAGGTAGTAAGCGACGCTTTCGGCGGCCGGTCGATTGCCGTCGCCTCATGTAGGCCAACGGCCTCGTGTTGGCGGACAATTTCATGCCCTTGCCATTTCGGGTCACGTTGCCCCCGACTTCTATCCAGCGTGACGGAGACTCTGGCGGTTATCATGGCCGCCCTGGCAGGGTTGGGCCACGGGGGCTGCGCGGAGCCTGCGATCAAGCGCAACGGAAGGCCCGGGCGCGGGTTGATGGTGTTGTCACATCCGTCCAGGATCAATGATGTGCAGGAGTTGCATTATTCCGCGGCCTTGTGAGCAGTGCGCGAGAATAAGGTCAGGAATAGTATCCAGACGTCTAAATCGAGTGACCAGTTCTCAATATACTCCAGGTCAAAGCGAGTCCGGTCCTCGATTTTTTCTTGCGTCGAAACGTCCCCTCTGCATCCGTTTACTTGCGCCCATCCTGTGATCCCTGGTTTGATGCGGCGTCTTCGCGCGTAGCTCGCGTAACGTCGACTCAGATCATCGTCGTGAGAAAGGGCGTGGGGACGAGGGCCTACAAGGCTCATCTCGCCACGGATGACGTTCAGTAGCTGTGGTAATTCGTCGATGCTTGTTCGCCTGAGAAAGCGGCCAAGCGGAGTGATGCGGGGATCTCGTGGGACAGCCGGGTTCATGGCGCGACCGTCCTCAGTCACTGACATTGAGCGGAACTTGTAAATGTAGAAGGGCCTGCCGTTGAAACCCCGCCGCTCCTGGCGGAAGAAGACGGGTCCGGCACTGCTTACTCGAACAAGAACGGCCGTGAGGACAAGCAGTGGCGAGAGCAAGAAAAGGGCCACAACCGCGACGAAAAGATCGAAGAGGCGCTTGATCAGCTGATCCCGATCGTCAAGTGGTCGGCGCAGCATGCTTACGGTGTTAGCGGGGCCGAGGGGCAGTACGTCGAAGAACTTGTATAATGTTTGGCCTTTTTTGGAGAACGGCGCGAAACCCACATTCAGCGCATATTCTCGGCAGGCGTCCACGACGAAGCTGGATTGTTGAACGTCGCTCAACTCCCCAACGACGAGCACGTGATCGCATCGACGCTCAACGCACCGACTTGCGAATTCAGACAGTTCTGCGGCTGTGCCACCAGTATTCCGGATCGTGTGTCTCGCCACAACCTGGCACCCCAGCTGCCAGATGTTCGCTTGCTGCTGGAATTCCCGTATGGATTCCTGACTTCCGACCAGCCCCACGCGCTCGATCTGGAACCGGCCATCCGCGAACATCAAGGCGATCGAACCGTAGAGAAAAGACCGTGTAGCCAGAATAGCCGCCCCGCTCAGCCCCCACCACAGAACTGTCTCAGCTGTCGAGAGCGGGCTTCCAAATGTCAGAGCTGCAAGATGGTTGATTGCAAACACTGCCGACCACGTGAAGAGTATCTGCCATGCCTGCATGTGCCACGTCACGGGGAAGGCTATGAATCTTTGTGTTGGTTTCGCGGCCAGCCACGCGTGGGTAGCGCCGAGGAGAATAGCTGCCATCGCCCCTTCGGGGTCCCAGCTTCCTCCGGAAACCTTCCAATTGATCAACAGCATCACGGCGCAAGCAAGTGCACCTTCGACAACCGTGACCGCAATGCTGAGGTAGGCGCGGCTGCTTACCCTGAAGCGGCGGCGACGCCTCTGCTCAACGCTGGTATAGGTGAAGCTTTGCTGACTCATGCGCCACCAGTTCATTAGGGGCCAAAGCGCGGGTACCCCTGTTAATATTCTGTTATCCTTAGCACCGCCGCCTCCGGGCGGCACGGACTGTCACCTTGTTAGGTTAACGTGGGCAGGTGGCTCTATTCGACTGCTCGTGAAACCCGAACCCAGTCGACGTAGAGTCGCGGCTGAAACTGAGTTCGCCGAAGTGGCTCGCCGGCTTGGCCGCCGACCGCTACGTTCAGCAAAAGGTAGCAGTTCTTCGAGGGGAGAACATTTGGCATCTGGAAGTAGGGGATGTCATCGGCATAAAATGTCAAAGCAGAGCAAGACCAGTGCAGTCCCCAAACATGTGGTGCGAACGGGTTGAAGCCCGGGACCAGGTCTTCAAGTATGGAAGCGCTTTGATTGTACAGTCGATGCCCGAAGGGTACTTCGTTCCAGTGCACCGTGCTGCCCATCATTTCAAGGTTTGGCGAGGGTAGGGCGGCTCGTCGGAAAAAACCTTCAAGGATATCGATCTCCAGAGTTTCGGAGCGCTCGTCGTCTGGTAGCAACCAAAAGGCGGGCCATGAACCAAACACCGGATCAAGTTGCAGCCTAGCTTCAACGTAGCAGCCGGGCGTTACGCCGTTGAACAGGTGCTTGGTGGTGGCTATAGATGATGAATAACCATACGGCCGCCCTGCAGGATCAGTTACGGGGCGCCCATAAAGGTCGCGGACTCCACTGGGATGCCGTTCTGCTTGCAAGAAAAAGCGACCATTGTTCCGCCCCCAAGGCGTAGTTCCAGGGTTAAGCAACGCATCAACATAATATCCGAGTTCGCCGTTGGCAGGTTGCTCGCGCCCGTGGGACAAACGTGACATCCAGACCAGCTCACCTTTTTCCGCTATTCCACTATCGGTTGCAGCAAATCCGCTCATGTCGGTCTCGAAAAGGATGCGAGACAGCGGAGGCTTGGCTGGCAATGGAAAGATGTCCGCTTGCGGCTTCGGACTTGGGGCGCTGCCCCGGCTGACTCTGGCCGTGTTCCTGGTCACAAGAACAGGGGGGATGTTTTGTGGCCAATCAGCCATCAAGTTGAACTGCTCGCCCTCTCCAAGCGGGGTTATCATTTCGATCGTGATGATCTTGAACTGCTCGCCCGGCTGGAATACCAAGAAGCCCGCTGCGCGCTTGAATTGGATGCCGTGCGCTGCTGTGTCGTCGCCGGTTGCAAATTTGAGCGAGACGGTCTGCACCGCCGGCTTGTTGAGGCGAACCAGAATCTCTGCCTGCCACGGACGAGTCTCTGCATCAACAACCGTATCCTCGATACTCACGTGCAATTCGTCGATGTTCAGGTCTTCGTTGGCAACTTGATCCAGACATGACTGCGACGCTGCCTGTTCCGTCGCTACGGCAATAGCAGTGAAGGTCAACGCGCCGACAATAAAAGTCCTACGGTCCGTGTTCATGCGAGACAATAAAGCATGGCACAGAGTGCGCCAGTTGCAGACTTCGTGTGTAAGGTAGGCCAGGACCTCCTGCATAAATCGCATCTGAGCCTTGGCAGATGGGGGCTGGGCAAAAATAGGTGGCTCTCTTTAGGCGGTTTTCAAGCCGCCATTCCGAGATCAAACAGTCGCCATGTTGTAGTTGCCGTGAAAAGTGAATTTGTATGCCGCCATCGTCACAGTACACGGATAAGTTCAACATGTTCATGGTGATGAAGCTCGGCTCAGCTCACCAAAGCTGTTCTGATTTTGTTTATAAAGGTCTGAGGGGCCGTACTAGGTAACGCCTGCTCACGTCCGGCGAACGCGCTTGCATCGGCGATTCGAGCCCCCAAGAAAGTTTCGGACTCAGCAACGAAAACTCCTGGCCGGTCTGCCAGCCATCGGGCAGTATGCACCTGATGGTCGGTGGTATGCTCACGCAGCCGTGCAAGCCGCGGAAGAAGTACCATCGGCTTGCACTGCTCAGCCGCGGCTATCATGCTGCCGGTACCAGCGTGTGCCACAAGCAGCTCTGTTCTCGCCACTAGGTCATTGAATTGGGCCGGGGACAGCATGCGTTCCCAACGCATGTGCAGAGGCTGATATTCTCCATTACCGGTTTGGGCGAAGACTTCGACTTGAGGGTTTAGACCGGCCCATTCATCCATTGCCCTGATCAGACGCTCGAAAGGAAACACCGAACCCACTGTAACAAAGATCACAACACAGCTCCCCAGTGTTGTGGTCCGCGGGCACTGGCCAAGTGCGGCCACTGGGTTAGCCAGGTATCAGCCAAGCAACGTGCTAGCCAACCAGAGGTGGAAAGCTTCTCACAATTGGCGATACTGTCTAACCAGATAGTTCGCGCGCCGAGCATCTTGGCGGCACCAAGCGCCATGAGAGCCGGCAGCGCTCCGGTGGTGATGACCACGGAGGGCCGTTCGCGCAGAACAATAAGGGCGACTTGCCCAAGCACCGGAACAATTCGGGATTTTTGAAACCGGTTCACATCATCGAAGCTGTAGAACCGATGTCCCGGCACATCCTTCGCGTACTCGGGAAACACGCTTGCAAATGCCACATCGAGCCCGTCGAAGGCAGGCTTAAGGCGCATCAATTCTACCCAGTGGCCGCCACCTGAAGCGATTGCGAGTATTTTGCGCGGCTGATTTTTCATGGAGCAGTCCCAGAACGGCACGGTATTGTTCTAGCTCATTCTGCCGTTTACATGCTCTCTGTTCTGCCGCATTGGTTAATGGCCGGACCCGCTTTAACCATTCGTTAAAGCCTTTGCAGCATTCCCGATGAATTCGCGGTATCGAGGCAGAACTCCATCAGCGGAATACCTGCCATGTACATGAATGTGCAACCTGAACAGCGCAAGAATGCCGTATCCGCTGCCCGCGCCTATGCGCGGCTAGGAGAGGCAAGCTCATATCCGACCGGCGGGATGGCAAAGATTGTTCTGCCGCAAGTTGACCTCTGGCGCATGCTGTCGTGGTTCCGCGAGCGCCTTTTGCTGATTGCGATTATCGCAATTCTAGGGATGGGGATGGGGACAGCTTTTGGCGTGCTGTCACAGCCGCGTTTCACCTCGCACGCCGACATTTTGCTCAATCCATCCAGCTTGAAGTTGTTGGAGGATGACCTTTTCGCGCAGAGTGTCCAAGGCGATACCCAGCTAATGGACGTAGAAAGCAAGCTTCGCGTGATGACAGGGGGTAACGTACTGCAGAGTGTTGTCGCCGGACTCGATCTCGTGAACGACCCAGAATTTGTGCCTCCGGCCAGCTGGCTCGATAAACTGCGGGAAGGCTCCAGCGGCTCTCCATCCGACAGGGCCACTACTGCCTTGAGGGCGCTGTCAGAGCGGGTGACGGCACGCCGAGAGGAACGCTCATACTTCGTCGTCCTATCGGCCTGGAGCCATGATCCCCAGAAGTCGGTTGTTATTGTCAACGCCATTGTGGATGCATTCAAGCGGGAGTTGGCGCGGGGGGAGAGCGAAAGCGCTGCACAAGCTGCGGCCTCACTGAGCGGAAGGCTTGATGAACTACGTCTTGAACTTAACCAAGCTGAAGACCGCGTGGCCGCGTTCAAGCGTGAAAATAACTTGCAGGACACGATGGGTGAACTGACAAGCGAGCGTTCTATGACCGAGGTCGCAAACAAGGTCCTGGATGCGCAGGAACGCCTGATACAAGCTGAGTCCCGCTACAATGAGTTGCTGTCAGCTGGGATTGATGGATCCGCAAGTGCTGAAGCGAACGCGTCGATCACCATCTCTACCTTGCGGGTTCAATCGGCAACGCTGCGTCAGGACGTGGATTCACTGAGCATGCGTTTGGGTCCGCAACATCCCACACTGCAGTCGGCTCAGGCGCAGCTGCAGGTTGTCGAGCAGCAGATCGCAAGCGAAATCAGGCGCATTACTGAGGCCGCGCGGTCTGAACTTGAGCAGGCACGGTCAAGCTATGCGCTGCTCAACGAGCAAGCGAACAGCATGCGCAGCACCGTTTTCATCGACAATCAAGCGCAGATCGAATTACGGGCTCTGGAGCGCGACATTGCTGCCAAGTCCGCCGTCTATGAGGCCTTTTTGGCTCGAGCCAGCGAAGCCGCCGAGCGACAAACCCTTGATAGCACCAATATACGAATTGTCACAGAACCTGTGGCCGCCATCAGCCGGACCTACCCCCCCCGTACTCTGGTGCTTGCGGCTGCCGGAGGTATGCTGGGCCTGCTGATGGGTGTCGCGCTCGCGGCGGTTCTTGGTTGGGCCAGGGATTTCCGCCGGTTAGCTCTGAACTAACGCGTTCCATGTGCCCCTCAAGGAGTGAAACGATGTTAGTGTTGATTGTCACCAGGAACTGACCCGGGATTGTCATTGAGAAGTGACCCGGTTGGACGATAGTTTCCCGCGACGCGGGGTCGGTCAAGGGGCGGGTTTTTCCTTTCGCGTTTTGGGCGCCGCTGC
>JAESGL010000330.1_pt1 | contig 29034 bp, 29 predicted proteins | sample 9269711 | NCBI WGS metagenome assembly JAESGL01 (sample SAMN14515918, study PRJNA621676) | algae metagenome | isolation source: Kastovskya adunca ATA6-11-RM4 and co-occurring heterotrophs from soil and... | place: Chile: Atacama Desert | collected 2011-06-27
AGCGGCCGCTGGACCCGGTTTATCCTCGACGCGATCCGGGTCAAGATCCGCGATGAAGGCATGGTGCGCAACAAGGCGATCCATATTGCCCTGGGAGTGCGCGCCGATGGCGCCAAGGAAGTGCTCGGCCTGTGGCTAGAGCAGAATGAAGGCGCCAAGTTCTGGCTGCGGGTGATGAACGAGCTCAGGAACCGCGGCACCGAGGACATCCTCTTGGCTGTTGTTGATGGGCTCAAAGGCTTCCCCGAGGCAATTACCGCCGTATTCCCCGAGACGGTGGTTCAGACCTGCATCGTCCATCTCCTGCGCAACTCAATGGACTTTGTCTCCTGGAAAGACCGCAAGGGACTGGCGACGGCGCTCAAGGACATCTACCGCGCGACCGATGCCGATGCTGCCGAAAAGGCGCTCGCGGACTTCGATGCCGGCTCTTGGGGGCAGCGCTATCCCGCCATCGGCCAGAGCTGGCGGCGCGCCTGGAGCGAGGTCATCCCGTTCTTTGCCTTCCCTGACGAGGTCCGCAGGATCGTCTACACCACCAACGCCATAGAGGCGCTGAACTCCAAACTCCGGCGGGCTGTGAGGGCCAGGGGACACTTCCCCAGCGATGATGCCGCCACCAAGCTGCTTTACCTGATCTTGAACCGATCAGAGAAAGAGTGGAAAATGCCGCCACGTGAGTGGTCAATGGCCAAGGCGCAGTTTGCTGTCATCTTTGGCGAGCGCTTCATCAGGGCCATGGCGGCATAATGTTTAACCGACCGCCCGCACACGAAATTACTGACACTCCCGCACACCCGCGCTCAAGGTGAACGGAAAGCTCGTCACGCGACTACGGACGGAAGATAATAGTCTGGTTCTGCTAAGTATTGCCGCAGATGAGCGAGAGATGCTCATCGCGGAAAACCCTAAGGTGTTCCATGTGACCCCTCACTATGAGGGCTATCCCGCAGTTCTCGAGTTCTCGCGCGATTGCAGCATATGGAGCCAGACCTCTTCTGCTGCGGCGATGGCGAGAGGTCCCGCCCAAGCGGGTCGTGGCAAAATACACCGACTAAGCGTCGAATGCCGAGGTCAGACGATCCCAACTGCCAACTGGGCCCACACAGCGAGAACTGCAAGCACAGCGGCGCCTATGGCGAGAGCCCTTGTTCGCCCGGACCTAACGAGGCGTAGGATAATCTCAATAGCCGCCCAAGTTGCAGTCAGGAGGACCACCGCCGCAGCGAAATCCTCAAGGCCCCAATTCAAACCAGTTGGGAACTGCATTGCCAGAGCCGGAACCAGAAGTACTGCCGCCGCGAAACAGGCAAGGACTAATCTCCAATTCCATGCGGCCCCGCTGTCTGTTGCTGTTCGGCTCATCCGAGTTCTCCTCGAGAGAGTACGATCTATAACGCCAGTATGGACCTCAGTACGCGGTCAGTACAGCCCGCACCGTCGTTGTCGTCGCGCTAGCTACGCGTCCACTATCGCCTTTCTGCCAGTGCAAAGCAGCCGGCCAGCAAACCAGCCCATCAGTTTCTGCAAAGGTACTTCAATTGGGGGACGTGTCTTCGCGAGCAGCTCCACAGTACCTGCCGCAGGTAATCTCACCTGAGATTAAGCGATCGGGAACGTAGAAGAGAGAAAAGAGGGACGCTGTATGGGAATGGCTTCACCAGCTAGTGGACGCAGGACCGGAAAGCCTACCGCATCCCTCTCAGGTGCTCTTGTATTTCGATGCTCGTGGCGCCGCATTGACCGGATCAAGTTCAAGGTGGGCGCAGAGGTCAGGGGAATACTCCGCCGTGATGGCCCCACGGGTTCTTGCCACGCCCAAGCGCCGCAAGGTCATCGCTCTGTATGCCTGCGTGCTTGAAGTCGTGGTCGCTCATTTCCAACAACTGCTGGTACACGGCGCGAAAGCGTCGGCCCTCTCGCCATTCATCGATCAACTTGAACATGTCTGGAGGTCTCCTTTGCATGGGAGCAGATGATCTAGGGCAACGTAGATGCCGTGGCCCCACCCGTTCAAGCGGGTCACTGCGGATGTGATCGGCAGACCTGTTGTTCCTATAATGTTCACGGTGATAGATACCGAATCCTCGCCAGAGGAGATCACTCGTGCCCATCGCCGCGCCCACCCCAAACATCAGCACCGCAGAGAAAATCCGCCGCACCAAGGCTGCCGACCCGTCGCTCACTGACGAGCAGTTGGGCGGCCGTTTCGACGTAAAGCCGAACCGTGTCCGCGAGGCTCTGAAGAGCAAAGGCATACCTGCAGGCGGCAAGCGGTTCTAAGTGAGCAAGACGCCCAGATCCGGCCTGAACTACCGGACTCGTCTACAGGAGGCGGCCGCCGCCAGCATGCTGATCGTCGCAAGATGCAAGCTGTGTCGGCGCTCGCGACACTACTTGGCGAGCGATCTGCTGGAGTGCGGCTATCATCCGGGGCTCTTCGTCGAGGAGATCTTCGGACCTCGGTGCCCGCACTGCGGCAGTTCGAATTTCTTCCGGGTGCAGGAGCGGTACGCCAATTCCGATGATGTCGGCAATACGGTGATCAGGCGGCCTGCGGGGGAGCGGCGCATTCAGCTCTGGAAGGACGAGTACTACGGGCCGCTGCCGAAGGGGGAACCGAAATTAGGTGCAGCGGATTAGTGGCGCGACTGACCTCCCTATGCAGTCCAACGGCCTCGACCAGTGCCCCCGGTCGGGGCCGTTCTCGTTCCACCAGGGTTCTCAAACTGCAAACCAGGGGTTTTCTGGAAAGACACCCTTCAAACAACCGGCGAACGCAGGAATGTCCTCGGTGTACTCGAGAACCAGACAGGCAGCCTGACGATCTACGAGGGAAAAGTTGCTCACGTAGGTAAAGCCCCAGCTTCAGAACGGCACCAGTCGGAAGCTCCAGCTATTCGCAACCTCCATTCGGAAATGCGGGCTCGGACTACAATGTGTGGCTCGTTGCAGCAGCGACATGCAACTGAAGTGCCTGTTGGATGTTGAATCGCCCGATGAAACTGAGTCTCCCATGGCGGCCGTAGCCGCCGCACCCCGCACCAAGCGGCAAGCCCGCAGGGACTCAGACTCTACCCCGACGCTCCCCCTCCCCGCCTTTCGGCCGTTTCAGCTCTGCACTCTAACCGCAGCGATGCCTTGGGGCGACGAGTGGCTGTTCGAAATGAAGTTCGACGGCTACCGCGCGCAGGTGGCAATTTCAGGAGGCAAGGCCAGGGTCTTCACCCGCAATGGTCATGACTGGACCGAGCAGTTTCGTGTTCTCCTCCCGGCGCTCCAATCTTTGACAGCTGGTTCCGCTCTCATCGACGGCGAGATCGTCGCCATCGATGCTCACGGACGGACCAACTTCTCCATGCTCAAGACCGGCATCAAGGCTGGCATTCCCCTCAAATTCTATGCCTTCGACCTCCTTGAACAGGATGAGCAAAATCTGTCTGACCTGCCGCTGCTTGAGCGCAAGGCCCGTCTCGAAAGGCTGATCGGCTTACGTGATCCGGGCGAGAGCCTGCAGTTCTCGACTCATCTGGCGGGTAATGGTGATGCCCTGCTCAAGACCATGTGCGAAGGGGGGCATGAAGGGGTAATCGCCAAGCGAGCGGACGCCCGCTACCTCGGTGATCGCACCGGTAGCTGGCTTAAAGTCAAATGTATCAAACGCCAGGAATTCGTGGTCGGAGGCTGGCGGCCAAGCGATACCGGCAAGGGCATGGCAAGCCTTATCCTCGGCACGTACGAGAACAAGCAGCTTGTCTATCGCGGCCGGGTAGGCACCGGCTTTACCGATAGGATGCGGGAGAGCATTCTGGCGCAGCTTAAAACCCGGCCGTCGAAAACCTCGCCCTTCGCGGCCGTTCCCCGCGATATCGCCAGACGTGCCCAATGGGTCCGCCCGGAGCTGGTCGCGGAAGTCACCTTCAGTGAAATCACCCCCGACGGTTCGCTGCGGCACCCCAGCTTCAAGGGATTGCGGGAGGACAAGATTGCCGCCGAAGTCGTGCTGGAGCAGGCAGGCGTGAGCGTTCCAAGGGCCATGCTCGACCCGAACCTTGGCAAGGACATTGCTCAAGCGCTCGGCATAAAGCTGACCAATGCAGACCAGGTGATCTATCCCGGCACCGAGATCACCAAGGCCCATCTCGCCGCCTACTATGCAGCGGTCTCCGAGCGCATGCTGCAACACCTTTCGGATCGCCCCCTTTCCCTGGTGCGGGATACCAGGCACGATCTCACCGATACCTTCTTCCAGAAGCATCAGCTGCCCGGCATGCCCGCAGCACTGCGCGCAGGCGAGCTCAAGAAGATGTCCGGCAAGAACAGCCGAATCCTGTGGGTCGAGGATCTCGCTGGCCTCATTGGTGGCGTGCAGATGAACGTTCTTGAATGGCACGTCTGGGGGGCACGCCGGCAGCAGCCGCAGTTGCCCGAACGCATGGTCTTCGACATCGACCCCGACGAGGACCTCGGCTTTGCAGACGTGCGGCAGGCAGCTTTCGACATCCGGGACATTCTTGGTGCCCTTGGGCTCGCCTCCTGGCCGCTCGTCTCAGGCGGCAAAGGCATCCACGTCGTGGTCCCACTGGTCCCCCAGGCAGACTGGTCGGAGGTGAAGCAGTTCTGTCAGAACTTCGCCGAACTCCTCGCCCGCAATGAGCCGCATCGATTCATCGCCACCATGAGCAAGGCACAGCGGAAGGGCCGTATTTTCCTCGACTATCTGCGGAACGGGCAAGGCGCCACAGCGATATGCCCGTGGTCGACACGGGCTCGTGCCGGCGGCACGGTCGCGATGCCGGTCACCTGGGACGAATTGGGCGAACTCGCCTCGGCCAACAGTTTTGACATCTTCTCGGGCGCAGCGCGGGCACAACGCCCGGAGGTGTGGGATGGGTTTGCCGAAGCCGAGCAGGTCTTGAGCGAACGGATCCAGCAGGTGGTCCGCCGATGACTGCACTCCACGAACCGATCAGCAAAGCCTGGCCGGAAGAGTCGATTCGACTCTGCCGTAGGCCAGATCTACTATCGTCCTGCAGCTTGGACCACCGAGAAGATTGGGAGCGGAAATGGTCTACGCGGAAGCTCAGAACACTCCGAATAAATACTTGAAGGAACAACCCGAAGTACATGCGTAGGAGGGGGCAATGGCTCCAAGAGCGAGTTGGAAGGGACATCTGCGGCTGAGCCTGGTGTCTTGTGCAGTCAAAATGTATCCCGCGACCAGCTCAGCTGATCGCATCAGCTTCAATCAGTTGCACAAAGAGACCATGAACCGGATCAACATGAAGCCGGTAGATCCCAAGCTGGGGCTGGTCGAGCGGAGCGATCTGGTGCGCGGCTACGAGTACGAGCCCAAGCAGTACGTGCTGATCGAAGACAGCGACCTTGACGCAGTGCGGATCGAATCCAACCACACCATCAACATCGAGGCCTTCGCTGATGAGGACGAGGTTGATGTCATCTACCAGGATGCGCCCTACTATCTGGCACCGGACGGCGCCCTGGCGGAGGAAACCTTCATTGTCCTCCGCGAAGCACTCCGGCAAAGCGGCAAGGTCGGTATCGGTCGCCTGGTCCTAACCAGTCGTGAGCGTGTCGTCACGATCAGTGCGCGCGAGACCGGCATGTTCATCTCGACCCTGCGCAACCCCAGTGAGGTTCGGGGCACCGCCGAGTATTTCGGCGACATTCCGGTTGGCAACCCAGACCCGGAAATGCTTGAGCTTGCGCAAAAGCTCATTGAGCAGAAGGCCACCAGGTTCGACCCGAAAGCCTATGAGGACCGATACGAGAAGGCGCTGTTGGCCATGATCAAGGAGAAGGTAAAGGGCCACAAGCCCGTTACCGCCGCCGCTCCGGAACGCGGCAATGTCATCGACCTTATGGCCGCCCTCAAGGCAAGCCTGGGTGAGCCGAAGCCTGCGGCTCGCAGCAAATCCAAGGCAGCGCCCGCCGTAAAAGAAGCCAAGAAGGCCGGGGCTCCAGAAGCAGCCACGGCAAAGCCGAAAACGGCTGCCAGGAAGAAGGCCTGAGGCACTTGGCCGACCTTACCGGCAAGAGCATCGGGGTTCTGGGGGCGCTCAGTGCCTTGCCAACGCGGCTTGCGACCAAACGGGTCCACGAACTAGGTGGCCGGCTTCATCGTGGCCAGCTTCGCGGCACGACCATCCTCGTCCTTGGGCGCGGCCTGCTAGCCCGACATGAGGGAAGGGAGTTGGAGCGCCGGTTGGAAGCGGGTGAGCACACCCCTACCCTCTTGAGCGAAAGCGGTCTTCTCCGTCTGATCGGCAGCCGCCCTGCACCGTCAGCTGGTACAATCAGTCGTGCGGCGCTCCTGCGGCAATCCGGTCTCGACCCCCTCACTCTTGATCGGCTCACGCTCTTCGATGCCTTTGAGCACCATGAGGAGCCCTATTCCTTCCGCGATCTCGTGATGGCCCGAAAGTACGCAGCTCTGATTGCGGATGGAGCGAGCTGGCTGGCAATTGCCCGTACGATCAAGCCGGGCAGCTCCAGCACTCTTACCCCGCTGCACCTCGAGTTCGGGGAAGACCGGATCGTCTCCCGCGATGATCGCTCCGTCTTCGAGCTGGACGGGCAACGCGTCATGCAATTTGACGAGGCGGCAGTCGACGAGGAGGAGGATTGGTTCTCCCGGGCCGAGGCTGCGGAGGCAGAAAGCCAGTTCGAGGCAGCCGCCCGACTCTACGGTCGCTGTGCAGCCATTGATCCTAATGAGGCGACCGCAGCTTTCAACCAGGGCAACTGTCTGCGAGAGCTGGGAGATCTGCAAGCGGCCATGACCGCCTATGCCACAGCGCTGAAGCGCGACCCGCTGTTTAGCGAAGCGTGGCTGAATCAGGCGGCTGTGCTGCGGGAACTTGGCCATCCGGCGAGCGCCCGGGATCATCTGCTGCGGGCTATAAACGCCGACCCAGAGTTTGGAGATGCCATCTACAATCTGGCAGCTCTCGAATATGATGAAGGTGCGTTGGCAGAAGCAGCACGGTGGTGGCGGCGATACCTCGATCTCGACCCCAGTTCGGACTGGGCCCGCCGCGCTCGGGCAGGTGTTGCTCTGGCAGAACGTCAGCTCAGGAGTTCTGCGGGATGACCGAGTTCCTTTTCGACGGCCCGCCAGATGCGGCGTTCACCATTCTCCTTGCACATGGCGCAGGGGCGCCAATGGACTCTGCGGCAATGAACGCGGCGACGGATGCTCTGGTGCGGCAAGGCATACAAGTTGCCCGGTTCGAGTTTGCCTACATGGCCAGCAGGCGAACCGAAGGCAGCCGCAAGCCACCACCAAAGGCCGAAAAGCTCATCCCCGATTACCTCGCTGCGGTTGAGGCACTGGCAGAACCCGGCAAGAACCTCATCATTGGCGGCAAGTCTATGGGTGGACGCGTGGCCAGCATTGGTAGCAGACCAGCTTTACGGCAACCGGCGCATCGCCGGTCTGGTGTGTTTGAGATACCCATTCCACCCTCCAGACAAGCCGCAGCAGCTGCGTTCGGCGCATCTCGAAGACCTCAGAACCCCTACCCTCATCTGCCACGGCACACGCGATCCGCTTGGAACACGAGAGGAAGTCCAGACCTACATGCTCTCACCCGCGGTGGACCTCTTGTGGCTTGAGGATGGAGATCATGATCTCAAGCCCCGCAAGGCAGTGTCCGGCTTCAGCGCGGCTGATCACTTGCAGACCATCGCCAAGACGGTCCAGACTTGGTCGGAAGCAGTGCGGAGCTGAATGCTGCTCACGTCGCCAAGAACTGATCCGTTCGCCATTTAGCGGCATCCCAAACCCTTCACCATTTCGGACATTCAATCGGATCTCGGCGTTGTCCAAAAGCAGTCGCCATCAATTGGCTGAGACCTGACATCCAATATTACTCGATCATTGCATGAGTGGCATCCCATCCGCTCGCCGCACATCGAGCGTCGAACTCGGTCGAGAGCTGTTTCAGGGTTACTGCTGCGAACTTGGCCATCAACTGACGCTCGGCGTCTGCCAGCGTTTCTGCAAGAGCGTCGTTGACCACCGCCTCTACCGCGCATTGCGGATTGTCGTTGTCGCTGCCGATCGTAAAGAGGCGCTCCGATCCAATGGAGCGGTGAACATCAAGAAGCGTGATTTCCGACAGTTGCCGCCCGATGCGCCAGCCGCCGTGATGACCTCTTTCGGCTTTCACCAGCCCCGCGTTGCGAAGGCCGGCTAGGCTACGTCGGACAACGGCCCCATTGGTGCCCAGCATGCCGGCGATCTGCTCGGATGTGAAAGATCCATCATGGCGTGCCATGTGCAGCAAGACATGGAGCATTCGTGACAACCGACTATCCTGACGCATTCACTTTCCTCTAGTTTCTTCAGTAGTGTATCTTTTATTGATACATAACATTGACGCGGCTGCAGCTCATGTGCTTTTTAAAGGTACATAACTCGATTGGAGTTTTGGCGCAACGCGCTGACATTCCGGTCCGAGCTGAAAGAGTTGATCGGCTACACCCATGTCCTCCCCAAACTATCTCACCCCCGCTTCGCGTGCCGAAGCCTTGCCGCATCGTTGGTGGACACTCGCTACGCTGTTCCTCGCCGTCACCATGAACCTGTTGGACGTGACCATCGTCAACGTCGGCCTTCCAGCAATGCAGGCAGGATTGGGTGCCAGCTCCACCCAGATCGAGTGGGTTTCGGCCATCTATGTCCTAGCCTTCGCGCTGGGCCTGCTTCCATTCGGACGTCTTGGCGACATCGTTGGCCGAAAGCTCATGTTCGTGGCCGGTGCTGCGGCGTTTACGGTGACCTCGTTGCTGTGTGGCGTCGCTCCCTCCATCGAGACGCTGATTGCGGCGAGGCTCCTGCAGGGCATCGCGGGCGCTGCGATGGTGCCGCAGGTTCTGGCGTTGATTGCAGTGATCTTTCCGCCCGAAGAAAAGCCGACTGCCTTTTCGCTGTTCGGTGTTATCGGCAGCTTGGCGTCGGTCGCAGGTCCGCTGATCGGCGGCGCTCTTATCTCGGCCGATCTGTTCAGCCTGGACTGGCGCGTGGTTTTCCTGATCAACCTGCCGCTGGGGGCTCTCGTCCTCGTCGGATCGCGCATGTTTTTGCCGGCCACGCCAGCGAACCCAGCCATCAAGCTGGATTGGGCCGGTATCGCCTTCTTCGGCCTGACGACTTTTCTGGTTGTCTTCCCTCTGATTGAGGGGCGGACGTTCGGCTGGCCCTGGTGGATCATGGGCATGCTCTTTGCTGCGCCGCTCGCAGCTATCGGATTCTATCTATGGGAGCGGCGGCAGGCGCTTGTCGGTCACACTGAACTCGTTCCCGCGCACCTACTGGGCAACCGGTCTTTCATGACGGGTCTTGTAACTGTGACCCTGTTCTTCTCCGGTATACCTGGGCTCTTCCTGGTGCTTGCCGTGATGCTCCAGAACGGCTTCGGCATGTCGCCGCTGGCGTCCGGCTTGGCCACGATGCCGTTCCCGGCAGGCGTCATGATCGCCTCACTGCTGTCCGGTCGGTTGGGTGCCAACTTTCTGCGACAGCGCGTCGGACTGGGATCGCTGATCCTTGCCGCCGGCATGACCTACCTGCACTTCGCATTGCTCTCGCTGGATTCGCCAATGAACAGCTTCAGCCTATTGCCGCCATTGCTGCTTTGTGGGCTCGGCATGGGCGTGGCCATATCGGCCCTGTTCCAGTCGCTCATGACCGGAGTGCCGGCACAGGATTCTGGTGCGGCGTCCGGAGCGCTCCAAGCATTTCAAAACGTCGGCGGCGCGCTCGGCATCGCCATTGCTGGCCAAATCTTCTTCTCGACCTTGGGGGGCTCGACAGACCCGCACGCCTATGGCGCCGCAGCGTCGCAAGCGACCTGGTACCAGATCACTACATTCTCCCTAATCGCCATCTTCAACTTCGTCGTGTCCCTGCGCAGCAGGCCGACGCAACCTGCCTGAGGCTTCGAAATGATCACGCCGACATCAGAAGAGTTCTGGGACGACCACTATCGGAAACTCACCAGGGAGCCGAGCGGACGGCCCAGCGCGATCCTCGTCCAGTACGCCGGTGACCTGGCACCGGGCCGTTCCCTGGACCTAGGCAGTTCGCGTGGTGATGACGTGATCTGGCTTGCCCGACAAGGATGGCAGGCAATAGGCGTCGATGTGTCACCAACGGCGGTCGCAACCGCGGCGGGGCGGGCTGAAGAGGCAGGCTTTGGGGATCGCGCCCGGTTCCAGCAGCACGACCTTGCCGCGACCTTCCCCGATGGAGCGTTCGAGCTCGTCACCGCCCTTTTCTTCCAATCGCCTGTAGACTTCCCGCGATCGGCGGTGCTCCGTCGCGCAGCAGACGCTGTCGCTCCCGACGGACTGTTGCTGATTGTCGAGCACGCCTCGGCGGCACCATGGTCGTGGTCGCAGGACGCGATCTTCCCAACGGCCGAGGAGACGCTTTCGTCGCTGCAATTGGCGGCGGACCAATGGATACAAGTGTTCGTTGGCACACCGGAGCGGTTGGCCAATGGGCCGAACTCGCAAACAGCCATGGTCAAGGACAACGTGTTGGCCCTACGGCGGCGATGAAGACGACAGACGGCTGTCTGCTTATGCGAGCAGATACCCAAAAACAGACCGTCTCATTCCCACCCCCTATTCGCCGTTAAGCTCTAACGCGCAGAAGCACCACGTTATAATGTTCGCTTAACACGTGCTGCCGACGGAGAGCCGCCCGGCTGGTAACCGTCTCGAAATCTACCCAGTTTGCGAGTTGGGTAGATATTGGTACGCTTCTGTGAGCGCACAATAAATGCGTGCGCTTATCGGGGGCGCATGCAGGACATCAAAGAAGGGCAACTGCTGCCCATCCACTTCGACTTGCCGCGGCATGTCATTCCGCTCCGCACGTTTGTAGAGACTGCGGAGAGCGCAGGCCGGATCGCCGAGGTGATCAACCAGGAGCTGTTCGGCGGCACTTTTACGCTCGAAGTCGTCATCATCCCCCCGGAGGAAGGCACCTTCCTCGCCAAGCTTGGCATCGTCGTGACAGTTGTCGGAATTTGGGTCGCCCAGCAGATAGTAGCCGGCCCGCTGAGTGATTTCGGATCTGGGGTGTTTGCGGAGATCGTCTCGAAGGACGCATCGGATGTCGGACGGGAGATGGTGCAAGGCGTCCGCGCCGCGTTCGACGAGCTCATGTCGCCCTCGGAGAACCAGGAGGCGAAGTGCCAGGCTGCATCGGTCGTGACTGTGGCGGCGGTGAAATGGATACTGCAGGAGGACAACGAGGAGATCGAGGAGCTGCCCGTCGCCCCTGTCCTGCGCGAGGCCTTGGTAGCCAAACGCCGCTTCTATGAAGCCTGCAAGGCGGTCCAGGACCTGAAGGGCGTCGGGTTCAGCCGGCAGCCGACTTTTCCGATCAGACGCGGCGACTTCCAGCGCCTCAGCCAGATACCCGAGGGCTCGGACGACGACGAGTGGCATGTCGCCATCGAGAACATCACCGGCACGTCTCCTAACTGGAACCGCAATGACACGGCCCGCAACTGGAAGGGCGCGGACCAGGACGGCCATGCCCGTTACTTCGTGATACGTGACGAGCGTTTCTGGGAGATGGTGTTCCGTGGCCAGCTAAGTCCGCGGATCGCCGACAGCATGCGTGTGCAGTGGGCCTATAAACAGGGTCCCAAGCGCCGCAAGAACCACATCGTCCTGCGCGTCCTGCAGTTCAATGGCGTTAAGGTTTCCGAGGAGATGACGGATCGCGAGCTGCGACCGTTTCTCGACAGCTTCCAACGTGTGCAGAACGACGAGCCGTCCTTCTTCGACGACCCGAGATAGCCCGCCGCCACTACTGTCGTGCAGGTCCGCGTTCCTTGGTATCGATTGCCGAAGCTACCCGACTTGACGTACCTTTGAATTGGATCGTCGCTCGTTTGCCTGTGGCGTCCTTTGATCGATTGACCGAGGCCGTCCGCTTGACATGGAGGATCGCATTCCGTTGAGCAAGGTCAGCTTCCGGCTGTCGTGGCCGGAAAGCAGCCAGTCCGTTTTCCTGAAGATCCTATGGGGATGGAAAGCGGCCGCCGCTCTGCCAGAGTGAGGTCGCCAAACATCACCTGGAGGTCAGCATGCAAGCCAACAGCACCAAAGCCCCGGCCGCAATCCGCGTGGATCTTGCCGCAATATTTGTCTCGTTAGAACTGTCTCGTTCAAAGTGGCTTGTGACCTCCCTCTCTCCAGGAGGCGGCGAGAAGATGTCGCGACACATCGTGTCGGCGGGCGACGTTCCGGGTTTGCTCGGCCACTTCGCTGAGTTGCAACGCAAGGCGGAAGTACGCACGAAGCAGAACTTGCGGATCATTAGCATCCAGGAGGCTGGTCTGGATGGATTCTGGATTCACCGCGTTCTTGGGCGCGAAGGTATCGAAAGCTACGTCGTCGACCCAGCGTCTATTGCCACATCACGTCGCCGCCGCCGGGCCAAGACCGACCGGATCGACGGCGAGGCGCTCATTCGGGCTCTGCTGGCTTACAGTCGTGGCGAGCCTCGCGTCTGTGCCATGTTGCGGGTGCCGACACCAGAGGAGGAGGACCGCCGCCGACTGGTGCGCGAGCGAAAGGCGCTGACGAACGAGCGGATCAGGCACGTCACAGGATAAAGGGCCTGCTGTTCAGCCAAGGAGTGTCCGGATATGAGCCGTTGAAGGCAGACCGACGAAAGTGCCTCGACGCGCTTATCTCCGGAGATGGACGGCCATTGCCGCCGGCACTCAGGGCGCAGATCAGCCGTGAGCTCGATCGGATCTAGTTGCTGATCCAGCAGATCAAGGCTGTCGAGGAGGAACGCGACGTTATGCTCGCCGCGGCAGATGCGCCAACACCGGCACTACTGCTCAATCTCAAGGGTATCGGCCCCGAATTTGCGGCCGTCTTGTGGTCCGAGGGGCTTTCTCGGAAGTTCGATAATCGAAGGCAGGTCGCCGCTTACGCAGGTCTTGCCCCAACACCGTGGCAAAGTGGCCAGATCGATTACGAGCAAGGGGTGTCAAAATCCGGCAATCCCCGGCTGCGGTCGACGCTTGTCCAGGTTGCCTGGCTCTGGGTGCGCCACCAGCCGAACTCGGCCCTCAGCCAATGGTTCAAGGCACGGGTCATGCAGAATGGAGGCCGGTACAAGAAGACCGCCATTGTCGCACTTGCTCGCAAACTGCTTGTTGCGCTTTGGAAATACGTGAACGCTGGCGTTGTCATAGAAGGAGCGGCTCTGACGAAAGCATCCGTGTAATCCCGCTCAGCTACTGCAATCTCCCAGGGCTACCCGGCCCTTGGATGATCCCGGGCAGACGAACCGACGAAACTCATGGCCTTCAAACAGCCGCCGTTGAAGAATGGTCTCGTCTTCTGGGTCCGTATCCGCCGCAAGCGGGATCATGGAACAGGTGCAACATCATGCCCTGACCGAATATAAGGTGGACTGGGTTCGCTCGCGAACCGCGTCACGCAAACGGACCTGCCAAATGGATCTGCGATACCAAAGGCACCTGACAATGCGGAGGTAAGGCCCATTTGCAGTTGACCATCCCCATATAAGAGTTTCGGCTGCCGGTAGGCGCCCGAAAGTCCGGGAAGACCGAACCCGCGAGCCACGGGCTGGGCGCTATGGATGTTTCTGGATTGGGCCGGTTCGGGGACTGACGACGGCTGGTGGTAGAGAAGCCATGTCTGGGCTGCGCGGTGCGACGTAGATGCGTTTGAGCTGGACCTTGCCGCGGCAGATGTGGCCAAGCGAGTGGGTGATGACGATCCCACCATCGACCGGCGCGAGATGTTGAGCAGGCCGCAACGGTAGCGTCGCGATCTGGACTGGTGATGCCTCATGCCGGGTCATGAACAGTAGCCTCCGGGTGTGACGACCTGGCCGTAGGCGGAGCGCGCGGCTGGCACCATGGTGCGAAGGTCTCGATGATAACCATCTTGCCTCCACAGCAGGGGCAAGGCGGACGCTGGTCTTTGGGCTCCTCGCCTGCCGGTTCTTCCTGTGCCGGCTCGACCTCAAGCAGTTCACGGGCGAGCGCGAGAGCGTCCTTGCGGGATGAGCCGGCGAGCAGGCCGTAGTGCCGGATGCGGTGGAAGCCGCGCGGTAAGGTGTGCAGCAGGAAGCGGCGGATGAACTCGTCGGCGGCCAGGGTCATGACCTGCTGCCGGTCGGCGCTGCTGCGGCGATAATCCTTGTAACGGAAGGTCACTTCGGATCCATCGAACCGAAGCAGGCGGCTGTTCGAGATCGCCACGCGGTGGGCGTAGCGCGAGAGATAGGCAGCGGCCGACCCAAAGCACCTGGGCGCCCGCATCGGCATGACCGCCGTGCCAAGACGTGTCTGGTGGACGGAGACACTCTGTGGCTGCGCTCAGCCACTCGCTCACCCCGGAAACGGCCGAACCATCCCCATCTAATTAGGTCTTAGGCAGGCGCCGGATCTGTAACAATATCTGTTCTGTTCAACGGTTTGTGGTTCCGTGGTATTCCTCGACTCAACTTTCGGGTGGGGTAATGGCGACAGTAGTAAGCATAACGAGCGAGGATGACGCATGGCGTGTGCTGAGCGACATCCTAAATGACAAGGTCGACTCCGATGATGTGGAATTGGATTTCGGTGACGCCAAGTGGGCGAAGGTTCACCTAAATTACAGAGGCGAGATATTCCATCAGACCGTCACCGCCTCAATGATGCGCGGTCTGGTGGAGTATCAAGCAGCCTTCTATCGTACCGCCGCGCTGCTGATCAAAGACGACGCTCGCACCAACAGGCTTACGGATCAGGAGAAGGACGACCTCGAACTTGTCTTCAAGGTCGAAGAAGGAAGTTCCGAACTCAACGCCGACGCAGCGGAGCAACTGAAGGGCGTTCTAGGGAAGTGTGTTGACAAAATGAGCGGCAAACAAGTTTTGACGGCGGTTCTCGTCGTGGCGCTGCTATTTTTCGGCAGTCCGCAAGTCGCGAACTATCTGAATAACGACATTGAGAAAACGCGGATCGAGACCGCTTTCAAAGAGGAAACCGCACGCATTGAGGCGGAAACTAAGCGACAGGAAATCGCAAGCACAGAGCGCCGCGACACTCTCCAACTCATTCAGGAGTTGATGGAGGAGAATAAGCGGAAAACTGACCTGCTCGAACAAGCCTACAGGGAGTCAGAGGCGGCCAGGCAGATCGGGGAACTGAACCGAGAGGCCGTGGAGGAGATCCTGCGGAACAGTTCAAAGGCAGATGAGGTAACAATCCAGGGCATCACCCTTCAGCAGAGTCTCATTCGAGAGATCACGCGCTCGCAACGCTCAAGCTCAAAAGACCTCGTTATCAAGGATGACTTTCTAGTCGTCGGCGTTGTGTCCGAAGATGACACCAGCTTCGTGGTTCGCTTGGAGCGCGTAAGCACGGGCGAGATCATTGTTGCAACACTCGACGACCCGCTAATCAGCGCCAAGCACCATCGAGCTATCAAACAAGCTCAGTGGAACCGAACGGCTGTCAAAGTTCACATGTCTGGCCGTCAGGTCGGAGATGTTTACAAGGACGCAAAAATACTTCGAGCCCACACCCCACGCAAACGGTCATGATCGCCGCCAGTGCCCCTGGGAAAGACCATTGTTGAGGGACGCCGATCTGATAAAGCGGCGGGCGGGGAACCTAGATCCGATCATCCGCATAGTCGTCCGCTGAATAGCAGACCCGCAAATCGTCTGAGGAACCACCAATCCCGCTCACCTCTTCCGCGGCGGCAACGCTGCTCCTAATTAGGTCCACCCACTCCTCGAACTCGTCCAACCCGTATTTGTTCTTGGCTAGATTGCAGGCTAGGTGGGTGATCCAGACGTTTTCGTCGTTGTATGCGCCGTTGCCACTGTCAATCCGATCCGCGGAAGGTCGCAGCATGCCGAGTTTCCGATCGAGGACCATCGCACCCTGACAGAGCGCGCATCTGCCCCTTTGCTCGTTGAGCTTGCGCACCAGCAGTGCGTACAGGTCCGAGTAGTTCGGCGCATAGCGCTGTGGATTGATCCGGACACTCACCTCCCCACCCGCCCTTACGCGTTGAATGATGAGTTCGGCCATGCGGGACGCCTGCTGCCGGATCAGCGTGTCTGTATCCTTAATGGCGCTGCGCAATCCCATAAATCGCGCCACGCCTTCTCTTAGCGACAGGGTGACGGGTTCGACTTCAACCCGCATCACGGCGTCGCGCTCGGCCGCGAGTGCCTCGACTACGTTGCCGCGATTGGTGGGTGAGGCAAATGACCGGTATGCCTTTGGGATCAGATTGTAGGCCGAAGGGTATGGCGGACCCACAACGCTTGCCGCGAAAGTAACCGGCATCGAGAACGGCCAGCGGTCTCCCCATTTTGCTGTGCTTTCTTTCCAGCTGGCTTCTGGCACGATGTCGCGCGTGGCGAGCACCTGGCTCGGATCGATCGTGACCGCAGAGATCAAGGCGCTCCGATGATCCGAATTCTTGGTCAGGTCGCCGTCTCTCGTGCCGACGTAGACTAGCACGTCGCGTCCCGGGATGTAGTTCGCCCTTAAACGCTCGCCCGCCGACCTTTTGGTGAAAGAAACGCAGGGCCAGTAGTCACTGATCTGGCCCCATTCGCTCTTGAGCAAAACGCGCCCTTCCGTCTTCATCATGTCGGCTATCTGCATGCTAGCCAACATGCCGGATTACGTTGCCGTGGGCAACTCGCGCACGTCCGTATCAGGAAGAAGCTTACGTGGTGGAGCGGCAGCTGCCGAAGAGTCGAATTGGTGGTTCTGATGACTGACAGGGCGAGCTATGTCGCCGGCGTTCAGCCATCAGCATGGCCGGCGTGGGAGACCCGCCGTTGCTTAGTTTTCCGGCCAAATTTGTCGGAAGGAAACCGCGCTTTGCCGGAACAGCTCGGATATCTGACGCAGCCGAGAAAGTCGCCGAAGCGCCCCGACCGCGGGACCAGCCAGCCGTGATTGCACTCCGATTCCGAGCATGCGGGGAAAACGCCCCCGCAATTGCATTTGGCTTCCGTCGAGCCATGTACACGTCGTGGCAGACCTATGCCGCAAGCACTGCAAGACGGCAGAATGTTACCGCAGTGTACGTCGTGTTCGCAGCGATACCAGATCCGGTCATCGCTTCCGCGGACGTCCAGCAAGCGTCCGCCGCATTCCCCGCACTCGTGTACGAACTCTTCTGCAGGCCCCTGGTGGGCGAGCATTTTCCCTTGGCTTGTCCGAATCTCCTCAATGAACACGGACGGCCGGCTCTTGGACGCCATGATTGTCAGTGTGTGACGTGCCCTAGTCATGGCGACATACATCACGCGCCTTTCCTCGGCGTTCTCGAATGCTTCCTGTTCTGGCGAAACTAGCGAAAGTAGCGGATCGTCTACGATTTCGGAGGGGAAGCCCATTCGTCCGCCGTCAGCGTTGAGTAAAACCACATGGTCGGCTTCAAGGCCTTTGGAGGCGTGAATGGTCTTGAAGGTTATGCGGAGGCCAGGAAACCGGCGCCGCAATGCGGGCATGTTCGGTTCGACAAAGCGATAGCGCCCCAAGAGCAACACCGAAACGGGCGCTTCCCCTGCCTTCGCCGCTATACTTGCCAAAACCTCCGCGAGCTTTTCTTGGCTGTCGTTCTTCGCGGTAAGTACGATGCCGATCGCAGGTTCGGTTGTCGCGCCAGCGGGGACGATGCGCTTTGACAGCTGCGCCGGATTCCGAAGAACGAAATCTCTCGCCGCGTAGGCGATCTGGTCGACTGAGCGAAAGGTACGGCCCAGGTCTACCACCCGGTGGATCCCAGTCTCCCCATTTAGGGTGCCGCCGAACTCCTCGCCAAAGTGGCGCATGATATGGATGTCGGACCCAGCGAACCGAAAGATGGACTGCCAGTCGTCCCCTACCGCAAAGATCCTTGTACCGGGCTTCTGCGCTTTAAGGGCCTTCACCAGTCTGGCACGTCCTTGCGAAATGTCCTGGAACTCATCCACCAGAATGCGGCTGAACCGGCTCACGTACCGCCCGGTCTCGACGTAGCCGGCCGCGCGCAGAACCATGTCCTCGAAGTCGATCCGTCCCTCGAGCCGCGCTTGGTACTCGTCAAAAACCGGACCAAAAACCGAGAGAAAGGCTTCCGCCCTTTCGCCGAGCTTGAGATCGCGAGCCTTGGCATCACACATTTCTAGGCTGTACGTGCCGCTCTTGAACTTCCGCAGGAACGTCCCGAGCAGCTGGGAGAAACCGTCAATTTGGTGCATTCCGACGATACGGTCGAAGAGTGTCTTGGCAGGGACAGGATTAAGGTCAACGTGGGCTGCTGAAAGCTTCTCCTCCAGGGCCGACAGCAGCAGACCCTCCTGCCGCTCGTAGCTGTACGTCTCGATCAGAGTTGTTCCATGCTCCGCGTGGACTTTCCGCTTCCACTCCATAGCTGCGAGATACGGCTCCCGCTTCACAAAAGGCGCGGTGACAAGCCGTTCGCCGTCGGCTGTTCTCTCCCGTCGGACACCGAAATGCTCGATGTAGATCCCGCTTTCAGTCAAACGGAAGTCGGGGCAGTAGTTCCTTTTGCCGGTACCGGCGATCTCATGCTTATAGTCCGGCTCGTACTCGTACTCGATGCCGTTCTCATAAAGCCAGTTGGCGATCTGCAGCTCTTCGTAGCTCTTGACCTTCTCGCCCTGCAGGGTGCGAAGGTCCTGCTTCTCCAGATGGGTGTAGAACTCGTGCTTGGTCTTGAAGTCCCACTCCGATTTTCCCTCGACTAGGAAGTGCGCGAACCACCGGATGATCGCTCTTGAGACGTCAGAGTTCTCGGCAACGAGGTCCGTTATGATCTCCTTGATCAAGTTCGAGAACGCCAGATCGTCGGTCGCATGTGGCGCAAGGGCAGGCTCAGACCCTTCAACTTGACCGATGATATCGTAAGCCAGTGCGTGAAACGTTCGAGCTGAGACTGGGACGCCGCAGCGCTTTTCCACGCGTTCGGACATTTCTTCAGCTGCATTCTTCGCGAACGCCAGCAGCAGGATGTCTTCAGGTTGGCAGATCCCCGCCTTCACCAGATAGGCTGCCTTGGCGGTAATCACGCTTGTCTTTCCCGAACCGGCGCCAGCAAGGACCAGGGTCGCGTCCTCGTCCACGACAACGGACAGTCGCTGCTCGGGTGTCAGGGGCTTGCTTTCAACGGTGTCGAAGAAATCTCTGTAACGCTCTAGCTCCGTAGTGACGAACGCCTCAATGGCCGAGCTTCGCGCCGGACGCGGATCCGCCGCAAATTTTCTCAGAGGCGCGACACGGCCGGCTGCACCAGTGCCAATCGCCATCGGCTGCAGTTTAGATAGCAGCGAGGCTTCCAAAGCTTGGATATGGGTTAGCAAAGGAGCAACTGCATCGGCAGCGGGATAGCGCGATGGACGATGGATCAAGTCGTCGAGACCATTGCAGAGCCGATCCACCGCTGCAGCTTCCCGCTCCAGGGCGGATAAGTTGAACTCCACCCAGGCGCTTTCGAGCAGGTCGGCGAAATTTCGAGCCTTGTTGAACGATGAGCCGCGAATGACAACATCGTCCGATCCGCTTACGGAGATCGTGAGCGTGGCGCCCCACAGTCCCCTTCGTACAACCGGCGCCGCTGAAACGCTCTCAAGCGACACTGAGGACGTCCGTCGGTTTCGAACTAGCCGAAGGGAATCGCCCTCGAGCACCACCGAACGGAATGTCGCCCCAAGCGGACTGGCCAGAAAGCGCCAGAGTGGGTGCTCAACTAGTTCAGGCAAAGTCGCGAACCCATTCTTTCGGCAGATAGGCTAACTTGCCCGCGCGAAGCCAGACCCGCAATAGGCGGTAGGGAGTGCACAATTGCAGTTTCCTCGGCAGAGCGCCGTGGCTCTCTAGAGGCAATCGCCGCTTGCTTACTGGTGCCGTCACCAATCGACGCCGTTCCGCCCCGGTTCTGTTTTAGAGTATTTAGCCGTTTCGGGCGCACTCGGTTCGGCGGATTTTCAAAGGATGAGACCGGGAGTTCGAATTCGCGTAAGAGACAACTCGAACTGCTGGCCAGTGTGAGGCGCGTCACCCGAGAAGATCGCGCCATTCGCGGTGGGCTGGCCTTCCGCTACAAACTCGAGATTGTCGCTTCCCAGAAGGGCAACACCGCCGGTATCGGTGTGCCGGAGCGTCGTCACTGTGGCTTGGAGCTGCCTGCCACTTCTAATGAGCTTGCCGTAGTACGCCATGCCGCTGTCGCCGCCAGCGAAGCTATTGCCGTGTATGGCCACAACACCCGAAGCTTGTTTTCCTTGATATCCGAAGCGCACTCCATAGAGGCCGCTCGGCAGGATAGACCGCCCTGCGCCTGAATCTTCCTCATTCCCAGTGCCTGCCCGCCGGGCAGTATCCCTGCCTACCTCCATGGCATCCTCCTCCTGAGAGAACGAAGAACCAGGTCTTCAGTTGCGCAGCAGCATGGCTCGGCCCTGTGACGCACATGCCGGAGCAAAGTTACGAAGTCCTAAGCACTTGCAACAATCGACGTGGCTCCGTCCCAGATGGATGCAGTCGAGAAGCACTAAAATAACCTTCACGCCGGATCATGGGATCGGAATGGACCTCTGGGGGCAATCATGGGGCTGGACAACTCGACTCTGTTCGTCGCGAACATTGTCATCCTGCTCGTATCGGTGGCAGCCTATATGGGGGTGTGGCTACGCTCTCCAGCAGACCGCCATTGGTTGAGCTGGATCACTGCCAACTTCGCCCTTGCGGCTGGGCTGGTTCTATATCTCACCGCACCGGACCTGCCGCCGCATCTTGCAGTATGGCCCGATGCGCTCCTGATTGCCGGGTTCAGCCTCCGCCTGGCCGCAGCTCGGCAGTTTGGCGGAAGATCCACTCAGAGCCTAATGGTGTGGGCGCCGGCTCCTGCCTTTGTAGTACTCGCGCTGCTCTCATCGGACCGCGCCGCCAACTATTCAGCCGCCAATTTTGTGCTGACCGCCCAAGCGTTCTTCGTGGCTTACGAATTCTGGCGTGACCGCCAAGACGGGCTCTTGTCTCGAATTGGTCTGATCGGCGCGTACGGAGTGATGGCGATTTCCTTTGGCTCCCGTGCCCTCCAGGGCATCACCGCCGCAGATCAGATCAGCAGCTACATCCCATACGACACCCTCCTGGAAGTGCACCTCATCGTCGCCCTTTTTCATCTCGCCACCGGCACCCTTCTGGTGCTCTCGCTGGCTTCGGAGCGCTCTGCCGACGATCTGCGGCGGGCCGCGATGATGGATCCGCTGACTGAGCTCAATAACCGCCGGGCTTTCGATGCCTATCTTCGAAGCAAGCTGGAGTCCGGCTCCAGTCAGTTCGCTCTGGTGCTGTTCGACATCGACCACTTCAAGAGGGTCAACGACCGGCATGGTCATGCCGCAGGAGATGCCGTGCTCAAAAGCATCGCCGAGCTCCTTCTTGATCGAATCGGCGATAGCGATTTCGTTGCCCGCATAGGTGGAGAGGAGTTCGCCGTGATCCTTTCTGACGTGGAGCCCGATCAAGCATTCAAAGCGACCGAGCGACTAAGAGAGTCCATCACAGCGGCGGGTGTCACCCACGACGGAGTTGCAATTCAGGTGACCACCAGTGCGGGCATTTGTCATTCCACAGAAGGGCATGATTACGACGGTTTGCTGGAGGCTGCAGATCACCAACTCTACCGCGCGAAGCGGAGGGGGCGGAACCGAACCTACCAGCGAACCCCTATTAAAGGCGTCGCGACAAACGGCCTCCACTCGGCGCCTTATGGTGCGGTCGAGACAAGGAGACTTTCGGTTCAGCCCCTCATGAGAGGCCGCTCACAATGAAGCCATACAGGATCTCACCCGAAGAGCCTCTTGCCGCAGCGTAGCCGGTCGTGAATGCCTCTGAGAGGCTGCTCCGTGGGGGGCGACGTTGACCCCAAACATCTTCCCGTTCTAACAAGATGGACACTGCCCTGCTGCTTCAGGCGCATCAACTAGCGTAAGGAGCTGGCGTCCTTCCGGCGTAAGACAAGCTCGGCGATCGGCGTAACCGTTATCTCTCCACTCCACCCATCCTCGCAATCCCATGCGTCGGCAGACATCGAAAATGTGCGAAGGAATTTGGTCCAAGCGGTAGCCGACCTCATTACCGGCGAGGAAACGAAGCAGCCCGACCTGCGGTTGGGTCAGCCGAACAACCGGCACCTTCGAGAGATACCCCCTGCCGCGGACCTGCCGGCCTAAGTCCGTCAGGACGATTGCAACGCGGCGTCGCGAGCCGACCGCCATGTCCGCCATGCCTAGTTTCGCAAGCTCCTGGTAGCACACGACTTCGGGATAGCTCAGACCGTCCATGGCAATCCCACCTTCACTGTCGGCCAGCCGGTCGACCAGTGCAATCTGGGATGGCGTGAGCTTGTAAACGGCGATCGGCTTGCTCATGCCCGAAATCGGTCCTGCGCCGTCAGTCGGATGCACAGTGGCTCGGCATCGTCCCACTGGTAGATTTCCCGGCGCAGATAGGCGAGCTCTTCCTGGTGAAGCTCTTCATCTGTCTCGATCCACCAAGCCTTGGGCCTGCCGTCGCTTCCATCTGACCAGCAATATCCCCGTGCCTTGAGATGATCCTTCATGTCGAAGGGCGCGTTCTCGGCGAAGATTCGCACCCGACAGCGGGCACTGGACCGAATGAGCTCCGCCAATGGTGTTGTTCCGTTCACCGTGGGACGCGCAAGCACCTCCAGAAGGGCATGGCAGTCATCGACCGCCCGGTGCCCCTCATGGAAATGGCCTGATTGTCCGACCAGGTAACCGAGCTTGTTGCCCTCGAAGCCGCGGTCTGCCCATCCGATTTCTGACACCGAACACGCCCAGCCCTTCGGAACAAAACATGGAGAGAGCTTTTCGCAGAACGGGCGGTCAAAGCTTGCATTGTGGGCAATGATCAGATCAGCTGGTTCGATAATCGCCTCAAGAGCCGCGAAATCGATCTCTTGTCCGGCGACCATCGCATCGGTGATACCGGTCAAGCGGGTAATCTTTGGGGGGATCGGTTGTGAAGGCTCACGCAGCCCGCCGTACACACCCACGACATCACCCATGTTTCCCTCATGGTCATAGGTGAAGGCCACGGCGCCGATTTCGATCACTTCATGCATTGCATGCTGAAGCCCTGTCGTTTCGGCGTCGACCAGAACAGCCAAGTTCGGGAACATGCTGCTGGCACGCGGGATGATCGGTCGGCTAACCAGCTTTCGCAGCACCCGGTAGTCTCCGGTTTCCTCCAACCGAGTTGCTGCTGCCTCGGCATCCCAGTTTTCATCGACAAGTGCGGGTGCTGGCCGTTTCCGCGGTTTTGGACGAGGTGACTGCCTGTAGCCGGGAGCCTCATCGAAGAGGTCGAATTGGGCAGGAGCCATCTTCATGTTGCCCTTTCAATTCCCAGGCTTCTTAAGTCAGTCTGCTCTTACCACGTGAGCACCGCTTTCAAGAAGCCGGCATGATTAATGGGGCTGGAGCCCCATCGAGAGCAGCTCGCGGCTTTCGACGCGGTTGAGCAAGTGGCCGTTGCTATCAAGAGCGACAACTGTTGCTCCAGCACCTCAGAACAGGCGTCGAAACCGGGCACGTCGAACTCGTGAGTTGATCCGCTGCCACGAAGTGTCATGGTTCGTGTCTGGACCTCCACCCGGGTGCTCGCATGAACTTCATCGACCCGAACCCGACCTCAGAAAGAACCTCGATCTACCACTATCTTGTGGTCTCGATAGATCGCGCATGGTGGGTAGACTGCGAAGGCAAACCTTTTGGGCCGATGGCGACGAAGGAAGAAGCGATCAGCTCCACGGTCAAGCTGATCGAAGCTTTGGGCGATCCGAATAGGCCGGCAGACATTTGGGCTCCGGACGAGAACGGCAGGAGCAAGCTGGTCTGGAAGCGCGAGGCAATTCGGCAGGCTTTGTAAGCCGTGAAGGCAATGCACTAGCTCCGTTCCGATGAGCTTCGCCAGCTCGAATTTCTGCTAGCTCCTACCCTAGGCATTCTGTCTGACTTGGGGCCGTTTGCCGACTGTCCGGTTCCAGCAAGAAGGAGGAACAAGCAGACATCGGGCAATCCTGGAGCAAGCCTTGGCCGGGCTCAGCTGGAGCGGACGAAGTCACCTGCCCGCCTGTGGCATGCGGATAGCAATGGGGGCAGAACAAGAGGAATGGTGCCCCGAGCGTCTGAATCTTTGGTCGACCAAGCTCCTATGGTTATAAGGAGTGTTCCCAATCTACATTCATCAGCAGCAAAGTTGCCGAAGATGGTCCACCCTCCCCGCAGACGTCTCAGTGCTACCGAAACCGCAGAAGCAGCGTTCAAAGCAGCGACAAGCAAACCGGCCGATCCCTCGCCCAAGGCGAAGCCCGTCCCAGCTGGAAAGGAGCTCGTCTCTGTCCGCCTTGACCGTGATGTACTCGAGCACTTTCAGGAGGATGGTGCCGGGTGGCAGGACCGCATCAATGCCGCGTTACGTACTGCTGCTGGGCTGGATTGAAGTGGCCGCTCAGATCGGAACATAATCTGGACAGCTTCCGACCCCTTTACGTCCTTTAGGCGAGGTTCACGGAGCAGACATTGAACGCGATATACCATGAACCTTCGACACATCGTGCTTTCCGGCTGTTCGGGTGGCGGAAAGTCGACCCTCCTCGCAGAGCTGGAGCGAAGGGGCTTTGCCGTCGTACCCGAGCCGGGTCGTCGCATCGTGGAGGAGGAGCAACGCGGCGATGGACTCGCCCTGCCGTGGGTCGACCTTTCCGCCTTCGCCAAACGAGCTATTGATCTCGCGTCCGAGGACCGGAGACGCATGGTGGACGAAGCCGGCTGCGTCTTCTTCGACAGAGGCTTGGTGGACGCGGCGGTGGCGCTGGAGTATGCGACAGGTAGCTCCGCCAAGGATCCACTGGCGTCCTATGACCGCTGCCATCAGAGCGTTTTTTTTGACACCTCCCTGGCCAGAGATCTACGTGACCGACGAGCAGCGGCAACAAAATTTCGCCGAGGCGACCGCAGAGTACAACCGGCTACTGATCGCGTACCGTGAGCTTGGGTACGACACGTTCATCCTGCCGAAGGTCGGAGTTGGAGATCGAGCGGACTTCGTCCTCCGCAATCTCAGCTAACGACCCCATTTTTGTCGTAGCCATCGTGCCGACGGTTCGCCAGAAGCGGACCTTCGTGGCACCGTCTACTCGGACCCTTTGATCCTCCTTCGATAACCTCTATGAAGCACTCACCAAATCGCTTGCCAGCTTGATCAGCATCCAAACATCGCATGCCGCGCCGGATTGCCCTCGGCGTGTCAGGAACACAACTCTTGAAAGACTATGCCATGCCGGACCTGCCCTTGTTTGTTGCCGACGGAGGAGAAATGGGGCGGCTGATCCGTTCCTACCCTTGGGCAAACTCAAGTCTCGGACCTGTTCAGCATTGGTCTCCGGCTCTTTCGACCCTCGTGGGCGTGATGCTCGCATCCAAACAGGCGATGTTCATCGCCTGGGGACCCGAGCAGGTCTTGCTCTATAACGATGCTTACTCCGAGATCTTGGCTTCAAAACACCCCGAAGCTCTTGGACGGAATTTTCTCGACGTCTGGCGGGAAATACGGTCGGACCTGGTGCCGATCGTAGAGCAGGCTTATTCGGGTGAGCCCGTCCACATGGACGACATTAAGCTCATCATGCATCGCAAGGGATACGCTGAAGAGACGCATTTCAGCTTCTCCTATACGCCGGTGCGGGACCAAACCGGGCAAGTCGCAGGGTTCTTCTGCCCGTGCAACGAGATCACTGGACAGGTGCTGGCAGAGCGTCGCTTGCGAGAAAGCGAGGCGCGGGTCAAGGGCGTACTCGATGGGATGGCGGAAGGCTTTGCTCTGCTTGACCGGAACTTCCGGATGCTCGATGTGAATGTCGAGGCGCTGCGCCTTGATGGTCGCCCTCGCGAGACCATAGTTGGGCAATCGCATTGGGAGCTCTATCCGGGCAGCGAAGCTACCGAGTTGGGCCGTCTCTACAAGCGCGCCATGACCGATCGCGGACCTATCGATCTGCAGCACCACTTCGATTGGGGTAATGGACGTCGGACCTGGCTCGAGACGCGCGCCTACCCGGTTGAAGAGGGTATCGCTGTTTTCTTCAGAGACTTTACGCAGCAAAAGGTGGCAGACGCAGCAGCTCGGGAAACTGCGGAGCGCTACCGTCTCGCTGTCCGTGCCACCAACGACGCCATTTGGGACTGGCACTTTGCAAGTAACCAGGTGCTATGGAACGAAGCGCTCGAGAGCGCTTATGGCCACAAACCCGAGGACGTGGTTCCGACAGGAGAATGGTGGATCGAGCAGATTCACCCAGATGATCGACGGAGAATCGACAAGGGCATACATACGGTGATCGACGGCTCTGGCGAGAACTGGACCGACGAATACCGGTTCCTGCGGGCCGATGGCAGCTATGCTGATGTGCTCGACCGCGGCCACGTCATCCGGGACGAGGCAGGCCGCGCGGTGCGGATGATCGGCGCTATGCTGGACCTTACCGAGCAACGGCGCAGTCAGGCTGCCCTTCGGGAAAGCGAAGAGCGTTATCGCACGCTGTTCGAATCCATTGAGTCAGGCTTCTGTGTCGTCGAGATTAAGTTCGAGGGTCAGAGCGGCCATTGTGATTACCGTGTCGTGGAAGCCAATCCTGCTTTCTACCGCCAGACCGGATTCCCGGAGACTGTCTTTGGTGAATGGCTGCGCGAAGCGGCACCTGATCTTGAGGAGCACTGGTACGAGACATATGGGCGAGTAGCGAAAACGGGGATCGCAGAGCGCTTCGAGCAGGGGTCGGACGCCTTGGGTCGGTGGTTCGACGTATACGCGTTCCGGCTTGGCGATACAGATAGCTCCAGGGTTGCCATCCTCTTCAACGACATCTCCGCTCGCCGAAATGCAGAAGAACGTTTGCGCCAGCTGAACGACACTCTTGAGGCCGAGGTGGTTGCAAGAACAGCCGAGCGTGATCGTCTTTGGGAAACGTCACCGGACCTCATGGTTGTCGTCGACTTCGACGGTTACTTCCGGCGCGTTAATCCCGCCTGGACCAAGCTGCTTGGCTATACGCCCGAAGAGCTTATTGGACACCACGTCAACGAATTCGTTGTCGAAGACGATCACACAGAGACGGTCGATGCCTATGAGCTGGCCGCCAGCGGTGGCCTGCCGAAGATCGAGAACCGATATCGGCACAAGGATGGCAGCATGCGCTGGATCTCCTGGGTCGCAGCGCCCGCGCACGATGTAACCTATGCCATCGGACGTGACGTGACGGCGCAAAAGGAGGCAGCGGCGGAGCTCGAACAGGCCCATGAAGCGCTGCGGCAGAGCCAGAAAATGGAGGCAGTCGGCCAGCTCACAGGCGGGCTGGCACACGACTTCAACAACCTCCTCGCAGGCATCTCGGGATCGCTTGAACTGATGAGCACACGCATCACACAGGGCCGTGTCTCCGACGTCGACCGCTACCTGGTGGCGGCACAGGGCGCCACGAAACGAGCCGCGGCCCTGACGCACCGCCTTCTGGCCTTCTCCCGCAGGCAGACGCTTGATCCGAAACCGACCAACATGAGCTCGCTGATCGGCGGAATGGAGGACCTCATTCGCCGCACCGTTGGTCCGTCCATCGATGTCGAGAGCGTCGCGGGGGGCGGCGTGTGGAGCGTGCAGGTTGATCCGAACCAGTTGGAAAATGCACTGCTCAACCTCTGCATCAACGCTCGCGATGCGATGCCGGATGGCGGCAAAATCACCATCGAGACGGGTAATAGGTGGATGGACGAGCGAGCTGCTCGCCTGCGTGATCTTGCCCCCGGACAGTATGTGTCACTGTGCGTCAGCGACAACGGAACGGGCATGGCGCCCGACGTCATCGAAAAGGCCTTCGATCCATTCTTCACCACCAAGCCGATCGGCATGGGCACCGGACTTGGTCTGTCCATGATCTATGGCTTCGCGCGGCAATCGGGCGGTGGTGTCCGGATCTATTCCGAGGTCGGTCAGGGGACAATGGTATGCATCTACCTGCCCCGGCACCTCGAAGGCAGCGACGAACCGGAAGAAGAGTTGAGTGCCCCACAATACGAACGGGCACAGGCCGGCCAGACGGTTCTAGTCATAGACGACGAACCTTTGGTCCGTATGCTTGTCGTCGACGCCCTGGAAGAACTCGGCTATACCGCGATTGAGGCAAACGACGGCCCCTCGGGCATGAAGATCGTCCAGTCCGATGCTCCTATCGACCTTCTGATTACGGATGTCGGACTACCCAACGGTATGAACGGACGCCAAGTCGCCGATGCAGCTCGCCAGTTGCGGCCAGACCTGAAGGTCTTGTTCATCACCGGCTATGCCGAAAACGCAGTGCTCAATCATGGGCACCTTGATCACGGAATGCAGGTGATGACCAAGCCTTTCGAAATGACGGAGTTGAGCCGGCGCATTCAATCTATCATAGCGGATGAATAGGAATTAGGGGCCGGTTCGGAAGCATACCAAAGCAGCCGGGCCGTTCCCCACCCCTTAGGCGCGGGCCTGGTGCTTCGAAAGCTCCTTGCGTGACGCTAAAGCCAGTGCCGTAATTAGGTCGTCAGGAATTGATTTCGATGGTGAGAAGGTGACACCCGTCTTCGTTGCTTTGAGCCCAGCTGCAGCGATGTCGCGTGAATGGGCGCTGATCGCGCCTTTATCCACGTAAATTCCGCACTGCTTACTGAACGCGCCGTAGCCCGCGATCACACGACCGCCGGAGCTGAACCCGGGCATGCCATATTGTATGACTGTTGATTGTCACCAGGAACTGACCCGGGATTGTCATTGAGAAGTGACCCGGTTGGACGATAGTTTCCCGCGACGCGGGGTCGGTCAAGGGGCGGGTTTTTCCTTTCGCGTTTTGGGCGCCGCT
>JAESGL010000332.1_pt1 | contig 28515 bp, 31 predicted proteins | sample 9269711 | NCBI WGS metagenome assembly JAESGL01 (sample SAMN14515918, study PRJNA621676) | algae metagenome | isolation source: Kastovskya adunca ATA6-11-RM4 and co-occurring heterotrophs from soil and... | place: Chile: Atacama Desert | collected 2011-06-27
GGGCTTGTCAGCCCGGGCGCTCTCAGGCTATTTGCCAAATGCCGGCTTCGGCCGCGGGTATAGCTCAATGGTAGAGCAGCAGCCTTCCAAGCTGAATATGCGGGTTCGATTCCCGCTACCCGCTCCATCCTCGCGACAGACCTCGCGGGCGAGGTGTTGAGCAACAATATCTCAGCTACGATCCGATCGTCGGGCCTGGTGCCCTCGATTCCCGAACGAACAGATTCACCGACCCAACGAATTTCGCCCTGACTGGCCCATCTTTGTCTCTGCGCAGGACGAGAGTTGGTGGACACGGGAACCTGCCGTGGAGTCACACGCCGCCGCCGCTGCGATGTTGCGACGAGCTGAGGTCTAGATTTGCTATTAGTTCTATCCAAGCCCGCCCAAAGCCCAGCATTTCCGGCTTTCCCCAGTCCGAAATTTCCGTTTGGTTTGATCCAGGTCGGCCGAACGCCTCAAAATCAAATCTGGCGAAATCTGATAGGATCAGGTGCAATGGTACGAAAAAAGGCCGCGCAGAGCGCAGCCTGAAACAAAATCAGGACAGGAAATTAGGCGGCGATATCGAACTCGGCGCGAAGGAGCTAGATCGGGAGCCAAATCTTAACGTAAGACGGCAGGAATGGGGTGGAAGGCATGCCTACATCAGCGTGGCGCCAGCCGCTGGCAGTTCTTCGTGCTCGTGCCCTGCTGCTGGGTCGCTCAATCAAAGCTCATCAATCTTCCCAGAAAACCCGGAATACTGTAGCCTGTGAACATCGTTCGCCACTGACCAGGGCGCGGATGACTGAGAGACACGCCATGCTCTTGCCCTTGTGGGAAGAACGATGTCCTTCAAAGAACTAAATCTGACCTCTGCCGCAGCCGAAGCAGCCCGCCTCACTGCGGTTCGGCGCTACGACATACTCGATACGCCACCCGATGGATCATTCGACCGGATCACTGCGCTAGCCGCTAGCTTGTTTGGGGTGCCGATCTCTATCATCAGCTTGGTTGACACAGATCGGGTGTGGTTCAAGTCCCATCACGGGCTTGAGGGTGTGAAACAGATCGGTAAAGAGCCGGGCCTGTGTGCTTCAGCCATTGTTCAGGACGAGGCTTGGGTTCTTGAGAACGCCGCAACAGATGTTCGGTCGCTCGCCAATCCCCTGGTCGCTGGAGAGTTCGGCCTGAGGTTCTATGCTGGCGTTCCGCTGACCACGACTGACGGTTTTAATCTCGGTACGCACTGCGTGATTGACCGTGAGCCAAGGGCGGTTACTGAGGACCAGATCAGCCAACTTCGTCACCTTGCGACCGTCGTTATGGACCAGATGGAGTTGCGTCTGGCTGCACGCAAGGCAGTTTCTGAACTTTCCGGAGCATTGGAAACGGCACGTGTCCTCGGGCAGGAGATAGATCACCGCGTAATGAACAGCCTGCAACTGGTTTCATCCATGCTTCAGCTTCAGGCAAGGCAGGTTGAAGGCTCTCACGCCGCTGAACAGCTACACGTCGCCGCCCTGCGAGTGGCCTCAGTTGCCCGGGTTCATCAGCACATATTCAGGAATCAGAGTGCGGGAGCTGTTAACGCCCAAGGTTACTTAGAGAACCTTATGGCTGAATTGGGAGGAACCTTGAATGCGGAGACCCCCATTCTGGTCGATGTGCAACCCGCCTCTTTAGCGGCAGACCTGCTGGTGCCTCTCGGGCTGATCTTGAACGAGTTGGTCATTAACGCCACGAAACACGGTGGCGGCAAGATCGTGGTGCGTTTCAAGGAGCCCTCTCCGGGCACGCATAGGCTCACCGTAGCCAATTCGGGTGAACGGCTTCCGATAGACTTCAATCCAGCACAAACAAGCGGCCTGGGGATGAAGGTCATTGCGGCATTGGCCCGACAACTGGGTGGTACGCTTGAGTACGGAGCGCAGGAAGATGGAACGGGCGCCAAGTTCTGGGTGGACTTTCCCGCTGTGAAAGACACTATCCACTAAGTCCGGCGCAGGATCGACCGGATCAACGTCATCTCCCTCATTCACATGCCATGGCTTGCAGCTGCTATTCCGTTGCGCCTTTGGGGTCGGCTGCTGCCATTACGGCGGTTCCGCCGGCTGCGGCGTAATCGGGGTGGAAACCGGTCTGGCTGGTTTCAGGTCGCTGGTTGTCGTAAGCGGACATTGAAGGGATTGACCATCCTTAAGTGCGCCTTGTTTCGAGATACTGACGAACTAAGGCATCTGACGTGAGTGAGAGCGTCCTGTCGAGAGCGAGATTGGCTTCTGGCCTCTGCCCCTGAAGACCCAAAATGAACGCCCTCGCTGCCCAGTAAGGCTGAAAGTTCTCGACTTGAGAGGGATCTAGCCGGCCTAGAGCCGCTAGCCCCGTATCAGGGCCTCTTGCGTGGCACAGGGCGATCGCCTGCGCCACCAAACCTCCTGCAGTCGGAGCTATCCGCGCAAGTCCTTCATGGAGCACACAAAGCGCTTCCCAGTCTACCGAAGCAGATTGTGCGCGCGACGCGTGCGCTGATTGGATTGCGGCCTCAAGTTGAAACCGCCCCATGCATTTGCGGTCATGGGCTCTTCGCAGAAGAGCTTCGGCATGCCGGACGCGATCTGAGTCCCAGTGATCAGCGCCGCGCTCGTCCAGCGGCACATATTGCTCGTCGGGCGGCTGGCGCCGTGCCGCTAGATAATTGACGAGGGCGGCGAGGCCCAAAGCTTCCGGATCCTCGGGCAATAGTTTTGCGACAAGCTCGGCAAGATACACAGCTTCGTCCAGCATCGGGCGCGCGGCAAGCAAGGCCTGATGACTGAAGCTCCAATGCCAAGCGCAAATGCCGTATACAGCCTCAAGCACCGCAGCGACACGCATGGGCATGTCACCCCGCTCCGGCACGACAAAAGGAATGCGTGCTTCAGCGATCTTACGCTTGGCCCGGACCAGCCGCTGCGCCATGGCTGAACCGGAGGTAATATAGAGGTGCGCTATGTCGGCGGCCTCGAAGCCCAGAACAGTTTGGAGCATAAGAGGCGTTCGCAACGCCTCATCAATAGCGGGGTGCGCGCAGACGAACAGCAGTTTCAGGCGCTCGTCGGGAATCGCCTGTCTCGCATCTACATCGAAAATGGTCGGAACACGCAGTTGAAGCTCCGGGGTGGCGTTTTCCTGCACCACACGATGTCGGATCGCATCGACCCGACGACGCCTGGCGAAGGTCAGTAACCAGGCTTCGGGATTGCGCGGTAAACCGTTAACCGGCCAGGATTCGAGAGCATGTCTAAGCGCCTCCGCCAGAGCGTCTTCTGCGCCAGCGATGTCGCCATTGCGTGACGCTACCAAGGCCACCAGGCGACCAAACGATTGGCGTGCGACCATGGCCGCACGCCGTTCCACTTCTTCTTTTTCTTGTTCGTCCAAGCTGCCTCCTCAGCCCATGGCGGAGGGACGGACCTCGACAGTGCCATAATAAACTGCGGGACACTTTTCCGCCCATGCGAGTGCAGCGTCGAGATCGGGTACATCGATCACGTAATATCCACCGATCTGCTCCTTGGTCTCGGAAAATGGCCCGTCCTGGACCCGACGGCTTCCACCTGCGAGGGAGATGGTCGTCGATGAGCTGCTCGGCGCAAGCCAGTCGGTGGCCACAAAAACACCAGCGTCCATAAGGCTCTGAGTATAAGCGTGGAAGGCTGCCAGCGACTGCTGCATAATGTCGGGTGGGGTGGCGGCGTAGGCGGCTTCGTCCCCAAGGATGAACAGCGTGTACTTCATTTTTCTTCCTGTCTCTGTTTTATTGTAGGCGCGACTTTCAACTGCTGGCTAGGCCATCAGGACCGATTGGTTGCCGAGGCGAGGTTAGCAAGGCCCTGTTCGTACGTGCCGCCCAGCATGCCATCCATCATCAAGCCAAAAACCCGTGCCACCGGATTACTTCCAAAGTCGGCAAGAAGTGACCACGTGACTTGTGTACCGCCTTCGACTGGCAGGAGTGTGAAAGTCTGGATGGGTTTGCCCATCTGACCCAGGTCGAGTTGCATGACGACCTCCTTGTTGAGTGTCATCGTGCTGATCGTCTGAGTTCCGGTTCCCTCCTTGCCAGACCAGGAGAAGCTGGCGCCTGGCCCAGCCTCAGGACCAGAGAAGGTCACAGCCAGATTCGAGTCTCGGTTCCGAAATGGATTGATGCGGTCAAACCCTGCTGTAGTCGAGATAAGGTTGAAGATAGCTTCTGGCTTCGCTGGCACAATTGCCGATCGACTGACCCGGGCCTGAGCCGGGAGAAGGAAAGGGGCAGCGGCAAGGGCAACTAGCACGAGAGCGCAGGCGGCAAGCGCGATTGGCAAATTCATTTTGGGCTCCAAAGTCTGAAGCAGGAGCGCTTCAGCCCATGTCGGTGCCGACAGCCATCAATCGACAAGCAGCCCCAGATATTTTTCAGCAGACCTCCAAGAAAATGCAATCGCCAGTTGAAGTGCATTGAGATGAGGTGTTCCAACCAAGGCGTTCTAGACTGCTACCGACGAGGGCAGCCCGCCGCTTTCCGGCAATTCCGATTTTTCAGGAGAATCGTCGTCGACAATGTCTGGCATGGGTCGGCCGCTGCCATTTCCGAATGGCTCCTTGGCGCTTTTCAGCGCCCTGGATATACGTCGGGCAAATCAAATGGAAAGGGGCCAGGCGCCCGGTCGACCTGCGCCATATGGGTGACTACACGTGTTCCGTCAAAAAATGTAGTAGGAAGGCCCGTGGCTCGAGCACGAACGAAGACGGTCCTTTGGGTCTCAGGTCGTAGGCCACCTGATGTGTCACTAAGGGCGCGACTTGGCATATGGTGCCCCCAAAGCGACGTTGGATCGGGCGATGGACGTGCCCGCAAAGGACCCGCTCCACCTGGGGATGTGCGGTTATGATGGCCTCGAGCTCGGCCCGTCCGGTTAGCAGGGCCGTACGGTCCATATGACCAATACCGCTGTCAAAGGGCGGGTGGTGCAGCATTACCAAAGTGGGCGTCTTCGGCGCCTCCCTAAGCGAAGTTCCAAAAACGCTAGACTTGCCGTTGAAAGGGCGCCGTGGCTTTCGCCGGCAACTGCGCTGTCCAGCCCAATAATCCGCAAGCCTTGCCGGTCGACCGCATAGTCCAGGGCGCCCGCGGAGGACAGGTAGCCCCCTTCGGCGAAGGCTGCTCGAAACGGCTCTCGCCGATCGTGATTGCCCGGGATGCAGAACACTGGAAAGGGCAGCCGCGCCAGCAGCCCGACGGTGATCACGTATTCCGCATCAAGGCCGCAATCGGCGAGCTCTCCGGTCACCAGCAAGCAGTCGGGGCGCGGCTCTAGCCTCAGCAAGGCGTAGATCGCGTGAGTAAGGGGATAGGATGCTCGGCAGAGTTCATCGTGCTGTTGTTGGCGGCGGCAGCAGGAACCACCCCTAGCGAAGTGCGGGGCACGCCGAGCATCTAGGAGCGATAACGCTCGAGCTAGCCGATCACCCTAGGCCCAGAGCGCGTACAGAACCCATCCCCCCAGCAGTAAGCCGGGAGCCGTGACCAGGGTCATGGGGCCGGCACGCATCTTGTTGTCATACAAGAGCCAGTGTAGCCCGCGACCTAGAAAGAACGACACCACTGCAGCCCAGAGCCACGCTTGTCCAAGTCCCAGCCACTCGGCCGCAAAGAGGACCAGGGCTATGAGCGGCGCGGTCTCGATAAAATTGCCATGAGCGCGAATGCGCTTGAACAAGACAGGATCTCCGCCGTCACCTCGCAGGATGTTGTGGGAGCCACGATAGACGCCGATCCAGCCCGTCAATGGCATTAGAAGGGCAGAGCATATGGCTATGAAAGTGAAGGTCACCGGCAAGTCGATACCTGTCATTATTCTGGCTCACATCTGGACGACAGGGGCGATCTCAATCGAGCCGCCCAGGGACAGAATGGGGGACGCCTTGGCGTGGGCCGTCGCTGCCTGCAAGTCGCCCGTCTCGACGATCATGTAGCCGGACACCGGGTCCCCGGCGGCGACCTCATTTCCCTTTGAGTCCACAAAGTTGGACATACCCACTGCTGCCCCCGGATCAGCCACCGCATCACCCATGTCGGTGAGCCAGGTGTTCCAGTCGTCCATCAACTTCCGGCCGGCTTCCGGGCTGTCTGGCGTACCACCACGGAATACGAAGACGAACTTTGGCATTTGCAAATTCCTTCCCAATCGAGTGAATGCGCCGAAGATCGCTCCCCTGAGAATATGTTCAAGAACATCTTTTGCTGGCAGGCTATGGCTTGTTCAGAGGAGGATCACATGCCCTATCCGAAGGACCACAAGGAGAAAACCCGCGCCCGGATCGTCGAGGCGGCGCGTCAGCTATTCAACACGCACGGCTACGACCGAGTGACGCTGGACATGGTTATGGCAAGTGCAGGCATGACGCGCGGCGGGTTCTACGCTCATTTCCGCAACAAGGAATCTCTATTCGCCGAGGCCGTGGACAGTTTCCTCCAGGGCCGGGGCGCGCAGTGGCGCGGTGAAGCCGGCATAGATCCGAACAGTCGCGAACTGGTGATGGCGGAGCGGATGATCGACGCCTATCTGAGCGACGCGCATCTGGCTGATCTGGCCGGCCAATGCCCCATGATCGCGCTGTCATCAGACGTGGCCCGAGCGTCTGAGGAGGTGCGGGAGAGCTATCAGAAGCTCTTGTCGGCGATGATCTGGCTGTTTGAAGTGAACACAGGTGCGGCAGGTCCGGAGGCTCGCCAGAAGGCGATGGCCATTTCCGCCTTGTGCGTCGGCGGTATGATCCTGGCTCGGACATTGCCGGAGAGCGACTTAGCTAGCGAGGTTCGACGCGCGGCCCACGCTATGGCCAGGGAATTTTGTAGTCCAGGCGGGGCGGCAGAGGCGGCCTGATGGGCTAGCCATACCTGGGCTGTAGCGAGCCCTCCACGTCGCAAGATGCGATTTATGTCCAAAAGCGATCCGCTTGAGCATCATTGAGGTGCAAGCATTTCTGGAGAAGCACCATGACCACCAAGAAATTTCTCTGCCTTCAGGCAAGCCAGACCAGTCAGGGCGGCTCGACACCCTCAGCCGATGAGATGCAGCGCATGTACTCCGCATTCGACAGCTGGCGCCGAAAGTTCGCCGAAAACATCATCGATCTGGGTGGACGTCTCACCGGTCCTGTCACTGTCGCCACTTCAACGGGTGACATCGATGGAGCGTCGATCGAGGCGCGAGAAGTGTTCGGCGGATACATGATTCTGAGCGCCGGCTCGCTGGAGCAAGCTGTTCAAATTGCTCGAGCCTGTCCCGGTGTGGTCGGACCAAACTCGAACGTGACCATCCGTGAAATCGCTGCCTGACGACCTACTTGACCCGAAGTTCTTCCCGCATAGCTATGGTCGTTTGGTCGCCCTGCTTGCGGGGAGGCTGGGCGCCGGGAACCTCGGCAGAATCGAAGACGCGGTGCAGACGGCCATGCTTCGCGCGGTGGAAGCCTGGACGCATAGCACCCCGCCTGACGATCCCCAGGCATGGCTCTATCGGGTGGCGTACAATGGCTATCTGGAATCGGTTCGCCGCGAGGGACGGCATCGACGCATCCTAGAGCGTCATCCTCCTTTAGAGGAGCACGACACCGAACAGGACCCGGACTCCGGTGACGCCATGGTCCGCATGCTACTGGTCTGCTGCCATGAATCCTTGTCCACCAAGGCGAGCCTTGTTCTGGCGCTCAAGGTTCTCTGTGGGCTTGGAGTACCTGAAATTGCCCGACGCCTGTTTGAGAGCCAGGACAATATCTACAAACTGTATCAGCGGGCTCGCGCCAGTCTGGGTCGCCAGTCCAAGGCGATACTGGAACTCAATGACGCTCAAGTCGCCAAGCGCCTGCCTTCGCTCTATGGAGTGCTCTATGCCCTGTTTTGCGAGGGTTGCAATTCGTTGGCCGGAGATGTCGCAGTACGCTCGGAACTCTGCACTGAGGCCATTCGCCTGGCCACACTGGTTGCCGGAAACCGGACGGAAAAGCAGCCGTCGCTCAATGCGCTCCTCGCGCTCATGCACTTCGGCGCAGCTCGCCTTCCTGGTCGGATCGGACCTTCCGGCGAACTGCTGTTGCTGGGGGAGCAGGACCGCTCCACCTGGGACAGAGAGCACATTGCCGCTGGCCTCGCCTGGCTAGCCAGGTCGGCGGAAGGGACCACCTTTTCGCGTTACCATGCCGAAGCGGGTGTAGCCGCCGAACACTGTATCGCGCCTTCGCTGGCTGAGACGAATTGGGAAAAGGTCATCGCCTGCTATGAGCTTCTCTTCCGGTTCGAACATGCACCAATGAACAGACTCGACTGGGTCGTGGCAGTTGCGCAGTTGCGCGGGCCGGCGGCAGGGCTGCTTGCGCTGCATGGGCTCGATCTGCCAGTGGAGGTGCGCAATTCCTACGTCTGGTTTGCAGTAGCGGGCATGCTCGAGCGAAAGCTCGGCAACCACGACCTCGCCGACGCCTACGACCAGGCAGCCATAGCCTCCGCGCCAACCCCGCTGGCTCAGGCGCTCATTGATCGTCGCCTCACACCGTGAAGCGAACGGTCGGCTTCTACGATTTTTCGGGGTCGGTTTGAACGACAGGAATGGGGTCGGCTGCAGACTGGTGCCGTTCGGCCGAAACCAGCTACCGCAAAACACAAATCGAGCGACAGCCGTCCTTCAACACCTGGCGAAGATCTAAGCTAAGCTGCCGGCACCCGACTTCATTCCTTGATGCAGCGGCGACATGATGCTTTGCCCTTCCGAGCGCGTTCTAGGGCATTCTGTCATGACAGCCCGGCTGACTTCCTTTAGTTATGCGCCGCCAAACCCGCCTAGAGCCGAGTTGATCAGCCATGACGAACCCTGCCCAGCAGTCCTCCAACCTTGACTTCCTCTTGGGGGGAGAAATGGGGGTGAGCATGCGGAATCATGATTGGTCCGCGTCTCCGCTTGGACCTCCCGAGACTTGGCCCCAGTCGTTGAGGTCCATAGTGGGCCTGATGCTTGGCTCCAAGTTCCCCATGTTTGCAGCTTGGGGCGACGAACTCGGTTTCCTCTACAATGACGCTTACATCTCGGTACTTGGCGCAAAGCATCCCTCGGCTCTGGGCAAGCCGTTTCATGATGTGTGGGCAGACATCTGGTCAGACATATCGCCCCTGATCGCTGCGGCTCTTGCCGGTGAGGCTAGCTACTTCGAAAACCTTCCTCTTCTTATGCGCCGCAACGGCTTCGACGAGCAAACCTGGTTCACCTTCTCCTACTCGCCGGTGCGGGACGAGAGCGGCAAGGTCGTGGGAATGTTCTGCGCCTGTACCGAGACGACCGATCAGGTTCTCAGCGACCGCAGGCTGCTGGAAGAGAAGGAGCGCCAACGCCGCTTGTTCGAGAAGGCGCCCGGCTTCACGGCGATCCTTTCCGGCCCGGATATGGTATTCGAGTTCGTCAACGAGGCGTACAGCCTTCTATTCAGCGAACGCGACTACATCGGGCGAAAGGTCCGCGAGGTGTTCTTCGACCTCGAGGGTCAGGGGATTTTTGAGCTACTCGACAATGTGTACTCCACGGGTGAACGCTTTGTGGCAAGTGCCATACCTGTGCGGCTGCAGGCCTCGCAAAATGAAGCCCCAAGAGAATTACGGCTCGACTTCATCTACGAGCCGATCCGGGATGATCAGGGGCGGATCACCGGCATTTTCGCGCAGGGCCACGACGTCACGGAACGCACACTTGCTGAAGAAGCTGTAAGAGCATCATGGCAAGAGCGAGAGGCTGCCCATGCGGCACTAGAGGCCAGCGAAGCCCGGCTTCGCGCTTTGAATGCCGATCTGGAGCGTCAAGTCGTTGAGCGAACCCAGGCCCGTGGCCTCACCTGGCTTGTGAGCCCCGATCTTCTGGGTGCGCTAAACAGCGACGGATGTTTCGAGACCGCCAACCCGGCCTGGCAAACAGTTTTGGGTGGTCCGAATACGAAGTTGCGAACACCTCCATATGGGAGCTCCTGCATCCCGACGATTTGGAAGCGGCTCGGGATGTTTTCCGGCTCACCCAGCTGGGGCAGCCAGCCATCAAATTCCCCAGCCGGTTTCGCTGCCAGGACGGGAGCTACCGCTGGATCTCCTGGATCGGCGTTCCCGAAGGTGGATTGGTGTACTGCACCGGTCGCGACATCACAGACGAGAAGGAGAAAGAAGCTCAACTCGCTGAGCGTACTGCTGAACGGGACCAGCTGTGGACGCTTTCAGACGACATGTTCGCTCGGGCGAACCTCGAGGGCATGATGTCTGCGGTTAGTCCCGGTTGGACACGGGTTCTAGGCTGGTCGGAACAGGAGCTCCTCAGCCGTCCCTATGCCACCTTTATGCACGAAGAGGACATGGGTCCGATCTTGGAAGCCCTGGCCCGAATGGGTGAGACGGGGCAGTCAACCCGGTTTCAGAACCGCATCTCCACCAGCGATGGCGGCTGGAAATGGATCGAGTGGACAGTTGCCCCCGAACCTGAGGCCCAGAACTTCATCGCCGTGGGCCGCGACCTTACCGAGATGAAGGAGCGGGAGTCAGAGCTTCTCAATGCCCAGGATGCGCTTCGCCAAGCGCAGAAAATGGAGGCAGTCGGTCAGCTAACAGGCGGCCTGGCGCACGACTTCAACAACATCTTGGCTGGTATCGGTGGCAGTCTGCAGATGATGCAGACCCGCATTGCCCAAGGCCGGATTGGTGACCTGGACCGGTACGTCAATGGTGCCTTGGGGGCAACAAAGCGCGCTGCATCGCTCACGCAGCGCCTGTTGGCTTTCTCAAGACGCCAAACCCTCGATCCACAACCCACTGACCTAAACCGCCTTGTTGCCGGCATGCAGGACATGATCAGTCGCAGCGTAGGGCCGCAAATCCATGTCGAGACGGCTGCATCGGGCGGTCTGTGGACCACCTTCGTGGATCCAGGCCAGTTGGAGAATGCGCTTCTGAACCTGTGTATCAACGCCCGGGACGCTATGCCGGACGGGGGCAAGATCACCATTGAAACGGGCAATCGGTGGCTTGATGAGCGTGCAGCTCGCGAGCGCGGTCTGGTTCCGGGGCAGTACGTATCCCTGTGTGTGAGCGATACGGGCACCGGCATGCCACCAGATGTCATCGCCCGTGCCTTCGATCCCTTTTACACCACCAAGCCGACTGGTCAGGGAACCGGGTTGGGCTTGTCGATGGTGTATGGCTTCGCAGGTCAGTCCGGCGGCTCGGCTCGGATCTATTCCGAGGTGGGCCAGGGCACCATGGTCTGTATCTACGTTCCGCGGCACATCGGTGCCGCCGAAGCGGACGACCAGTCGACGCAGTCAGCTGAGGTCCCCAGAGCCGACGAGAATGAAACCATCTTGGTCGTGGATGATGAACCCCTGGTGAGAATGATCATCGTGGAACAGCTGGAGGATCTTGGGTATTCGGTCCTCGAAGCCGAGGATGGCCCTTCCGCCTTGAAGATACTGGAAAGCTCACAGCCGATCACGCTGCTGGTAACGGATGTGGGGCTGCCGGGCGGCATGAACGGCCGTCAGGTTGCGGACGCTGCCCGGCGCACACGACCGGATTTGGAAGTGCTTTTCATCACCGGTTATGCCGAGAATGCGGTCCTGAACCATGGCCATCTCGACCACGGCATGCATGTAATGACCAAGCCATTTGCGGTCGCGGACTTCGCGCGCAGGATAAAGACGCTGATCGCGTGAAGTGCCCGAAGGTCGCCTTGCACCTTTGACATTCCACCGTGTTAGAAGCTGGGCGATCTACGGCTGCTTTCGGTGATCTCTGTTGAGACCTTGAACGGCAAGAATGGGGTCGGGAGCTGCCGTTGCGATAGCGGTGGCCTTGCGGAAGGCGCGCCTTACCGCAGTACCTTCAAGCAGTATCGCCGGGCCGACGAACTCTGACCATTCACTTACACCGATAGCGCCATCAGCCTCAGTCCCTATCGCCCCGATAGCTTAGCGTAGGCGGCCGTGGAAGCGAGAAGGGCAGGGGACGGCCACTCCGATATCGCGCGGCGACGGCCATCGAAGCTGCACCTTTGAAATCGCATTTGGCCAATCCAGCACAGCGCGGCAGCCTGATATCCCTAAGCGAGTCCAGCTTCGCCGAGCCGGATTGGCTAAATATCCCCGGAGGCAGATTTTCATTCGCCTCCTGATGAGTCAGCAATCCTTTATCTTCCACGGCTAGCTTTAGTGAATCCGCTGGAGCCTTGCTGTGCCCGATACCCGCCATTCTGCTCGCCGTTCCGTTTCCCACCGCATTGCCTGGGCGGTGGTCGGCTCGTCCATTCTGATCCTTATCATCTCAATGGTGCTGGGAAGCTGGGCTGTTCTACGGATCGACAGCAGGTCGCTCGAACGAGAAAAAAGGTCAGTTCAGATCGGCATGTCCGAGCTGATGGCGCGATTGCCAGTGGAGCAGGATAGCTCTGCGATTTGGGATGATGCCGTTCTCAACGCCCGCGCCAACGATGAAGCGTGGATGATCGAGAACATGACTGCTTGGATGAGCGAGTACTACGGCCACGATCAGGTCTTCGTTCTTGATCCGCAGGATAAGCCCATCAGGGCTGCCATATCCGGCCAGGCGGTAGATGCAAGTGCTTTTGAGGGTTCTAGACTGGCACTGGGACCATTGGTGCAATTGCTCCGGGCATCAATGCTGGAGGCTTCAGCAGGTTTAGCCGATTCCACCGAAGCGGTGACTGGTTTGGGTGAGATCGACGTCGTGACGCTATCAGGTGGGAGGGTGGCGATTGCGAGCGTCCGACCTATCGTTCCAAGCACTGCCGCTGTTCAGCAGGCGCCTGGGACGGAATACCTTCACCTTTCTGTCCAGGTCATCGACGAAGGCGTGGCAGAGGAGATCGGATCCAAGTTCTCCCTGGACGGACTGGCTTTCGCGACGACCTCAACTGCGCAGCCAGACCGCATGGCTTCTCCTGTCCTCAACCGGAGCGGGCGGATTTTGGGGTTCTACCTGTGGGAGCCGGATCGGCCTGCTTCGCAGCTTGTTGGCGACATGGCGCCAATGCTGGTGCTCGGACTGTTGCTTGGAGCAGGCTGCGTGGCACTCCTTTTGCTTCGCCTGCGCCGTACATCGCACGAACTGGAAGTTAGCGAAGCTCACGCGCAGTTCCTTGCCTTTCACGATTCCCTGACCCGAGTGCCGAACAGGGCGCTTTTCGAGGACCGGCTGGAACGAGCACTGGCGAACATGCGTCGGTCGAACACCGGAATCGCACTGCACTACCTCGATCTCGACCGGTTCAAGAACGTCAATGACACGTTGGGCCATCCTGCAGGGGACGAACTTATCAGGCAGGTTGCCCAGCGGCTCCTGGGTGCGGTGCGGGAGGTCGACACAGTTGCTCGCCTGGGCGGCGATGAGTTTGCGATAATCCAGATCGACGCCGTCGACGACATGGGTGTGCGCACCCTTTGTGAAAGGGTCATCACCGAAGTGAGCCGGCCGTTCAACCTTGCTGGTGATGAGGCTTCGGTGGGGGTGAGCATCGGGGTCGTGCTCGCCGACAGCGGTGAAGCCTCACCCAAGGACATGATGCGTCGCGCCGATATCGCGCTCTATGAAGCCAAGGCAAATGGCAGGGGAAGATATCAACTGTTCGCCGGGGAACTGGACCAGCAGGTGCGGGAGCGCCGAGCTCTTGAGCGAGACTTAAGGGCAGCGCTGCTGAACGATGGTGATGGATTGCAGCTTGTGTACCAACCCATCTTTGCCGCGGCCTCGCAGAAACTCGTTGGGGCAGAAGCCCTGATCCGGTGGCAGCACCCCACCAATGGCTTTATGCCCCCCGATGCCTTTATTGGCCTTGCGGAAGAAAGGGGTCTAATCGACCAGCTTGGTTTTTGGGTACTCCGGAATGCTGCGGCATTTGCAGTTTCCAGCCGCCTCCCGATGGTTTCAGTGAACGTCTCTCCGGCCCAGTTCCGCGACGAGCATTTCGCAGACCGCGTGCTCTCAACCTTGGATCAAACCGGATTGGCACCGCGCAGGCTGGAGATTGAAATTACCGAGGGGCTGTTGCTCCAGGACTCGCCTCAAGTAAGGACTGCCCTTTTGAAGTTGCGAGCCGCTGGGGTGAGGGTGGCTCTGGATGACTTCGGCACTGGATATTCTTCCATCAGCTATCTGCTCACCTATGGCGTGGACAAGCTCAAGATCGACGGCTCCTTCGTCGCCCAACTCGGGCAGGGCAAGGACATCGACAACGTGGTGAAGTCCATCATCGATCTCGGACGCGCGATGCACATGCAAGTGACCGCTGAAGGGGTGGAAACCCGGTCGCAGATGGACGTGCTCCTCGCCATGAACTGCGATCAGTTGCAGGGCTATTTGCTCGCTAAGCCTCTCCACACGTTGGATTTGCTATGTTTGCTCAAGGCCGAAGATGGGGTGCCTGATCCAGACACTTTGAGTATTCAGAGGTTCGCCAGCGCTTGATCTCTGTCAATACGGACGTCGATTTTCGGCGTAGTCACCTTTCGGGCCGGAAATCGTGGGCATGAGAGGGGCTGTGCATGCACTCGCGGTGTCGCTCTCGATATGGTTCGCCTCTTCACCAGGGAAGATCAATGGCAGCTATCCGAATCCTGCATCCGAAACCGGACATTCCGCTGCCAGCCCCTTCTCAGTCCTTGCCAACGCGACGATCCCGCAAAACCTCTGGCTTTCTTCATTCCATTTGGTCGACGATACACCGTCAGTAGGGACCTCAGGGTGAGAGGTTTCCTCGATCAACGTTGATGTTTGGCCTCGAGCAAAGGAGCGTCAGCCTGACGGAGTTGCACGAACAGGTCTGATCGGCTTTGTTGCGCCTGAATGGAGTGCGACATGGGCTGGTTCTCGAAACTGTTCGGGCGGAAGTGGCAAGAGCTCAGAACAAGGGGGTTTGCCAAGTCAGCGGCGAACCACGCTGACATTCTCCACGGTTGGAAATTTGCAGCCACGATGAAGGCAAGCACACCGCTGGAGTGGCTCCTTCGCCATGGCGAGACAGCAGATGCACCGCCTAGGGTGCCAAAGAAGTTTGGCACCTGGGTGCCCGTCCCCGGGAGGATCCGAAAGCGTGGCTTTTTAAGGGGCTCCCCACCTTCAACAACGGCCAGTCAGGTCGGTCAGGTACCTCAAGACGGCGGAGAGCTCCTGCCGTTCTTAATTGAGTACAGACGGATCGTAGAAACTCCTGACAATGGCTTGAATTCGCTGCGGGTCGAGGCGTTGAGAGAGCGCTATCCGCAGTACGCCAATCTTCTGGACCCGAAGCCCAAGAGGAAGAAGCGCAAAGCACGTCGCTAGGCGCGCGCACGGCGGGATGAGCGGGTTCTCTTGAGCGGAAGGACGATGCTCGTCTATTCATCCTAACGAGCCTTGGTCGCCACTGCGAAAAGTCCTCTCAATTGCGAAGATGCTCGCAGCACTTGGTCCATTTCGTTCTCCAGAGAGGCTGCGGCGGCGGATGGCACCGGTTTGCGCCGGCCGGGTCCCGTTGGGCTGCTCACCTAGTGGAGCTCAAAGTTCCACACCCTACTCAAAGATGTAGTCTCGTGTGTTTTCCCATGCCGAGCTGGACTCAATCAGAGTACTTCCGCTTCAGCTAACCTAGGAGCCTACTGAACCTGAACTGGTAAGTGCTAGTTCGCACCTCCTCGGCCCTGTCGGAACAGTTGACCACTCTTTCTGTTGTGCCCCTTGCGGGGGATGCCACACACAGGAGGAAAATGACGATGTCATTCATGACGAAGTCGGCAGCTGTTATGCTTGCCACCACCGCCGTATTGGCGCCAGCTGGTGTTACCTATGCGCAAAGCCTTGAAGGGGCGCAGGCTCGAGCCACAGTATCGCTAAACGTTCGCTCCGGACCTGGAACTGGGAACGGTGTAATCGATACCCTTAGCCCGGGTGAACGGGTTTCCGTTGAGCAATGCCGCAGTGGCTGGTGCTTTATCGAGCATCCCGGTCCCGACGGCTGGGTCTCGAGCCGTTACCTCAATGCTTCAGGCGGCGGCTCTGGTGGGAGCAGCCAGGATGGCGGCGGTGATAGTTCATTCACCGGATCGGCTCGCGCCACCGCAGCGCTAAATGTTCGCTCCGGACCTGGCACGGGCAACCGCATCGTTGATGCGCTCTACGAAGGCCAGGAGGTCGATGTTGGTGAATGCCGCAGTGGCTGGTGTCAGATCAGCACAGCCCGCGGCACTGGCTGGGTTTCCAACCGCTACCTCGAGCGCACCGGCGGTAGCTCTGACGGCGGAGGTGGACAGCCATCCAGCGGTGGCGGTCTTGCGGGTGGTTATGCCGAGTCCTCGGCGGCACTTAATGTCCGTTCAGGCCCCGGTACCGGCTTCCAGATCGTTGATGCCCTGTTTACAGGCGAGCGTGTGGAAGTACGAGAGTGCCGGAGCAGTGGTTGGTGCCAGATCTCCAGCGACGATGGCAACGGCTGGGTCGCTAGCCGCTATCTGCAGCCGGCCCGCGGCGGGGGCGGCAACCAAAGCGGAGGCACCGGTGTCAGCATCTCGACGCCTGGTTTCAGCTTCTCCATTGGTACAGGAGGGAACATCGAGTGGAATGTTCCGAACCGCGACCGAGACGGCGAAGTTTGCTTCTTCGAGGACTTCGACTACGGCGGCAACAGCTTCTGTGCCGAACCCGGTGATCGTGATGCCGATCTGCAGGACTTCAACGACACCATCTCGTCGATCCGGATTTCCGGCGATGTGGAAGTCCAGGTCTGCGAGGACTATGACTTCGAGGGCCGGTGCGCGGTGATAACGTCAAGCCAGGCTCGTTTTGAGGGCCGCAATAACGATATCATTTCCTCTTACCGGGTTCGGTAGCTCTGTAGAAATTGGGCTTCAGGTTTCAACCTGGAGCCCTTTACCACTACGTTCCATACGCCGCCTGACCGCAAGATCAGAACTCCTGTCAACTGATCGGCAGCTTTCATTTCGCGACCCGCCGGACGGCTAAGCGCCCAGTTCGGTCGTTCAGGCGTCCAGCTCGATCTTCCGAAACTGTCCGTCGGCTAAGCGAGAGATGATGACCATGAAGGGGTGGTTTCCTGACTGGCCGCTTTGCGGTGTGCAGATGAGGAAAGCTGACGCTATTTCCTGCTAGAATTCAGGTTGCTTGTTCCAAAGTCGCTCAACGTCCCTTTGCCCCTGCCACCGACGATAGCGAGCGATCACCGGCTGGTAGTGCTCGGGAATATCCCAGTCTGGAGCACCGCTCAGTGAGTACGCCATGCCCTCCCGGAACCACATCGGATGTAGCATGGTCGCGACTGCACCGAACCTCTCGAACTGCAGCCAATGGATGAGCTCATGCCGAACGATATGGTCGTGCCAGTCAGGGCCAGATACCACCGTTCCAAGCCAAGGAAAGGAGATCGCACGCTCCTGGTCGCCGCCAAAGTTTTGGTAGCACCTCAATGTACTGCAAAGGACGATGTTCAGCGATGGCAACGTCTGCTCGGTCAGCCCTTCTACTTCTTCAGATGCGGCACTCACCAGATCCTGCGCTCGTCGAAGGTCCTGTGCAGCTTCAACGCAAATCTGCTCAGCGCAAAAGAGTCCAAAGACTTGAGGCGCCGCCAGCCGCAACGGTTTAGCGAACACTGCGGTGGCGCCCACAACAATCAACAGCGACGCGCCAATCGCTAAAATCCACCGGTGTTCGGGCAATTGGAACCTCCTTCAATCCCCAGGGGTCAGTTAGCTGTTTTGCTCTACCTCTTTGGACTCGCACACCAAGTCAGCAACTGGGTTTCGCGCTGTGTAGTTAAAGGAAAGGTCCAAGGTAAGTAGTTACGCCCGCCAGGACGCCGCCCAGAAAGAGGACCGCCGCAAGCCCGCGGTAATCGCGTGGCAGGAACGGAAAGAGCTTGCTGGCACCTGCCATGACACCGAATGGCGGCACCGCCCGCCAGACGTCATGAGCCACTTTCCGCCCGCCACTCCGAACCACACCCGGTAAGTGCCCGATTGCCTTCAGCAATGGCCAGACCATGGCTGAGCTCTTGCCTTTGCCGATAGCGCGTCCAGCTATCACCCTGGCAATCGCCCGCTTCAAGCCGCCGGCGTCATTTGCCCAGTGAGCGCGAAACAGGATCCGACCTTCGGGGCTGAGAAGGTAGGCGGAGTTCGGCTTCGGTCCCAGGGCTCGGTGGAGGGTACCGTCAAGATTATCGACGGCTACTTCGAATTCAAAATCGTGGTGCTTCTTCAGGCGTTCAGCATGCCGTTTCTTTTCTGGGAAGGTTTTCGGCTGCGGGATGAGCTCGCCCGGGTGAGCCTCGCGGGTGTTCACCACGACGAAGCGGATGTGGTCTCCGAATGCTTTTCGCAGCTTGTTGAGAACAGGCCCGGAGCTCTCGGTGACGGGGCATGTCAGCGAGCCAAAGACCATCAGGACGGGTCTACTTCCCAGTTCCACGCTCCGGAAGCGTCCCCCTCCGATAATTGGAAGATCGAACGCGGGCACCATGTCACCCGGACCTGGATCAGATCTCTTGAAGACCATGTCCTGCAGGATCAGCCCTGTGGTGAAAGTATCGTATTGGTACCGCTCATCCGAGCTGTAGTTCCTGCTGGTGACAAGTGAAGCTTGAGCCACTTCTTCGTTCTCCTGAGCCATCGACACCAGGAACATGGATGTGCAATCCTGCTGCAGCAATCGTCATGTACGCACATCGGGTGAGCAGATTTGCACAAGAATCCACTTCGGCACGATCTCTCGCTCCTAGCTGAGTTCAGAACCGCATCAACCTTTAGCCAGGTTGGGCAGCGTCTTGGAATTGCCCACACCACCGTGTCACGGAAAATACGGGACATGGAGGAGCACTTTGGCTCGAGCTTGGTGGAACGGGTCGGCGATAAAGTTCGCCTGAGCGAGGCTGGAGAGCGAGCTGCCGACGTGGCGGAACGGATGGAGGAGGAGCTTGCTGCGCTGGAAAGAGGGATTTCTGGTCACGATGACCGTCTCTCCGGACGCATTGAGCTCACCACCGTTGACCTGCTGGCGCAGCGCTACATGCCAAGTTTCGCTGAATTCAAAGAGCGCTACGCGGGAGTGGAACTCCTGATCTCCACTGATGTGGACGTGAAAAGTCTGTCCCGCAGGGAGGCTCAGATTGCTCTGAGGCTCACCAACACGCCCGAGGACTACCTCTACGGAAGAGTCCTGGAGCGGCTCGAGTTTCACGCCTATGCTGCAAACAAATTCAAGCCAGGCACCCAGCTCTCATGTCTACCTTGGCTGGACTACACCGGTCACCCCTGCGCATCTCGCGCCGAAGACTGGATGCGCCGGAATGCTGGTGGAGCACTAGCCTCCACGTTCGTTAGCACCCCATTGATGATGTTGCGTGCCGTTCAGCAGGGAATGGGTGCGGGCATGCTGCCCCTGCTAATCGGCGAGCAGGAGGTCGGGCTCCGCAGGCTCTGCGATGAACCGGCTTTCTCTCTCGATGTGTGGCTCCTCGCCCCTAGGGAACTCAGGCGAACAGCACGGGTAAGAGCATTGTTCGAGTGCTTGAGTCGACACTAACCACAGTGACTACGCGATCTGCTCCAGGGAGCTACCCATGGTCAGGCTTCGACCTGCTGCTTAAGGCGGCTCAGCATGCTGGCGGCATAGGCAGCATAGGGGCCGATCCAGCGCTCATGAATGGCATGGATCGGCAGGGCGTCGAGATGGTTCCAGCGCTCGCGGCCACGCCGCTCCGCCACCACCAGGCCCGCCTCCTCGAGCACGCCGAGATGCTGCATGACGGTGCAGCGGTCCAGCTCCGGCAGCTGCGCGCAGAGCGTGCCGGTCGTCAGCGGCTCCACTTTCAACAGGTCGATAATCCGGCGCCTCACCCGGTGGCTGAGCGCCCTAAAGATCAGGTCGTTTTCGTCTTCGGTTGACATGTTATATTTTTATAACATATGCTTCTGCCGGTCAAGCAGGAGGTGGGTAATGGCGTACCAATTCAGGGTCAGCGGGCGCATCGCCAAGCCAGTCCGCGACGTGTTCGAGGCTGTGGTCGAGCCAAAGCAACTTGCAGGGTATTTCGCCACCGGAGGCGCCCAGGGCCGGCTCGAAACCGGGGCGACGGTGACCTGGGACTTCCATGATTTTCCCGGAGCCTTTCCCGTCCATGTGATCGAGGTGGAGCAGGACAAGAAGATCGTTCTGCGCTGGGGCGCCGCGGACGGACCCGACGACGGTGGGCAATACGAAACCACGGTGACCATGACCTTCGAGGCGCTCGATGACGGCCGCACCCTGGTCGCTATCGCCGAAGAAGGTTTTCGCGACGGACCGGCGGGGCAAAAGGCAGCCTTTGGCAATTGCGAGGGCTGGACCGGGATGCTGTGCGCGCTAAAGGTCTATGTGGAGCACGGCATCAACCTGCGGGCAGGGTTCTACAAGTGACTGGGCGCGTCGTAGCCATTGCGCAGCATGACTTCGGGAGCCTGAGCGCCGATGAGGTGTATCAGGTCTGGACTGATCCGGCCCTGCTGACGCGGTGGATGGCCGAGCACCTCAAGGAGCAGGATCCGGCAGCCGCGCTCGCGCGTATCGAGGTGAGTGCCGCTATCGGTGGACGGTTCTTCTTCGCCGATACTCGGGAAGGATCGGCAGCGTGGGGTTACTATAAGGCGCTCGAGCGTCCCAAGCATATCGTCTTCAGCTGGTTCGTCTCGCCCGAGGAAGAGCAGGAAGACAATTCGGACGTCACTATCGAAATCACTCCGGCCGGGGCGGGATGCGCCGTCACCATCACGCACGAAATGGGCGACGAGTGGGCCGACTATGTCGACCGGACGGCAGCAGCTTGGCGCTCCATGCTGCAGGCGATCGATGTCACTCTAGGCTGACGCTCAACGCAGAAGTGGCTTGGCGGAGGAATCTGGAGCAGCGCAGTGGCACGATCCTCACCATCGGCAAACGGGCCACTAGCGCGTAAGGCCTCGGTGATCGGCATGGCCGCCAGATCTGTATCGAGGTGGGCGAGCTGTCGGAACGCCTTTAGGCGCGCCGTGGCCGGATCGGTGCGGATCACCTCGGCACGTGGAGAGAGTAGATTGGGAAGCAGCAGAGCCAGGACGCCTTCGTAGCTGGTACGCCCGGCGAGTTCATCCAGGCTTTCACAAAGATGGGGCGGAGGCGGCGGTGGTGCTGCATCTGCGGCAGGGGGGCCTGCTGTCCTGTTTCGGGCACCGGCTCTGAGGCCTTGCGCAGGATCTCGTTGGCCTGGCGCAGCTCCCGGTTCTCTCGCTCAGGGCCTTCAGCTTCTCGGCCACCTCACTCGGCACGCCAGCGCGGCTGCCGCTGGCGACCTCCGCCTTCTTGACCCAATCGTGCAGCGTATGGGCCGAGCAGCCAATCTTCTGGGAAACGGAGACTACCGCTGCCCAGCGCGACGGATACTTCCCGCCATGCTCCAGCACCATCCGTACCGCCCGGGTGCGAACCTCGGGGGAGAACTTGTTCGTTGTCTTGCTCATCAGGCTCTATCCTACTTGGGAGTTAGAGCCTCCGACAGAGCCGGCGCGGTTCAGCTTAGCCTAGCACTTCGCCAAAACCGGCGGCCCGTAGTCGGCCCCCAACCAGACTATGTTTGGCCTCCGAGGTCATCAGAGGTGATCCGGACAACCGAGTCCATAGTTGGGCACGTCGGGGATGATCCTCAGAACTCTGCGTGTTGAGGCAGGCCGTCGGTGATCTCGTGCCAAGGCGCCTTAGACGAAACCCAGATGTGATGGGTGGGCGATAGGGTTGGCGCATCCAAGAGACTTCCTAGAGCCACGTGCACCCATAACCCCTCACGGACCACAGAGTAGAGTAGTGACCCGCACCGGGCACAGCGCACGTCATGCGCGGCCTCGGGGTTCCCGACGATGAGTAACGTGTCTGCCCCCGTGGTGACCGTCAGTTTCTCGCGCCGCACACCCCCGAACGCCTTGAATGCTGACCCAGTGGCGCGTCTGCAACCGCCGCAGTGGCAGTAGGCGCTGTATTCGAACGCATCTTCTACCGCGTAGGTGACCGCGCCGCAGCTGCAGCTGCCCCTAAGCATGCGCCGTTCCTCTATTCGGCTCAGCGCTCAGCGGCACAAACCGCACGCGGTCTTCGTCTGCAACCAAGAACGCGTTGTAGCGGGCTCCTCGCCAGGCCTCTCGCTGCACATGCCCAGATCGGTCTACACTGTTGGCCCAGAATTGAGGCAGCGTCGCCCCCTTGGGGAGCTTGCTACCTAGGATGTTCTCGATCTCTTCGAAGGTCAGGACTACCTCATGAGGGTGACACTCAACCAAGTGCTGCTGCAGCGCGTCGTACTTCGCCAATGTTCTCCTCCCTTTTCAGCCCCTATATGAACAGTCCGGCGTGTCTAGTTTCTAGCTCCGGCAAGTCGTCGAGAATACTGCCGAGATGCTCCGCCATCGCGCTCTTGGCGCGCTCCACGTCCTGCTCATCGATTGCTGACATGATGGCCCCATGCTCCCTTACCCTGCGTTCCATATCAGACTCACTTTGCAGGGTCATGTTGCAGACGCGGTCCATATGCGTCTTCATGTCCGCGATCGCGATCCAGGCAATGCCCACCCCCGCTCCTGTGGCAATGGCGATGTGGAATGCCTCGTCATGCTCCCGAAAAGCTGCGTGATCTAGCCTGGAGGCAGCTTCCTCCTGCTTGAGCAGCAGATTGGCAATGCGCTTCCGCTGCCAAGGATCAAACGACTGGGCGGCTTTTGCAACCACCGCGATCTCAACTGCTTGGCGCACAAACAACGCCTCTGTCATCTCCCGGGCTGAGATTCGGGCCACCACCGTCCCGCGGTGGGGGCGGATTTCGATGAGGCGAGAATTGGCGAGGCGAATGAGCGCCTCCCGTACAGGTTGACGGGATACCCCTAAGCGATTGGCAATCTCCTGCTCCGAGAGGCGTGTGCCAGGCAGCAGCTCCAATTCGATGATGGCGCGGCGAAGATCCTTTTCGATCGTCGCCGCGGCGCTTTCGCCGCTCTCGGCTGCCTGAAGGTCCAAGGTCATACTACATCTCGTCCATGCGATTGACAGCTGTGCCAACGCGTCATACGGTACCATACAATTCCATACAGGACGTGATCAGATCCGTCCATCAGCCCGGAGGAGGGTAGGCTCAGCCTGCCAATTCGATGCTCATGCAGTCACGCTTTCAGGACAATTTCGTTGCGCCGAACCTTAGTGATCCGCGGCTGTCGAGTAAACGCGCCTATCGCATGCTGATCGATGGAGCGTCGCGAGATGCAGTCTCTGGCCAGGTTATTGATCGGGAGAGTCCAGGTCATCGCGGTTGTGTAGTTGGAGCTTGGCCCCAAGCAACAGCAGAAGATGTTGGCGGGGCGATTGGCGCCGCTCGCCGAGCCTTTGACCATGGGCCGTGGCCACAGATGAGTGGAGCGGAACGCTCGACCATCCTCCACCGCGTTGCCGAGGGCGTCCTGGCACATCTGGAGGAGCTGGCGCTCATAGAGTGCCTCGAGACGGGCAAGCCGCTCAACCAAGCGCGTGGCGAGATCGAGTATTGTGCTGACCTCTGGACCTATGCCGCGGGGCAGGCGCGGGGTCTGGAAGGAGATACGCACAACGCCATCGGTGCCAACCGATTGGGCCTTGTGCTGCGGGAACCGGCTGGTGTGGTCGGCATCATCACCCCCTGGAACTTCCCCTTCATCATCGTGTCCGAGCGCGTACCGTGGGCGCTTGGGGCAGGCTGCACGGTGGTGGTGAAGCCAAGCGAATTCACTTCGGGAACGACGATCCGCCTGGCGGAAATCGCCCTTGAAGCCGGAGTACCTTCTGGCGTTTTCAATGTGGTGACTGGCTATGGTTCAGAGGCCGGGCAGGTGCTGGCGGAAGATCCGCGCGTTGATGTGCTGGCGTTCACGGGCTCCGTCCGCGTGGGAACGCACCTGGCGTCTATTGCAGCAGCGAGCGTCAAACGCGTGGGTCTCGAACTTGGCGGCAAAGGGCCACAGATCGTCTTTGCCGATGCCGACCTCGAAGCCGCTGCCGATGGGATAGCTTACGGCGTTTATCACAACGCCGGCCAATGCTGCATTTCGGGCAGCCGGCTGATCGTCGCCAATTCGGTTAGAGGTGCGCTGCTGGAGAGGCTGCTCGACCTGTCGAAGCGGCTGCCGTTCGGGAACCCGCTAGGGGAGGGCACGCGCTACGGGGCGATGGTATCACAGCCGCATCTCGACAAGGTGGCGAGCTACGTATCCGCGGGAGTCAAGGAAGGGGCGGAGCTCCTCCTCGGCGGAGACATGGTCGCGGCGACTTCTGGCAACTACTTCGCTCCAACCGTCTTCGACAAGGTGCGGCCCGACATGCGGATCGCGCAGGAGGAAATCTTCGGACCGGTGCTCGCCACCATCGGCTTTGACACGCCAGAAGAAGCGGTTGCGCTCGCCAATGGCACGCCGTTTGGCCTCTCGGCCAGCGTCTGGTCGCGAGACCTCGAGACGGCAATCCAGACCACGCGGCGCCTGCGAGCAGGGCGCTGCTGGATCAACTCGGTCATCGACGGCACGCCGGAGATGCCTATTGGCGGCTACAAGAAGAGCGGCGTTGGACGTGAGCTCGGCCGCTACGGCTTCGATGAATATTCGCAGTTCAAGGGTCTGCACATGACCCTTGGGCGGCCACAGCCATGGTTCCAGCACTAGGGGGCTGGAGCTGTGCACGAGATTGGTCGGTGCTGAGGAGTGCGCCAATCGATGCGGAGGTCTGAGGAGACTTCGCAATCATCAAGGGAGGAGACGATAATGAAGTTGAGAGCACTTAGCAGAAGTTTGTTGGCGGGCTGCGTGGCTTGCGTCGGCGTCGGAGGAGTGGTGGCGCAGGATCAGGATCAAGAACCTGTATTGGCGACGATGATCATCTATCTCGATCCAAGCGTGCAGTTCTTCAACCCGGTCGTAAAGGGTGCCCAGGATGCAGCCGCAGCGTTCAACGTGGACCTGGACGTACAGTACGCCAACAATGATCCAGTGCGACAGAATGATCTGATCGAAAGCGCCATGGCAACTGGGGTGGACGGCATCGCTGTTGCCATTTCCAGTTCGGATGCCTTTGACGACAGCATCTGCTCGGCCGTTGAGGCTGGCATCATCGTCATCGGCTTCAACAATGATGACCTGGAAGGGGCGGACGGCAATTGCCGGCAAGCCTATGTTGGAATGGACGAGTTCGCTTCCGGCTACGAGCTCGGCACGCGGATGATCGAGGCATTCGATCTCAAGGAAGGCGATACGGTCTTCAACCCTCGGGAAATCCCTGAAGCCAGCTTTGCTGTCGCGCGTGGTGGTGGCATCGAAAAGGCCATGGAAGAGCACGGCATCGAAGTCGAAACGGTCCGGGCCGGTCTGGATCCTGCCGAAGCGCAGAACATCATGGCCCAGGCCCTGATCGCCAATCCCGACATCAAGGCCGTATTTGGCACTGGGTCGGTAACCTCGACTGTCGGTGCAGGCGCCATACGGGACGCGGGGGTCGATGTGCCCTTCGGAGGCTTCGACCTCGCTGTCGAAATCGCCGATGCGGTCGAGTCCGGTGCGATGTTCGCGACCATGGATCAGCAGCCCTATTTGCAGGGCTACTATCCCATCGCCATGATCGCCATGGCCGCCCGGTACGGACTGACCCCAACCGACGTGGACACGGGGCAGGGTGCGTTCCTGGACCAGTCGCGCATCGGCACTATCAAGCCGCTTATCGGCACCTATCGCTGATCACTTGAAGGCTCTGCCGGCGAGGCTGCCAGCAACGTGGACCCCCACTGTGCTGACAGTCCAAACAAAACGTCGGCGGAGTCACACATTCTCCTGGACTGGAAACGACCGTGACCGAACTCACCAATGTTCGCGCCGCGCCTCGGCGATCGGCTGCGGAGTGGCTGCATCACATCCTAAGCATGCCAGCGGGCGCCATCCTCTTGGTGTTCCTGGTTGTGCAACTTGCCTGCATCATCGCAAGTCTCTTGTTCCCTGACAGCTTCCGCTATCTCTCCCCGCAGAACATGGGGATCATGATGCGCTCCGTGCCGGTGCTAGGCTGCCTGGCGCTCGGCGCCGGCATCCTGATGGTGGCAGGTGAGTTCGACCTGTCGATCGGCTCGGTCTACACCTTCACCGCCGTCATCATGGCCATACTTGTGGGCAACGGCGTCGATGCATTCATCGCGGCGCCGATTGGCCTTCTCATCGGCGCTGCCATCGGACTGATCAATGGTGCTCTGACTCTACGATTTAATCTGCCGTCCTTCATTGTGACACTTGGGGGGCTGCTCTTCTGGCGCGGAGCCGTGTTGCTGATCAACGGCGCGGTTCAGGTCAGATTTGATCCCAATCCCATCTTCAACGCCGTATTCTCGGGCACCGTACTGGGGCTCAATGCCGCCTTTATCTGGTTCCTTTTGCTCTGCGGCGTGTTCCACCTGCTCCTGCATCGGCATCGCTTCGGCAATCATGTCTTTGCCACCGGCGGAAATCGTTCGGCGGCCACCGCGATCGGCGTCAACACGGCTCGGATCAAGCTCACGGCATTTGCTATTGCCGGCACCATGGCAGCGTTCGCCGGCATACTGGCCACGACCCGAGTGGGTAGCGTTCAGCCAGGCCAAGGTACCGGCCTGGAACTACAGGCCATTGCGGCTTGCGTGATCGGTGGGCTGTCGCTGCGCGGCGGCCGCGGGTCGATACTGGGCATCTTCCTGGGCGTGATGCTGATCTTCACCATCACCGACGTCCTGCTGCTGATGCGGGCGCCAGGCTTCTATCTCGACATGTTCATCGCCACCCTGATCGTCGTCGCTTCGATCTTCAACCACGGTCTTGATCGTCGGGGAGCCGCGTCATGAGCCTTCTTGCTCTACACAACATCAACAAGTCCTTCGGTCCGCTGAAGGCGCTGACCGACCTCAGCTTTGAGGTTGGCGAGAACGAAGTTCTTGGGCTACTGGGCGATAACGGTGCCGGCAAGTCCACGACGGTGAATCTGATCTCAGGCATTCACCAGCCGACCTCAGGCCACATCTCCGTCAACGGCAAGAAGCAGCACTTTACGTGTCGCAGGGACTCAGCCGATGCGGGGGTGGAGACGATTTACCAGAATACCGCTCTGGTGGATTCGCTCTCGATCTCCCGCAACATCTTCCTCGGGCGCGAAGTCACCAACCGGTTTGGCATGCTTGATCTGAAGCGTATGCGCGACATCTCCATGCAGGTCCTCGAAAGCGCCGTGCACATATCGGGCATCGACTCGCCAGACAAGCTGGTGGGGGATCTGTCGGGCGGTCAGAAGCAGGCGGTTGCCATCGCCCGCGCGGTGTTTTTCAAGCGGCGCATACTGCTACTGGATGAGCCGACTTCCGCTCTGTCGGTGCGCGAAACTGAAGCGCTTCTCAATCAGATCCTGCAGCTCAAGCAGGAGGGCGTCTCAAGCGTTCTCGTGACGCACAATCTCTACCACGCCTATCAGGTCTGCGACCGCTTCGTGATCATGAGCCACGGTACCAAGGTCTTGGACGTGGCCAAGGAGGACACCACGATTGAAGAGCTTACCGGTCACGTCGTGCTGACATAGCAACGGCCCGAAGAGACCTGAGCCAACGGCTGTTTGGGTCTCCATTGCCTCAGCCTTAAGCGCTCCATCCGCGGGGTACTTCAGTCCGTCCTCGAAGATCGCTCGAGGCAAGCCCAAGAGATCGCGGAATTGGAGAGCCGGCTTTCCAACTTCGTCGCAGAGACCGAGGCGGATCTCACACGCATCCGCGACCTCTACCACAAGCACGTGCAAACCGAGGCTGCTGCGACCTATTGGAGTGATCGCGCGAAACGTGCCTGGTGGGCGGGGGTCTGCTCCTTCATCGCCTTCACGACGATGGTGATCGGACCGCTTGCTTTGGGCTACGCTAACCTAGACGCGCTCAAGGCGTTCGTCATCGAGATAAGCGCGACCACGCAAGGTCAACTGTCCCTCACCCCGATTGTCGCCATTACCGTACCCGTCCTGGCCTACGGGTGGATACTGCGTCACATTAGCAGACTGTTCATTCAAAGTTTTGCTCAGGCGGACGACGCCAGATATCGGAACGTGATGACCATGACCTTTCTTGGTCTAAGCAAGGATAAAACAAGCGGCGTGACCGACGCAGAGCGTGGGATTATCATCAATGCACTTTTCCGACCAACACCGCCTAACGCTGCAGAAGATGGCCCGCCCAATGGACTGCTGGACCTAATCAGAGGTACCAAACAATGACGGAGCAGGCGCGAATGCGCCGGTGGATTCAACTGATCGTCGCAACACCTTTAATCTAAGAGGATGAGGGGGTGTCGCATGGTGACGTCACGGGTCTGGTTTACCGCTGAACAGAAGGTAGAGCTCTGGGAGCGATGGAAGCAGGG
>JAESGL010000333.1_pt1 | contig 28432 bp, 27 predicted proteins | sample 9269711 | NCBI WGS metagenome assembly JAESGL01 (sample SAMN14515918, study PRJNA621676) | algae metagenome | isolation source: Kastovskya adunca ATA6-11-RM4 and co-occurring heterotrophs from soil and... | place: Chile: Atacama Desert | collected 2011-06-27
GTCCCTGCTCGCGTCGAACATCGCGAACGCTTCGACCCCGAATTACAAGGCGCGCGACATCGATTTCGATGCCGCGCTCAAGGAAGCGACCGCCCAGAGCGACCGCGGGCCGGCCGATGTCGGCCAGGCAGTGGACGATGCCATGGGCTATCGCGTGCCGTTGCAGCCCAGCCTTGACGGCAACACCGTCGAACTGAGCACCGAACAGACCCTGTTTGCGGAAAATGCGGTGAAATATCGCACCACCCTCTCCTTCCTGGAGGGCCGCATCAACACCATCAACCGCGCGCTGAAGGGAGAATGAGCATGAGCGGTTCAGGCCCCATGAATGTGTTCGACATCGCCGGCCGCGCCATGAGCGCGCAGCTGGTGCGTCTGAACGCCACCGCATCGAACATGGCCAATGCCGGCAATGTCACCGGCAGTGCCGCCGAAGCCTATCGCGCGATCAAGCCGGTTTTCCAGTCGGTTACCGACAGCCCCGGCGTGTCGACAGTCAAGGTCGCCAATGTCGTGACCACCAATGCGGAACCGACCAAGCGCCACGACCCCAATCATCCGCTGGCCGATGCCAATGGCGATGTCTGGGAGTCTGCGGTCGATAGCAATGCGGAGATGGTCGACATGATCGAGACCGCCCGCATGTACCAGAATAATGTGCAGGTGCTCAACACCGCCAAATCCCTGATGCTCGAAACCATAAGGATCGGCAAATGACGACGACGTCTACCGTCACCGATAGCGCAGGCCTTTCGGTCTACAACCCGAATGCCAATGTCGGCACGGGCAGCGCGACCATGGATCAGTCGAGCTTCCTGACGCTGCTGACCGCGCAGATGCAGTATCAGGATCCGTTCGAACCGGTCGACAATACCGAGATGGTGTCGCAGATGGCGACCATCACCCAGTCGACCGGCATCGCCGAAATGAACCAGTCGCTGAAATCGCTGGCTTCGGAACTGAGCGGCACGCGGCTTGGCGATGCAGCCAGCTGGATCGGCAAGTCGATGCTGGTTCAGAGCAATGTCGCGGTGCCCGATTCCAGCGGCTATTATGCCGGCCAGATTACGCTGAGCGGCGCCAGCGATGCCGTCAGCGTCGACCTGGTCGATGGAGACGGCAATGTCGTCAAGTCGATCGACCTGGGCGCGCAGGGCGCCGGCGAAGTCGCCTTCTATTGGGATGGCAAGGATGATGCGGGCGAAACCGTTTCCTCCTCCGCCCTGCAGGTCAAGGTCAATGGCGGCACCACCAGCCAGGTCGCGACCTGGGCCACCATCGCCGCCGTCCAGTCACCCGCTGACGGTTCCTCCTCCAAACTGATCACCGCGCTCGGCAGCTATGCGCCGACCGACGCGATCAGCCTGATGTAATTTTACCCATCCTTTTCACCCAAGGAGCTACGCCATGTCCTTCTATGTTTCGCTTTCCGGCCTCAAGGGCGCACAGGCCGACCTGTCCGCCGTCTCGAACAACGTCGCCAACGTGAACTCGACCGCCTTCAAGAAGAGCAAGGCCCAGTTCGGCGACATCTTCGCTGCTGCGCCGATGCAGACCACCCACCAGGTCGCCGGCCAGGGCGTGCGCGTGCAGGGCATCACCCAGCAGTTCACCCAGGGCACGATCGAAACCACCGACAAGACGCTGGATATGGCGATCTCGGGCGAAGGCTTCTTCACCGTGAAGGGCGAAGACGGCACCATCAGCTATACCCGCAACGGTGCCTTCTCGGTCGACAATGACCGCTATGCCGTCGACACCACCGGGTCGCGCATCCAGGTATTCGCGGTCGATCCCGACACCGGCGAGATCACGACGCCGCCGACCAATTCGACGACGCCCAACGACCTGACCGACCTGCAGATCCCGACCACCTACAAGGGCGAGGCCGATGGCGCGCAGCTGACCAGCGTGGGCGTGGGCAAGGACGGCCTGGTGTCGGCCATCTATGCCGACGGTTCGACCGTCTATCTGGGCCAGGTCGCCATGGCATCGTTCAACAGCCTGGAAGGCCTGCGCCAGCAGGGCGACGCGCACTGGACCTCGACCGTGGAAAGCGGCAACGCGATCATCGGCACGCCCAACCAGGGCATGTTCGGCGCCGTCAATTCGGGCTCGCTGGAACGTTCCAACGTCGACATCACCGACGAACTGGTCCAGCTGATCGCTGCCCAGCGCAACTTCCAGGCGAACTCGAAGGCGATCGAGGCGGCCAACACGCTGACCACCACCATCGTCAACATCCGTAGCTAAGGCACGGGGTAGAAGGGGTAGCCCATGGATCGGCTCGTCAACACGGCACTGACCGCGATGCGCGGTGCGATGGCCCGCCAGGCGTCGATCGCGAACAATCTCGCGAACGCCAACACGGTCGGCTTTCGCGCCGAAATCGCCAATGCCGAGACGCGCTGGATCAAGGGCGACACCTTCGACACCCGAGCCCAGGCCTCCGAACAGGTGATCGCCGCCGACATGGCGCAGGGGGCGGTCACCGAAACCGGCAATCCGCTGGACGTGGCAATGAACGGCGACGCACTGCTCGCCGTTCAGGCCCCGGACGGACAGGAAGCCTATACGCGCCGTGGCGACCTGAAGGTCAATGACAGCGGCCTGCTGACCACCGGCGACGGCCTGGCCGTGCTGGGCCAGGGCGGACCGATCACCCTGCCCCAGATGGACAGCGTGTCGATCGCCCAGGATGGCAGCATCTGGGGCGTGCCCCAAGGCGGCGATCCGGCCAACCCTCAGCAGGTCGACAAGCTGAAGCTGGTCAATGCCGCCGGTTCCAGCATCGCCAAGGGCACGGACGGGCTGTTCCGCGAAGTGAATGGCGGCGCCCTGCCCGAAGATCCGATCGCGACCGTCACATCGGGATCGCTGGAAGGATCGAACGTCAACGCCACCGCCGCGCTGGTCCAGATGATCGAGGCCAGCCGTGCCTGGGAAACCCAGATCAAGATGATCGACACCGCCAAGCAGATGGACGACGGCGGCGCATCGCTCATGAAACTGGATGGTTAATTCTGGCACGCATCTTGCTGTGAACGACGCATGAGCATCCCTTCGGGGAGCCGCACGGAGATTGAACGATGACCAACGCCGCCCTTCATGTCGCCCGCACCGGCCTTGACGCGCAGAACACGAAGATGCGCGTGATCGCCAACAACCTGGCGAACGTCAACACGACCGGCTTCAAGAAGGACCGGGCCGACTTCGAGACGCTGGCCTATCAGCAGATCGTCGCCGCCGGCGCCAACAGCGACAGCCAGAACAAGTTCGCCACCGGCCTCAATCTGGGTTCGGGCGTCTCGTTGCAGGGCACCAGCAAGATCAACACGCAGGGCACGTTGCAGGAAACCGGCAATGCGCTGGACATGGCGATCGAGGGATCGGGCTATTTCCAGGTGCAGCAGGCCGACGGTTCGACCGCCTATACCCGTGCCGGCAATTTCAGCGTCACCGCCGAAGGCACCGTCGTCACCAGCGACGGCCTGCCGCTGATCCCGCAGATCACCGTGCCGCAGGGCGCGACGTCGGTCACCGTCGGCAATGACGGCACCGTGTCGGCGACGCTGCAGGGGGAAAGCGAACCGACCCAGCTGGGCCAGATCGAACTGGCAAGCTTCATGAACCCGGCAGGGCTTCAGTCGATCGGCGGCAACCTGCTGGTCGAGACCGCCGCCAGCGGCACGCCGCAGGTCGGCACCGCGGGCCTGGAAGGTCGCGGCCTCATCCGCTCAGGCAATCTGGAAACCTCGAACGTCAACATCGTCGAGGAACTGGTCGACATGATCGAGACCCAGCGCGCCTATGAGGTCAATTCCAAGATGATCAAGGCGACGGACGAAATGCTCCAGTACGCCAACCAGAATATGTGAGCCGGCTGATGCGCGCGCTCTCCACTTCGCTCGTCGCCCTCACCATGGTCTCCATGGCCGCGTCGCCCGCCTTCGCTGCAAAGAAGAAGCGCGAGGTCGAGCGCGAATATTATGCGCCGACCGTCATCGCCCAGCCGCAGGCACCGCAGGCCAATGGATCGATCTTCCAGGTGTCGACCGGCTACACGCCGCTGACCAGCGGCGCGCGCGCCGGCAATGTTGGCGACATCATCACCATCGTGCTGGTCGAACGGACCCAGGCGACCAAGAGCAACAGCGCGGACACCAACCGCAGCGGCTCGATCGGCCTCAACCCGCCGACCACCGGCCCGCTGTCCAAGCTCTTCTCGTCCAGCGACATCGCGATGGGCGGCAACAACACGTTCACCGGCAAGGGCGCGGCGACCCAGTCGAACGCGCTGAACGGCGAGATCACCGTGACGGTGGCGGCCGCCTATCCCAACGGCACCATGTTGGTGAAGGGCGAGAAGGCGCTGACGCTCAATCGCGGCGACGAGTTCATCCAGATCAGCGGCCTGGTCCGCCAGGCCGATATCGGCCCGGACAACCGCATCCTGTCGACCCGCGTGGCCGACGCCAAGATCATCTATACCGGCAAGGGCGAGATCGCCCGCGCCAGCCGCCAGGGCTGGCTGCAGCGCTTCTTCTCGATGATCAGCCCCTTCTGATGGAGACCCGGATCGCCATGACCCGCCTGTTCCGCTTCCTCCTGCCGCTGCTGGCGCTGATCGCCGCGCCGGCCCATGCCGAACGCGTCAAGGATCTGGGCACCTTCCAGGGCGTCCGTCCCAACCAGCTGACCGGCTATGGCATCGTCGTGGGCCTGGCCGGCACCGGCGACGACAGCATCGAATATACGGTGCAGGGCATGAAGGGCGTGGTCTCGCGCTTTGGCCTGACCCTGCCCGCCGGCGTCAACCCGGCGCTCAAGAACGCCGCCGCCGTGCTGGTGACGGCCGACCTGCCCGCCTTTTCCAAGCCCGGCCAGCGGCTGGACGTCACCGTGTCGGCGATGGGCAAGGCCAAGTCGCTGCGTGGTGGCACGCTGATCATGACGCCGCTGCGCGGTGCCGATAACGAAATCTATGCAATGGCGCAGGGCAATCTGGCCGTTGGCGGCCTGGGCGTGTCCGGTGCCGATGGCAGCCAGGTGTCGGTGAATATCCCGTCGGCCGGCCGCATCCCCGAAGGGGCGACGGTCGAGCGTGCGGTCGCCACCGGCTTCGACACCGCGCCGACCCTGACCTTCAACCTGTCCGAAGCCGACCTCACCACCGCCCTGCGCGTGGCCGACGGCATCAACAAGACCTTCGGCGATCGCCGCGCCCGCGCGATGGACGCCGTTTCGGTCGCGATCGACGCGACGCCGGGTGCCGAGGAACGCATCCTGATGATGGGCATGATCGAGAATATCGAGATCACACCCGCCGATGCCCCGGCCCGCGTGATCGTCAACGCCCGCACCGGCACCGTCGTCATCAACGGCGCGGTGAAGATCCATCCGGCCGCCGTCGCCCATGGCAAATTGACCGTCAGCGTCAATGAAAGCCCGCGCGTGGTTCAGCCCGCGCCCTTCAGCCAGGGCCAGACCGCCGTCGAGCAATCGTCGAACATCAGCATCGACGAACAGAAAAAACCGATGGTCAATTTTAAAGGTGGGGCGTCGCTGGCCGATATAGTCAAGGCGGTCAACGCCATCGGGGCATCCCCGGCGGACATGGTCGCGATCCTTGAGGCGCTGAAACAGGCGGGCGCGATGAAAGCGGAACTGGTGGTGTTGTGATGCAGGTATCGAACGCAACCGCGGCGAGCGGCACGTCCAACCCCTTCGAGACCAAGGCTGCGCTGCAGAAGGCGGCGCAGCAGTTCGAAGCGGTGTTCCTGCGCCAGATGATCGGCGCGATGCGATCGGCCAGCCTGGCCGAGGGCATCACCGATTCGAGCGCGACCCAGCAATTCCAGGACATGGCCGATGCGCGCACCGCCGACGCCATGTCGACCAAGGGCGCGATGGGCATCGCCGAACTGCTGATGCACCAGTTCGGTGCCCGCGTGAAGGACGACAGCCCGGCCCAGACCGGCAGCACGGCCGCGACCGGCACGGCAACCACGGCTGAGGGCGCATGAGCGACCTGTTCATCATCGGTGCGTCGGGCACCAAGGCCTATCGCACGGCGATGGCGGCCATTTCCGAGAATATCGCCAATGCCAGCACCGACGGCTATGCCCGCCGGTCGGTGACGACGGTGGAATCGGGATCGTCGACCGCGACCATGGCGACCTATGTCGCCAAGGCGAATTTCGGCGGCACCCAGGTCGCCAGCATCAATCGCGGCACCGACCCCTATCTGGATGCGTCGGTGCGCATCACTGCCATGGCGCTGGGCAGCGCAAACGCACGCGTGCGCTGGCAGACCGACATCGAAACCGCGCTCAATGACACCGCCACCGGCGTCGGCCAGTTGATGACCACGATGTACCAGAATCTGGACAAGCTGGCGGCCAGCCCCAGCGACACGTCGCTGCGCGTCACCACGCTGGACAGCATCGGCCGCGTCGCCGAATCCTTCCGCCAGACCGCCGCCGACCTGGAAACCATATCGACCGGCATCAATACCGAGGCGCAGGCGTCAGCCCAGACGATCAACCAGCAATTGTCGTCGCTGGCCGCGATCAACAACAGCCTGCTGCGCGCGCAGCCGGGCACGTCGGCCTATGCCCAGTTGCTCGACAGTCGCGATTCCGCGCTGCAGACGCTGTCTTCCAACCTGAATGTGACGATCAGCTTCGGCGCGCATGACAGTGCCGAGGTCAGCTATAACGGCACCACTTTGGTATCGGGCGACACCGCCGCGTCGGTCGCGGTGACCGCGTCCGCCACCGATGGGCGCCTGTCGCTGGCCCTGTCCGACGGCACGGCACTCGCCGCTCCGTCCAACGGCACGCTGGGCGGGCTGTTCGCATCGGCCGACACCACCGCCGAACGCCGTGCCAGCCTCGACACGCTGGCCGAGCAGTTCGCCACCGACGTCAATGAGTGGCATGCGCAGGGCTATACCGATACCGGCGCCAGTGGCGTGCCGCTGCTGTCCTATGGTGGCAGCGCCGCGACGCTGGTCGCGCTGGACGTGGAGCCGGACGCTCTCGCGACCAAGTCCGCCGACGGCACGCTGAACGGCAATCTGCTGACGGTATCATCGACCCTGCGCGGCAGCGGCAGCGTCGAACAGGGCTGGACGACCCTGATCACCAGCAACGCCAATCTGCTGACCGCCAGCACGGCGGAAAAGACCACGGCCCAGAGCCGCAGCGACCAGGCGGTCGCCGCGCGCGAAGCGGTAAGCGGGGTCGATCTCGACATGGAGGCGGCAGACCTGCTGCGGATCCAGCAGGCCTATTCGGGCTGCGCCAAGATCCTGCAGGTCGCCAAGGACACGGTCGATTCGATCCTGCAGATCATGTGACGGAAGGACGCTGAGACATGGTAGGCATCACCAACAAGATCATGCTCGCCGAGATCCGCCGGCAACAGCAATTGTCGCAGAGCATCGTCGACGGACAGACCTCGATTTCGACCGGCATCACCCTGAACAAGCCGTCGGACGACGCGCTCGCCTGGGTTCAGGTGTCCGACATCGGCCGCGCCCAGGCGCAGCAGTCGGCCTGGCAGACCAATGTCAGCTATGGCACGACCCGCGCCGGCAATGCCGAAGCCAATCTGGAAGAAATCAACAATCTGATGACGCGGGCGCAGGAACTGGTGACGTCGGCGCGCAACGGCGCGCTGAACGACACCAGCGCCGCCGCCATCGCCGAGGAATTGAAGACGATCCGCACCACGGTCGGCGAATTGCTGAACCAGAAGGATTATCAGGGCGTGTCGGTGTTCGACGACGGCCAGAGCGTGCTGGTGCCGGTGAGCCGCGGCCTCAACCTGGCAGTGGTCGGCACCAAGCAGGAAATTTCCGAGAATATCGACGTCAACGGCACATCGATGTCGCTGGACGATATCTTGGGCAAGGCGATCGACGCGGTCGAGGGCGGCAATGACACCGACCTCGCCAGTTCGCTGGATGCGATCCAGATCGGCCAGAATCGGGTCGTGGTGGAGCGCGCCAAGCAGGGCGTGCGCGCCGACCGGCTGGAGGTGATCGGCACGCGTCTGACCGATGTCGACATCAACCTGTCGGAACGGCGCGACACGCTGGAATCGGCCGATCTGACCACGGTCATTTCGAACGTGAAGGCGCAGCTGCTGCAGCTGGAGGCGGCCCAGTCCGCCTTTGCGCGGATCAACCAGCAGACCCTGTTCGACCTGATCAGTTAAAGGCGGCGAAAAAGCGTCGCCGTCCTAAAGGGGACGGTAACCAGTCCGTATTAACCAGAAAGGGACTGGCGCCACGGGGCGCCGACGGAGCCACCGCCTCCAGGCGCATTTTCGGGGATCAACATGTTTGCAGTCATCGGCCTTGTCGTGCTTTTGGGCATGGTCTTCGGTGGGTTCATCTTCACCGGGGGCGACATCGGACCGGTGCTGCACGCCCTGCCCCACGAAATGATCATCATCGGCGGCGCCGCCGTCGGCGCACTGATCATCGGCAATTCGGGTTCCGACCTGAAGGCCCTGGGCGGCGGGCTGGGCAAGGTGTTCAAGGGACCGCAGTACAAGAAGCAGGACTTCCTGGACTGCATCTTCCTGGTCAGCAAGCTGATGAAGACGCTGCGCGTCGAAGGCCCGGTGGCGCTGGAGCCGCATATCGAGGATCCGGGTACCTCGCCCATCTTCGGCGAATATCCCAAGCTGATGAAGGACAAGACGCTGATCCACCTGATCAGCGACACGCTGCGCCTGGTCGTGGTGTCGTCCGGCACACTCGATCCGCATGCGGTCGAGGAAGTGATGGATAACAGCCTCAAGACCCATCATCATGAAGCGCTCAAGCCCGCCGACAATCTCCAGGGCCTGGCCGACGCTCTCCCCGCCCTCGGCATCGTCGCCGCGGTGCTGGGCGTGGTGAAGACCATGGGCTCGATCGACCAGCCGCCTTCGGTGCTGGGTGCGATGATCGGCTCGGCGCTGGTCGGCACCTTCCTGGGCGTGCTGCTCGCCTATGGCATGGTCAATCCCTTCGCCAATCGCTGCCGCGCGGTAATCGAGCAGGATGGCGCCATCTATCATGTCGTCAAGCAGATCATCATCGCCTCGCTGCACGGCCATCCGCAGCCGCTGGTGATCGAGGCCGCCCGTTCCAGCCTGATCCATGCGAACCAGCCCGGCTTTGCCGAAGTGTTCGACGGCATGCGGAACAAATAAGCCATGGCGGAGAAGAAGCGCGGCGCGAACGAGCCCGAACCCCGGCCGATCATCGTCAAGAAGATCATCGTCGATGGTCATGGCGGCCATCATGGCGGCGCCTGGAAGGTGGCCTATGCCGACTTCGTGACGGCGATGATGGCCTTCTTCCTGCTGATGTGGCTGCTGGGTGCGACCACCGAAAAGCAGCGCAAGGCGCTGGCCGACTATTTCACGCCGACGCTGGTCGAGCTGAAGATGAATTCGGCGGGGTCCACCGGCATGTTCGGCGGCGACAGCCTGATGGCGAAGGAAAATTACCCGACCACCGGCGGTCAGGGCAATCTGGCCATCACCATCCCGCGCGACGCCACCGGCACCAAGGACCAGGGCGGCAAGGCATTGCGCGCGGCCGACCGGCAGAAGTTCGAGAATATCAAGAAGCAGCTTGAGGACCACATGTCCAAGAAGGGCCTGGCCCGGCTGCGCAAGAATGTCCGCTTCACCGAAACCCGCGAAGGGCTGCGCATCGACCTGATCGACGAGGCCGACTTCGCGATGTTCCGGTCGGGCACCGACCAGTTGCTGCCCGAAGCCAAGGCGCTGATCGCCGAAGTCGCGGACGCACTGGCGACCATGCCCAACCCGCTGATCGTGCGCGGCCATACCGATGGCCTGCCCTATGCATCGGGCCGGAGCATGAACAACTGGATGCTGTCGTCGGCCCGTGCGGAATCGACCCGCAAGGCGCTCGCCGAAACCGGCATTCCCAATGCCCGCTTCGCCCGGATTGAGGGGGTCGCCGATCGCGAACCGTTCGTGAAGAGTGACGCCTATGATCCGCGCAACCGGCGCATGTCGGTCATCCTGGGCTGGACCCGTGGCGGCAATGCCTCGGCCGACGAGGATGAAACCCAGGATCCCGAAACCCAGGCGGCGATCAAGGAGCGGGACGATCCGCAGCGGGTCGCGCGGGAACAGGCGCAGAAGCTGGACATGGGCGGCACCGGCCTGCCCAGCGGCGCGGCGCTGATCAACCCGACGGCGGCGGGCACATCGTCCAAGCCGGGCAAGCATTGAGGCGGACAGTCGGGGCGGAAAAATAGGAAATCACCGCCTTAACTTCCCATATTTCCCGCACATTCGGCAATTTTGATGCAGGGGTTGGAAATCTTGTTTCCAACCCCTGCTTCGTCATGTCCGGCCGAAATCCCATCGCGACGCAGCATAAGCCATGATGCGTCAATAGGACAGGCCGGGGTCGGCTCACCCCCATGCGGGCACGGCCTGCCCCTTTGTTGCACCTTTTTGCGGGCGATTGCCTATATGGGGCCCTCCTCGCTTGATGCCCCATGCGGCGTCGCAACGTTCCAAGGCCCTGATTATTGGCCGACATTGCCTGTCCGATGGCTGTGAGGCGCGCCCCGCGTGCCCGCCTGGACGGGCCGGGAGATTAATGTGTCCACATCTGCCGCGCATGCCGCGCGCCACACCCATTTCGGCTGGTTCAAGCGCCGCCGCGACCTGGAAGTCGATGATGTCACCGTCGTCGACCGGTCCCTGCTGAACCGCGCCGTTGGCGCCGCAGCGCTGGGCAATGCGATGGAATGGTTCGATTTCGGCGTTTACGGCTATATCGCGGTTACGCTGGGCCATGTCTTCTTTCCGTCGAGCGATCCGGCAGTGCAGCTGATCGCGACCTTCGCCACCTTCACTGTCGCCTTTCTGGTCCGGCCGCTGGGCGGACTGGTGTTCGGACCGCTCGGCGATCGCTATGGCCGGCACAAGATATTGGCGATGACCATGATCCTGATGGCGGTCGGCACCTTTTCCATCGGCCTCATCCCCTCCTATGCGCAGATCGGCATCGGTGCGCCGCTGATGCTGCTGGCCGCGCGGCTGGTGCAGGGCTTTTCGACCGGCGGCGAATATGGCGGCGCGGCGACCTTCATCGCGGAATATTCGACCGACCGGAAGCGCGGCCTGATGGGCAGCTGGCTGGAGTTCGGGACGCTGGGCGGCTATATCGCCGGCGCCGGCACCGTCACCGCCCTGCAGATGTCGCTGAGCGATGCGCAGATGCTTGACTGGGGCTGGCGCATTCCCTTCCTGGTCGCCGGGCCGCTGGGTCTGCTCGGCCTCTATATGCGGCTGAAGCTGGAGGAGACGCCGGCATTCCAGGCCTATAGCGAACAGATCGACGCGCGCGAAAGCGAGCGGCCGGGGCTCGGCACCCTGTTCCGCGTCCATTGGCGGCAGCTGTTGAAATGCGTCGGGCTGGTGCTGGTGTTCAACGTCACCGACTATATGTTGCTGACCTACATGCCCAATTATCTCAGCGTGACCATGGGCTATGCCGAGACCAAGGGGCTGCTGCTGATCATCATCGTGATGCTGGTGATGATGCCGCTCAATGTCGTGGGCGGGCTGTGCAGCGACCGGCTGGGCCGGCGGCCGATGATCATCGGCGCCTGCGTCGCGCTGATGCTGTTGTCGGTGCCGTGCATGCTGCTGATCGGCACGGGCAATGACGCGCTGATCTTCCTGGGGCTGATGCTGCTGGGGATTGCGCTGGTCTGCTTCACCAGTTCCATGCCCTCCACCCTGCCCGCGCTCTTCTATACGCCGGTGCGCTACAGCGCGCTGTCGATCGCGTTCAACATCTCGGTCTCGCTGTTCGGCGGCACGACGCCGCTGATCACCGCCTGGCTGGTGCAGAAGACCGGCGATCCGCTGGTGCCGGCCTATTATCTGATGGGTGCGGCGCTGATCGGCCTGCTGACCATGCTGACGGTGCGCGAGACGGCAGGCATGCCGCTGCGCGGATCGCCGCCAGCGGTAGCGAATGAGGCCGAGGCGATTGCGCTGGTCGAAAGCGGCGAGCCGGTGACGGTGGACAAGGCGCTGCCCGACCTGCCGCCGGTGGCGCCGGTCGCGGTGGAGACGCCGGCGATGATCCGGCCGCTGGCGAGCTAGGGCCACATTTGCCTCCCCCCTGCAAGGGGAGGGGAACCGCCGAAGGCGGTGGAGGGGTGTCGCCCTCTCGTGAGCAGAACACCCCTCCGTCAGGCGCTGCGCGCCTGCCACCTCCCCTTACAGGGGAGGATGAGGTAGTAGAAGCAAGCTCTCTCGCCCCATCAGGCCGGGAGGACGAGGCTGGCTTCGAGGCCGCCGCCGGGGCGGTTGGCGAGTTGGAGCGCGCCGCCATGTTCCGCCATGATCGCGCGGACCAGGGCCAGGCCGAGGCCGGCGCCGCCGGTCTCGCGGTTGCGCGAGCCTTCGAGCCGGGTGAAGGGCTCCATCATCTCGCCCATCTTGTCCTCGGCAATGCCGGGGCCTTCGTCGGCAACGATGATGCGGATCATGCCGTCCTGATGCTGGACGCTGACATGGGCCCGGTCGCCATAGACGATGGCGTTTTCTATGAGGTTGCGCAGCGCGCGGCGGATCTGCTGGGCGCGGACGAAGGCAACGGCCCGGTCGCTGTCGATCATGTCCACCGGCGACCCCAGTTCGATGAAATCCTCCACGACGGCATCGGCAAGCGAGGTCAGGTCGACCTTCTGCGCCGTCTCGCTGCTGCGGCCGGCGCGCGCGAGCGAGAGGATGTCGTCAAGCATCCGGTTCATTTCCTCGATCGTCTCCGACATGCGGGCGCGCTCGCCCTCGTCGTCGACGGATTCGGTGCGGACCCGCAGCGAGGCGAGCGGGGTGCGCAGATCATGGCCGATGGCGCCGAGCATCCGGTCCTTCTCGTCCAGCATGGCGATGATGCGCGCGCGCATGGCGTTGAAGGCGGTGGTGAGCTGGCGCACGTCGCCCGGCCCGCTTTCCTCGACCGGATCGGCCGAGCCGGTCTTCGCGAACTGGCGGGCGGAGCCGGTCAGTTGCTTAAGCGGGCGGGCGAAGCGGCGGCCCATCCAGAGCAGCGGAATGAGGACGATGACGTAGAGGATGAGCGTCTGGGCCACCAGCCAGCCGCCGAAACGCGGCGGGCGGCTGCCGATGCGGGCCTCGGTCGTCAGCCATTTGCCCGGCTCATATTCGACCGCGAGGGTCAGACGGCCGACCCTATGGTCGCGTGCAGGCTCTCCGGTGGCGCGGCTGCGTATCTGTTCCCAGCGGCGCAACGGCATGATGCGACTGTCCTCCGCCGCCTCGATCGTGCGGACGGTGAGGCCGATATCGTCGAACATCGCGCCGGCGCGGGCCGCGACATCGGGACGCGGCTTGCCGCTCAGCGTCGGGCGACTGGCGAGGAAGTCGATATTGCGCCGGTCGCGATCCTGATTGGCGCGCGGATGATCGCGGTCGGGGGCACGATCCGGCCTGGTGTCGAGCGCGTTGATGACGCGATAGACCAGTGGCGCGGTCTGGCTGGTCAGTTCGACCCGATTGCGTTCGCGCAGCAGCAGGCCGAAATTGATCGCCTGCGCCACGAACAGCGCGATCGCGACCAGGATGATGATCTGTCCGACCAGACTTTGCGGCCAGAGGCGCAGTTGCTTCACAGTTTGCGGACCTCCGCCGACAGGGTGTAGCCGCCGCCCCAGACGGTCTTGATCAGCGTCGGATTCTTGGCATCCGGCTCGATCTTCTTGCGCAGGCGGCTGATCTGGTTGTCGATCGCCCGGTCGAAGGCATTGGCCTCGCGCCCCTGGGTGATGTCGAGCAGCTGGTCGCGGCTCAGCACCTGATTGGGCCGGGTGGCGAAGGCCAGCATCAGATTATATTCGGCGGTCGAAAGCGGCAGCGACACGCCTTCGGCATCGACCAGGGTGCGTTCCTGCGTCTTGAGCAGCCAGCCGGCAAAGGCATAGGTGGCGCCGTCGGGCGCGGTGACGCGCTGGCCGCCGGTGGCGACGCGGCGGAAGATCACCTTGATGCGGGCGACCAGTTCGCGCGGCGAAAAGGGTTTGAGCACATAATCGTCCGCGCCCATTTCCAGCCCGACGATGCGGTCGGTCTCTTCCGACCGGGCAGTGAGCAGGATCACCGGAATCTCGCTGGTCTCGCGGATATGGCGGCACAGCGACAGGCCATCTTCTCCGGGCATCATGATGTCGAGGATGACGAGATCGATGGCATTGGCGGCCAGGCGCAGCCGCGCCTCCGCCGCATTCTCGACCGCGGTCACGCGGAAGCCGTTGCGGGAGAGATATTGGGCCAGCGGCTCGCGGATCGATCGCTCGTCATCGACGAGCAGGAGATGGGGTCGTTCGCTCATTTTGCCTGTCTGTCATGCCGGGGGACGGGTTGGAAGGGCGAAGGCAGGGGAACCTTCGCCCTTCCCCCTTGGGACGATCGACTGGAGCGGGGCGCTAGGGGGAAAAGCCCCGCTCCGGATCGTCGGCGCTGTCAGCCGATCAGTTGGCCGGCGGCGGAGGCGGTGCCTGGTCGGCGCCGGGGCCACGACCCGGACCACGATCATGGCCGCGACCCGGACCACGCATCGCCTGGCGGGCGGCCTTCATTTCCTCGGCCGTGACCTTGCCATCCTTGTTGGCGTCGGCCTTGTCGAACATGGCGAGCGGGCCGGCCATGAACTCTGCCTTGGTCATGGTGCCGTCCTTGTCGGCGTCACCGAAGCCGGGGCCGCGATGCATCATGCCGCGGCCGGGACCGCCATGGCCACGCCCGCCCCAGCGCTTGCCGTCGGGGCCGCCGGGCTTGCCGGCTTCAGGGCCGCGATCGGCGCGGGGCTGATGACCGGCCTGGAACTCGGCCTTGCTGATCTGGCCATTCTTGTCGGTGTCGAGCGCGGCGAAGCGTTCGTCCAGACGCTGCTGGCGGCGGATGTCACGATCCTCCTTGGTCAGCTTGCCATCCTTGTTGGCGTCGAGCTGGGCGAACCGGGCTTCGAGCGAGGCGGTCAGTTCCGCCTTGGTGATGGTGCCATCCTTGTTGGCGTCGGCCATCATCATGGGACCACCGCGCATGCCGCGCGGACCCGGACCACCATCCTGCGCGAAGGCGACATGGGTGGCCGCCAGCCCGCCGACGAACAGCGAACCAACCGCGACGGTGGTGAAGAATTTGCGGAGCATTGGGTCTTTCCTTCCAAGTTCAGTCGTGGATGGTGTGTCGACCATCCTTGACGTCGCTTATCGGCAAGACTTGTCCCGCAACTTTGTCATGTCACCCAATAGTTTGTCGCAATTTGTATCGGGAAGGAAAGAGAAAGGCCCCGGCCCGCTTATGTGCGGACCGGGGCCCTCCCCGAAACATCAATGTCGCGCTAAATCAAAGACCGTCGCGGCGACCCAGCAGGCGCAGGCGGAGCGCGTTCAGCTTGATGAAGCCCGCGGCGTCGCGCTGGTCATAGGCGCCGGCGTCGTCCTCGAAGGTCACGACCTTCTCGCTGTAGAGCGTATAGGGCGACTTGCGGCCGACGACATAGACGCCGCCCTTGTAGAGCTTCAGGCGGACCGTGCCGGTCACCTTTTCCTGGCTGTGGTCGATTGCGGCCTGGAGCATCTCGCGCTCGGGCGAGAACCAGAAGCCGTTATAGATGAGCTCGGCATATTTGGGGGCCAGCTCATCCTTCAGATGGGCAGCGCCACGGTCGAGCGTGACCTGCTCGATGCCGCGATGGGCCAGATGATAGATGGTGCCGCCCGGCGTTTCATACATGCCGCGCGACTTCATGCCCACGAAGCGGTTCTCGACCAGGTCGAGACGGCCGATGCCATGCTTGCGGCCATATTCATTGAGGGTTTCGAGCAGGGTCGCGGGCGACATGGCGATGCCGTTGATCGCGACGCCGTCACCACGCTCGAAATCGACCGTGATATATTCGGGCGCGTCGGGCGCGTCTTCCGGGTTCACCGTGCGCGAATAGACGAAGTCGGGGGTTTCCTCCCACGGATCCTCCAGCACCTTGCCCTCGGACGAGGTGTGCAGCATGTTCGCGTCGGTCGAGAAGGGGCTTTCGCCACGCTTGTCGCGGGGGATCGGGATCTGGTGCTGTTCGGCGAATTCGATCAGCTTGGTGCGGCTGGTCAGATCCCATTCGCGCCAGGGGGCGATCACCTTGATGTCGGGCTGCAGGGCGTAATAGCCGAGCTCAAAGCGGACCTGATCATTGCCCTTGCCGGTCGCGCCATGGCTGACGGCGTCGGCGCCCAGCATCTTGGCGATCTCGATCTGGCGCTTGGCGATCAGCGGACGGGCGATCGAGGTGCCGAGCAAATAGAGGCCTTCATAGAGCGCATTGCCGCGCATCATCGGGAAGACATAATCCTTCACGAATTCCTCGCGCAGGTCGTCGATGAAGATATGCTCTTCCTTGACGCCCATCAGGCGGGCCTTGGCACGGGCGGGTTCCAGTTCCTCGCCCTGGCCGAGATCGGCGGTGAAGGTGACGACTTCGCACTGATAGGTCTGCTGCAGCCATTTCAGGATCACGCTGGTGTCGAGGCCGCCCGAAAAGGCGAGGACGATACGATTGATCTTGTCGGACATGGTGGGCGACTCTTCTGCAGGCCAATATTGGCGTGGGATATAAACCGCGCGCCGGTAACAGGCGGGACGGGCAAGCGCAACAGCGTGGGGGGGCCTGTTGGAGACTGCGGGCCTTAACTTCCCATATTTCCCGCAGATTTTGACATAATCTTGCTGGACGCTGATCCTATCGGAAAGCACCCCCTCCCCTGTCTCCTGCTTCTATCAGGCAAAGCGGACTGTAGGACAGGCAAGATAAAGGGGACGATGGCGGGCCACCGTCCCCTTCATTGTCAGCTCAGGGCGCCGATCAGCTGGTGCGCGGCTTGAACAGGCCCGGACGGGCGCGGTCGCTGCCGAAGCGATAGACGGTCTGGCTGCGATCGGTCGCCGCGGCGCTGGCCGGAGTTGCCACCGGCGCGGCGCGGGCGACCGGATCGGCCGTGCGGAGCGCCTGCCGCTGGGCGAGGAGGAAATGGGCGCGGCGACGGCGGTTGCGCTGGGTCAGGAAGGGATTGTCGCGGCTGGGGGCAGCGGCGACCATCGCTTCGACATCGCTGGCGGGAGCCGTGGCGGCGGCCAGCGGGGTGCGTGCAGCAATCGGAGCAGCAGGTGCCAGCGGCATGGGTGCCGGGGCCGGACCAGCCTCGATCGGCGCGATCGCTTCACGCTCGGCTTCGACACGCTGGCGGCGGCGACGGACGATGGCTGTGGCGCCAAGGCCGACCAGCAGCAGCGAACCACCACCCAGCGCCAGCAGCAGCGCCGGATCGATCAGGGCCGAAGGCTGTTCGGCGGGCGCGGCAGCCGGGGCCGGTTCGGCGACCGGGGTGACGGCAGGCGATTCCGGGGCCGGCGTTGCGGCCGGGGCTACGGGTGCCGGCGCTTCGGTACGTTCAGCCGCGACCGGGGTCGGAGCAGGTGCCGGGGCGGGTTCGGCCCGACGAGTTTCCGCGCGGCGCGGTGCCGGGGTGGCCGGAGCAGCGCGGCTTTCCTGCGCGGCGGGCGCTTCAGGCTGTGGCTCCGGGGTCGGCGGGGTCTGTTGCACGACCGGCTGGCTGGGCGCGAAAACCGGCGCCGCCGAAGTGGCAGGCGTGGCAGGCGCTGCGGGTGCGGGCTCTGCCGCCGGCGCCGCGGGGGCGATGTCGACCGGCGCGGTCGGCGCCGCCATGGGCGCGGCCGGCGGGGGCGTCATCACCTCCTGCGCGAACAGGGGCGTTGCGGACAATGCCAGGACAGCGGCGATCGCGGCCGAGGCGGGACGGATGGATCGAATATTCTTGGTCATAGCAATAGATCAACCGCCGACCATCTCCATTGGCCTCAAACATATCGTCAAATGCGGGACGATCTGTTTTTCAATATCGATGAATTGAAAAATCAAGCCTCAACATGAACGGATGTTCATTTCGAATATGAACAACAGATTTATATCATGACTTCAAAGCATCAGATATCGTCGACGGACTCTTCCTTGCGTTCAAGACGCGCGCCATCCAGCAGAGCCGCCTTTCGACGTTCTTCTTGCCGGTCGGCAAGTTTCTGTGCCTTGGTCCGGCCGAACTTGGCGCGGTTGCTGTCTGCCGCCTGCGCCTTGTCGGCCCGATCCCTGGCCTTGCGCGCCAGACGAAAATTAATGACGTTGCTCATCTTCCATCCTTGGTCCTATGGGGAATAGTGCCACAGAGATCCGGGGCAGCACCAGTCGCCTTCGGCCCGGCCATACAGGAAAATCATGCCCAGCATCCATGACGTCGCCGCCCTCGCCAAAGTCTCGATCAAGACGGTGTCCCGCGTTGTCAACAAGGCGCCGAATGTCAGCGACGAACTGCGCGAGCGGGTGAATACAGCGATCGAGCAGCTGGGCTATCGCCCCAACCAGTCGGCGCGGCGGCTGGCCGGTGGCCGGTCCTTCATGATCGCCTATCTCTACAGCAACCCCGCCCCCGCCTATACCGGCGGCATCCAGTCGGGCGCTGCGGCGCGCTGCCGCGACCTTGGCTATCATCTGGTGGTGGAGCCCATTTCCGACGGCGGTGAGGAGCGGATCGAAGTGCTGGACCGGCTGGTCGCGGCGCTGCGCCCGGACGGCGTGTTCCTGGTGCCGCCGCTGTCCGACGACGCGCTGCTGCTCGACCGGCTGGCGGAAATGAACCTGCCCTGCGCGCGGATCGCCGGCACGGCGGACGCATCGAAGGGTGGCATCAACATGCCGACCCCCGAACATGCCGCCGGACGGATGGTGGCCGATCATCTGGCGTCCTTGGGCCATAAGCGGATCGCGGTGATCACCCCGCCCCCGACCCACAAGGCGGCGCTGCAGCGCGTCGAGGGCTTCCGCGAGGGGATGGCGGCGGCCGGCCTGCCGATCGACGACAGCCTGTTCATGCAGGGCAGTTTCGATTTCGCATCGGGTATCGCCTGCGCAGAGGGGCTGTTGCAGCGGGACGACCGGCCGACCGCGATCTTTGCGACCAACGACCCGATGGCGCTGGGCGTGCTGACGCTGGCGCATGACCTGGGCCTGCGCGTGCCCGAGGATCTGTCGGTGGCCGGGTTCGACGATACGCCCGCGAGCCGCACCAGCTGGCCGCCGCTGACCACCGTGCGCCAGCCGCTGGACCATATGGGCCGCGCCGCGATCGACGCGCTGATCAACGGTCCGGGCGAACCGCCGCGCTTCACCTTCTCGCTGGTCGCGCGCGGCAGCACCGGAGCGGCGACTCCGTAAAACGAAGGCAAGGCCCGGCATTGCCAGCGAAAAATCCGTCCGTCCTCCCCGACGCAGGGAACCGAAAGCGGCGCGGGCCGTCATGCTCATTCGCGCCCCTATCGTTCATGCGCGCCCTGCCCCGTCGCCCTGCCTGGAGCATCATCGTCGGTATGATCCCCACCGATGCGCGCTGCAAGAACCGGCGCGACCTGACGTCGGCGGACCGGATGCCCTATCACCTGACCAAGGTGGTGCCCCACAACGCTGTGGACTGCGGCGCCCGACGGACGATCCGCGACAATATCCTGTGGCAATATCGGGGCGATGCCCCGATGATTATCCTTCGAAAGTCCTGACGCTGTGGACCAGGGGCGATTTCACTTACAGTTCGGGCAAGCGACTGAACACCATATTGCCCCCCCCCTATTCGCAGGTCGATCCATCCGGCTTGACGCGCGGCAGATGGAGCGGACCTACTGGACCCGCGAGTTTGGCCAGGTGCGCTGGGAAGAGTGGAAGCGGAACGATTATACCCGGTCGCGCGACGGCAAGTCGGCATCGGAAATGGCGGAAAGCTTCTTCGACGACATAGCCGGGCGCGGGCTTCCGCATCCTGGCGAGGAATTTCGCGGTGTCCCCGGTCAGCCGGTCGATATGCCGGCGATCCACGCCCGGCGCGGGAACGATCTGCACCGGCGGTCCCATCAGGGCCGGCAGCGGCGCGGGAAAATGATGGGACGAAGGTTCGCCCTTCATGTCCCAGCCGCCATTGGTCGCAGCATCGAGCGCCGCCTCCAGCGCGGCTTTGCGCCCCTCATCACCGCGATTGAGGCTGATCGAACGGCGCAGAAACAGGGCGTATCGCTGATCGGCCGCAGCATTGGCGCGCGCCAGCAGCATGTCGGCCGCAATATCGCCATGTCCGCTTCGCTGCAACTGCCCGACCAGCGGAAAGAAAAGGGCATGGCCATCCGGCAAGGCCCCGATTTCCGTTCCCACGGCCGCGACCAGCGTTTTGTCGTTCAGCGCGCAGGCGGCTGTCAGCTTCATGCGCAACAGAGCAGTGTTGACTTCTTCCGGCTCGACCGACGCCGCGAGCGCGTAGGCATCATGCCAGCGCAAATCCAGGCAGAGCGCGCGGCAGGTTGCGATGATCCGGCCAATTGCCGCCGCATTGTCCACCATATCCATCGACCGGTCTTGCCCCTGTAATCAGATCGAACCCCAGCACCCATTGGCACTTCGTCCTGCACATCCGCATATTGCCGCTGGCGACGCTTCGGACAATCCCCCGTGTTCACGTCGGCAAGTCACAAGATCGCAGCGTCATCCAATTGAAATGGCTTGGTCATCAAACTGACCGCAGCGCCCGCTAAGCCGCCGGTCGCATGAGCGAGCATCCTTCTGAACAGGCGCTGCGGGCGCCGCGGCGGCTATGGGCCGGCTGGGCCGGGCTGCTGGCGCAGGTCGAGCGGATGACGCGGCGTTCCGACAGCGAGGATCTGTTGCACGATGCCTATGTCCGCATGGCGGCCCGGCCCGAACGGCCCGACAATGAGGAAGCCTTTCTGGTCCGCGCGGCGGTCAACCGGGCGCGGGACAGTTATCGGCGGGAAAAGGTGCGCGGGCCGGCAGGCGGCGAGGATGCGCTGGCATTGCTGCGCGACGGCGCGCCGTTGCAGGACGAGGCGCTGATGGCGCAGGCGCGGCTGCGACGGGTGTCGGAAGGGATCGACAGGCTGCCGCCACGCACCCGCGAGGTGTTCCTGCTGCAGCGGATCGACAATCTCAAATATCGCGAAATTGCCGAACGGCTGGACATCAGCCAGAGCGCGGTCGAGAAGCATATGGCCAGGGCGATGAGTTTCCTTGGCGAATGGACGAAGGATTGGTGAGCCCCGACATGCCCGGTGAGCGCCCCATGGCCCGGACCGCCGCCGAGTGGATTGCAAGGCTGAATGCGGACGAACGGACGGTGGACGACGAGCAGGCCTTTCGCGCCTGGATCGCCGCCGACCCCGCGCATGCGGCCGATTTCGAGCGGGCGACCGATATCTGGGCGCTGGTGCCCGGCACCGACGCGGCGGTGCGTCCTGCGCCGGCGCCTGTGCGCAGCCTGTCGCGCCGGCGGATGATGGCGGCCTGCGCCGGCACTTTGGTGGTGGGCGGCGGCGGCATGGCGATCATGCAGACGGCAATGGCGGGCACCCGCTATCGCACCGGCATCGGCGAGCAGCGACGGCTGACCCTGCCGGAAGGATCGGCGCTGTTCCTGGATACCGATACCGATGTGCGGGTGCTGGCGAGCGCCAGCCGGCGGCGGCTGTGGCTGGAACGCGGGCGCGTCGCGCTGACGGTGAAGCCGTCTGCCGTGCCCTTTGCGATCGATGCCGGCCGGGGGCGTTTCGTCGCCGGCAGCGGTCGGTTCGATGTGCGGCGCGACAGCGATGACCGGCTGGCGATGACGGCGCTGGCGGGACAGGCCGATGTCGCGGTCGCCGGCGGGCAGCGCAGCCTGTCTGCCGGGCAGCGCATCCGCACCGATGCCGCCAATGTCGTGCAGCTTGATCGGCCCGATGTCGAAACCACCCAGGCCTGGCTGAGCGGGCGGGCGGCCTTTCATGACGACCGGCTGGATGCGGTGGCGGCGGAGGCCAATCGCTACAGCCTGACCCGGCTGGTGATCGCCGATCCCGCCACCGCCGCGCTGCGAGTGAGCGGCATGTACCGGATGGGCGACAATGTCGCGCTGGGCCAGGCGCTGTCGCAATTGCTGTCCGTGCCCGTCCGCCAGGTGGACGACCGGGTGCTGCTGGGCGGCTGAAAAAAATCGCCGATGCCGGGGTGGGGTAAAATCCCGCTGGCGCGTCGGGGAGGCGCGGCGCCTTCTGCCGCTGTCCACGGGGGATGATCGTGACCGTTTCTTCTTCGCGCACTTTGCGCCGCTCTCTGGTGCTGGGCGCCGCTCTTGCCGCCTTCTGCGCGGTTCCGGCCCAGGCGCAGCAGCGCCAGGCGACCGTCCAGATCGCCGCGCAGCCGCTGGGGACCGCGCTGGAGGCGCTGGCCCGCCAGACCGGTACCGACATCTTGTTCGCGCCGCAGCTGGTGGCCGGGATGAGCGGTCCGTCGCTGAGCGGCCGGATGGACGCGATGGTCGCGGTCGAGCGGCTGATCCAGGGTAAGCCGCTGGCGGTGCGGCGGCAGGGCAATGGCGCGCTGCTGATCGTGGCGGCGCCCACTGAGCCGCAGGAGACGGTGGCCAGCGGCGGCGTCGAAGTCGCGCCCGACATCATCGTCACCGGCTATGCCGCCAGCCTGTCCGGCGCGCTGGCCGAAAAGCGCAAGGCTACCAATGTCGTCGACGTGGTGAAGGCCGAGGATATCGGCAAATTCCCCGCCCAGAACATCGCCGAAGCGCTGCAGCGCGTGCCCGGCGTATCGATCGTGCGTGATCGCGGCGAAGGCGTGTTCGTCCGCATCCGCGGCCTGGGCGCCAATTTCCAGGTCGTTACGCTCAATGGCCGCTCGGCCGCGGTGAACGAGAATGTGCGCGACAGCGGCCAGAGCGGGCGCCAGTTCCGTTTCGACACGCTGCCGTCCGAACTCATGTCGGCGGTCGAAGTCATCAAGAGCCCGCGCGCGGACCTGGCCGAAGGCGGCATCGGCGGCATCGTCAACCTGCAGACCTTCCGCCCGATCGACCTCAAGAAGCCGGTGCTGGCTTTGTCCGCCACCGCCAGTTCGCCGCGCCTGGCCGACACGGTCGATCCGCGCCTGTCGGGCATGGCCAGCTGGGTCAATGAGGAGGGCACGTTCGGCGCGCTGATCGCGGCGGTCTATGACGAACGCACCACGCGGCAGGACCGCGTCACCGGCGTCGGCTGGGCCGACGGGCGGATCGATGCGGATGGCGACGGCACGCTGGACAGCGACACCATATTGGTGCCGACCAGCACGCGCCCGACGCTGGAGCGCGAGAACCGCAACCGCATCGGCCTCAATGGCGCGATCCAGTGGAAGCCCGACGACCGGTTCGAGCTGAATGTCGATGGCCTGTGGAGCCGGCTCAACATCGATTATGACGAGCTGACCTATTCGACCGATTTTTCCGCGACCACGCCGGGCGCGATCGTGCCGGGCACGGCGGTGATCGAGAATGGCGTGCTGACTGCCGCGACCGTCAACACATCGACCCAGATCGGGCGCGAGACGTCGCGGCTGGAATATGAGAATTGGCTGATCGGCGCGAACGCCAAATGGTCCGCCAATGGCTGGACGCTGGCCGCCGATGCGAGCCTGGGCCGGGCCTATTCCAATACGCCCACGCCCATCTATCGCACCCGCCTGCTCGGCAGCGTGGGCCAGGTCGCCTTCGACTATGGCAAGGTGGGCGAGCGCTTGCCGAACCTGGAGTTCCTGACCGCCGACCTGACGGAATCGACCACCTTGCCCGGTCGCCGGATCGAGTATCGCGTCAATGACTCGCTCGATCGCCAGCGGGCCGCGACCTTCGACGTGACGCGCGAGCTGAGCGGCGTGGTGCAGGCGCTGCGCTTCGGCGCCAAATATGAGAAGCGCGACCGCACCTATAATCGCCGCGACATCAATTTCACCAGCGGGATCGCCGGCCAGCGCTTCGACGACAGCTATTTCGAGGCCTTCCCGGTCGATGATTTCCTGAGCGGCGTGGGCGGCAATCTGCCCACCAGCTGGGTCATGCCCGATCCCGACCGTTTCTGGGACGCGGCGACCGGCAAGGAGGCACTGCTCGACGCGCCGCTGACCCGTGGCGATCGGCGCAACAGCTACGCCATCGATGAACGGATCATCGGCGGCTATGGCATGGCGGAGTTCAGCCTGCCGCTGGGCGGCATGACCATCCGGGGCGATGCAGGCCTGCGCTATGCCCATACCCGCCAGACATCGTCGGGCTATGCCGACAATGGCAGCGCGGCGCTGCCGGTCAGCTATGAGCGCAATTACGGGAATTTTCTCCCCTCGCTCAATCTGGTCGCGGAGTTCACGTCGAACCTGCAGATGCACCTGGCCGCGTCGAAGGTCATCACCCGGCCGTCGCTGGCCGACCTGGCGCCCCGCCTGACGATCAATTCCAACCCGACCGTGCTGACGGCGGTGGGCGGCAATCCCGAACTGCGGCCGTTCGAGGCCTGGCAATATGACGGCACGGTCGAATGGTATTTCGCGCCAGGCAGCGCGCTGATCGGTGGCGCCTTCTACAAGGACATCACGACCTTCGTCTTCCAGCAGACCAGCAATTTCGACCTGGATGGCCAGATCTATCGCCTGACCGCACCGCAAAATGGCGGCAATGCCTATGTCGCGGGGATCGAGATCGCCTATCAGCAACTGTTCAAGATGCTGCCGGCGCCGTTCGACGGCCTGGGTTTCCAGGCCAATTACACCCATACCAAGAGCAAGGGCACCTATGCCCTGTCCGACGGCACCACCTTCCGCGACGACCTGACCGACGTGGCCGGCGACAGCTTCAACCTGACCGCCTTCTACGAAAAGGGGCCGGTCGGGGCGCGGGCCAGCTATAGCTGGCGCGGCAAGGTGCTGCGCGATGTCGGCGGCGCGGGGCTGGCCGCCAATAACGACGCAGCGTTCGGCAGCCTGGACTTCGACATTTCCTACAAGGTCACGCCCAATGTCACATTCGTGGTGCAGGGCATCAACGTGGCCGGCGGCGTCCAGTGGCAATATGTCCGGGACGATCGCTTCGCGGGCTACACCGATTATGGCACCACGCTGATGGCCGGCGTGCGGGCCCGTTTCTGAACGGAAGGACGGCAATGACGATGCGATCGATCGGGATCATGCTGGCGGCGGGCGCAATGCTCGCCGCCGCTCCGGCGCAGGCCCGCAATGATGACGGCGCCACGCCGCAGCGGGCGCGCAACATCATCCTGTTCCTGGGCGACGCCGGCGGCGTGCCGACGTTGAACGCTGCGGGCATCATGGCGCATGACCGGCCGCAGTCGCTGTTCATCCAGTCCATGCCCCATGTCGGCCTGTCCGACACCTCGGCGCTCGACAATTGGGTGACGGATTCGGCGGCGGGCATGAGCGCGATCATGACCGGGCACAAGACCAACAGCGGCATGATCTCCGCGTTGCCGGCGACCGATGGCGCGATCACCCCGGTCAAGAGCTTCCTGGAATATGCCGAGCAGCGCGGGCTTTCGACCGGCGTCGTCACCAACATGCCGATCTGGGACGCGACCCCGGCCGCCTGCTTCGCCCATGTCGCGACGCGCAAGGACAAGGACCAGATCTTCCGCCAGATGCTGACGCCCCGCTTCGGCAACGGCGTCGACATATTGATCGGCAAGGGGCAGGCCGATGCGGTCGTGTCCTTCGCCAAGGATGGCACCACCCCGCAAGCGGCCTTTGCCAGGGCGGGCTATAGGTTCGGGGACGATCCGGCACTGGTGAAGGATAGTGGCCGGGCGGCGGTGCTGCGCGATGCCGACTATGCGCCGATCCCGGCGGTCGAGGCGACGATCGGCCAGCTTGCCCGCAATCCCAAGGGCTATTTCCTGATGGTCGAATGGGACATGCACACCGACAAACCGGAAAATGGCCTGAAGCATGTGATCGAGATGGACGAGATGATCCGCCGGATGAGCGCGATCGCGGGCAAGGATACGCTGATCCTGTTCACCGCCGACCATAGTTTCGGCCTGCGCATGACCAGCGGCAAGCGCGACGCCCCGATGGCCCAGCAATATGCGACCGCCGCCGCCAAGCCGGGGGCAACGGTCGCCAATAATGCGATCATCGGCGTCGAGGACAGCCACACTGGCGAGGAAGTGATCGCCGCCGCCGCCGGGCCGGGCGCCGATCAGGTCCATGGCTTCTTCGCCAACACCCGCCTGTTCGACGTGATGCTGAAGGCGATGGGCTGGACGAAGGAGGATTGAACGCCGCAACGGCACCCGCCCCGATCCTGCGGATCAAGCTGTGGTGCCGCTGATATGTCGGGGATGACGGACTGGAGCGGGTAGCGGGGATCGAACCCGCATCACAAGCTTGGAAGGCTAGTGCTCTACCATTGAGCTATACCCGCCCGTCAGGTGACGCGCCCTGCCATCATTCACCGGGGCTCGTCAACAGCGCATTGATGGTAAATGCGTGAGAACGCCTCTTAACCCGGCCTCGTCTTTGTTCTATCGCTCGGCCATGACCAACCCGTCCCTGCGCCAACTCGACATTTTCGCGCAGATGGTGGCCGCGGGCAGCCTGACGCGCTGCGCCCAGACGCTGGGCGTTTCATCCGCCGTGATCGAGCGCGACATGGCGTCGCTGGAAATGCGGCTGGGCTATCGCCTGTTCGACGACATTCGCGGCGCGGCGCGGCTGACCCCCGCGGGCCGACGCACGGCGCAGGCGATGACCCTGCTGGCACAGGACGATCCCGAGGATTGGGCAGAGGAAGCCACGCCCGCCCCTACCCCGCAACCTGATCCATCGCCGGCCCCGCCGCCTGCACTGCCGGAATTGCTGCTGGATGCAGATGCGCAATTGCCGTCGCTGCCGGCCGCGCCGCCGCCCGCCAATCGCGCCATCATCCTGGCGACGCCGGCGCCGGTGTTCGGCCATTTCCAGGATGCACTGACCGCATTCGAGGCGGCCAATGACGATATCGCCATCACCCTGGACCTGAGCGTCCAGTCGGCGGTCGAAGCGGCGCGGGCGATCGAATCGCTGCGCGCCGACATCGCCTATTTCTATGCGCTGGAGGAACCGGCCGGCCTGCCGTCGCGCTATGGCTGGTCGGAACAGGTCAATCTCTATGCCGGGGCGGACCATCCGCTGGCGCGCGCGGGCAGCGTGTCGCGCGGCGACCTGACCATCACGCCGCAACTGGCGGTCGATCCACGCAACGGGCTGCGTCCGATCATCGATGCGGCGCTGGCGCGCGGCGGCGCCCGGCTGGGCCCGGTGATGCTGGAAACCGACAATATGTTCGACATCATCACCGCGCTGCGCGAAGGCGCGGGTTGTTTCGCCGCCTTTGGCCCGATGGCGCGCGACCTGGGGCGGATGAGCGGCATTCGCCGGCTGGCGCTGGACGTGCCATTGCCTGCCATCGAGGTGCGCCAGACCGTCAACGAACGATCGCTGTCGCGCCCCGGCGTGCAGGCGCTGGCGGATTTCCTCTTCCTCTGACCAGCAAATAATGGCGGAATTTCGCGGCTGATCCGTTCTTGCGGCCGGTAATATGCTGCGCGCCAGGCCGTGCAAAAATGCAACAGTTGGTGATGAATGCGGCAGAAACGGCCTTCATTTCGCCGATCGTATATTGATATGATGTATCATGACCGATACGCGGAGGCCGACCCACATATTCTGCAAGGATAAAAAGCCTGATGCTTCGTTCCCCGTCGCTGCGCGCCGGCTGTGCCCTCACGGCCCTTTGCCTGGCCTGGCCCGCCGCCGCCCAGACCGCAGCCCCCGCCGACACCCAGGCCGACGGCAGCTATCATGACCCGCGCAGCGACATCGTCGTCACCGCCCTGATCCCCCGCAGCCAGGGCGACATATTGTCCGGCACTTCGATCGTCACCGGCGAGGAACTGACCCGCAGCCTGCGCCCGACCATCGGCGAAACGCTGGCGCGCCAGCCCGGCGTGTCGGCCACATCCTTTGGCCCCAACGCATCGCGCCCGATCCTGCGCGGCTTCCAGGGCGAGCGCGTGCGCATCCTGACCGACGGCATCGGCAGCTTCGATGTGTCCAACACCTCGGTCGACCATGCCGTCGCGATCAACCCGCTGACCGCCGACCGGATCGAGGTGCTGCGCGGCCCGTCCGCCCTGCTCTATGGATCGTCGGCGATCGGCGGCGTGGTCAATGTGATCGACAGCCGCATCCCGCGCCGCGTGCCCGACGAGGCGATCCATATCGACGCGATCGGTACCTATGGCAGCGCCGCCAACGAACGCAGCGGTTCAGGCGAGATCGAGGTGCCGCTGACCGAGAATTTCGTCGTCCATGTCGATGGCAGCTACAGCAAGACCGACAATCTGCGCACCGGCGGCTATATCCTGTCCAAGGCGA
>JAESGL010000335.1_pt1 | contig 28323 bp, 17 predicted proteins | sample 9269711 | NCBI WGS metagenome assembly JAESGL01 (sample SAMN14515918, study PRJNA621676) | algae metagenome | isolation source: Kastovskya adunca ATA6-11-RM4 and co-occurring heterotrophs from soil and... | place: Chile: Atacama Desert | collected 2011-06-27
ATCGCGCATCACCACATTGCTGGAGTCGCTCAGGTTGCCACTGGTATCTACTGCCCTGATGTAGTAGAAGCCTGCCATGTTATCTTCCATGGTATGCTCAAAGCGGCTATCAGTAGGAGTGCCAACTACCTCAAATTCAGTACCATCGTAGGAGTAGTACACCTGCCAGTAGGCCAGATCATTACCACATGCTGCATCTGTGTTTGCATTCCAATCCAGTATGTTTGTGAATACATTCACCCCGCAGTCGGTATTCTGGATCACCTCCTCACAGCTGGTGAGGTTGCTAAGTACAAACTCCAGCGGCGGACAGGGCGGCACCTCATCCTTGAGAAAGGAGCAGATGCGCTGTGACTTATTCAGCAGCGGCTCCGGCACCTGCGGATTGCTGTAGCTGCCAGAAGTCACCACCAGGTAACAGTACTCCACATCATCCAGCAGTGGCCCTGTGCCTGCATCAGCACCTGTATCGGTATAGCTAAACCTGCTGGTGTTATTGGGCCCGCCTCCCCTGACTACATTTACCTGGGCAATGAGCACCAGCCTGTCAGGATCAGCAGGATCTACATGGTTGCGGTAGATATCGTGCAGGGGGTAAGCCTCCACCGCATTTGACCACGGCACCTGTGCCTGCCACTGTATGGTTATATTGTCTACTCCCGGCACCGGCGTTAGCCGTACTGTGGATGCCGTAGAGGAGCTGTCTACGGCTGTGCCGGAGGCATCGTGCAGCATTACATAGTAGTTGTACACCTGGTCTCTGGTGTTCAGCTCACTGGCTGCATCTACAAAGACAGTATCAGTGATGTTATCTGCCACAAGGGTATAGCTGCCCCCCTCAAAGCCTTCTGCCCGGTAGAGGTCGTAGCTGTAGGGTGGCCGCACTTCTGCGGCATCTATGTCCGGTCCCGGCATCCAGCGCACCAGGATCTCTCCGCCGGTCTCTGCTGTTTCTTCTATGCTCACATTGGTGATTAGAGGAATCTTGGCAGGCAGGGTAACGCACATCTCCTCGGAACGAAGGCTCTCCCCGCCGTTTGGCTCCGGCAGCACCGCTACAAAGCGGTAGCAGTAGGTGGCTCCCGGCTTCAGCCCACGTCCATTGGCATCATCTACAAAAGGAAAGCGGTTGAACGCCCGCACATCCACCAGCTCATAGCCATAGCCGGCAGGCATGCCAGTGATGCAGGTATCCAAAGGTACATTGGCACTACCCTCTCTGCGCCAGACCTGCATGAACTGCGCCTGGCTGCAGGCATAGGAGTTCCTGTTGAAGTTTACCTCTATGGCTCTGCTGCCAACCGGCTCCAGGCTTTCCACCACTGGTGGTGGTGCCACTACCCTGATGTTCCAGGTCTTGATATCCGTCAGGCTTACACCGCCTCCTCTTAAGTCCCTGGCTCTGAACACCACCTGGTAGGGCTGGCTGCGCACATCGATGCACTCGGTCTGCCATGTAAAAGTAGAAGCTGCCGGTGTGGCTAAGTTAGTGCCTCCGGCAAAGGTGGCACCCAGATCAAACACACCACCATAGGCAAACAAATCTACATTGTCTCCGTCAGGATCTGTCACACGAATCACCTCCTCTATCTTCTGGCCTGCTACCACACATATATCTTCCGGTATCTCCAGTACAGGTGGATTATTATCAGTGTCTTCTACTATGATCTGCATGTCCCGCGTTACATAACCAAGAGAATAGTACTTGCCCTGGATCTTGCGCCACTCCTCCACCACAAAGGCTACGTTGTATTCACCTCTTGTGCCGGGCGTATTCCATACCAGGTCTCCGGTAAGTTCATCCAGCGTAAGAAAAGGCTCACCACCTGTAAGGCTGGTGCCGTTCCTTGGGTCTCCCTCCGGAAAGGTGTTGGGCGGAAAGCGGTAGTTGGCCACCGGTACGTTATTGTCCTGCTGGCAGATTACCAGGCGGTAAGAAAGGCTGTCGCCATCAATATCGTAAGCACCAGGATTGTGCAGGTAAACCTTGCCGGCAGCAGCCTTGTCTACAGGTGGCACCAGCAGCTGCGGTGTATTATTCACCCCAATGAAGGGATCTATCACCATTACGGTCTCTATATAAAACGGCATGCCCACCGAATTGTCCATGTTCAGAATACCAGGATTCCGAAAGACTTCCTGAAAAGAAATAATGTAGGTTCTGGCGGAGGGGAATGTATGGCGTACCTTAAATTCATAGCGCCAGGTATCTTCACTGACACGGGTACGAGGTATATCGTCACCATCATTACCGATTTCAAGAGAGGTACCATCACCAAATTTAAACTCACCTGTCCCCCCAAAAAGAATGTTTGAATCTGTATCGGTATAACCAGTAAGGGTTATTTCGTAAGTAAAACTCTGCGGGTCAATTCGCCGGGCTGTAATCTCACCGGCCCTGATATGAGTGGCCAGGGCATGTTCAACCATTAATAGGCTGAAAACAAAAATGAGAAGAGCGCGAAGGGGTAATAAGCTATTCATGCTCGGAATTAAAAAATCTCCTGATCATATAACCTACCGTGCAGGCAGTATGTTGTGCGGCAGCAGTATGTTTATTTTAATATAACAAATAATATTCAGCAATAGGAATGTCTGTGTGATTTTTCTGCCCCAGCTAGGCGTTCACTTCTTTAGTACAATCACTCAGTTTCTTCTATTAACGAAAAAAAAGCAGCCCAGGATAACAGGGCTGCCTTAAATTTAACTTTCACTAAGGGTTATACTATTTTCGTATGTCTTTGTGATGAGCACCGGCGGTTTCATATTTCTTACTGGGTATCAGTGGTACCATCGCCCATAAGCTGCACCCATCCTTTTATTTGCTGATGTCGCTTGTCAGGATCCAGCACGCGGTAAGTTACCTCCACCACATAGTAGTAAGTGCCGTTGCTTAGCAACTCTCCATTGTTGCCCCTGCCCTTCCAGCGAATGTAAATATCGGGCTCAGCTCTTTCTGCTGAGGAATAGCTATAAACTTCTTTACCCCATCGGTTGTAGACGGTGAACTTGACAGATTCCACGAAGCGGGCGCAGTGGCTGCCAGGTGCTTCCGGTATTTGGTTTGGCAGTGCCGGGCGCAGCTCCTCATTCAGGCCATCGTTATTCCTGGTGAGCACGTTAGGCAGCCAGTAGTTAGGGCAGTTATCGCGCATCACCACATTGCTGGAGTCGCTCAGGTTGCCACTGGTATCTACTGCCCTGATGTAGTAGAAGCCTGCCATGTTATCTTCCATGGTATGCTCAAAGCGGCTATCAGTAGGAGTGCCAACCACCTCAAAGTCAGTACCATCGTAGGAGTAGTACACCTGCCAGTAAGCCAGATCATTACCACATGCTGCATCTGTGTTTGCATTCCAATCCAGTATGTTTGTGAATACATTCACCCCGCAGTCGGTATTCTGGATCACCTCCTCACAGCTGGTGAGGTTGCTAAGCACAAACTCCAGCGGCGGACAGGGCGGCACCTCATCCTTGAGAAAGGAGCAGATGCGCTGTGACTTATTCAGCAGTGGCTCCGGCACCTGCGGATTGCTGTAGCTGCCAGAAGTCACCACCAGGTAACAGTACTCCACATCATCGAGCAGAGGTCCTGTGCCTGCATCAGCTCCTGTATCGGTATAGCTAAACCTGCTGGTGTTATTGGGCCCGCCTCCCCTGACTACATTTACCTGGGCAATGAGCACCAGCCTGTCAGGATCAGCAGGATCTACATGGTTGCGGTAGATATCGTGCAGGGGGTAAGCCTCCACCGCATTTGACCACGGCACCTGTGCCTGCCACTGTATGGTTATATTGTCTACTCCCGGCACCGGCGTTAGCCGTACTGTGGATGCCGTAGAGGAGCTGTCTACGGCTGTGCCGGAGGCATCGTGCAGCATTACATAGTAGTTGTACACCTGGTCTCTGGTGTTCAGCTCACTGGCTGCATCTACAAAGACAGTATCAGTGATGTTATCTGCCACAAGGGTATAGCTGCCCCCCTCAAAGCCTTCTGCCCGGTAGAGGTCGTAGCTGTAGGGTGGCCGCACTTCTGCGGCATCTATGTCCGGTCCCGGCATCCAGCGCACCAGGATCTCTCCGCCGGTCTCTGCTGTTTCTTCTATGCTCACATTGGTGATTAGAGGAATCTTGGCAGGCAGGGTAACGCACATCTCCTCGGAACGAAGGCTCTCCCCGCCGTTTGGCTCCGGCAGCACCGCTACAAAGCGGTAGCAGTAGGTGGCTCCCGGCTTCAGCCCACGTCCATTGGCATCATCTACAAAAGGAAAGCGGTTGAACGCCCGCACATCCACCAGCTCATAGCCATAGCCGGCAGGCATGCCAGTGATGCAGGTATCCAAAGGTACATTGGCACTACCCTCTCTGCGCCAGACCTGCATGAACTGCGCCTGGCTGCAGGCATAGGAGTTCCTGTTGAAGTTTACCTCTATGGCTCTGCTGCCAACCGGCTCCAGGCTTTCCACCACTGGTGGTGGTGCCACTACCCTGATGTTCCAGGTCTTGATATCCGTCAGGCTTACACCGCCTCCTCTTAAGTCCCTGGCTCTGAACACCACCTGGTAGGGCTGGCTGCGCACATCGATGCACTCGGTCTGCCATGTAAAAGTAGAAGCTGCCGGTGTGGCTAAGTTAGTGCCTCCGGCAAAGGTGGCACCCAGATCAAACACACCACCATAGGCAAACAAATCTACATTGTCTCCGTCAGGATCTGTCACACGAATCACCTCCTCTATCTTCTGGCCTGCTACCACACATATATCTTCCGGTATCTCCAGTACAGGTGGATTATTATCAGTGTCTTCTACTATGATCTGCATGTCCCGCGTTACATAACCAAGAGAATAGTACTTGCCCTGGATCTTGCGCCACTCCTCCACCACAAAGGCTACGTTGTATTCACCTCTTGTGCCGGGCGTATTCCATACCAGGTCTCCGGTAAGTTCATCCAGCGTAAGAAAAGGCTCACCACCTGTAAGGCTGGTGCCGTTCCTTGGGTCTCCCTCCGGAAAGGTGTTGGGCGGAAAGCGGTAGTTGGCCACCGGTACGTTATTGTCCTGCTGGCAGATTACCAGGCGGTAAGAAAGGCTGTCGCCATCAATATCGTAAGCACCAGGATTGTGCAGGTAGAGCTTACCCACTGCCGCCTTATCAACAGGAGGCACCAGGAGCTGTGGTGTATTGTTCACTCCGATAAAAGGATCTATCACAATCACGGTCTCTATATAAAATGGCATATTCACCGAATTGTCCATGTTCAGCACATTTTCATTTCGGTAAAACTCCCGGAACGATACCACATAAGTTCTGGCAGAGGGGAACGTATGCCTCACCTTCAGCACATATACCCAGGTATCGGCGGTTAAAGGCTCTCTGGATACATAGTTTGGATCTCCGGGCTGGGTATTGCCATCGTTGTTGATTACCAGGGAGGTACCATCGCCAAAATCGAGTGTACCATTACTTCCGAATATTACCTGTGAATCACGGTCTGCATAACCTGTGAGGGTAATTTCGTAGGTAAAGCTCTGTGGATCAACACGCCTGGCTGTAATCTCACCGGCCCTGATATGGGTGGCCATGGCATACTCAGACAATAACAGGCTGAATGCCAATAACAGAAGAGTGCGTAAATATAAAAGGCTTCTCATGCTCGGGTTAAAAAAAGTCACTCTAACACTAAACCTAACCATTAGCACTATGTTGGCACTACGTGCAAGGTTTTCGATTAAAGTAACAAATATACTGACAAAAAGAACGTAGGATTATACTTTTTCTTTTGTAAAGCACAACTTATATCTTATTTAGAACTCATTAAAATTATTTGCTTTCGTTGGTTGATACCGCTTGCTAATGTAATTTTGGCCGGCTAAGAAAATCTAGGTTTCAAATTTAGAAACATACCATGAGTTGGTTAACACAAACGTTCTCAAGTTCAATTGGTCGTAAATTCCTCACTGCCATTACCGGCTTATTTCTCATCTTCTTTTTAGTTGGACACGTAACGGGTAACCTGTTGCTGTTTAAACCAGACGAAGGAAGAGCCTTTAATGAGTATACACAATTTATGACGGGCAACCTGGGCATTATGATTGTCCGGTATTTGCTATATGCAGCCATACTGGCGCACGTAATCATCACAGTGCTGCTTGCCATTCATAACCGCAAGGCTCGTCCGGTTGGTTATACCAAGGCAGCTCCTTCGCCTCATGTTTCCTGGTCTTCCAGAAATATGGGTATTTTAGGAACGCTCGTTCTGGTTTTTATCGTTATTCACATGGCTAACTTCTGGTACTCCCTGAAATGGGGTGTAGTGCCAACTGTCAATTATGCGGAAGCTGGTGACATCAAAAACCTGTACCATGTAGTGCAATCATCATTTTCCGAGCTTTGGTATACTGCTCTGTACGTAGTAATGATGGTGTTCCTGGCCTTTCACCTGATGCATGGATTTCAAAGTGCTTTCCAAACGCTTGGCCTGCGCCATAAAAAGTACTGGCCAATCATCAGAAATGTAGGGTTCTGGTTTTCCATTATTGTACCCTTCATTTTTGCTCTAATGCCGCTGTACATCTACTTTTTCCGTAACATAAATCATTAATCCCAGAAACTCCATGAATTTAAATTCAAGAATACCGGAAGGACCGCTGGCGGAAAAGTGGGAAAAACACAAATTCAACGTCAAGCTGGTGAACCCGGCCAACAAACGTAAGTTTGATATTATTGTAGTAGGTACAGGTCTGGCCGGCGCATCTGCTGCTGCCTCCCTTGCCGAATTAGGCTATAATGTAAAAGCATTTACCTTCCACGACAGCCCGCGCCGTGCGCACTCTATTGCTGCACAGGGTGGTATCAATGCTGCTAAAAACTACCAGAACGATGGCGACTCTGTTTACCGCCTGTTCTACGATACTGTAAAAGGTGGCGACTACCGCAGCCGTGAGGGTAACGTATACCGCCTGGCGCAGGTATCGGTAAATATCATTGACCAGTGTGTGGCGCAGGGTGTACCCTTTGCCCGCGAATATGGCGGACTGCTGGACAACCGCTCCTTTGGTGGTGCACAGGTAAGCCGTACCTTCTACGCAAAAGGACAAACCGGCCAGCAGCTGCTGCTGGGTGCCTACAGCGCTCTTAGCCGCCAGGTTGCCACAGGCAAGGTTAAGCTCTACACCCGTACCGAAATGCTGGACCTGGTGATGATCGACGGCCACGCCAAAGGTATCATTACCCGTAACCTTATTACCGGTAAAATTGAGCGCCATGCCGGCCATGCCGTACTGCTTTGCACCGGTGGTTACGGCAACGTTTTCTATCTCTCTACCAATGCCATGGCCTCTAACGCCACCGCAGCCTGGAGAGCACACCGCAAAGGCGCCCTTTTTGCCAACCCCTGCTTTACCCAAATTCACCCAACCTGTATTCCTGTTTCCGGTCTTTACCAGTCTAAGCTTACGCTGATGTCGGAGTCGCTGCGAAACGACGGACGCGTTTGGGTACCAAAAACCGTAGCCGATGCCGAGCGCATTCGTAAAGGGGAAATAAAACCAACTGACCTGCCTGAAGAGGCACGTGACTATTACCTGGAACGCCGTTACCCAAGCTTTGGTAACCTGGTGCCCCGCGACGTAGCCAGCCGCAACGCCAAGTACGTATGCGACGAAGGCCGTGGTGTTGGTCTTACCGGTCTGGCTGTATACCTGGACTTTGCCGATGCAATTCGCAGAGATGGTAAAAGTGCGATCGAAGCACGTTATGGCAACCTCTTCGAAATGTATGAGAAGATCACCGGTGATGATCCATACGCCCTTCCTATGATGATTTATCCTGCGGTACACTACACCATGGGTGGTCTGTGGGTAGATTATAACCTGATGACCAACATCCCTGGTTTATATGCGCTGGGTGAAGCAAACTTTTCCGACCACGGCGCTAACCGCCTGGGCGCTTCTGCCCTTATGCAGGGTCTGGCCGATGGTTACTTTGTGATCCCGTACACCATGGGTGATTATGTGGCTGGCTTACCTTTCAAAAAGGTAGATGCTAACCACCCTGCTTTTGACGAAGCTGAAAAGGCTGTAAAAGACGGCATCAATAAACTGCTTAGTATCAAGGGTACGCGTACGGTAGATGATTTTCATCGCGAGCTGGGCAGCATTATGTGGGAGTACTGCGGTATGGCCCGTAATGCCGAAGGTCTTACCAAGGCCATTGGCCTGGTTCAGCAGCTACGTGCTGATTTCTGGAAAGATGTTAAAGTGAACGGCAGTGCCGAAGAGCTTAACATGACGCTGGAAAAAGCGAACCGTGTAGCAGACTTCCTGGAGCTGGGCGAGCTGATGATCCGCGATGCCCTGAACCGCGAAGAAAGCTGTGGCGGCCATTTCCGCGATGAGTACCAGACACCAGAAGGTGAAGCCCTGCGTAACGATGAAGAGTTTTCTTATGTAGCAGCCTGGGAATACGGCGGGTTTAATGCTGAACCAGTACTGCACAAAGAAGACCTGGTGTTTGAAAATGTGAAACTCACCCAAAGAAGCTATAAATAATATGAATCTGACATTAAAAGTCTGGAGACAAAAAGGCCCTGCCGACAAGGGTGGGTTTGTAACATATGAGATGACCGACATCAACCATCATATGTCCTTTCTGGAAATGATGGATGTGTTGAACGAAAGGCTGGAGCGTGCCGGCGAAGAGCCTGTGCACTTCGACCACGACTGCCGTGAAGGTATCTGCGGATCCTGTGCCATGCACATCAACGGCCGGCCGCACGGACCATCAAAAGGCACTGCTACCTGCCAGCTGCACATGCGCCTGTTTAACGATGGCGATGTAATAACCGTAGAACCATGGCGTGCAAAAGCATTCCCGGTGGTGAAAGACCTGGTAGTGGACCGCAGCGCTTTTGACCGCATCATTCAGGCGGGAGGTTATGTATCGGTAAATACCGGTGGTGTACCAGATGCCAACGAAATTCCCGTACCTAAAAAAATAGCCGACGAAGCCTTTAACGCTGCCACCTGTATCTCATGCGGTGCCTGTGTGGCTGCCTGTAAAAACGCTTCTGCCATGCTGTTTGTATCTGCAAAAGTATCGCAGCTGGCCCTGTTACCACAGGGTAAGGTAGAGCGTAAAAACAGGGTAGAGAAAATGGTAGCTCAGATGGATGCCGAAGGTTTTGGCAACTGTACCAACACCCAGGCCTGCTCTGTGGAGTGTCCGAAGGAGATCAGCCAGGATTTCATCGCCATGATGAACCGCGAGTATATCAGTGCCAAGTTTACGTCTGACAACGTATAATACCAACAATTATAATTGATAACGAAAGCCTCCTGCTGTAGCGGGAGGCTTTTTTTGTCCCAAACATTGCAGTTTTTGTTGCTTCAGGGTTTACAGACATATCCAGACTTGTAAATAATATTACAATAGACCAGCTGATATTTTATCATTTTTGAATTATGGCTGTTTGTTTAGCCCCTGATTCCACATTTTATTTGGCAATGTCGATGCCTGTTCTATTGAAGAAATTGCACAAGCCGTTGTATTATCTGACGAATATTCCTTTAAAAACAGGTTTTTTGAGCATTTGAGGGCCTAAAGTGCTACCTTTAGGCATCGTCCAACAAACAAATTCATGCACTTTTTCGATATCGCCATTTTCTTAGCCTATATGCTGGGGATGCTGGGTATTGGTTTTTACTTTCTTAGAAAAAACAGCGGAACAGAAGATTATTACGTGGGCGGCCGCCAGATGGGCAGCTGGCACATTGGACTTTCGGTAGTGGCAACGGATGTGGGCGGCGGTTTTTCCATTGGGCTGGGCGGACTGGGTTTTATGATGGGACTATCAGGCTCCTGGATGCTGTTTACCGGCCTGCTTGGGGCATGGCTGGCAGCAGTGCTGCTTATTCCGCGGGTACGGGAGAATCCTGCATTCAAAAACTTTTTTACCCTTCCGCAATTGTATGGCCATTACTTTGGCAAGCGGGTGGCGGTGCTTGCCGGTATTATCTCTGCCATCGGTTATACCGGTTTTACCAGCAGCCAGCTCCTGGCGGGGGCTAAACTGGCATCGGGTACTTTTGCCCAGCTGGAGCTAATGCCTGCCCTGCTCATTATGGGTGTGCTGGCAGTGGTTTATACAGTTATGGGCGGCATCAAAGCAGTAATTTACACAGATACTGTGCAGTGGATTGTTCTGATGGCAGGTCTGCTCTTTATCGGCTTGCCCGTATGTTATACAGCCGTTGGCGGCTGGGAAGCCATCAGCACCACCCTACCACCCCACTTTTTCAGCCTAAGCAATATCAGTTGGGTACAAATCCTGAACTGGGGCATCACCATCATCCCCATCTGGTTTGTGGGCATGACCCTCTACCAGCGTATTTTTGCCTGCAGGGACACCAAAACCGCCCGCAGGGCCTGGTACATTGCAGGCTTGTTTGAATGGCCCATCATGGCCCTGCTTGGGGTAAGCCTGGGCCTGCTCTCACGGGTGGCTGCCGAACAGGGCATGTTTGCCTACATGGGCTATGCAGGCGCAGCCGATGTAGATGCAGAAAGCGGGCTTCCGCTGCTGCTAAGAACAGTGCTGCCGGTTGGGCTTATGGGGCTGATGATGTCGGCCTACTTTTCTGCCATACTTTCTACTGCCGATAGCTGCCTGATGGCAGCCTCGGGCAATGTGGTTACTGATCTGATCAGCAACCTGCGCAGCAAAGTTTTATCAGAAGATAAAATACTGCGCCTCTCGCAATGGGTAACCCTGGCCATAGGCCTGCTGGCGCTGGTGCTGGCTACCTTCATGGAAAATGTGCTTAGCCTCATGCTCTATTCCTATGCCTTTATGGTAAGTGGCCTGCTGGTTCCGCTTATGGCAGCCCTTTTCTTTGGCAGCCGGCACGCAAAAGCCGCATTTTGGTCTATGCTGGCAGGTGGCAGCTTAACGGTGGCACTCTCGCTGGCCGCAGTACCCCTGCCCTATGCGCTGGATGCCAACCTGTTCGGCATCTTAGCCTCGCTGCTTACCTACTACAGTATTTCAACACTTACACCTCAAAAAACGTTAACTAAACAGCCTGTTTAAACAAGCACAGGTACGCAACAATTGCAATGGATTATAAAGTAATAACAGCTGCAGACCTTCCTACCTATCTGCAGAAAAACGAGATAGCAAACTTTCTGGCAGAACACCTGGATGAGTTTGGCGACAACAAACATGACATTATGAAGTGCCTCGATTACGCCCTTAGCAGTTACGGGCATCAGGGTGGCTTTGTGCTGTTAGCAACTGAAAACGATGCCATAACCGGCGCCGTGGTGATGAACAAAACCGGTATGGAAAGTTACATACCGGAAAATATACTGGTATACATTGCAGTGCACAGGGAGCATCGGGGCAAAGGCCTGGGCAAAGAACTAATGCAGCGGGCCATAGCTACGGCCAAAGGCAGCATAGCCCTGCATGTAGAGCCCAATAACCCTGCAAAAAAACTGTACGAAAAGCTGGGCTTTACCAATAAATACCTGGAAATGCGTCTGCAGCGCTAGTATGGCATACCTGAACCTGTATAAAGACAACCTCAGACACAATTTCAACTTTCTGAAAAACCTGTTTGAGAAACACGACCTCAGCTGGGGGGTTGTGTCGAAACTACTCTGTGGCAACCGCGATTACCTGAAGCTACTCATTGAACTTGGCATTGTAGAAATACATGATTCGCGCATTAGCAACCTGAAGCGGATTAAAGAACTATCGCCCGAGGTACAGACTGTTTATATAAAACCTCCTGCCAAGGGCAACATCCATAAAATAATCAAGTATGCCGATGTGAGCATGAACACTGAGTACTTTACCCTGAAGCTGCTTAGCGACGAGGCTGTGCAGCAGGGTAAACAGCACAAGGTGATCATTATGGTAGAGACGGGCGACCTGCGTGAAGGTGTAATGGGTGATAACCTGGTGAATTTTTACGCAAAGGTTTTTGAGCTGCCCAACATAGAAGTAATAGGCCTCGGAACCAACCTTAACTGCCTGCACGGGGTAATGCCCTCGCAGGATAAGCTGGTGCAGCTCTGCCTCTACAAGCAAATTATTGAGCTTAAGTTCAACCAGAGCATTCCCTGGATCTCAGGCGGTACCAGTGTAACAGTTCCGCTGCTGCTCAACAGGCAGCTTCCCCAGGGGATTAATCACTTCAGGGTAGGAGAAATGTTATTCTTTGGCCTTAACCTGTTTACCAACACCACGGTAGAAGGCATGCGCGATGATGTTTTTGAATTACACACCGAAATCATCGAGATTACCAGAAAGCCTGTTGTACCCATTGGTGAACTGGCAGCCAACCCCCAGGGGCAGGTACACGAAATAGACAGCAGCCTCTATGGCCAAACCAGCTGCAGGGCAATTCTTGATGTAGGCCTGCTGGATATAGACCCAAAATATCTGATTTTGGATGGATATGACTTTTCTGTAGTAGGCGCCAGCTCCGATATGCTTGTTCTAGACCTGGGGCAGAATGAGCAAGGCTATAAGGTAGGCGATGAACTAAGTTTCAAGCTTCGGTATATGGGAGCGCTGGGCCTGTTAAACTCTTATTATATTGAAAAACGCATTGCCTAGCATGGCAGAAGAAGACATTGCAAAGCTGCTGCCCGAGCTAACACAGCTTCGGCAGGATCTGCACAGGTACCCTGAACTCTCGGGGCAGGAGGAGGCTACGGTCCGACACCTGAAAGCTTACCTGCAAAGGTATATGCCCACAAAAATTCTTACCCGCCTGGGGAGTGGTACTGGCCTTGCAGCAGTATACGAAGGTAGCGAAGGTGGTCCCACCATTATGTTTCGGGCAGATATGGACGCCCTTCCCATTCCCCAGCAGAACTCCCTGCCCTATAACTCCTTAAACAAGGGTATATCGCACAAATGCGGGCACGATGGACATATGGCCATGGTGGCGGGACTTGCACCCCTTCTGCACCGCTACCCTCCAAAAAAAGGCCGCGTGGTGTTGTTCATGCAGCCTGCTGAAGAAACAGGAGAAGGCGCCCAGGCAATGGTGCAGGACGATCATTTCGTGGCACTCAATCCTGATTTTATTTTCGGACTACATAACCTGCCCGGCTATCCATTAGGGCAGCTGGTACTACGGGAGGGTACCTTTTGTGCTGCCTCAAAAGGGCTGCGTGTGGTGTTAACCGGTGGCACTGCACATGCGGCTGAGCCGGAGCGCGGCAACTCTCCTGCCGGCGCATTAGCCAGGCTGCTGCAAACACTGCCTGCCATGCCTGATCAATTAGCACATAAAGAGCTGCTCTTACTCACCCTCACCCACGCCCAGATGGGAGAACCCAGCTTTGGCATCGCTCCCGGCCAGGCAATTCTTCAGGCTACGCTGCGTGCAAACCTGGAGGAAGAAATGGCAGCGCTTAGCGAGGCAGTGGAAGCGAATATAAGGGCAGTGGCACAGGAATCTGGGCTAGAAGTAGCACTCTCTTATCACGAGGTTTTTCCTGTAACACAGAATAGTGCTGCTGTATCTGCTATCCTGGAAAAAGCAGCAGCGGCTACTGGGCTTTCCGTACACCACAAAAAAGAGCCCTTTCGCTGGTCAGAAGATTTTGGGCATTACAACAAACTTGCACCCTCCGGCTTTTTTGGCCTGGGATCTGGTACAGAACAGCTAAACCTTCACAATGCCTCTTATGATTTCCCTGATACACTCATCCCCCACGGTCTGCAGATGTACTGGACACTTGTGAAGCAAGTGACTGAATGAGTGATTGAGTGATACTCAATCACTCATTCTAAATTCGCCAACAACCCCCAGCACTCTGCAGTTATCATAATACATGACCCACTATTCCGACCCATCCTATAGCGTTCAGCACACTTCCGGCATAGAAATTAGCCGCAGTGCATTTTTATCTAATGTTGCCTTTGTAAGGCAGATCCTTGGCCCCGGGGTTAAGCTTTCTGCCGTGGTGAAGGGCAATGCCTACGGACATGGGCTGGAGCAAATAGCTGAATTATGCCAGGAGGCAGAAGTCAGTCACCTGAGTGTTTTCAGTGCCCAGGAGGCACAGCGCGTGCTGAAGGTGCGCCGCAGGCCACTTACTATTATGATCCTGGGCATGATTGATAACCACGACCTGCCCTGGGCAATAGCACACGACATTGAGTTTTTTGTTTTTGAGCGCGACCGCCTCGATGCAGCCATAGCAGCAGCCAGACAGCTTGGCAAAAAAGCCCGCATTCATCTGGAAGTAGAGACGGGTATGAACCGCACAGGTTTTGAAGAAGATGAGCTCGAAGAGGTGATTGGAGTACTGAATGAGCACCAGGAAGTGCTGGAACTTGTAAGCCTTTGCACCCACTTTGCCGGAGCAGAAGAAATGGCCAACTACCTGCGCATACGCCAGCAGCTTGAGACTTACGACAAACTGTACAGCAAAATTTCTGAAACCGGGCTCCGGCCACCACTCCGCCATACAGCCTGCTCTGCAGCCTCGCTCAATTATCCCGAAACACGTATGGACCTGGTACGCATTGGCATCATGTTGTATGGCTTTTGGCCAAACCTGGAAACAAGGATTATGTACATGCGCCACAATCCTGAACAACCCGACCCCCTGCGCCGCCTCATCAGCTGGAAGAGCAGGATACTAAGCCTGAAAAAGGTAAAAATGGGAGAATACATTGGTTATGGCAACTCCTATCTTGCCTCAAAAGATATGATAATCGCAACCGTACCAGTTGGCTATGCCTATGGCTTCTCCCGCAGTTTAAGCAATGTGGGCAGGGTGCTGGTACATGGTGAAAGGGTGGCGGTGGTGGGTGTGGTAAACATGAACCTCATCATGATCAACGTAACCCATATATCGCAGGTGCGCAAAGACGATGAGGTGGTGCTGATCGGCAGCCAGGGCGACAAAAGCATATCTGTATCTTCCTTTAGCGAAATGAGCCAGCAACTTAACTACGAGATGCTAAGCAGGCTCCCTGCAGATATTCCCCGTACCATCACTAATTAAAAAAACCCGGACAAAGTTTTAGCTCTGCCCGGGTTTCGAGAGATGAAAAAGATATAAAAAAATACTAGGTTCATCATTCTCACAGCGATTGTCATGCCACATTATCAGCAATAGAAGTAAAATACTGACATACAAAATGTTATAATTTCCCTTCTTTTACAGCCCCTACTTTACAGCCTATCATTATGACAGGCTAATTTTCATTTTGGTGTAAATTATTCACAGAATACCAATAAAAAAGCCCGCTGTTGCGGGCTTTTTTATTGTTCCTAGTGTGGTAAAACAAGGTCAGGCGTCTGATTCCTGCAGGTTGTATTCCACTAGTTTTCGATAGAGTGTTGACACACCAATATTTAGGAGGCGGGCTGCTTTTGCCTTGTTACCACCTGCAATGCGCATTACGCGCTGAATGTGCAGGCGTTCTACAAAAGCAATATCAAGCTGGTTACTTTCCAGTACTACTTCTTCTGTTGAGGGGCCGTATTTTACCTCGAAAGGCAATACACTCTCATCCAGCAGGGGTCCCTGCGAGAGTATCACGGCCCGCTCTATTACGTTGCGCAGCTCCCTGATATTTCCCTTCCAGGAGAAACGGCTAAGATACTCCAGAAAGGGATCGGTCATGCCGACAATTTTTTTCTGCGTGCTTTTGGCGAAATAGGCCAGAAAAGATTCTGCCAGCAAGGGAATATCTTCACGGCGCTCGCGCAGGGGCGGCAGGTTTATTTCAAATACCGACAGGCGGTAGTAAAGATCGGATCGAAACTGCTGACTGCTGGCCTTTGCCAGGCGGCGGTTTGTGGCTGCAATAATACGAACATCTACATGGGTTGTCTTGGTATCGCCTACCTTAATAAAGGTGCTGGTTTCCAGCACTCGCAACAGCTTGGCCTGCAGATCAAGGGGTATCTCCCCTATTTCATCGAGGAAAATAGTGCCGCCATGTGCCTCTTCGAACAAGCCCTTTTTATCTCCGATTGCACCGGTAAAAGAGCCTGCTTTATGTCCGAATAGCTCACTCTCCAGCAATTCTTTGCTGAAGGCGCTGCAGTTAATCGCTACAAATGATCCGGTAGCCCTGGGGCTAGCATTATGGATGGCCCTGGCAAATACTTCTTTCCCGGTACCGGTATCGCCCAGCAGGAGTACCGTAGCAGTGGTTGCCGCCACCTGTTTTGACATGTGTATGGCATGCAGGATCTCATCAGATTCGCCTATGATCTCATCGAAAGTATATTGGTTACCAACCTGTTGCTCAAGGTTTTGCAGCCGCTTTTGCAGCCGCACCTTTTCTATGGCACGCTGTAGCATGGGTATGAGGCGGTTGTTATCATCACCCTTGATGAGGTAATCATAAGCCCCTGCTTTGATAGCCTGCACACCATCCTTAACAGATCCAAAAGCCGTGAGCATGATCACCTCCGTTATAGGACTGATCTGCTTAAACTTTTCAATTAGTTGCAGGCCGTTTACATCGGCCAGATTTACATCACTTAAAATGATATCTACTTCCTGCTCTTTAAAAACCTTGAAAGCCTGTTTGGAAGTTTCTACTGCCTTCACAACAAAGCCTTCAGATTCCACTACTTTGCTTAAAAGCAGCCTGCTATCCGCTTCATCTTCAATAATAAGGACTAAACCTTTATGCATGTACTAATAAAATGATGTCTGACAGAAGAGATATTACTATTAGAATCTTAAAATGAGAAATGTTAGCGCCTGATTTTTAGCACAAAGTGTTTCCGCTACTAATGTAATATTACATAATTTTTTCAACAGCTTGCTATAGTTTCTCCCGCTTTTACCGGAATAAGTTGAACATAACTGAAAAAAAAAGAGCAGTTAAAGTACTGCTCCTTAATCTATCAGATCTCATTTTCAGAGGTCACCGGCTGAAACTCTTCTTCCTGCTCCTCCTCTTCAGATTCCATCTCATCTGAAACGGCCAGTGCATTATCCTGCACGGCTGCCTGCGGCTCTGGTAATTTTACCACGGGCGCCAGCTCTTCTTCCTCAAATGCCTCTGGCAGCATATCATCTACGCGTACCTTGCCTTTGGTTTCATCTTCAACATAAGGGAAGATCTCCACCAGCGGGCTTTGCTGAATCTCCACCACATCAAAGGTAACCAGCAAACCCTGCAGGCTTTCCAGCAGTCGCTCACAGGCCTGGCGCAGGTCCATCGCCGACACCAGCATCTGGTTGGTTACTTTCTTTTCCTTGCCGCTGGTATCGTCTGCAGCAATGTAAGTTACCTTACATTTATACCATGTTTCGGCATCGTCGTAATGGAATATATCGGATATTTTGCTCTTGGTGATGCTGGTCACCTCAAAATCTCCCCTGATCACCGACCCCAGCTCCTGATAAATACGGGCTTCAGCCTCTGTATAGGACACTGCATCTACCAAATAAGGCTCTGTAATGTTCTTGAGCCTGCCGTTCTCATCCTCTTTCTGATATTTGATCTTACACTGAAACCAGATCTTCATAAGCACCTTAGGTTAAGTTATGTTTTTCAACAGAACCACCAATTTATGCAGAAGCCACAGAACTCCGAGAGCTAAGCGCTAAAAGTTATCCACAGCTTATGAACGCTCTGCAAAAGCTGCCGTACCTTTACCCTATGAAGCAACCCATTACCATACGCTGCGCACCGGGCACCTCCGACTGGGTGGCTGCCGAACTCCGGCAGATGGATTACCCCGTTTTACAGCAAACCGCTGCCGGCGTACAAACCTCAGGCTCCCTGGATGACTGCATGTGGCTAAATATGCAGCTCCGCACTGCACACAGCGTACTCTGGGAATTTGCCCAGTTCAAGGCCAATACGCCCGACGATCTTTACACCAAAGCAAAAGAGCTGCCCTGGGAAAAATACCTGGAGGTAGATGGCTACTTCAGCATCGATGCCTATGTACGCAACGAAACCATCCGCGACTTTCGCTTTGCCAGCCTTAAGCTCAAAGATGCCATTGCCGATCGTATGCAGTCGCTCTACAAGCGCCGACCCGACAGCGGCAAGGAAAAGGACCGTGCCGTTCTTTTTCTTTTCTGGTATGGCGACACGGTTAGCCTTTATTTCGATACCAGCGGCGAAACCATCTCCAGGCACGGCTATCGCTTCAGACCTGGCAAAGCCCCGCTGATGGAAACCATTGCCTCCGGCATTGTAAGCCTTACCCGCTGGCAGTGGGATAAGCCCTTTATAAACCCCATGTGCGGCAGCGGCACCCTGGCGATAGAAGCGGCCCTGCTTGCCACCAATACCCCTCCCGGCCTGTTTCGCGAAAACTACGGCTTTATGCACCTAAAGGGCTACGACTCAAGCCTCTGGTCAGAGATGCAGCGGCAGGCAAAAGATAATATAGAGCCTTTTAAGGGCACCATTATCGCCACCGACAGGGACTGGCGGGCTGTAGAAAACACCAGGCGCAATGCAGAAGAAGCAGGCGTGGATAAGCTTATCCGCTTCGAAGCCTGCGACTTTAGCCAAACCCCGATCCCTGACCAAAAGGGCGGAGTAGTAATCCTAAACCCCGAATGGGGCGAACGCCTGGGCGAAAGCACAGAGCTGGAGGAGGTGTACAAATCCATAGGCGACTTCTTCAAAAGCAAATGCGGCGGTCATTGGGGCTACATTGTAGCCGGCAACCCTGTCCTGGGCAAGCATATAGGCCTGCGCACCAGCCGAAAAATACCCGTACCCCTAAACCAGGAAGACTGCCGCCTGCTGGAGTATGAGCTGTATGAAGGTAGTAAGCGGGAAGGTTAATGTAACGGTTCGCCGCTGCGACTAATGTGTTAATTAGGCAACTGCATGTTAGTATTATGCAGCGGCCCGTAGTAGCGTCGATGCATGCATCGACGTGGTTGAGGAATCCTGGAGCATTCCCATCTCCAGCCTTATAATTAGGTTTATGACAATGGTTGTATCTTTTGGGAGCGGCCACAATACATTTATACCTGCAGATTAATCAGCCACCACGTCGATGCATTCATCGACGCTACAGGGCCGCTGCATAAATTCAAACAGGGATACCTATTCATATGCAGCTCCCCAATTAGCACATTAAGAAATCAGCACATTCATCCCCTTCATTACATACCCACACCGTTTAAGGATAAAAGCTGTAACTTTCTTAGGAGATTTACAGTACTTACTGATTAGAGGCAGCAATCAGATACTTCCTTTGTTTTCCTACCGTTCAGTTTATAGTATAGTTGTTTTACCTAAGGTATAGCGTCATGCTGGTCTATAAGGGTGATATATATGAAGAGGCAGTTTTACCATTCGTTTCCCGTTCAGCTCCTGATACACCATATCCGGAAAAACCAGGTCCTGTTGCTGCTCTGGGGTATCCTCTTTGCAGTCATTTTTCAGTCTTTTGGCCGTGTATTGGGCATTCCCTTTCTGTTTCTCGATCCTGAATACCTGGGCAAGGTTAGCTTCAGCAGCTTCTTTATTATAGGGCTGGCACTGGGAGCTTTTACCATGGCCTACCACATTACCTCCTATATTCTGGATGTGCAGCAGTTTCCTTTCCTGGGAACACTAAGCCGGCCCTTTGCCAAGTTCTGCCTCAACAACAGCCTTATTCCGCTTGTATTCCTGATCACCTACATGGTGTGCATTGTGCGCTTTCAGCTCGATTACGAATACAACACCCCCTACCGCATCATTGTGTACCTCCTGGGCCTGCTGGGGGGCTATTTGTGCATTCTGCTGGCTTTTCTGCTCTACTTCCGTTTCACCAATAAAGATATCTTCCTGCTTTTTGCTGAAAAGGTAGATCACAGCCTGCGCCGCATCCGCATTAGCCGGGTAAACATGGCTAAGCGTTTGAATGCTGCCAAGAAAAAACGCTCTCCCATCAGCTGGTACCTTGATATCGATATGCGCATCCGCCAGGTGGAGGTTGATCCGCTCTACTACAACAAGGAGAAAATTTTGCGGGTGTTTGACCAGAACCACCTGAACTCGGTTTTGCTGGAGCTCATTGTGCTGGTCATCATCCTGTCGATCGGGTTCTTCAGGGATATACCTGCCCTGCAGCTACCGGCAGCGGCCAGCAGCTTTCTGCTGTTTACCATTATACTGATGCTGGCCGGTGCCCTTACCTTCTGGCTCCGCAGCTGGGCCATTACCGTAGCCATCCTGGCTTTCCTGGTATTGAACACCACCACCCAGTATGCACATTTGCAGCACCAGAGCGAAGCTTACGGCCTTAATTACGAGCAGGAACCCGTAGACTATAACCTGCAGGTGCTCGACAGCCTAAGCTCCCTGGAAATGCAGCAGCAGGATAAAGCAGCTACCCTTGCTATTCTAAACCGCTGGCGCAGTAAATTTAGCACAACAGAAAAACCCAAGATTGTCTTTATCTGTACCAGTGGCGGCGGCCAACGCTCTGCCCTCTGGACCATGCGCTCGCTGCAAACAGCTGATAGCCTTACCGGCGGCGGCCTGATGCAGCATGCCTTTATCATTACCGGTGCCTCCGGAGGCATGGTTGGGGCAGCCTATTACCGGGAGCTGGTACTCCGGCAGCTAATGGGCGAAACTGTAAATCCCAACGCAAAGGAATACCTGGAGCGCATCAGCCGCGACAACCTCAACCCCATCATCTTCAGCCTGCTGGTAAACGACCTCTTCATTAAAACCGGCAGCTTTGAATGGGGTGGCCATACCTATTTGCGCGACCGCGGCCATGCCTTTGAAGAGCAGCTTAACAACAATACCGGGGGCATTCTGGATAAACCACTGGCAGCTTACCGGGCACCGGAAGAGCAGGCCCTGATACCACTGATGCTGCTGGCACCCAACATCACCAACGACGGCCGCAAGCTCTTTATATCGCCGCAGCCTGTCTCCTACATGGGTGGCGGCGGCACCGACAGCCTGGGCATTCAGGAAGCTAAAGTAAAAGGTGTAGATTTCAGGCGCCTGTTTTCCCGCCATGGCGGCGACAGCCTGCGCTTTATTTCTGCCCTGCGTATGAGCGCTACTTTCCCTTACATTACACCAAACCAGATACTGCCCAGCAACCCACCGCTGGAAACCATGGACAGCGGCATTGCCGATAACTTTGGCGTGGAGGATGGGCTGCGTTTTTTGTATGTTTTCAGGGACTGGATAGACCAGAACACCGGCGGGGTGGTGATGCTGTGCATACGCGATTCTGAAAAAGAACAGGAAATAGAGGAAGCCATCTCTCCCAGCCTGCTGCAGAAGTTCTTTACTCCGCTTAACAACATTTACAAAAACTGGACCTACCTGCAGGACATAGACAACGACAACTTGTTTGAGATGTCAAGAGGCTGGCTGCAGGTGCCCCTGCACCGGGTAGACCTGCAGTACATTCCGCGCACCATGTACGAGGGAGACAAAGCACCTGACCAGCTTAAGGAGCAGGAAATAGAGCGTGCCTCCCTAAACTGGCGCCTTACCACCAAAGAAAAAAACAACATCCTCAATAATATTTACCTGCCCGACAACCAGCAGGCCCTGGGCAGGCTGCAGCAACTATTAGAGATAAAAGAGCCCGTTAACCTGCTCACCAGTACCAAAGAAAAGCCTGTGGCTCCGAAGGTAGTACCACCAGCACCTGCAGACAAAAAAATACACGTTCAGGCTGTTATCCAGTAATGGCCATTACTGGCCATTACTGGCCATTACTGGATAGAACAAAACAACTGTGCAGCAAGCCCTAAAAAATCTACTGAAGCTGTGGGTAAGTGGTGGTTTTGTTTTAATTTAAAGCATAATTTTTTCCTATATGACCTTATCGAAACACCTTAGCATTTTTAGCCTTTTCACCCTGATCACTGTTTTTTCTGTTGGCTGTAGCAAGGATGATGAACCTGCTCCCGATACAACCGCACCGGAAATAATCATTACCAGTCCCGAAGATGGCGATGTGATAGATATTCCCGGCCCTGTAACGGTAACTGGTGAGATTGTAGAAGCAGGCGAGCTGGTAAGGCTTGAAGTAACACTTTCTGCAGGACCTCTTTTTCCACCGGTTACAGAAACACTCATGAAGGGAGATCCTGGTTTTCCTACCAAATCAGGAAATAAATACATCATCAACATGACTGAAAATATTGATGAGGCGCCTCCTTTCCGCCTTTCTGTCGATATTGATATTGAAGCAGAAGATGCTGCCGGAAATATAGGCTCCGAGAGTCTGACAATTTCACTGGAATAAATCTGGCGGCCTACTGCAAGGCAGCAGGAAATGGTTGTTAGCCATTCTCTGCGCCAGGCCAGCTTAGCTAGTAACCTTTTTCATCCAGAAACCGGGTGGTGTAATCATAGCCTACATTGAAGAATTCAGGCATGTCCGAGCGCTCCATAAACCCATGCTGGCCCCACTCTACAGGAGCAATAATCCAGTCGCACAGCTGGCGGGTTTTCTGTACGGTGCTTTCCAGTCCAATCCAGATGGTGCGGTAAATGGTGTCGGTCAGGCCATCAATTTTTTCTTTGTAGGGGATCGGGTTTGCGGAAACACCAATTAGCCGCCGGCATTTTCCCGCCAGGGGTTCGGCAGGCAGGTTGCTTACCAGACCTCCATCCACATACAGGCGGCCCTCAATTTCCACCGGCTCAAAGGTTAGCGGCACCGCACAGCAGGCCTCCAGGATCCGGAGCAGGTCTCCATGCTCAAAAACCTTCTGGTTCCCATCGTTCAGGCAGGTGGCGGTGAGCAGTACAGGCAGGGGCAGTTCCTCCAGGCGCTGGTAGCGCATGTAGGATTTTGCCAGCTCCCCTATTTTACCATGCCGCAGCATACCCAGGTAGGGAAAATGTACGTTGAAGGCTTTGGACATTGGCTCCTTCTGCCATATCTCGTACATCTCTTCCGGTGTGTAGCCGCTGGCATACAGCACCGCATTAAGGGCACCAGAGCTGGTACCGCAGATAATATCTGGCCGGATGCCCCTTTCCTGCAGTGCCTGCAGGGCTCCTAGCTGCCCGATGCCCCTGTAGGCTCCCCCAGAAAGTACCAGTCCTGTTTCGTATTCTATCTTTATTGTTTTATCAGCGTCCATCCAATCAGTTTTTCTGTTTTACTGAACAGCTTTGCTCCTGTATAGTTTTACCAGTACCCAAACGATCGTTAGCAAATAAGGCCCGGAATCCTTATTTTCGCAATCGATTGTAAGCAGACCTGCAGGCGTAATGATAGCGCTACAACAGGTTGTATGTTCATTTTCAGATATTTAAAATTTTTATACCATGTCTCAAGCGCTGGTTGCTCCCTATAAACCCAAACACCACATCCGCATTGTAACGGCCGCTTCGCTCTTCGATGGGCACGATGCCGCCATCAACATCATGCGCCGCATTATACAGGCCACCGGCTGCGAGGTAATTCACCTGGGGCACAACCGCTCGGCACAGGAAATTGTGGAAACTGCCATCCAGGAAGATGCCCAGGCCATTGCCATTACCTCTTACCAGGGCGGCCACGTAGAGTTTTTCAAATATATGTACGACCTGCTGCAGGAGCGCGGCGCCGGCCACATCCGTATTTTTGGTGGTGGTGGCGGCACTATTCTGCCACAGGAAATAGAGGAACTCCATGCCTATGGCATTACCCGCATTTACAGCCCCGACGATGGCCGTTCCATGGGCCTGCAGGGCATGATTAACGACATGGTTGAGAAATGCGATTTTGCCACAGGTGAAAACCTGAATGGCGAAGTAGTAAACCTGAAGCATAAAAAGCCGAAGGATATTGCACGCCTGATCTCCGCTGCCGAAAACTTCCCGGAAGCCTTCGCCGGCATCAGGTCACAGCTTACCGCAGCAGCAGAAACAAGCACAGCTACCGCCGCTACCCCTGTACTTGGCATTACCGGAACCGGTGGTGCTGGTAAATCAAGCCTGGTAGATGAGCTGGTGCGCCGCTTCCTGATCGATTTTCCGGAGAAGCGCCTGGCTATTATATCAGTAGACCCCTCCAAGCGTAAAACGGGTGGTGCCCTGCTGGGTGATAGAATACGCATGAATGCCATTAGCAATGAGCGTGTGTACATGCGCTCACTAGCTACGCGCCAGAGCAACCTGGCCCTTAGCAAGTATGTACAGGATGCGGTAGATATTGTAAAGGCTGCAGGTTTTGATATGATCATCCTGGAAACCTCCGGCATTGGCCAGTCTGATACCGAAATTACCGAGCACTCTGATGTGAGCCTTTACGTAATGACGCCCGAATACGGCGCCGCTACCCAGCTGGAGAAAATCGACATGCTGGACTTTGCCGACCTGATTGCCCTTAATAAATTTGACAAGCGCGGTGCCCAGGATGCCCTGCGTGATGTGAAAAAGCAGTACAAAAGGAACCACAACCTCTGGGATGCCAAAGAGGAAGACCTGCCGGTATGGGGCACCATTGCCTCGCAGTTTAACGACCCGGGCATGAACAAGCTCTACAAGGCCGTAATGGACAAAATTGTGGAACGTACCGGTGTGGAGGCGCTTAAGAGTTCCTTTAACATCAGCGATGAGATGAGCGAGAAGGTATTTATCATCCCTCCTGCCCGCACCCGCTACCTTAGTGAGATCTCTGAAAACAACCGCAGCTATGATGGGTGGGTAGAGCAGCAGGCTGATGTGGCCCAGAAGCTCTTTGGCATTCAGCAGGCCATGGACAGCCTGCAAAGCAGCAGCATTGAGGATAAGGACCGCCTGATCAAAGGCCTGCAGGAAGAGTGGGAGCGTGTGAAGCTGGACCTGGATGGGCGCAACTGGAAGATTATCCAGGACTGGCCCGAAAAGAAAAAAGCTTATGCCCAGGACCAGTTTGTGTACCAGGTGCGCGGCCGCGACATTAAAGTAGAGACCTATCACAAAACCCTATCTGGCACCAAGGTGCCCAAGATTGCGCTGCCCCGCTATACCGCCTGGGGTGATATTTTGCGTTGGAGCCTGCAGGAAAACGTGCCGGGAGAATTTCCCTACACCGCAGGGGTATTCCCCTTCAAGCGACAGGGCGAAGATCCTACCCGGATGTTTGCCGGAGAGGGTGGCCCCGAGCGTACCAACCGCCGCTTCCACTATGTGAGCAAGGGCATGCCTGCCGCACGCCTCTCCACCGCTTTCGACTCGGTTACCCTCTACGGCAACGACCCCGACTGGCGCCCCGATATTTACGGCAAGATTGGCAACTCCGGCGTAAGCATCTGCTGCCTCGATGATGCCAAGAAGCTCTACAGCGGCTTTAACCTCTCCGATCCGACCACCTCGGTGTCCATGACCATCAACGGTCCGGCAGCCATGCTTACCGGCTTTTTTATGAATGCCGCCATTGACCAGCAGTGCGAGCTTTACATCAAAGAGAACGGGCTGGAAGAAGAAGTAAACCGGAAGATTGAAGAGATCTACAAAGCCAAAGGCGCTGCCCGTCCCCAATACCGGGGGACTGGAAGCCTCCCACCTCTACCCGAAGGCAATGAGGGACTGGGCCTGATGCTGCTGGGTGTAACCGGCGACCAGGTATTGCCAGCCGATGTATACCAGCAGATCAAAACCAAAACCGTAGCAGCCGTGCGGGGTACCGTGCAGGCCGATATCCTGAAGGAAGACCAGGCGCAGAACACCTGCATTTTCTCTACGGAATTCTCGCTGCGCCTGATGGGCGATATGCAGCAGTATTTTATTGACCATAACATCCGGAACTTCTACTCCGTCTCCATCAGCGGTTACCACATTGCCGAGGCGGGGGCCAATCCTATTTCGCAGCTGGCCTTTACGCTCTCCAACGGCTTTACCTACATTGAGTACTACCTAAGCCGCGGCATGGACATTAACAAGTTTGCGCCTAACCTTAGCTTTTTCTTCTCGAACGGTACCGATGCGGAATACAGCGTAATTGGCCGCGTTGCCCGCCGCCTATGGGCCAAAGCCCTGCGCAACAAGTACGGTGCAGACGAGCGGAGCCAGATGCTGAAGTACCACATCCAGACCAGCGGCCGTTCGCTGCACGCCCAGGAGATCGACTTCAACGACATCCGCACCACCCTGCAGGCGCTCTATGCTATTTACGACAACTGCAACTCCCTGCACACCAACGCCTACGACGAGGCCATCACCACCCCTACCGAAGACTCGGTGCGACGGGCCATGGCCATCCAGCTGATCATCAACCGGGAGCTGGGGCAGGCCAAAAACGAAAACCCGCTTCAGGGTGCCTTCATCATCGAAGAGCTAACGGAGCTGGTAGAAGAAGCCGTGCTGCAGGAGTTCGACCGCATCACCGAGCGTGGCGGCGTTTTGGGTGCCATGGAAACCATGTACCAGCGTAGCAAGATCCAGGAAGAAAGCCTCCACTACGAAACCCTGAAACACACGGGCGAGCTACCGATCATTGGCGTAAACACCTTCCTAAGCTCAAAAGGTAGTCCTACCGTTACTCCCGGCGAGGTGATCCGCGCTACCGAAGAAGAGAAAAAGGCACAGATCGAAACCGTCCAAAATCTGCAGCAGCGCAACAGGGACGAAGCCAAAGAACAGCTCCGCCAGCTACAGCTCCGCGCCATCCAGAACAAGAATGTTTTCGAAGGCATCATGGAAGCCAGTAAGTACTGCAGCCTGGGCCAGATTACCAATGCGCTGTTTGAGGTGGGCGGGCAGTACAGGCGGAATATGTAAGCACGCTGTATCTACACCCGTCATTGCGAGGACGAAGGACGAAACGGTCCGCCCAATGCTGTCAACTTAAGGGAAAAAGATGTAAATTATAAGGAAGAAAACAGGGCAGGCAATGGAAGGGGAGATAAAAAAAAGAATTTACATATCCTTATCATGCTTAAGGAGATGATAGCTAATAAAGAATTTCAGGCAAGCTATAAGCAGCAGTCAAAGGATTTTGTGCGCCAGCGGGTACTGACATTTCCTAAAGTAGTAGTAGGATTGATCAACCTGATGAATCGCAGTTTGGCTGTTGAACTGGCAAAGTTACTCCAGGTGCTGGATGGACTTTCAGCATCATTTTGCAGTAAGCAAGCCTTTTCTAAACAGCGACAGAAGCTTAAGCCAGCAGCCTTTGTGGCTTTGAATAACGCTTTACTTGAGCAGTTCTATGCTGATACTACAGGGGTAAAGACATTTGGTAACTTTCTGTTGCTGGCTATCGACGGCAGTACCCTACAGCTACCCGAGAGCAAGGACCTGATCAGGGAGTATGGACGGGCAGCAAATCAGGAAAGCAGCATGCCTATGGCACGCTGTTCGCTGTTGTATGATATCCTTAACAAGCTTAGCTTAGAGGCTATCTTAGCCCCCTACTGCAGTGATGAACGCAGCTTAGCCTGGCAACACCTGGAGTTTTTGGTCAAGCATCCCTCTGGTAATGGGCGGCCCCTCTTACTGCTCTTTGACCGAGGCTATCCTTCTATTGCACTCATAGCATACTTGCAGGTACAGGGTATTTTCTTTGTGATACGAGTGAAGGAAAAAAACTTCATGCAGGAAGTAGCTGATTTTGCTGCCAGTGGCAAGCAGCAGCAAGTGCTTGATCTGGATCTGGGCACAAGCAAAAGAAAAAACAATCAGCAGCTTCAAGAAGCTCTTAAGCAGCTTGATAAGGCAACGCTAAAAGTACGTGCACTGGCTATTGAATTGCCTACCAAGGAAAAAGAGTATCTGTTAAGCAACCTCTTGGATGAGCAAAGCTATGATAGGGACTTCTTTTCTGTAGTTTATCAGATGCGCTGGGGTATTGAAACCCAGTATGGTTTTGATAAGACCTTACTAGAGATAGAAAACTTCTCGGCTAAGACAGTTACGGGTGTTGAGCAGGATTTTCATGCAAGCGTTCTTTGTAGCAACATTCTGGCCCTTGTGAATGCTGATGCAGGAGAGCAACTGGAAAAGCAGGCCCAACTTCGTGCACAGCAGGGAAAAGTTAGCAAGCAGGTGTATCAGGTAAATCGGGCGGTATCTTTGGGACTGATGAAAGATGAGATTGCCGCTATGTTGTTTGGTAGTCAACCTTTAGAAGAGACCTATGAGCGACTGCTAGCAAAAATTATACGCAATAAGTCTTGCTCCAAGCCTGACAGACACTACAGCAGAAAAAGAAAAAGGCCGCGAAAACCTAAAATAAACAGAAGAAGGCCTACCTGAAGCTTAAGTTGACAGCATTGAACGGTCCGCCCAATGCTGTCAACTTAAGGGAAAAAGATGTAAATTATAAGGAAGAAAACAGGGCAGGCAATGGAAGGGGAGATAAAAAAAAGAACTTGCGAATCCTTACAATGCTTAAGGAGATGATA